>VFQN01002980.1_pt1 | contig 25123 bp, 31 predicted proteins | sample 3512371 | NCBI WGS metagenome assembly VFQN01 (sample SAMN10412370, study PRJNA504923) | tailings metagenome | isolation source: Replicate 2 from Balatoc abandoned mine | place: Philippines: Itogon, Benguet | collected 2017-08-28 | reverse complement strand
GCGGGCGTTCCTGGTGGTGCGGGCCATGTTGCGGTTGGAGGACGAGGGAGCGGGGGCTGGATTGGGGGACCATGGCATGGCATGGCTGGCATGCTGGCACAGTGGCACTGTATAACCTAATGTATTGTATTACAGCAGGTTGCCCTTACCACCCTGTACTCCCTGTACACCCTAAAACATTAACTTAGTGTATCGTCTTCTTACTATTGTCCTGCGGTTGCACGCGGCATCGCTGCGGCCGGACGTGGACCGCGTAGACAAGTTCGCTGACTCCTTACTGCCTGTTACAGCTCAGAGGCTCTGACAACCACGAGAAATGGGCGACTCTCCCTATGAAAGCCTAAGAAATGAGCTCGCACCCAAAGTGGGAAAGCACCTCGCTGCTTTTGAGGGCGAAGGCCTTGAAAAGCTTATTGAGATGAGATGCTGGGACTTGGAAACCCTGGCGCTTGTGCCTGCCGAGGCCTTGGAAAGTGAGGGCCTTCCACTAGGCCTCGTCCGCATTCTGGAAGCCGCCAACCTTACGGTAGGACCACAGCCAAGGGAGCGGTCGCCGTGCGGCCAGCCCTGTGCCCTGCCCACATGCCTGTTCGTGCTCGGCAGGTCATGCCTGCCTGTAGGGACGCGGCTCTTATGCCAGTTACTATTCTTGTTGCGTGCACCAGGTACCCGATGGACTGGTGCAAGGGGAGGACGCGGCCCCAGCGGCTCTGCAGTCGCTGGTGCAACCGCTGGCAGCGACCTGCAGCCGCAGCTGCCGCCAGCTGGTGCTGTGCTGCCCCTCATGGAGGTGCACAGTGACGGCTCCAAAAAGCTCGTGGGGACACTGGCCATCATCAGCCCTGACGGCATGGCCATCACGGCTCGCAACGCGGTGGTGCGGGCCGACGGGTACATCCACCCGCGCCGGCTATGGGTGGCGGACGGCGTGACGCTACGGCACGTGATGAGCTTGCGGGTTTCGAACGTGTCCCTGTTCAAGCTGACCAGGAGCACGAACCGCAGCGGCGGCAGCAGCAGTGCTGGCAGCAGTGGCGGCGGCAGTGCAGCGGTGTCAGCGGAGGAGCCGTGGCCGCACCTGGAGATTGTGCGGGGACGGACCCACGACACAGGTACGATTGAAGCTGTGCATGGCATCTGCCGGGAGCGTACCCCTGTCTGCGCCCACTTCATTATCAACAAACGATCAAACACGATATCGACCGCCCGCAGGTGCCCAAGTATCCATGTGCAGCTACCCGAGGGTAGCGGAGGGGCCTGGGCTGACGGCGTCTGGGCTGAGGATTACGCACGGGCTGCTGCGCTGCTCGGACCAGGAGATGGAGGGCCTTGCAGACTACCCGTATGCCCCTGACTCGCCTGGGGGCGCCGTGATGTGCGAGGGGAAGTTCATCGGCACCCACATTGGCGGGTGAGTGGCACGGGTAGGGATGAGATCGTGCCAGGACCGGACCCACTGCATTGACCAGCCCCTGTCCTGGGCTAGCTTTTTCCACAGGGGGCTTTGCTGTTCCCTGTTGTTGACTGTGATGCGGACGCCTGCGTGTAAAGTCTACACACGAGCTGCGCCGCAGCGCCGGTCTTCTAATCGCATCTATGTGCGTGCGTGCATGTACGTGCGTGCTGCCTGTCTATACTAGTGGCGGCACTTAGTACACGTCACGTTGTGTGTGCTTACGGACCCAAGCCATATCTACCGCCATGTTACTCCCTTCGTCATCTGGGATCTGTCCACGTACATGACTGTACTGGTACACACACTCGTGCTCTGGCCCAAACCCCTGACTATCACTAGCCAGCAACCTTAGAACCTGCCCTGCTGATCGCTCCTGGTTCAGGATCTCGCATGCTGCGGGCGACGGCGTGAGCCAGCCGGCTGCAACCGCCAAATCGAGGCACGGGTTTGAGCTGGGGGAGGTCCTGGTGGCCCCCGATGACCCGGTGGACCCGGTGGAGCCCCCGGCGGTGCCAGCCGCTGCAGCAGGCGGGGCGGCGGCCGAGGCCGGGGACGGGGGGCAGCAGGGGGCGCTGGGGGCGGAGGCTGCAGGAGCCGGGGTCCAGATGCTCTCGGCGGAGGTTAAGGAGCTGCAGCTCAACGAGCCGCACAAGAGCGCCATGGCCATGTTCACGCCGTGGCACGTTGTGGCGATGGGGCTGCAAATTGCGGGCATTCCGCTGCCGCAGAGCGGCCAAACGCGGGTGTTGACCAACCTGCAGAAGGCCGCAGCGCTGGCGGGGGTGGGGCCGTTGGCGTGCAAGCGCCCGCGGAGGCGCTAGCTGGATGGGCAACCCCGGGGCATGGGCTGCAGAGGCAAGGGCAGGAGGCAGCTTTGCGGAAGCTGTACGGGTGGGGGTTGAGGCGGCTGGCCGCAGTGTGCGGGCGGCGGAGCGGGCAGGAGTCACTTGCTTGATGCCAGGTGGCATGGTGCACATTGCTTGGGGGCCGGGGCAGAGGCTGCCATGCAGCACATGCTGGTGGCACGTGCCAGCCACGCACGGCACTGAGTGGCGTGTGGTCGGGCAGGCGGGCTGCAGCGGGACCTCCCCTGGCGGCGGATGCTGGCCGTGCCACCAGCACGTGCGGACGGGCTGCAGAGGGCTACGTGCGGACGGGTTGCAGCGGGCGGCGTACACGCGGCGGGCAGGCGGGCTGCAGCAGGACCCCTCATGGGCCCCCGCGTGAGGAGGCGGCGTGACGACAGCAGCAGCGGCGCGGCTGCGGGGGCGTCCCACGGTGGTCAACGCCCCGGCGGCGGCGTGGGGGTGGATAACGTCGCGACGGGATGCGCAGGTGGGGGTGCGGGGGGTTAGGCGGTAGGATGCCAGACGAAGTACTCCAGTCGACATGGTCGATGATGACGCTCAAAATATATAATCCCAGCCCATCCCGTTACCGGACCGCCACGGAAGAGTAGTCGATGTGGCTCCAGTGTTGGGCGATTTTGTTCACAACCTCGATTAAATTCATCAAACGTTAAAGCAATTATTTCCCTTGAGCTCGTCTGGGGCAGTCCTGCATAGCACCCTTTGGTGTAGGAGTGGGGGGCGCCAAGGAAGCCATCCCGACGACATGCGCTGATGGCGGTGCACCCTGTATGTCTGTGGCGGGTCCGGCAGCAGGGGGTGCACAAACTACCGCACTGGTACTGGCACGGTGCCTGCAACGCAGGCGCAATCACGCCGTTTGGCCCCAATCGTTGGCCGTCCCGCACCATGAGCGCGTGCCTGCCCGTACGGCTGGCACGTCCCGGCATGCCATTTAGCCTTCCAAGACACGCCACGCTAACACACACGCCTCCCTGCCCCAGGTGGTGGCCATCCGGCGCCGTGACCGGGTGCTGGCCCGCATGGTGGCGCAGATCAAGGCGCAGCGGGACGTGCTAGCGGACATCTGATGCCGCACGGCAGGTGGAGAAGCAAAGCAGGAGGCGGTGTGGATATGGATGAGCGGTGGAAGGCAGGGGGGATGAGCGAGGCCGAGGGAGCACCATGCAGGGAGGAGGCAACGGCGCAATCGCGTGCAAGTGGTGGTAGATGTTGGGGCCATGTACATACCCATATTCATTGGAGGCCATCTCAGCACGCGCGAGGCCGCAAGGGTTGTAAGGGTGCGGAGGGCTGCAAGTTGCTGCAGGCGAGGTAGCTGTCGTGTGGTGCTGTTGCGGACGAACGAGGGAGGTCTAGCAAGGCAGTTGGGCAAACGGTGTGCTGGCATGGCCAGTTGGCCAGGGTTGGCCCCAGCGTTTGTCGTGATGCTGTCGGCCGCCCTTCCGGCTTTCGGCTTGCACGTAGCTGGGGCTTCTCATGAGGTAAATGAGGGTTACTGTATGTTGCATACCAATACTAGGCTACCTGCCGTACGTGGATGCAGTACTTGACATGTGGTGACCAAGGCCAGATACTTTGTGCACTTGCTGTTCATTCGGGTTCCGCCACACAGCGCCACAGCAGTACAGGGGGACGTCACAGAATGACATTTAACACCTGAGGGACAGCGCACCAGCAGCACGGCAGCAGGGACAGGACACTACCGATACCCACAACTGGTCAGACCCGGACTTGCAGCGGTGCTTACAGTATGTCTGCCCTTTTACTGCGCGTTCTTACCTATGCGGTCAGAACAGCACGAAAATTGTTGGCATCTCGACGTGCATGCCTGAGAGCAGAGCTCGCGCAGGAGCTGCACTCCAACTACCTTATTGCCTTTGATAATGAAGAACTTGACAAGCTTATTAAGATAAAATGCTTCAATTTGGATATCCTGGCGTTTGCGTCTGCCGAGGACCTCAGCGATGCGGGCCTTGCAACGGTGCTAATCCGCATTCTGCAAGTCACCGGCCTTATCGGTAAGCACCACAACCAGACTCCTGGGCACAGTCGTACCTTGGCCAGCCCTGCGCCCTGCCCCACCGGCCTGGTGATGACGCGGCAAACTGCTGGCTTGGTTGCGCGTCGCGTCGCGTAGTGGGGACTACCCGTACTACTCTTCTACTGGTACCTCACGGCGCCTGCCCTCCCTGCTCCTTTGCTGTGCCAGGGGGAGTAACGGGACGCTGCGGCTCCAGCGGCCCTCGTGCTGGTGCTGGTGCGGGTGCTACAACAGCCCACGCCCGACTGCAGCAGCTGCCGCAGCTGCCGCCAGCAGCCGCTCCACCAGCAGGTAACGAGTACTAAAGCACATGCACGTGTGCTAACGCACATGCCCTCAGAGCTAAGACACACTCACACCCGCCTGCTCCGACAGCACCTCCGCCAGCTGGCGCTGTGCTGCCCCTCATGGAGGTGCACCGTGACGGCTCCAAGTCGTTGTTGGGAACACTGGCCATCATCAGCCCTGAAGGAATGGCCATCACGGCACGCCACGCGGTGATGTGGGAGGACGGCCGCATCCACCCGCGCCGGCTGTGGGTGGCTGACGGCGTGGTGCTACGCCACGTAGTCAGCATGCGGGCAGCGGGCGTGTCCTTGTTGCAGCTGGTGAGGAGGCTGGACCGCGGAGCTGGCAGCAGCGGCGGCGGCAGCAGTAGCGGCGGCGGCAGCAGTAGCGGCGGCGGCAGCAGTAGCGGCGGTGGCAGCAGCAGCAGCAGCAGCAGCAGCAGCGGCGGCGGCAGTGCGGGGGTGCCTGTTGAGGAGCCGTGGCCGTTCCTGGAGATTCCGCCACACGAAAGCTGCAAGAAAGGTGTGAATGAAGCTGTGCGCAGTGTCTACCGGGAGCGTACCTGCGAGTACACGTATCTGCGCCTGCAAAGAAATTGACAAATGAGCAAGTAAACGTAATGTAAAGTCACATAACATGATAACAACATAACCTCTACCACTCGCAGGTGCTCAAGTGACCATGTACAGCTACCCGGCGGCAGACGAGGACATTGGGCTGACGGCAGCCGGGCTGTCATTTACGCACGGGCTGCTGGTGCACTGCTCGGACCAGGAGCTGGCGGCCATCGCAGACTACCCAGCTTCCCCGGGCTCGTGGGGCGGCGCCGTTATGTGTGACGGGAAGTTTATCGGCACCCACATTGCCGGGTGAGTGGTATGGGTAGGGTTGAGTCCACGCCAGCACCGGCCCCACTGCAATGCCCCACCCCCGTTGTGGGCTAGCTGACCCACTAGGGTGCTTTGCTGTTGGCTTTGATCCGCACGCAGCCACCGAGCCACGCGCACGTGTAACGTTTCCACGCAAGCTGCACCAGCCAGGGCGTTCTATTCGCACAAGCGAGGCCACGCACCCCCACCCCAGCACCGCACCCAGAGCCCAGGCCACGACGGAAAAGGAAAACGGACAAGGAACAGCCGCACGGGCACCCACTGAGGAAACTGCCCAGCCCCCTGCAGGGGTCAAAAAGCACGTAAACGGCGCCTCACGAAACAGCGAGCCGGGTAGCCCCCAGGCGAAAGCCCCTCCCGGCGCACCCCACCCGCACCCCGTTGCCCCCAAGCCCAGGCAGCTTACGGTACCCACGCGCCGCCTCGCAGAGCACGGACCCCACGCCGCACCACCAATCCGGCACCCCGCGCCCCCCGCCAGAGAGGCCACAGCCCGAGCAGATCGCAAAATACGCACGCCCAGCAGGCCGCACCCCTCAAACCCGCAGCACACCACCCAGCAAACAGAGGGGCGGCCCGAAAGCGACGGCTCAAGCCTAGGTGGCCGCCAGGAACGCTCCCTTGGGGTACCCTAGACAGCCTTTCACGCCCGCTGCCCAACAGCCGCATGTAATGCACGTCACGTTGCGTATGCCTGCGGGCCCAATCCACATTTACCGCCATATCACATCCTTTATCGCTGCCTTTCCACGCACATGACCATCGGCACACGCACTCGTGCTCTGGCGCAACAGCCGGACTCTCACTTGCCAAGCGGCGAACCTGAACCTGCTGTTCCCTCCTGTTGCAGGATGTCGCACGGTCAGCGCAGCGGCAACAGCCGGCCGGCTCTGGCCACCAAAAAGCCTGACATGTTCGAGGTGGGGGAGAAGTTTGAGATGCTAGATGACCCGGTGGGGCCCCCAGCAGTGTCGGCCGCTGCAGCAGGCGGGGCGGCGGCCGAGGCAGGGGACGGGGGGCAGCAGGCGGTGCAACGGGTGGAGGCTGCCGGAGCTGGTGAGGACGTCCCAATGCTCTCGGCGCGGGCTAAGGAGCTGGAGCTCAATGAGCCACGAATGAGCACGCTGTCCCTGTTCACTCCGTGGCACGTTGTGGCGGTGGGGCTGCATATAGTGGGCATCCCGCCGCCGCAGAGCGACCTGACGGCGGTGTTCTGCAACCGGAAAATGGGCGCGGCGCGGGTGGAGGTGGCGCCGTTGGCGTGCAAGCGCCCGCGGAGGCGCTAGCTGGTTGGTGGGTTGTGTCGGACACGGGTGTTGGCGGCCTATGGCGCCCTAGCGGCCAGACGCGGGCGATCCCCGCCCTGCAGAGTGACCTGGCGCGGGCGGGGGCGTACACTCCGCTGCGGAAGTGGTAGCTGGTTGGACAGGGGCCTGGGCTGCACATGCAGGGGCGAGAGGCGGCGGTCTGCGGGCTGGCGGAGGTGCGGGACTGTATGAAGCGGCTGGCAGCGGTGTGCAGGCGGCAGGGTGTGGCACAGCTGGATGGGACACAGCTCTGGTGGTGACGGAGGAGCGGGCACGGGGCACTGCTGAGGGTCTGGTGGTGGAATTGTGCCCGGTAGCTGTGCACGTGCAGCTACCTGCTGCAGCTGCAGCTGCTGCAAGGGCAGTGGCGCAAGACAATGACCACTGGCGACGGCAGCAGCTGGTAGCGGGTGTACAGTCACCGGAAACAGAACACCCCACCAGGCCCTTGGCGGTGCGCCACGGGGGCCCCCAGGAGCCACTGCGTGCCGGGTGGCATCAGTGCGGTTTGCGCGAGGGCTGGGGCAGAGGCTGCTGTGCTGCTGGCCGTGCGTGGCTGACACGTGCTGGCGGCGGATGCTGCCTGTGCACCGCGTGGCGCGCGGTCGGTCGTGCGGGCTGCAGGGGGATCTCCCCTGGCACGTGCTGGCGGCGGGTGCTGCCCGTGCAACCAGCACGTGCACGTGCGGACGGGCTGCACCGGCGGTGTGCGGGCAGGCTGCGGCGGGACCTGTGCTGCAGCAGCGCGGATGAGGGCGTGAGAGCGGAGTGGGCGGGGCCAGGGAGGGGGTAAAGGTACGGGACAGAGGCCTGAAGGGCGGCGCCGGTGGTCAGGCGGCCGTTCGGGGTGGATGCGAGCTGAGCGTACTCCTGGCCAGATGGTTAGGTGGGCGACCAGGTGCAGGAGCAGGGCAGGGATCGGAGTATTTATTAGATGGATAAATTGGGCAGCGGAAGCCAATGCTGCGCATACGTGTTGGAAGTGGTGTGTTGAAGCGGGTGGGGCGGTCTGCGCCTTGTGGTCAGGTCGGGTCAGGTCTGGTGAGGCACGGCGCCTGCGTTACATTGCAGCACACAGTGTAGCGCACAGCCTGCTGGTTCTGGCAGGTACACTACATGGACTGCTGTGTGGGAGGGTGTGCGTCATGTGAGACAGCGCATTCGGTGCATTCCTTGGGAGAATGCAGCGGGGCAATGAAGGGGTGGTGAAGCATGGGGGTTGTACCTGCACCAGCCCTGCACAACAACGTAGTAACATGAGCGTCATCACTGTGACAACAAGATAAGAGAACGACAGCCATGTGTTTCCTTGGCATGGGCGATTTCGTCTACGAAATAGAAGTGTTATATGTTGCACACAGGGGAACGTACGGCATAGCCGCTTTTGACGTTGGGGGACATCCCCTGGCCACCAAGGCTCAAGACCCATCACTACTGCAACACTAAGCGAGCTTGCGGTATAAGAGAGCCCTTGGCTTGCAGCGTTGCGATTTGCACTTTGCGCACATGCTGTCCGTCCCTGGTTCGTCTGGGGTCTGCCCAAACGCCAAAGCGTGGGAGGGTCGCTGAATGGTAGGTTAGATCAGTACAGAGACTGGTTTCGCTTACCATGAAGTTGTAGTACTTCTTCTGCTTATTGCATTGTTGCTGACAAAGGCCGCGTGTTGTTGGTGTCCCGCGGTTGGACCAATCAACCACCCGCCAATGGCGAAGGCGAGTAGGCGACTTGCGGGTTAACAGTGGGGGTGCGAGCAACGCGAGGATTGTAACTTCTCTTTCTTCGCATTCCTCTGAGGTCTCTCCAATCTGGCTTGTCTACGCAAGAACGCACGGCCAAGAAACCGTAACGGCCTGCCTCCCATCGAGAACGACCGTAGAATACGATCGCAACCACCAAGAAGTCTGGGACATACCATCTCTGTCACCGCCAGCACGTTATGGAGCTGCTTCGGGCTTGCCGGGCTTGTGCTCGGGACGGAGTCGCTCAGTCGCTGTAGCAATGGATGGGCCATGGCGATGGCGCGTGCGTGGGCCACTGAGGCGCCTGGGCGCCGCAACCAACATTGTATCTGGTGGGTAGCTTGAGCACCTCAACTGAACTTCAATGATCACGAAGTCTTTGAGTGACCGCCTGGGCCGCCTGCTCATGGTGAGCTGCCAACGGAAGCTCTCGTGGCTTTTGGGTCCGGTGTCCCGATCCTCCTTGGCCAACGGAATGATGCCGATCAGGCCTAAATCGCTGTACTCCGCTACTGCTGCAGGAGGGCTGGAGGGGCGGCGTAGCGTTACGCCCAGGGCAGCTAGCCAACACTGCCGGTGCCCGCCCGCTATGCATGTACCAGGGGAGACCCTCCCCTGCCAGTACCGGTACCCGGCTGCGTTCATGTGAGGAGGCCGCTGACGGCTGTGAAGCCCGGTGAGCCGTGGGCTTCTAGTCTGGGTGGGTAGCCAGCACGGTGTGACGGCCAGGGGGCCAGCCACGTGGCCAAATGGAAACTGCCAGTGGAAAGGGCAGTCACGGGCATAGGCTGATGCTGGCTGATGCAGCGATCTGAAGTCAACGCCAGTGGAATGTGGTACTGGTCAATGTATAGTCAACGCCCAGTACCACATTCCACTGCCTGTCCTATTGCGTTCAGGTATCTCCAGCACCGCAAACCTCTGCTCCCCGCTCCGCCGCTATGCTGCACGCGAGGACTCCTGCTGCCTGTCCCATGACGTGAGGTTTCAAATGCAACAGGGGTTCGGCAGTCAGGTGAAGAGGGGAAACAGCAGGAGAAACCCCATGTATCTGTGCGCAGTTCCGTCGTCGATGCGTTGTTGATGCCGTGGTTGATGTCCACAAAGCCAGGCGGCCCAAGTGCACGTGCAGACACATGGATTGAGCAAGTGCTTCCGCAGGACAGCAGAGGCTGACATGGGCTGACAGGCTTTACCGTTAATTCAGTGGCAGGGTCCTCTGAACGCCTGTGTTGCGCCTCCTTCGCGCCTCCGTCCAGCCTTCGCCCCTTCATTTGCATACCCTTGGTATTTGTGTCGGTGCCTTATAGTTTGTTTTTTCATTCAGGAGAAGGGTGCCAACCCTGCGTCAACCCCCCCCCTCCCCGCCCGCAAGAGAACACGAGTGCACCTTGCAAAAGCAAAACTGGTCTGGCGTGAAGGTTTCAGGGCTGAGAAAATAAATAACAGGACGGATGGACGGTAACAGGTTACAAGACAGCCTACCAGGCCTTTCTCTCCGTTACGCATTTACTCATGGCAGAGTGCCCTGAACGGTTGGTGCTGAACGCACAGACCAGGGCTGGGATGGAGCTTCGTTGTTGAGATGCGTGTGCACAGGGAGGCTTGTACCTGCTTGTACCAGCATGCACCCCAACCTGCCCCGACAGACCTTCCCCTCGGCCCAGTATGACTAAGGCTGGCTACGTGATACCAATTCTTCACTTGGCTTATTGCTGCTGATGTCGCGTCGTTACAACAATAAGCAGTCAACAAAATTTTACAGGCAATCTACAACATAGCGCGTGTGCAAGGAGGTTGCATAGGAGGTTGCCGCGTAGTGTCGCTGCTGTCGCTTCTCTCAACATATGCATCCATAGTGCGCGTAGCTGGCTTCCAACGGAATGGAATGCACCAAAGGAACGTATCTGATTATGCAGCTTGGTTACCTGTGTGTGTTGTAGAGCATGGCTTACCCCTAGAACCCGTCTCGGTATTTCTCTGATTGCTTCCATGGCCTGCGCACTGTTTGTACGAAATAACAAAATAACTATAGTGCACAACAAAGTATGGTTCCAGAAGTCCAAAGGCGTCGAACTGGCAGGAGCAGCCCAACCAACCCTACTCGCACGACAACAGACTTGCCCCTTCTCCCAAACGAGGCTGCATGACTTACCGCTCTCACAAAGCTCTTCCCATATGGCTTGACTTATTTGGCTCGACGACAACGAATAGTGCAGGCAACACGCCTTCAAAGCAAAGCTATACAACATATTGAGGTGCCGAGGAGCTTCTCGAGGACCTTCGCAAACCCCTCAGCCCTCCTTACTCTTTTCGTCTAGTCGTTCATACTGCTTGAAGACTAAAGCTTAGCTATCGGGCGGGTGCGGGGACGGTTGGCCTTAGGCTTGCGCCGACAGCGCAAGCTCGAGGTCCATCCCTACTTCCTATCAATACAGGAATACAATTGCATAACATCGCAAGGGCATTAGGTTCTGGCTGTTGCTTCAGGCGAGGGGTCTACAACAGAATCTCATGTCGACCGGGCCCAGCCAAGCGCCTCTCCTAGTGGCTGCAGCTGATCCAGCGTTCTTGGAAACGGCAAGTGTGCATATGGGGCGACGCCTATCCAAGTTTACGTGCTCGTTGACGTAAACCAGAAAGCCTACTTCGGAACACGCGCCCAAATTGAATCCACCCCTGCTATTTAATTGCGCAGTGCCACCGGTGGCTGTTGTTCCACCATCATTGCAATGGCTGTGGACAAGGCGAGGATGCATGCGAGTACGGGAAGGTTTGCGCGTATGGTAAACAAGCCTTCCAACACTGCGCGAACTGCTCGCGCACCGACTGCACGTATCCGCGCTGCGACTTGATCAAGAACATACTGAGCCACCACAAGGAGTGCCAGGTGCGTACCCTGCCTTTGCCGGGATGTGCTGCTGCAACCGCTGGCAGCACTGCGGCACACGGGCTCGGTTGTGGAACGCCGTCCTCGCAACCCGCATTGCCCTCCACAACATGCACAAGGACGAGATGTGGCGTGGAAGGCAGTGCATCCTCTAGCGGCGTGCGCGACCAGCTGCGGGCCATGCGACTAAGCCCTGACGTGTGCGTTCATCATCCTTAAGGCCCCCGGGCACGCCGGACGGTACCCCCCGGTCTGCAACTGCCACACTAACTGTAGCACGCTCAACGTGACTGTTTTTCATCCTTCATTCGACAACAGGACTCGCTGTGCCAAGTGTGCGCCCCGGTCCGGCTGTACCACGCGCGATCGTCCAACAACAACAACAAGCCGTCGCCCCCGCCCCAGCCCGACATGCCCTCCTCGCCACTCTCCATGCCGCGGCTGCCCTCCCCCGACCTCAACGACACTGCTGCAGCCTCGACGCCCACCAAACAACAGCAGCAGCAGCATGCCACGCATGCTCCGCCGCTTGGGCGCCAAAGCTTGCCCCAGATCGCCCCAGACGGCTCGCTGCTGAACAGCATGCAGCAGCCGCTCCAGCTGCACGGCTCCGTCTTTGGCCGCTCCAGCGTGTCCCTTCTGAACGACGGCGTGCCGTCCCTATCCTGCGACATGCTCATGGACCCGCCCCGGGCCCAGCAGCAGCAGCCGCAGCAGCAGGGCGCCGCCAAGCCCACCAGCAGCGGCGGCTCGCTGTCCCTCTTCGAGGCCCGCCACAGGAGCAACGAGCCGAAGCGCCCCGCCGCCACTGGCAACGGCAACAGCAGCTCCACTCCCAACCACCCCTTCGCAGCGGTCGCCGCAGCCCACGCCGCGCCCGCCAGCAGCGGTGTGTCTTCCGTGTCCAACGCTGCCACACCCCACGGCCACACCCCGAGCACGTCCATGAACGGCAGCTCCAGCACCAGCATGCTCATGGGCGCCCCCTCCGGCTCCATGCAGGCCCTGGCGGAGATGCAGGCCCTGCACCTGGACCGCAGCGCCTCGATGACCCAACAGCAGCAGCAGCAACCGCAGCAGCAGCAGCAGCAAGCCGGCATGATGTCTGCAGCAACACCAGGTGCAGGCGGGGTTTCCATGGGCTCCTTCGCTCCACAGCAGCAGGGCCCAGGTGGTGGCCAGGCGGGGCACCAGCAGGTGCTGATGCAGCTCCCTGGAGGTGGTGTCGTACAGGTTCAGGTGCCGTACGGCCAGGGGCTCCCTGCAGGCATGGCCGGCATCACCCTGGCGTCCGGCCCACACGGCGCGGGCCCGCACCACACGCAGGTGCTGTCCTTCGGCGGCCCGCAGCAGCTGCCCATGCAGGGGGCCGCCGTACAGCCCATGCAGCCCATGCAGCAGATCGCCATGCCCATGGCCGTACAGACCCAGTTCGCTGGCGGCGCGCCCATGGCCTTCCAGGTCCAGCCAGGTACGGCAGGTACGGCAGGCGGTTTCATGACGGTTACGTACAGCCTGCCCAACGGCCAGGTGCTGCAGGGTGTGGCTGCGGGCCAGCCGGGTATGATGGCGGCTGTGCCGATGGCGGCGGGTCAGGCCCAGGGCGGGTTTGCGCCCATGCAGCAGGTGGCGGTTGGCGGCCCAACCGCCAACGGTTTCTTCCTGGCGCCGGCGGGAGCTACGGTTGCTGGTCCCGCGGGCTGTGGCCCCGCTGACGGAGCCATGTGGTGGCAGCAGATGCAAGGTGCGGCAGGAGTTGGGGTTTCGGCGTGTACGGCGGTTGCTGCGACGGTGGGACTGGCATACACAGACAGCTGCAGCTGAGCGTGGCCTGCACAACAGGTCGACACGGCGTGATGTAGATGCCACCTTGCGTGCATGGCATGTCCGTGCGCACACTGACTGTGGCGCGCCTTGATCCCCGGCGCTTCCGGCACCCTGCCATCTCACCACATTCCCTGTGGCCTCTGTAGAGTGCCGTGCAGCAGCTGCCACCCTGCTGTTCACCGCACGCTGTTCGCGTCCCTACCCAGTAAGGCAGCTGCTGCTTCGCTCACACTGCGCTGACCCGTTGTCCCTTTGCGTTTTGCTGCAGGCGGACAGGGTGGGTTCGCCAGCCTGGGCCACCCGGCAGCCGGCGGCGCGCCAACGCTCGTGCAGTCATGTGCCCAGCTCACGCCCGCCACCTAAACGGCTACAGCTGCCGACAGCCCGGAACTGCACCCGCAAGGCCGTCGCTCGAGGGCGCTTCTTGGTGCATGAGCGGCGGGAGGACACTGCACTCCACGTGTATCGTTGTGACGCATGCAAAAAAAGGGGAAAAGCAATTAGAGGAGGAAACGGCCTCCGGCTGGGCTCGCGCCCCACGGGCAGCTGCCCTGGGTACAACATGCATCGCATCATCCGGGGGCGCGGCTGGCGCGTTGAATAGCTGTTGCTGGGTGGCTGTGATAGCTGCCGAGCTGTGGTGCCCTGCGCGTTGTTGCTTTTGTCATTTCATGCTGGTGTCAGAGTTTGCTGTTGTCTGTTGGCGTAGGAGGCATCAGGGGGTTTCCTAAATGGCTTGCCTCGTTCCTCGGTGGCGATTGCTCGCACAGCAGGGGTACCGTAGGGTAGGGACTCCGGCTTATCAGGCACTTCAACGCACGCGCAGTTGGTTGACCGGGGAGTTGACTGGGAGAGAACGGCATTGGCTCGGTGAGCAGTGTGGCTCGTGTGCCTGCTTTCTTTGAACGAGTGGGACATATTCTATTTGCGGTTTGTTCGCAACCCTGTTTCGGAGCAGGGCATTCGTGGTGGGTTTCGGTCAGGCCGGCGCTTTGGCCTGGGTGAGAGCGCTTTCATGGTTTCGGCGTGACAGTAGTGGCACGTGTAGCACAAGTTTACCCCAGCGTATGGGTCTTTCGTGGTGTCTGGACATGAACATGGTACAAGCACTTCTAGTGCGCGTACGGCAACGCATTAGATGCCAACCCTGGTGTACGGCAGTACGTCCTTAGTGTCAAAAGCAGGCACACGTGGCATGCGTTGCGGCGCAGGGGTGTGCCCTGGATGTGCCATCCGGTCTGTACGACAGTCCTAGTCCGTTTCGCGTGACACCCCGTGTGCCGCTTGTGAGTTGCTGTCACACTTGCATTTGTTGCGGCAGGGCCCTGCTTAGGGTATGTGCCGCCATGTCTTGGTGTAGTGGAGAGTGAGTGAGTGGCGAGGCCATCACGTTTGTCCGACTGGTTGTACCATATGTGGCTGGGTTAAGCAGGCTGGAACGTCGTCTAGGGACGGATTGGGTGCTATTCGGTGTAGCAGCACAGGAGCGTGGGGCTCGCCGGTGACATGGGTAAGGGGCGTGTGATGGGGGCAAGCCCACATAGCACAGCTGCATGGCCGTATTGGCACAGTCTTGCATGCGAGTTGGAAGTACCCAAGCACGAGTATTGCCATCTTCTTTACATTCAGTGCACATGGTGCACAAGAGCGCGTCCTGCATGCAACGTTAGCCGTGCATGGGGGCACGTGTGCAAGCGGCCCGTGCGGCGCAGGGAGCTCGTGTGTGTGCGGGGGGCTGCGTTGCGAGGCGAGTATCAAGGCATAGCTCCTCCACATAAACCAGCGCAAATCTGCAGCCGGTTTGCAGCTGGCTAGCGGCGCTTAGGCCTCGGGGCGTTTTGACGTGCCTTGCGCTCCCTCTGTGCCGTGGCCCCTGCGGTGGCCCTGTGGCTTTGATGTGACTTGTGCCCTGTTACTCCGTGCGGGCTGATAGGTGCTTGAGTGCAGGCGTGCGGATTGTGGGTGCTCTTGCATCATGCATGGTCCCGGTGTGCATGAGCAAGGCTTGGGCATTCGGGCAAGGAGAGATGCGCCGAGGGCGATGGATGGAATGTAACAGTACATCCTTCGTTGACGGCGCTCAGATTCCGCCGCATGTTGCGATTCAATCTTACGGGCTGCGCTTTAAACTGTGAACCGAAGTGCAACCAGCATACGGAAGCAAGTAGCCTCAAGAAGCAAGCTTGGTTGCACCACGCTACAGCACTGCTTGGCGCTTGCCCCGCGCGGCATCCACGCCCTGTGGCCCATGAAGCACTGCCAAGTCACAGCAACACTGATGTCAATGCCAACAGCCCTATAGACGCATTGGTCCACTCACGTCTCGCATTGGCACCTACTGGCGTACTGGCCTGGAACACCCACCGGTCCGTGCGTGCGTCAACAGCCGCCCATAGTCCCGTCAGTCTCCACTTCCCAGCCTATCCACCCACCAATTACCACAGAGCGCACACCATTAACCCACCGCAACCCAACAAGGACTACGTAGACACCCTCGCCGCTGTCCCAGCTCGCTTCGCCCGCACCGCCTGGTTTAATGCAGCGTGGCGAGAAACTGCAGCACACGTTACGACGGGGCACGCTTTTGCGAGCAGAACAGCAGCAGCCGCTGCACCACTCGCCTAGACAGTAGTCCACTCACACCGCACCGCAAAGGCGACACCGCGAAGCGTTCCGTAACTGCGCAAATTGCTGGCCATTAGCAATGCCGTCGTCCGCTGACGGTGCGCACCGGCATCGCCACCACCTTGCACTTTCCCGCCACAACCGCAGCACGCAGCCACGCTACGGCGCTATCGCTGTGGCACCATGCTCCTGGTGCGTATCAGTCTATCAGTCGTCAAGACATTACACCTGCAAAAGCTAAGTCCTGCGCATATACTCCTGTCGCTACCGCTGCGGGACCAAGGTCCTCCGGCCCGCCGTCGCCATTCGCCCGAAGTGCTTGTCCCCGCCGCCGCCACCCGCCTCGCCCTCCCTGCCCTTGCCCGCCTTGTCCGCCGCCGCCGCCCGCGCCGCCAGCATCCTGCGCTGTACGGCAGTCAGCTCCTCCACCCGGGGCGCCCAGCTGCCCAGCTGCTCCCAGCTCTGTAGGGTTGCATGGCGTTGGTGCCACAAGGAGCAGAGGGAAAACGCAGGGCAACATGGGTGCCGGGTGCTTCATCCATTGTCAGTGGTGCTGCACGCTTGGCGGGTGAGCGGGAAGGGTGCGTGCGGTGTGCCGTGAGCGGTGTGTTGTCTGGGATGGGAGGTTTGTGTTTGATGAGTTGGTATAGGAAAGGAGCTGAGCAATGGCTTGGTGGAGTGCCCAGCTGCTCCGACGCCGGCGCGGTAGTAACGTGACAGCGGTAAATGACAATTAGGTACCAAGCCGCTGTGTGCCTTCAGTCTTTTCGGGTGCACCGCATGCGAGCATGCGTGCCGGGCTGGGTCGGAGATGCACGCGCACTGCCTACCTTGCTGCTGACGGCCTCCTGCTCCCTCACCTCAGCACGTGCATGTTGAAGACGTCATGCAGATGACAGGTGGACAGCACGGGCGGCGGTGTCGTAGATGCACCCTACCTACCTGGCTGGTGACGGCGTCCTCCTCCGGGCCCAGGTCAAGCAGCAGCCGCACCACGCGCAGGTCCTGCTCGTCCAGCTGTGTGTTAAGTTGGTACGTAAAGGGCGCAGTTTTGGTGTTAGAGTGTAAAAGCACAGTGGCCGCACTACGCGCAGGTCCTGCTCGTCCAGCTGTGTTTTAAGTGGGTACGTCAAGGGCGCAGTTATGGTGTTAGATTGTAAGAAGCACAGTGGCCGCACTACGCGCAGGTCCTGCTCGTCCAGCTGTCGGTGGAGAGGGCACGATGGTCAACGGTGGTGTTGACAGGTGGTTAACGGGTGGCTGACGGGGGGTTAACAGGTGGCTGTTGTGCCATGAGCATCGCGTCCAGCTTTGTATAAAGCAGGTGTGTAAAGGGTGAGCCGTCACTCAGAGTGGGGAGAAATCAGTGCAGGAGCATCGAACCACAAGCAGGTTCTCTCACAGCCTCTGCACTAATAGAGGGTGGAACGGGAGCAGTGTTATTAGGGTTGACTACGAACACGCTGTTACACCGCACGCAAATCCGCCGCAAATCCGCCTGATCCGTCTACAAATGCGAGTTGCGGTGGGCCCAGGAGGATGGAGGTGGCTCTAACGGTCATGAGTGGGCAAAGGATGTGGGGGACGTGCTGCATTGGATTCACGTCCAGCAGGTGCAGTAGCAAGCGCTCCTCAGGGACCGAGTGCACGCGGCCCCTAACACACCAGCCAGGTGGTGCGGTGTGGCCCCCAGCGTGCGGCTGGTTCGCCAGCAGGTGCAGCAGCAGCAGCTTCCCATGGCCCCAGTGCGGCGCAGCGTGCCCGCCACCGCACCTTTTCCGCTGACCCCTGCCACACCCGAATGTAATGGCGCCTCCCCCTCACCTTTTCGCACCCGGGGATGTCCGCGAGCAGGTGCAGCAGGTGCTCCAGCGGCACGGCGCCGCGGTCATGGTTATCCAGCAGCGCCCACGCAGCGGCCCCCATGTCGCACGGCTGCGGGGCAGCAGGGGGCAGCCAGCCTTATCATTGTAATAATACCCAGAAGGACAGTATGTTGTCGGGGTTTCTGCCACGCCGGCGATACCATGTTGAACGGCTGCGGGGCAGCAGGGGCCAGCCAGGCTCATAACCTAAGCAGTCATGTTGTTCGGGTGGCTGCCAAGCCGTGGACCCCATGTCGCACGGCTGCGGGAAAAGGGGAAAGGCGGGTGGTTTCCGTCAGGCTCCCACAGCGGTCCAAGGTAACTGCCCATACCATGGATCCCACGCCGCACCACTTGCAAAGAATAAAAAAGGGCCAAAGGTTTTGGGGGGAAGCAGGCAGGCGGGTGTACGGTAAGCTGCGAATGTGCGGGGGCACGGATCCAGGCAAGGCAAGGCAAGGCAAGCGCAGGAAGCGACGTGGGCAGGCGAGGGACACAGGCTGCTGGTAGCTGACTGCGTGCTATGGCAGCGGGGGTAGTGTCTGGGCCCCGGCATGGAATGAAATGTATCAGTTATCACAACTGAAGAATGCCGGTTGGTGCACCTATGCAGGGTCCCGGCCCCAGGGGCCTAAACATATCAACACCATCCTGCAGCAGCTAAGACACAACGCACGTAAGCGCGCAGCCACGCTCAGGGCAAATGCTCATTGCTCAGCGTGCAGACCGGCATGGCTGGCTACAGGCTGCCGTACTACGGGACACTATGCGGACCGGCGTGACTGCCGTGCTGGTGCGTTGGGGTGAGCTCTGTCAATTATCACAACTGAACCGGCGTGACCGCAACAGGTTGCCGTGCTGGCGTGCAGCACCCACCAGTCGTGGCTGGTCGTCCTTCCACAGCAGCTTCGTGAGCTGCGGGGAGGGCGGAACACAAACCAGTGGGTGAGGCACGTGGCATAACGGGCTTCGGCGCTGTGTCCGGCCGCCAACCGCCGTCGTTGCACCACAGGGCGGGGTTGTGCGGAGGGCGGAAAGCGGCACTCGTGGGGCAGACGGCATACTGTGGACATGAATGCCTGCGGCGCTGTGCCAGGGCATATGAGTAGCTCCCCGTGCAGGTTCATGTACCAGCACTCCTATGCTTCCAGAGAGTTTTTGAGATAGCGCACGTGTCAGGCTGTAAGGCCTGCCGCAGCCAGTACCAAGGACAAAGGCACTGTCACGCGGCTTGCCACCCTGTACCTGCAGTGCGCCTCACTGCCCCATACGTCCGCTCAGTGCTTCCCCTTCCCCTCTACACAACCTCCCTATCGAAAACAGCCTGAAGAATCATGTGTGCGCGCACCTTGTCCAGCGTCATACTGCCCGACCCTGCCAGGTGGTTGACTGTTTTGACCTCGGTGTGCGGCCGGTAGTGCCCCAGACGCTCCCACAGAGCAGCTTTCGTTATCGAAGTGTCCCCTGCACGTGTCCGCGGAGAGCGTGGTGTTACCTCAGAAATGTGCTTCATGGGCATGCGGGCGGCAGTCGCATGGTGGGTAAGACGGCAGCTTTGCGGGCCAGCAACAGTGCCGCTGAGCCTGGTACTGGGGCTGGGGCTGGGGGTGAGCAGGAGGACAGGAGGTTTAGTGCCTTACCATTGGGCACTAGCACCTTCCAGGCCGCCTCGATGTCAGCTGGGACCACATGTTGCGAGCGCTCGAGCTGCAGGGCATGGAAAGACCTGTCGCCATGACATGGGTGTCGCCAGCGGTCTCGTCGACCCAGATGGAGAGGAGTTACCGAAGGCTCACATTCTTCTTCACAAAATCCTCCTGCGCATTTCGGACTGTCGTGTAGAGGCGTTCCATCCCGGCTCCACCTCCCAGTCCACCTGGCCGCGTCCGTGTCCCCATTTTCTTCCCTCCTGCTGTAACGCTGCTATCCAAAAACCCCCTTACATTTATCCACTGCAATACTTCCTCAAGCCGGTCGTAGTCGTCAAAAAGTCAAGCTTGTCGGCATGTCCATGAGTTGCACCGTCAAGAGCGTTTTGTATGAGACAGGTTCATAGGTAAGGAGTGGATATCTGACGCACTGGTTGAGCGATGAGCTAGGGCAACGCCCCGGGCGGTCCTCGCACTTCATACGACGCATTGCGCGAGCCACCATGTGCAGGAGCCGCGAATGCTGCATGTTGCCCCCAATGCACCCCCCCACCCACACACACACACACACACACACACAAAAGACTGCTTCTGTATCCGTGCTTGCTGTCACACTTCAGCGCGGCACCTACCGGTACTACGGTAGGTTGCTGAGCGCCGCTCCTGGCAGGCCCGTGGCCCCACATCCCCCCACAACCAATGAGGCAGACAACTCTCTGGGGACTTGAACCCCCCGGAGGCCTGAAACCTCAGATCGTTGACGTTGCGTTTAGAAACACAACGGGGCCTTGCCCAGCTTTTTTTTTGGGCGCCGTCACGCACTGGCCCCTGCCGCCGCTGGCGTTTGGGGTTCACATTCGGGTCCAGCTCCTGCAGCGGCGCCCCACCCTTGCCGCCTCTGCCGCCGCCGCCGGCACCTCCACTGCCGCTGCCGCCGCCCTTGCCGCCGCTGCCGCCGCCGGCACCTCCACTGCCGCCGCCCTTGTCGCCGCTGCCGCCGCCGGCACCGTCTGCCGCCACCCATTCCGGCATCGTATGCAGCCACCACTGACCCTCGTAGAACCAGTCAATGGCCTCCTCCTTGGACGCGACCTCGCGCTTCACGGCTTTGACGGCTCCCTTGTTTGATGCACCGGCGCGGATGCAGTACGCATTGTCGACCGGGACGTACAGATTGCGTCCGTCCTCCCTGTGTCGTACTATATAGGGGTACAAGCCGGGTGGGAGACCCGTCCGTCCCCCGAAGGCAAGCTCCAGCCCTTTCCTGCCATCCGGGGTCACCTTGTACCCGGTCTTCTCCAGGAATAGGTCAACCCCGCCCGAATCGCGGGCATGCAAAATCGGTTGAAGTCCGTGAAGGGCAGGCCATCAGAGTTTGGCACGGCCCTCGTGTCGTTTTTTTTGCCGTGGCAAGGTTTCAGTGGAAAGGCACAAGAAGACGGGCAGGGACAGGCCAGCGGGACCAAAGCCCAACCAGCACAAGCAGGCACGAGCACCGCCAAAGCCCAAACCCAGCGAGCCCCAACGTGAAGGGAATGTAACGCGCAAGGCTTGCCTTCTGTCGTGCTGTCCTGCTGTGTCAACCTGTCGGCCTGACTGAGCTGTCAAGCAGCCGCGCTGTGGCTACGTTACCATTGGTGTTGAGGCTACCGTACCAGGGGCCCATGGCCCCAGGCGCCGAGCCTCCTTGCTTGCAGCTGTGGGCAGAGTGCGTACAACAGACCAGATGCGACAGCCCGTCGACAGCCCACGAGCATATTGTTCTCCACTGCGAGCGACGGCAGACCTGATAGCCTGTCCAGGAGCTGCTGGCATACTGGACAACTGGAGAGACCGTGACGTGGACAAGGTACCGTACCGGTGGTGTGAAGTTCCAAGACTTTGCGTGAGACATTCTGAGGCCCCAGCATGCCATACACTCGTGTGAGTCCTCTTGCAAACGTGTACTTACATCGTTAATACTCGGAACTCGTGACCAACAGGCGGTTCACCCGAGCACGCGCAAGGGCAGCTGAGCAACCGTCAGGGATGCGCAAGGTGCCGTACTGCGATACCGCCGCCCAGTGTTCGGCATTAGGCGATGCATGCCACAGGGGCAGCGTAGAGCCTCCCACTCCAGGCCTCGATGCGACATGGGCGCGCAACAACAAGAAGACGTGCACATTAACGGAGCTGTAATGTACCGGTGCTACCTTTCCAAGGAGACGTGCTGCGGCTGCCGCTAGCACACCACTGCACCATCATTGCACCACATCTACAGATGTACTCCCGGCCATCCATACTCAGCAGACCGACCCTCACAATACACTTCTACGCTCAAGCACGCACCCAGTCCCGGCTTAGGCTGCACCTGCACCGCCAGCACCAGTTCCGTCTTCTCAAGCTGCTATGCAGGACAATATCAGTGAGACAGTGACTCTGGGCTGTCCTCTGGAAAGGCACCACAGCAGTCAAGGAGGAGTCCAGCGGCGCACCACTCGCGCCTAATCCATGCCACAATCCACATTTGTCCACAGTTCGGTTTAGGACAATGAACGTCAGGCATCGCGCTTCTACGCACCACCACAAGCACCCAAACGTAGCTGACAACGCACCAGCGCCGTCTCCCTACTGACGGAGGCCTGCTGCAGCCTCCGCCGTCGCTGGTGCTACTCGCCTCCGCTACGTAGGCCAGGCGAAGCGCACACGACGCCCAAAAGCTCAGACTTCTGACACAACAGAAGCTAAGCGCTGCCGGCTTCCCCGGGTGGCGCACTGGGACCGCCGGCACTGGCCTCATCCACCCCCGCTGGCCCCGCCGCCGCCTCCGTCGCCGTCGGCCTGGACTTCGCTGCCGCCGCCGCCGCCGCCGAGTGCCTCAGTACGGCAACCGGCAGCGACGCTGCGCTCGCCAGCTCAGCCGCCAGCCGCCCGCCAAACGCCGCCGCCGCCGCCGCCAGCGAGGAGCCCGAAGGGCCACGCGACTGCGGCACCGCCGCCGGCACCGCCCCACCGTTACCCCCGCCGCCGCCGGCGCTACCGGCCATGCTGCTGCTGACGCTCCCGGACGGACTAATCCCCGCCACCCGACCGACCTCTTCGCTTGCGCACGACGCAGCAGGCCCCGCCGCCGCCAGCGTGTTGGCACTAGGGGAGTCGGATCTCGCCGCCGCCGCTGCCTCCTCCACCACCGCGTTGGCCACCGCCCCTATCAGCGGCACCAGCGCGGGCGGCGGCGGCGGCCCGTTGAGCTTCGTGCTGGGCTGCCGGGCGGCGTCCATGTTCCGCAGCTGCTGCTGCAGGGAGGGCACCTTGAGGGCTACCTGCGTGCGCCAATGGGCAACGCGCGCGGCATGCTCGACGGGAGTGCGGGTGCAAAGACAAACGGACCAAGCAACGTGATAAGCCAACACCGTATCAGGAGCACGAAAGTATTGTTTAAAGCCTGCCTTCAGGGAGGGCGGGAGCTGTGCCAGGGCAGTGAAGATGATCTAGGAGGCGCTATCGGCACTACCATCGCTATGGTGCTTAGTGCCCCTTGCTGCTCGCCATCCTTGCTTCCCACTGATGGGGCAAGGCGAGCGGCACGCTCGACGGGTGCACGGGTGAAGACCAGACCGAGCAACGTGCGAAGCCAATAGTGTACCAGTAGCATGAAAATAACCGTGTAAACAGTGCCTGTACGGAGGGCGGGAGCTGTGCCAGTGCAGACAGGAAGTCCAGGAGGCCCTATCGGCACTACCATCTCTACGCTACAACATCGACCTGACTCGTCACCATCCTTGGTTCCCATGGACACAACGTAATAATGCTTTGAGCATACGCTCGTCCCCCAGCCCACCTGCAGCGCGTACGGGTCGCGCGGCACCTTGCGGTGGGCTGCCAGCGGCCGCAGCATGAACTCCATGTCGGACAGCGACTGGGCTGCGGGTGTGGGTTAGGACAGGGTGCGGTGCGGGCGGGTGTGGGTTGGGGCAGGGAGCAGCCGCAGCAGTAGAAGCACCCGTAATAGGCAGTACCAAATTCGAGGGCAAGGTCAGCAGGCAGGAGAGTATTGTATTATGGCCAGAAATGACGACGCAAACAGCCGTATTGCCGTAAAATGTACGCTAGGGTACGGCAGCAGCAGCATGCGGCAACAGGCTGGTGTGGAGTAGGGCAGGGAGCGGCAGCAGGAGCGGTAACAGCAGCAGCGGGAGCACAAGGGCGACAGGCACTGCCCAGTCAAAAAGCTGCACCAGGCAGGAGGTGAAGGTGCACACATCGCAGGGTGGGTGGGAACGCAACAAGCCGTGTGCCAACTACACATCCCATCCCACATCCCCCGTCACGACACCATTGATGCATACAGCCCCGCCCACCTGCGTCGGGCCCCGCGTTGAGGCAGGCGAGGGGCGCCAGGGTCACCGCGTGGCGCTCTGCCTCCAACGCATCGGGCGGAGTGCACGTGCCTGGGCTACCGCTCCCGCCGCCGTCCCCGTCCCTGCCGCCACCCCCTGCAGACTTGCCGCCAGCGGCCGGTAGCTCCTCGCCCGCGCCCACTGCACCCACACCACCCGTTGTCACGTCTGCAGCCCCTACGCCCTCGTGCGGCGCTGTGGCCATGAAGGCGGCTGCCCGCTCCTCCAGCGCCCCCCGGGCCGCCCCAGGGCTGAACCACACCTCCACCCGGAAGCGGGCGGGGCTGTGCAGCGGCACCTGCGGGGGACGGGCAAGCCAATAATCATTTGTCGTTAAATGTTTCAGGCTTACAGTTAGATCAAGCTTCACAATGAATGTTTTGTCCCTGCATGGTACATTCTACCGTATTGAAGTAGGCACAGGGCTTTACAGTGGTAGGGCTGTGCAGGGGCACCAGAGGAAGGACGGCCAAGGGATGTGCAGACAACGGAACAAGCAATCGGTACAGGTCAAGGTGGAATGACGGTGTGGGGGCAAGGGGGGCAGGGCAGGTGCACTCGCAACAAATTCGCGGCAAATACAAAAGCAGGCCTAGATTGCAGTGGTGTCCAAGCCACAACCAGTACGCCTGGCTGTAATGGCGTTATAAAAAGCCAGGTGCATAGTGTCAGAGAACGGCAGCGGCAAACAAGTTGCCACTGCATAGCATGCGCCAAGCTTCGTGAGCCATGCTCCCGCCATACGGCACGAGCCGATACTTGCCGCGCGTTCATTCGGCTGCCGTACTCACGTGCTTGTTTTCGAACATGCGGAATACGATCTGCGTCATGTAGTCGTACTCGGGGGTGGAGTCCAGCAGCGAGAGCCCAAGAGACCAGCCGCCGGCGGGCCGCCGCCGCCGCCGCCGGGCGCCGCCTCCGCCGCGATGGCGGCGGCGACGGCGGCGGCGTCTAGCGAGGCGGCGGCGGCGCTTGGCGCCGACGCCAAGGACGACTGGCGGCTGGCGGCGGGTGGCGTCACGCCGCCGCCGCTGCCCCCGAGTCCCCCTGGGGTTGCTGTGAATGATGCGTGCGCTGCGGATGGTTTCTGTGCTGCGCTGCGCAGGTGGCAGTAGCGCAGCGTGTTGGCGAGGGCGTGGATGTGGCTCTCTGCAACAGTTTGGGCAAACCATGCATACAGTTTTGGAACACGTCTGAGGCACTGAAGGGCGAGCAGCAACAACCATCGTCGAGCCCAGTGGGGGGTAACGGCAAAGCCGCAAAGTAACGGAACCGGAAACAGACAGCCTGCGGA
>VFQN01000247.1_pt1 | contig 25133 bp, 21 predicted proteins | sample 3512371 | NCBI WGS metagenome assembly VFQN01 (sample SAMN10412370, study PRJNA504923) | tailings metagenome | isolation source: Replicate 2 from Balatoc abandoned mine | place: Philippines: Itogon, Benguet | collected 2017-08-28 | reverse complement strand
AAAAAAGAAGGTGTAGAGCACTTCGCCTGCGGACACGGTCATCGCGCCCACAAGGCTCAGAGCTCCAACCAACCCCAGACGCCTTTGTCGAATTTGGGATGGATTCATGGTCTTAATAGTCACAGGCGTGGTTCGCCGGTGGATTGAGTGTGAAAATGTATGGCACTCATCCTCGACCAGCACAAGGTTAATGGACGCCATAAATTGTTCAGAATTAAGTATTTGCATTTTATGGTACAACCTTGCGTCACTTCAACGGCGCTGCCCGGACCGCTCGAAACCGTGCCCACGAACGCCCACCCCACGCCGCCAGCATCCCAGAAGAACCCGATCTCATGAATTGGCTTTTCTTATGATAAAACCGTGACCAATGCCGGGCGTGCCCCACGGTTGCAGCCGACCGTCCGCCAGGGTTTCGCGCGCCGAGTTTTGGGTGGGCGCGAGGCCGACATCCACGCAAGCTCCCGGCGCCGTGGACGCTCTCCGCCAATTCATCGACATCGTGCTGCACCTGAACCGCCACCTCGAGGGACTGGTGGCGGACTTCGGTCCCTGGATCTACGGCATCCTCTTCCTCATCGTGTTCTGCGAGACGGGACTGGTGATCACGCCGTTCCTGCCGGGTGATTCCCTGCTCTTCGCCGCGGGGGCGCTGGCTGCGACCGGCGGATTGAACCTGGGTCTGGTGATGGGCCTGCTCCTGGTGGCCGCGGTGCTCGGGGACACGGTGAACTACGCGATCGGAAAGTACTCGGGCGACAGCCTTCAGCGGCGGTTCCCGCGGGTGGTGCGACAGGAACACCTCGACCGCACCCACGCGTTCTTCGAGAAGTACGGCGGCAAGACCATCATCATCGCCCGCTTCGTCCCCATCGTCCGGACCTTCGCCCCGTTCGTCGCCGGCGCCGGCCACATGAGCTACCGGTACTTCATGATGTACAACGTGGTCGGCGCGGTCCTCTGGGTCGTGCTCTGCACGGTCGCGGGGTACCTGTTCGGCAACATGACCTTCGTCAAAAACAACTTCAGCGCGGTCATCCTGGCGATCATCGTGCTCTCGGTCCTCCCGGCGGCCTTCGAGGTGCTGCGCGAGTGGCGGCGCAAGTCCGCCCTCAAGACCGGCACGGAGAACCCCTGAACCCGCCTCCCCACCCCGACAACCCATGCCGCCTCCCCCCCTCGCACCGGCCCTCCAAGCCACCCTCCCCGGCGCCGGGTTTTCCATGAAACCGTTGCACGCCGCGGGCCCCGTGGTGTAGAAGCCGCCCACTTTTCATCATGGGGAAGGCTCTCATCATCGCTGAGAAACCGTCCGTGGCGACCGACATCGCCCGGGCTCTCGGCGGTTTCAAAAAGGTCGACGACCACTACGAGAGCGAGAGTTACCTGCTCTCCTCGGCTGTCGGCCACCTGCTCGAACTGGCCGTTCCCGACCAGTTCGAGGTCCGGCGCGGCAAGTGGACCTTCAACGCCCTCCCCCACCTCCCACCCCACTTCGCCCTCGCCCCCATCGAGAAGAACGAACACCGGCTCAAGGGCCTGCTCAAACTGATCAAACGCAAGGACGTCGACCGCCTCATCAACGCCTGCGACGCCGGACGCGAGGGCGAACTGATCTTCCGCAACATCATCGCCCACTCGGGCTCCGCCCTGCCCATCCAGCGCCTCTGGCTCCAGTCGATGACCCCCGCCGCGATCCGCGAGGGCTTCGCCCGCCTCCGCTCCGACGGCGAGATGATCCCCCTCTCCGACGCCTCCCGCTGCCGTGCCGAAGCCGACTGGCTCGTCGGCATCAACGGCACGCGGGCGATGACCGCCTTCAACAACAAATCCGGCGGCTTCAACAAAACCCCCGTCGGCCGCGTCCAAACCCCCACCCTCGCCATCGTCGTCGAACGCGAACACAAGATCCGAGGGTTCGTCGTCCGCGATTACTGGGAGGTCCTGGCCACCTTCCAGGCCGCCGCCGGCACCTACACCGGTCGCTGGTTCGATCCCGCCTTCCAAAAACCCGAGGGCAAGGAGGCCGATCCCGACCTCAAACCCGAACGCCTCTGGAACCGCGAACGCGCCGAGGCCATCCGCGCCCGCTGCCTCGGCCGGCCCGGCGTGGTCACCGAGGAAAGCAAACCCACCTCCCAGCTCTCCCCGCTGCTCTTCGACCTCACCTCCCTCCAGCGCGAGGCCAACGGCCGCTTCGGTTTCAGCGCCAAAACCACCCTCTCCCTCGCCCAGGCGCTCTACGAAAAACACAAGGTCCTCACCTACCCGCGCACCGACTCGCGCCACCTGCCCGAGGACTACCCCGCCACCGTCCGCAAGACCCTCGAGTCCTTCCAGCCCGCCGCCCCCTACGGGCCCTTCGCCTCCCGCATCCTCGCCCAGGACTGGGTCCGCCCGGCCAACCGCCGCGTCTTCAACAACGCCAAGGTCAGCGATCACTTCGCCATCATCCCCACCCCCGAACCGCCCCGGAACCTCAGCGAGGCCGAACAGAAGATCTACGACCTCGTCACCCGCCGGTTCCTCGCCATCTTCTTCCCCGCCGCCGAGTTCCTCGAAACCACCCGCATCACCCGCGTCGAAGGCGAACCGTTCAAGTCCTTCGGCAAGGTCCTCGTCCGCGCCGGCTGGCTCGAAATCTACGGCAAGGAAATCCAGTCCGACGGCGACACCCCGGTCATGACCCCGGTCCAGCCCGGCGAACAGGTCGCCACCCCGGAGATCGAGGTCCGCCAAAGCCAGACCAAACCCCCGCCGCGCTACAACGAAGCCACCCTCCTCTCCGCCATGGAGGGCGCCGGCAAACTGGTCGAGGACGACGAACTCCGCGAGGCCATGGCCGAAAAGGGCCTCGGCACCCCCGCCACCCGCGCCCAGATCATCGAAGGCCTCATCGAGGACCATTACCTCGTCCGCAACGGCAAGGAACTCCAGCCCACCGCCAAGGCCTTCACCCTCATGGTCCTCCTCAACGGCCTCGGGGTCGAAACCCTCACCAAACCGGAACTGACCGGCGAGTGGGAACACAAGCTCAAGCAGATGGAACGTGGCCAGCTCGCCCGCGACGTCTTCATGAGCCAGATCCGCGGCCTCACCGAGGAAATCGTCACCCGCGCCAAAAGCTACGACGATGACACCATCCCCGGCGACTTCGGCAAGCTGACCGCCCCCTGCCCCCGCTGCGGCGGCGAGATCCACGAGACCTACAAGACCTTCCAGTGCCAGAGCCCCAACTGCGACTGGTCCATCTACAAGATCATCCTCGGCCGCCAGTTCGAACCCGAGGAGGTCGAAACCCTCATCACCCAGGGCCGCGTCGGCCCCCTCCGCGGCTTCCGCAGCAAGTTGGGACGCCCCTTCGACGCCATGATGAAGCTCGGCCCGGCCCCCGACTTCAAGGCGGGCTTCGATTTCGGCGAAGGCTCCGGCGAAGGTGACGGTTCGGGCGAAGGCGCCGCCGCCCCCGATTTCACCGGCCAAACCCCCGTCGGCTCCTGCCCCAAATGCCGCTCCGGCGTCTTCGACACCGGCCTCAAATACGTCTGCGAAAAATCCGTCGCACCCGCCAAGTCCTGCGATTTCAGCTCCTCCAAGATCATCCTCCAGCAGACCGTCGAACCCCCGCAGATGCAGAAGCTGCTCGCCGAGGGCAAAACCGAACTGCTCAAGGGCTTCGTCTCCAAGAAAACCGGCCGCAAGTTCGAGGCCTTCCTCGTGCTCAAGGACGGCAAGGTGTCTTTCGAGTTCGCTCCCCGCGAGGCCAAACCCAAGACCGCCCGGGCCAAAAAGGCCGCCACGCCCGCGGTCAAAGTGGACCTGTCCAACCTCACCGCCATCGGCGAATGCCCGCTCTGCAAGGGCCGCGTCTTCGAAGCCCCCGAGTCCTACCTCTGCGAAAACAGCCAGCGCGACACCCGGCCCTGCAAGTTCCACACGGCCCGCCTCATCCTCGAACAGCCGCTCGATCGCGAACAGGCGACCAAGCTGATCCGCGAGGGGCGCACCGACCTCCTCCAAGGCTTCGTCTCCCGCAAGAACGGCAAGACCTTCGCCGCCCACCTCGTGCTCGACGCCAAAGGCAAGGTCGGCTTCGAGTTCCCCGACCGCTGAACCGCGCGCCCTTCCCGGATCCCCCCGGGTGCTTTCAGACCCCGCCGCACCCCAGCAGTCCCGCCGCCCGCACCCGCGCCCACGATTCCTCGGGGTCCGCGTGCACCACCGCCTGCCACCCCCTCGCCACCCCGGCCTCCACATTCTCCGGCCGGTCGTCGAAGTACATCAACGCACCCCCCTCCCGCCCGGTCACCCGCTCCACCACCTCGTACAACGGCGCATCCGGCTTCATCGACCCGTGCTCGTACGACAGCACATACCCGTCGAACCCGGCGAAAAACGGGTAGGTCCTCCGGATGTGCCCCACGGCCAGGTCGTTCGTGTTCGAGAAAATGTAGGTGGGCACCCCCCGCCCCCGCAGCTCGGCCTGCAACGCCACCATCCGCTCGATCGGACGAAAAATGTCCACGAAGTACCCCGTGAAGGCCTCGTAGTCCCCGTCAAAACCCGTCGCCCGCCGCACTTCCTCATAGAACGCCTCCGAGCTGAGTTCCCCGCGCTCGTAGGCCGGCAGCAACGGCGATTCCACCAGCAGATGCCTGAGCTCAAGCACCGACAACCGCCCCCGCTTCGCCAGCTTCCCGATCACGATGCCGTAATCGAAATCCAACAGCACCTTGCCCAGGTCGAACACCACCGCTTCAGGTCTCGTCGCCATCGCCCGGCTTGTGTCGCCGATTCCCCAAAACCGCGACAAGCCCGAACCGGCAGATCCCCACGGAACTCCGGAATCCGAAGCCCGAGCGGATCCCTCGAACTCCAAAACCCTCAGACCACCGGCCGCCGCCCCTCGAGCGCACGGCTCAAGGTCAAATCGTCCGCGTAATCCAGTCCGCTCCCCGCCGGCAACCCCGCCGCCAACCGCGTCACCCGCACACCGCCCGACGACCCGAAACGCTCGGCAAGATAATGCGCCGTGGCGTCCCCCTCGACGTCCGTGCCCAGCGCCAACACCACTTCCCGCACCTCACCCCCCGCCAGTCGCCGCCCCAATTCCGCCACCCGCAGATCCTCCGGCCCCACCCCGTTCACCGGCGACAACCTGCCCCCCAGCACATGGTACCGGCCCCGGAAGGCCCCGGATTTCTCCAGGCTCAGAATGTCCGTCGCCCGCTCCACCACACACAACAGCGCCGCATCCCGCGCCGGATCCCCGCACAACGCACACGGACTTTGCTCGGTCAGCGCCCCGCAGACTTCGCAGTTCCGGACCGCCCGCCGCGCCTCCACCAGCACCCGCGCCAGTTGCTCCACCCCACCCGGATCCGCCTGCACGAGATGCAAACCCAGACGCTCCGCCGAACGCGGCCCGATCCCCGGCAGCCGGCTCAACGCCGCCACCAGCCTGCCCAGGGTCTCCGGAAGTCGGTACATCGACATGGTCGTCGGCCGGTTCGGAACCCGGCAGGCCCAACGCCACCGCCCGGCCCCGCCGTCACCCGACGGCGCCCGCCACGGCGGTTCGCAGGCTCAGAGCAGCCCGGGAAGCTGCAGCCCGCCGGCCACCGAACCCATCTCCTGGTTCTGGACCTCCTTGGCCTGCGCCAGCGCGTTGTTCGCCGCCGTCACCAGCATCTCCTCCAGGATCGCGACGTCGGACGGATTCACCGCCTGGGGGTCGATCTTGATCGAGGCGATGGTGCCATCCCCGCGCACCGACACCTTCACCACACCCCCCCCGCTGGTGGCCTCGATGGTTCGGGACGCGAGTTCGGCCTGCTTCGCTTCCAGCTGCTTCTGGATGCGCGCCGCCTGCTTCATGAGTTTGCCAATGCTCGACATTGCGAAAGTCCGGTTGTGGAAATGATGAACGGCCTCGTTCCGGCCGCGTGGGCCGCCAGCTAACCGGACCCCATGCCCGCCGCGCAATCCAGAATCCGGCGCCGACGCCAAATCCCCCCGTCCCGAGCCCCGCACCCGCCCCGATACCCACCCCGACTTCCGTCCAATCAAGGCAACCGGACGCTTGCAAAAGCATGTGGCCGACGGCCAAGCTGGCCGTCCCTGCGCTACCGTCGCAGACCCCTGCCGAGTATCGGCCGGGACCAGGTGTATCATGAGCGAGAAGCCCGAAATCGAGTTGGACTTGGATCTCCAACTGCTACCCGCCTGGGCGCGCCAGCCCCAGACGGCCAACCGTTATGCAGACTTCGACGACGCCGGCGGCGGCGAACGTCGCGGACCCAGATCACGCGGCCCCGGTGGACCCGGCGGTCCCCGCCGTGACTTCCGCGGCGGTGGCCGCTCCGATGGCCGCCGCCCCGGCGGCCCCGGCGGTCCCTCCGACCGCCCCCAACGCTCCGGCGAAGGCCGTGGTGGCGGTGGCGGTGGCGGCGGTGGTGGTGGCGGCGGCCGGTTCCGTGGTGACCGCGACCGCGATCGTCGCGGTGACCGCGGCGACGGACGCCGCCCGGAACCGGTCGAGGAACTGCCCGAGGGGATCACCGTCGATCTCATCCCGGATCCGACCGGCGTCGACTCCCTGGCCCGCCAGATCCGCCAGACCGGCCGCGCCTACCCCCTCTTCGACATCGCGCACCTCATCCTCAAGCGCCCGGACCGCTACCAGCTCCACTTCAGGACCCACGGCAACCATGCCGACGGCTCCCCGCGCCAGCTCTTCAGCTGCAACCTCGACGACACCGTCTGGATGTCCGAGGGCGAAGCCACCCGCCACGTGCTGAACAAGCACTTCGCCACGTTCTACCAAACCGAGAAAATCGCCGTCGACCCGCCCAAGGGCACCTACACCTTCGTCGCCCAGTGCGGCATGAGCGGCGTCGTCCTCGGCCCCCCCAACCTCCACGACTACCAGTCGAAACTGCAACGGCTCCACGCCGACCGCTTCTCCCGCGTCCCCTTCGACGTCTATAAGTCGCGCGTCCGCATCGTCCGCGATGAGGCCGTCGTCAAACAGTGGATCGAGGAGCAGAGCTTCAAGTTCGAGTACATCTGCCTCAACCTGCCCGAACCGCTCAAACTCAACAGCCGTGAGGCCGTCGAGCAGCACTTCCGACAGGTCCACCTCCCCAACATCATCAAGCCGGAGTCCAGCCACACGGTCCGGACCCCGGCCGCCCGCGAGGCCCTCCCGCCCCCGCTCCGCCGCCTCGCCCGCCGCGAATTCGACCTCCAGCAGCGGTTCCCGCTCAAGCTGGTCACCCGCCTGAGCGATGACTTCGCCCACCGCGGTCTCCACTTCTTCAAGGTCAACAAGACCATCCTCCACGTCGCCGTCGCCCGACCCCGGTTCCTCGACGTCGAAACCAGCCCGGTGTCCGAGGGCGTCAAACGGATCGTCGACACCATCCAGGCCACTCCGGAATGCACCCGGCGCAAATTGCTGGAGGCCATGGGAGTCCCCCTCCCACCCGCCGACGCCGCCCCCGCCGCCGAAGGCGCGGAGGCCCCGCCGCCTTCCCCGGAACTGTCCGCCATCGTCAGCGACCTCCACTGGCTCATCCACGAAGGCCATGTGATCGAGTTCGCCAACGGCAGGGTCGAACTGGCCAAGAAGCCAGCCCCGCGCCCCACCCCGCCGCCCCGCCCCCCTAGGGCCGCCCCAACCCCGGCCCCCGCGAACGCGGATGCCGAAACCACCGCCGCGGCCGCCGCCGACAGCACCAGCACGACCGAAACGGTGGCGGACACCTCGACCGAGCCCACCGCGGAATCCCCCGCCGAAGCCCCGGCCCCCACCGACACCGCAACCGCCACGGACTCCAACCAGGAACCCGCCGCGGAATCCGCCCCGGTCGAACCGACCGAACCCCAGGCCACCACGACCGCACCCGTCGAACCGTCGGAACCCGCCGCCACCTCGGCCGCCGCGGAAAGCCCGACACCTCCGCCCGCCCCGGAAACCCCGGCGGAATCCGAGGAACAACGACCCATCAACCCGTCCTGAGCCCCACCGGGTGGCCCCCGCGCCATCCCGCCCCTCTCGAACGGCCCCGTGCCCGCTTCCAAGCCCCGCGCCCCCCAAAGGCCCGGGGCTTTTTCCTGCCCGCGCCAAAACCCCACCCACACCCTCAGCCTCGGCCTCAGCTCCAGTTCCAGCCCCATGATGCCCCCACGCCCCAACCGCCCCGCCCGGCTCGCAACCACCCTCTTCCTGGCGCTCGTACCCACCCTCACCCTCACCCTCGCCCCCAACCTCCCCGCCCAAACCCCCACCGCCACCAACACCCCACCGGCCCGCTCCTCCCCCAAACCCCGCCCGGAACCCAAGACCTGGACCCGCTTCAACGCCTGCTCCTACGTCGATCACCCGGCCAACGACGCCGACAGCTTTCGCGTCCGCTGCGGTGATCGCGAAATCCACGTCCGCCTCTATTTCGTCGATTCCCCCGAATCCAGGGCCACCGACACCCATCGCGTGGCCGAACAGGCCCGCCACTTCAACCTCTCCACCCAGGCCACCCTCGCCGCCGGATCCCGCGCCGCCCAGGCCACCCGCGCCTTCCTCGGCAAACAAGCCTTCACCGTCCACACCCGCTGGACCGTCGCCGGCGGCCGCAGCCGCGAACCACGCTACTACGCCACCGTCACCGCCAACGGACAGGACCTCGCCGCCTGGCTCGTCCAGAACGGCTGGGCCCGCACCAAGGGCGCCGTCGCACCCACCCCCGACGGAGAACCGTCGAAGTCGGTCATGGACCGGCTTCGACGGCTTGAAGGCGAGGCGCGCCGACGTGGAGCAGGCGCTTGGACCAACCCATCCAACGCATCCCGCAGTTCACCCACGCCGGCAGCGCCTCGCTGAATCCCCACCCTCCCCTGGCATCACCAGGCCTAGAACCGTTTCGAGATCGCCGCCGTCACCAGGAAATCGGCAAACGCCGCATCCCCGTGCCGGAAGGTCCCCGTGTCCGCCGACAACTGCTTGTCCGGAACGCTGCGCTCGCGATTCCGATACACCGCCACCGGCGTCGCGAAATTGAACATCCAGCCGTTCCGCGAAAGGCTGATCCCCGGCTCGATGCTCACCGCATAACCCGGCCGCCGAAAACCCTCACTCCCTCCCATCGCGTCGTGCACCGGCACCCCCTCCACCCGGCCGCCAAACGACACCGACAACCCCCACTTCGGAACCAGCACGTAATCCAGACCCAGCCGCCCATAATAGGTGTCCGCAATCGACATGATCGACTCGTACGGATTCGAACGGAACGTCGGCACCCCGTTCTTCTCCTCCGGCGTGATCGTGTACCCGCCATTCACATACGCGCTCAACCGATCAATGATCTGCTGATACCCATACAGCTCCAGCACCAACCCCCAGCCCCCGTCACCCGGTTGGATCGACTGATCCACCGTCCGCTCCCGCGCCACAATCTGACCCGTCGGAGCGTCGAACACCTGAAAAGTGTCCCGCGCATCCTCACGCCCCGTCGGCATGTCCACACCAATCCCCAACAGCAGATTCCCCTTCGGCATGTCCTCCGGATCCAGAATCCACCCGTTCCCCATCAGCCGCAGATCCCCCAACCCCGCCGACTGCGTCGCATACCGCTGCAGAATCGTCCGCCCCACGTCGTTCGACCGCACCACCTGCGACCGGTCGTTCACCGAAAACGGAACCGCCAGACTCACGTTGAACCGCGGCGTGATCGCGTAGCTCAGGCTTAATTCAAAGAAATGCGAGTCGTTGATCACCTCGCTCCCCTCCGCCTGCCGCTGCGGCTCCTCGTGGTCCCCCACGAAATGACGGTCCGAGTACAGCCACCGATACCCCGCAGCCACCTGAAAACCCGTGTGCGGCTGCAGCTCCATCCCCGGCAAATGAAACACCCCGCCCCCGCGCGAGGCCACACACCCCTGCCCCATCACCCGCGCACCCCCCAACCCACCCCCTGCCACCCCGCTAAACAGCAACAACGCCATCAGACACCGCAGCCCACGCCGGCCAGAATCCAAAAAATAAAGCCATCGCATAAGAGAGTCTTTGTTTGGGAACGGGCCATGCCAATAAAGGGTCACCCCCTCAAAACGGAGACATCAGGGGCGAAATGCCGGTTTTCAGGGGCGAAATGGTGATCCCGCCCGCCCACCTGCCCGCAACCCCGTAGCCCAACCCCCTCCACCCCCCCACCCCGCAATCCCACTTCCGGGACCCAACGACAGCACGCCTCAGGGCGCGTCCGCCAGCCACTGACGAATCGCAAACCCCTGCGGATGCCCCGGATCCAAATCGATCACCCGCCGGTAATGCACCCGCGCCCGATCGGGACGCCCCAGCTTCTGCGCATAGAGATTCCCCAACAACAGGTGCGCCGACACGTCGTTCGGCGACACCGCCACCACCCGCTCCGCTTCCGCCGCCGCATCCGCCGCAAACCCGGCCCGGTCCAGGGCCAACGCAAAATTCAACCGCGCCAACGGCGTCTCCGGCTGCAACACCAGCGCCTTCTCCCCCTCCACCAACGCCTTCGGCACATCCCCGACCTGCAGCGCCGCCACCGCGAGATTCTGCCGCGCCTCCGGCAACGCCGGATCCAGCCGCAGCGCTTCCTCGTACAACCGCACCGCCGCCTCCGGCCGCCCCCGCCGATGCTCCTCCATCGCCCGCGCCAACACCCCGCGCGCCGCCCCACGATTCCCCGCCGACGGCTTCTCCGGCTTCAAATACGCATACCGCCGAACCTCCGTCCCACCGTCCACCCCTGGCACCGACACCCCCCCCGCCGGCCGCGCCGTCCACCCGGTCTCCCGCAGTCGACGCGGTCCAACCACCGCGGACACCCCGGATGTGTTGGCACCACCGACACCCGGCGCAGACGCTGCCGCCGTCGCCACCGCTGAAGCCGACGCCCGCCGCGATGCCTCGATCTCGGCCGCCGCCAAGGGTTCCTCCACCGACTCCGGCTTCCATCCCGGCGCCGTATCCCCGCCGCCCGCCTCACCCGACCCGCGAAACCAGTTCAACGGATTCACCCAGCGCCATCCACCATCCTCCGCCGACGACGCCGCAACCGTGGCCGCCGGTTCACTCCCCGCTTCACTCCCCTCCACCGCCTCGCCCTCCCGCCCCTCCGCGGCCTTCCCTCCCTCCCCGTCAAACCAACCGGCCGGATTCGCCCGGCTCCAGAACCCGCGCCGATCCGAACGATCCGAGCCGACGGTCGAGCGCTGGCGCGTCACCGGCCTGACCAATGGCGGCAATCCTTCCCCCATCCCACCGGCACCTTCACCCGCCGCAGCCACCGCCGTCCCACCCGCGGATCCGCCGGATGCCCCCGAAACCGCCTCGTCACGAACCCCGGTCACCAGCGTCTCCAAGGGCTCGAGTTTCACCCAGTCCACCGGCACCACCAGCGCCGGATCCGGCGCCGACGCCACCGTTCCAACCCCAGGCGCCACCGGCGCCGGCGTCGGCAACACCAGTCCCGGCTGGGGGTCCGGTCCCGAAATCACCTCCGCCGGAACCACCTCCACCGGCGGCGAAACCGAAGGATCCGCCACGGGAACCGCAGCCACCGCCACCCCGGCGCCTTCTCCCTCCCGGACTCCGACCTCGGACGCTGCCTTCACCCCATCCGCCGGCAACGCGTTCGTTCCGCTCCCCGCCACTTCCACCGCCGCCGCAGCCGCGGATGCCGGCGCGGGCTCAGACGCCGGAGCGGTGTCCGGAGAAGTCACGCCTGCCGTCGCCGTCCCAGGCGGTGGACGCGGCTGACCCAACGCCGGCGCGCCGGCGATCGCGCTGTCCGCGGGCACTGCGATCGCGCCCGTGCCGGCCACCGTCTGGATGGTGTTGGTGTCGGACGCCGGCGCCGCGGCGACCGTTTCCTTGGCGCCGGGCGGCTCCACCACCGCAGATTCACCGGGGTTCATCGGTGCGCCCGGCTGGCCGACCGCTGCTCCCACCGCGCTGGCGTTGGTCACCCCACCGGATGCGCCCTGGGCCGGGGGCTCGGCGGCAGGTGGCAACTGGATCACCGGCCGCGGGGGTGGGGCCTCCAACCGCCGAATCACCGCCTCGAGCTGGAGTTGCTGGGCAATCGCCGGCCGCAAGCTGACGTATTGCTTGTACGCCTGCACCGCCTTGCCCGGCGCCCCGCTCTGGTGGGCCACAACCCCAAGGTTCATCCACGCCGGCGCAAACCCGGGATCCCGGATCACCGCGTTGGTGAACGATTCCCACGCTTCCTGCACCTTCCGCCGCTGATGCAGCGCAATCCCCAGTCCGTTCAGCGCGTCCACCCGCCCCGGCGCCAGACGCAGCGCCTCGGAAAAACTCCGCTCCGCCTGATCCCACTTCCGTGTCCGAAGCTGCGCCTGCCCCAACCGAACCCACCCCTCCACCGCCCGCGGCTGCAACCCCACGAACGCCCAAAGCGCGTCCGTCGCCAGCGTCGGCTCCCCATGCTCGAGATACAGACAGCCGGAATTGAAGTACGCCACCGCCAGGTTCCGATCCAACCGCAGCGCCTGCTGGTACGCCTCGACCGCTTCCGATGGCTTCTTCGCAGCGTGATACGCAAGGCCAAGGTGGTTCCACGCCTGCGGATTCGACGGCAGAAACTCCACCGCCGTCCGCAATCGCCGGATCGCATCCTCCGCCCGCCCCTCCCGGATCAGCCGCTCCCCATCCAACAATGCCCGCGGCCCCGGGGGCATGCACCCCGTCAAAGACAGGATCAGCCCGACCACCACCACCCGGCGCCATCGCGCCCTCCACCGTTTTGAAGTCGTCAACATCCGCGCTCCGGATAAGGTTTCGGGCCGGGAACGACCAAACGATCCCCCGACCATCGTTGCGTCATGCCGCGAGTCATACTCACCCTTCTTTTGATTTGTCAGCCGTTTTGTCTGCCCGCGGCCGACGTGCCCTTCGCCGACCCCGGCCTGCTCGGCTCCGCCGAACCCCAGCCGTCCCGCATCGTCGTCGTCCAGGACCCGGCCGCCACCCGCGCCCTCTCCGCCCAACCCGACGCAGTGGCCACCATGATCGCCCGTGGCCTCACCACACTCACCGGCCTCCCCTCCCCAGCCGAAGCCTGGCGCAGCCTCGTCCAACCCACCGACATCGTCGGCGTCAAAGTCCACTCCACCCCAGGCCCCGCCAGCGGCACCCGCCCCGCCGTCGCCGCCGCCGTCCTCCGCGGCCTCCTCGACGCCGGTCACCCACCCCAGCGCATCATCCTCTGGGACCGCAACCTCGCCGACCTCCGCGCCGCCGGCTTCCACGACATCACCTCACCCCTCGGCGTCCGCATCGCCGGCGCCACCGACTCCGGCTTCGACCCCGACGACCCCTACGAAAACTCCGTCCTCGGCCAACTGGTCTTCGGGGACCTCGAGTTCCGAAAAACCGTCACCTCCCCCTCCCCCTCCACCTCCGAGGTCGCCGGCCGCAAATCCCACTTCAGCCGCCTCATCACCCGCGAAATCACCCGCCATATCGTCATCGCCCCCCTGCTCAACCACAACAACGCCGGCACCAGCGGCATCCTCTACTCCGTCGCCAGCGCCGCCACCGACAACTTCCTCCGCTTCGAATCCAGCCCCGCCCTCCTCGCCCGCGCCGTCCCCGAAATCTTCGGCCGCACCAATATCGCCGACAACATCGCCCTCGGTATCGTCGACGCCCTCATCGGCCAATACGAAGGCAGCCAACGCAGCCTCCTCCACTACTCCGCCACCCCCAACGAACTCCGCTTCAGCCGCGACCCCGTCGCCCTCGACACCCTCTCCCTCGAGGAACTGAACCGCATCCGCCTCGCCGCCGGCGCCCCAGCCGTCACCAACCGGTTCGAGTTGTACGAAAACGCCCGCCTGCTCGAACTGGGCACCGATTCCCCCAAGAAAATGGAGATCCTCCGCATCCAGTCTCTTCCCCAGCCCGCATCCCCGTCCCCGTCCCCGTCCCCACCCGCAGCCGCAGCGAGTTCCACCCCACCCTCGTCCGCCCCCTGACCCGGACGCCCCCGCCGATTCTCAGGGCTGCCCCGGCGCCGTCGCGGGCTTCGCTTCCGGTTCCTCCCCTCGACCACGCCCAAAATCCACGCTGATCACCGAGGTCTGCGGCTCATGCGCCCGCTCATCCCGGAATCCCCGCGGCAACGGCGCTCCCTGCACCCCGCCGTCATACCAGTGCTCCCCCCGCGTCTCCACGCCCTTCGACGTCGGCGCCAGCGGGTTGAACAGGTTCGCAAACCCCGCCAGAAATCCCCCGAAACCCCGCCGCTCCGACCGCGTCACCCTCGGCAGCACACCCTTCGTCTCAACCCCGCGGTTGGTTCGCACGTTCGTCACCATCGGCTCGCGCAACCCCACCCCGTTCGCACTCCACCGCATCTGCCCGCCCAACCCGGGCCCCAACCCCGACGCCGTCCCCTCCCTCTCAACCCCCACCGCGCCCACGCCCGCTTCCACCCCACGTTCCACCGCCTGAAACCCGCCCAGCGACCCGCCCCCGACCGCTTCCTCCATCGCAGCCCCGGCCGGCGCACGCACCACCGGCACAGGCACCGAAACCGCCACCGGCTCCACCGCCCCGGCCGCCTCCGTCACCCGGTTCGTCGACGTCGCCTCCTGCGCCGCACCCTCCCAGGTCATCAGCACCGCACACGCAATACCATAGCTGGGCTTCATGGTCGTTCTCCTGTTTGTCCCCGGATCGGGGCTCGGTTCACCCGGATCCTAGTCCCGACCACCCCGTTCCGCCAGCCGACTTTCCGAACCACCCACCCCGCCCGCATCCAACCCCTCCCCGACGTACCGCGGCTCATACACCGGCCCGCCCCCGTGCTTCCGCAACAACGCCACGAAACGCGCCACGCCCGCCCGCTCGCGCTCCCCCAAAAGGTGATGCGTGTGCCGCGTCAGATACTCCCGCCGAAACCCCTCGTCGAACCCCTCCGCCTCCCGGATCACCGCCTCGAGCTCACGACTCCCGCGCCGTCCGGCCTCCGCCAACTCCCTTCGGATCAACCCCGTGTCCACCCCGCGCCGCAACACCCACATCGCATACACAAACGGCAATCCCGTCATCTCGCGCCACGCCAACCCCAAATCCCAGATCCGCTGCGGCGGACCCATGCGCCGAAACGCAATCGCCCCATCCCCGATCAACAACACCGCATCCTCCCCCGACAACCCCTCCACTCCCCCACCCCACTCCCCCATCGGCTCGAACTCCGGCCGCAAACCCCGCTCCGCCAACAACACCCGCAACAGGTTCACGCTCGTCAACGACGCCCCGTCACACCGCACCCGCCGCACATCCTCCAACCGCCCCGAGTGCGCCAGAAACACGCTGTACACCTCCCCCTCCGACGCCACCCCGTACCCGTCCAGAAGCTCATACCCGTCCCGCATCAGCGCCTCCGTGATGCTCACCAGCCCGGCATCCAGCCGCCCCGCCCGCAACTCCACCGCCAGCCTCGACGGCACCAGCCGCCTCAGCCTCCCCTCCAACCCCCGCACCAACGGCGCCGCATTCAAATACGGCACGGTCCCAACCCGCGCCATCGGATCCATCCCCGCTCGTTCCTGCTCCTCCATGTCGTGTCCTTCTCTCCCGTCCATCACTCCATCCCTGCCACGGCTCCCGCCCCCGTCCACCCCCCCCGGCCGCAACACCCCCAACCCTGCCACCCCGCCCCTCCGTTGAATAGCACCCTCACCTCACCCGCCCGGCCAACACTTGCGTCCCGCGTCCAGCCCGTCGAATAGTCGCCCCGTGGACGCAACCGTGACTCAGCTGGCCGACCGCCTCCTGGCCTCCTACGCCACGGTCGGCGGCATCAACCACGTCGACGGCCCCAACCTCCCCTCCAAGTCCGCCATCACCACCATCACCCAGGACCTCCTCCGCCTCGTCTTCCCCGGCTTCTTCGACGAACGCCCCCTCGTCTCCTCCGAACTCAAGGTCGAAACCTCCCTCCTCCTCGCCTCCGTCCGCGACCGCCTCGAGGACGAAATCCTGAAGTGCCTCGGCTACGCCCCCCCTCCGGACGTGCCCCGCCAACAGCTCGGCCCCCTCGCCCGCCAGTCCGCCCTCAACTTCCTCGCCCGCCTGCCCGACATCCGCGAAATCCTCCAGACGGACGCCGACGCCGCCTACCGCGGCGACCCCGCCGCCCTCAGCACCGAGGAGGTCATCGTGGCCTACCCCTTCATGGAGGCCATCGCCGTCCAACGCATGGCCCACCAGCTCCACCTCGCCCACATCCCCCTCCTCCCCCGCATCATGACCGAATGGGCCCACTCCCGCAGCGGCATGGACCTCCACCCCGGCGCCACCATCGGCTCCCACTTCTTCGTCGACCACTGCACAGGCACCGTCATCGGCGAAACCGCCGTCATCGGTTCCCACGTCAAAATGTACCAGGGCGTCGGCCTCGTCGCCCGCTCCCTCGCCGGCGGCCAGAACCTCCGCGGCACCCGCCGCCACCCCACCGTCGAAGACCACGTCACCATCTACGCCAATGCCACCATCGTCGGCGGCGAAACCGTCATCGGCGCCCACAGCACCATCGGCGGCAACGTCTTCCTCATGCACAGCGTCCCCCCACACTCCCTCGTGCTCTACGAGGACGGTCACATGGTCGTGAAAGGCAAACGCGAACGCCCCTCCCCAAGCCTCGACTTCCAGATCTGACCCCGCCCCCCCACCCCCGCCCGATGCCCAACCCACCCACCCCCGCCGACCCAGCCCCCGACACCACCCCCGTCGTCATCGGCATCGATGGCGGCGCCACCTACAGCTACGGGGTCGCCGTCGACCTCACCGGCCGCGCCCTCGCCACCGCAAAGTCCGGCTCCCTCAATTTCTTCGGCACCTCCCTCCAGGAAGCCCGCCGCAGCCTCACCCAACTGGTCCGCACCCTCGAAACCAGCCTCCCCCTCGGCAATCACCTCGTCCAAACCGTCATCGGCAGCGCCGCCCTCTTCTCCGAAGCCACCCCCCGCGAAAAGGAACTGCTCTGCCGCGGCATCGTCCCCCTCGATGCCACCCGCCTCGTCAGCGATGTCATGACCGCCTACCACGCCGCCGGCCTCGGCCGCCCCGGCGTCCTCATCATCGGCGGCACCGGCTCCTCCATCCTCGCCCGCAACGAACACGGCGAATTCGCCCAGGTCGGCGCCTGGGGCCACCTCCTCGGCGACGAAGGCAGCGCCTACTGGATCGGCCGCGAATGCATCCGCGCCGCCATCGCCGCCTCCGAAGGCTCCGGCCCCGCCACCTGCCTCCTCGAAATCGTCCTCCGCTGGTTCGATGTCAAAGTCCTCACCGACATCGTCCCCATCGTCTACCAACCGAAATACTCCAAGGACCGCTTCGCCGCCCTCGCCGGCTTCGCCGCCCAGCACGCCGACCCCGCCGATTCCCCCTGGATCCATATCTGCCAACGCGCCGGCCAGGATCTCGCCCGCCAGGCCCTCGCCGCCATCCGCCTCGTCAACCTCGGCATCCGCCCCGTCCCCGTCTGGCTCAACGGCTCCGTCGTCCGCAAAAACCCCCTCGTCCAGGAAGCCGTCCACCGCACCATGGCCGCCGAAATCCAGGTGGTCTTCGAACCCATGCTCCTCGCACCCCTCCTCGGCGCCACCGCCCTCGCCCTCGAAGCCGCCGGCGTCCGCGCCGACCACACTGTGGTCCAACGCCTCGCCGACACCTACGCCGAACGTACGACCGCTCCTCCCCAGGCCCCGCCCGCTCCCTGCCCCGGGCCCCTCGCCTGATTCCCACGCCCAATCCCACCCCCCCAACCAACCCCACCCCCATTCCCCCATGGTTTTCAGCCGCACCTCCATTTTGTAGTCGATACTAAGTTTTCCCTTGCGGGCCCGCCCGTTGCCGCTACGGTGTCGCGCCGTGCGGTTTCCTCCGCACCACCACCTCACCCCCCCCAACCCCCAGCCCCACCACCCCTCTTTCACCATGCCCCGACCCCACACCTTCGTGCTCGCGCTCGCCGCCTTCCTGGCCGCCCTCCTCACCCCGCCGGCCGCCGCCGCCACCACCCCCAGGGTGGTCGCCACCACCAGCCTCGTCGCCGACCTGGTCGCCCAGATCGGCGGCGACCACGTCACCGTCGAAGGCCTCATGGGCCCCGGCGTCGATCCCCACCTCTACAAGGCCTCCGCCCGCGACGTGTCCCGCCTCTCCCGAGCCAACGTCATCTTCTACTCCGGCTTGTTCCTCGAAGGCCGCATGGAGGACCTCTTCAAACGCCTCGCCTCCTCCGGTCGCAAGGTGGTCGCGGTCACCGCCGACATCCCCGCGTCCTCCCTCATCCAGCCCACCTCCGCCGAAGGCCACCCCGATCCCCACGTCTGGGGCGACCCGGCCCTCTGGAAAACCGCCGCGTCCACCGTCGCCCGCACACTCGGCGAAGTCGACCCCGCCAACGCCCCCCACTACCGCGCCCGCCTTAAAACCGCCGAATCGAGCTTCGATACCCTCCACGCCTGGGCCACCAACCGCATCGCCGCCATCCCCGCGTCCCAGCGCGTCCTCATCACCAGCCACGACGCGTTCAACTACTTCGGCCGCGCCTTCGGCTTCGAGGTCATCGGTGTCCAGGGCATCTCCACCGTCTCCGAAGCCGGCCTCGCCGACATCGCCAAGGTCGCCGACCTCATCCGCGCCCGCAGCCTCAGGGCCATCTTCGTCGAAAGCAGCGTCTCCCCCGCCGCCATCGAACGCATCAGCCGCGACTCCGGCGCCCGCATCGGCGGCGAGCTGTTCTCCGACGCCCTCGGCTCCCCCTCCGACATCCGCTCCGCGGCCGGCGAGTCCTACGACGTCGGCACCTACGTCGGCATGCTGAAACACAACGTGAACACCATCGTCGACGCCCTCCATGGACCTCCCAACCCCTGACCCGACCCAGCCCCCGCCGCTGGAAATCCACGACCTCACCGTCGCCTACCACCGACGCCCCGTCCTCTGGGGCGTCGACCTCGTCGTGCCCCCCGGCAAACTGGTCGGCATCATCGGCCCCAACGGCGCCGGCAAATCCACCCTCATCAAAGCCTGCATGGGCGTCGTCCCCATCGCCGGCGGCTGGGTCCGCATCTTCGGCTCCACCAACTCCCGCGCCCACCAGCGCGTCGGCTACGTCCCCCAACGCGAGTCCGTCGACTGGGACTTCCCCGTCAGCGTCATGGACGTCGTCCTCATGGGGCGCTACGGCAAACTCGGCCTCCTCCGCCGCCCCTCCCCCGCCGACCGCGACATCGCCCGCGCCTCCCTCGAAAAGGTCGGCATGCTCCCCTACGCCAACCGCCAGATCGCCAACCTCAGCGGCGGCCAGCAGCAACGCGTCTTCCTCGCCCGCGCCCTCGCCCAGGAAAGCGACCTCTACTTCATGGACGAACCCTTCGCCGGCGTCGACGCCGCCACCGAGGCCGCCATCGTCACCCTCCTCCACGAACTCCGCGACCGCGGCCGCACCATCCTCGTCGTCCACCACGACCTCCCCACCGCCCGCAACTACTTCGACATGCTCCTCCTCATCAACCTCCGCCGCGTCGCCTTCGGCCCCACCGACGAGGTCTTCACCTACGATCTCCTCCAGAAAACCTACGGCGGCCGCCTCACCATCCTCAGCGAAGTCGCCGATGCCGTCCGCCAACGCGGCTAGCCGACACCCATGAACCCCCTCCCCAACCCCGCCCCCACCCCCCCGAGCCGCACCCTCGCCTTCGCCCTCCTCGTCCCCCTCCTCCTCCTCGCCGCCATCCCCGATGCCCACGCCGCCCGCATCGGCGAACTGACCACCAACTCCATCCTCGATCAGGCCCTCCGCTTCCTCACCCTCCGCGACCCCGCCGTCCGCTACGCCCTCGCCGGCTCCGCCCTCCTCGGCATCTCCTGCGGCCTCCTCGGCTCCTTCCTCGTCGTCCGCCGCCTCGCCCTCGTCGGCGACGCCCTCTCCCACGCCGTCCTCCCCGGCGTCGCCGCCGGCTTCCTCTGGAGCCAGACCAAGGACCCCCTCGCCATCTTCATCGGCGCCGTCGCCGCCGGACTCCTCGGCACCCTCGTCGTCGAAACCCTCAAAAACACCACCCGCCTCAAGGAGGACGCCGCCCTCGGCATCGTCCTCGCCGGCTTCTTCGCCGTCGGCATCTGCATGGTCACCATGCTCCAACGCCTCCCCTCCGGCGCCAAAAGCGGCATCGACAAATTCCTCTTCGGCCAGGCCGCCGCCATCGGCCCCCGCGACCTCCGCCTCATGGCCACCGTCGCCACCCTCGCCATCGTCACCATCGCCTCCTCCTACCGCCACCTCCTCGTCGCCAGCTTCGACCCCGCCTTCGCCAGATCCATCGGCCTCCCCGTCCGCGCCATCCACTACACCCTCATGCTCCTCCTCGCCTTCGCCGTCGTCTCCGCCCTCCAGGCCGTCGGCGTCGTCCTCGTCTCCGCCATGCTCGTCACCCCCGCCGCCGCCGCCTACCTCCTCACCGACCGCATGCACCGCATGCTCGTCATCGCCGCCGCCATCGGCCTCGCCTCCGCCACCCTCGGCTGCTTCCTCTCCTTCCTCGACAGCCAGCTCCCCACCGGCCCCCTCATGGTCCTCGCCAGCAGCGCCATCTTCACCGCCGCCTTCCTCCTCGCCCCTCGCCACGGCGTCCTCTCCCGCTGGTCGTCCCGCCGCTCCGCCAAACGCCGCGTCACCCGCGAAAACACCCTCAAAACCCTCTACCGCATCCTCGAGGACCGCGGCTTCCACGGCGACGGCGTCTCCCTCCGCGAACTGGCCGAACGCCGGCGCCAGACCCTCGAGGACGCCCAACGCGAAGCCCGCGACCTCGCCCGCCACGGCCTCGCCGCCTTCCACCCCGCCGAACCCACCCTCCTCCTCACCCCCGCCGGCCGCGTCCGCGCCATCGAACTGGTCCGCAACCACCGCCTCTGGGAACTCTACCTCACCCACGCCGCCCATATCCCCCCCGACCACGTCCACGACGAAGCCGAACGCATCGAACACGTCCTCGGCGAAGAGGTCGTCCGCGAACTGGAACGTCGCCTCGACTTCGCCGACACCGACCCCCACGGACGCCCCATCCCCTCCCCCCGCGACCTCCACCGCCCCCCCACCCAAGGCCCGTCCCCAGGCCCATGAACCCGTCCTCCCTCATCCCCCCCTTCGACGCCCACACCGTCTTCGTCGAACCCTGGACCTCCGGCCTCCCCGTCAAAGGCTGGATCGTCCTCATGGGCTTCCTCACCAGCGTCGCCTGCGGCTGGATCGGCCAGCACCTCCTCCTCCGCCGCCTCGCCCTCATGGGCGACGCCATCAGCCATAGCATCCTCCCAGGCCTCGCCACCGCCTTCCTCATCGCCTCCGCCACCCTCGGCCCCCGAGGCACCTCCGGCTCCGCCGCCCGCGACGCCTCCGTCATGCTCGCCGGCGCCATCGCCGCCGGCTGGATCACCACCACCCTCATCAGCCTCATCCACCGCCATTCCCGCATCAAACAGGACGCCGCCATCGGCATCGTCTTCGCCACCCTCTTCGCCATCGGCGTCATCCTCATCACCCTCTTCGCCGACCAGGTCGACCTCGACGCCGATTGCGTCCTCTACGGCGAAATCGGCTTCGTCCCCTTCCAGCAAACCGCCCGCTTCCTCAACCTCACCCTCGGCCCGGCCCCCGTCGTCCACATGGCCGCCGTCGCCCTCCTCACCGTCACCCTCGGCCTCGTCTTCCATAAGGAACTGCTCGTCTCCGCCTTCGACCCCAGCCTCGCCAGCTCCCTCGGCATCCACGCCCCCACCGTCCACTCCCTCCTCATGGCCTGGCTCTCCATCGTCATCGTCTCCGCCTTCGAATCCGTCGGCGCCATCCTCGTCATCGCCATGCTCATCGTCCCCGGCGCCACCGCCTCCCTCCTCGCCTCACGCCTCCCCGCCATCTTCGCCCTCATCGTCCTCCACGGCGCCCTCAGCTCCGTCGCCGGCCTCCACCTCGCCCTCTGGCTCGATTGCTCCATCGCCGGCGCCATCGTCGTCGCCGGCTGCACCCTCTTCACCCTCGCCTGGATCGCCTCCATCCTCCGCCGCAGATCCCTCCACCAACCCACCCCGGCTCACCTCCCCCTCACCCCCGCCTCCCCCCCCAGGACTCCCCGCCTTTTTCCTTAACCCCCACACCCCCAGCGTGACACCGTCCCCCGCATGACCGCCCCGCGCATCGGGCCGCGCCAACTCGTCTACCAAAACCCCTACCAACAGGTGCTCCGCGTCGACGCCGACTTCGGCGCCTTCTCCAAACAGTACTTCGTCACCGAGGTCGGCTCCCGCGCCGGCCTCGTCCTCGCCGATCAACACCGCATCCTCCTCGTCCGCCAATACCGCTTCCTCCTCAACACCCTCGCCTGGGAAATCCCCGGCGGCCGAATCGACGACGGCGAATCCCCGGCCCAGGCCGTCACCCGCGAATTGCTCGAGGAAACCGGCATCCGCTGCCTCAACCCCCAACCCCTCCTCTTCTTCCACCCAGGCCTCGACTCCTTCCATAACCCAAGCCACCTCTTCTCCGCCCACCAACACCAACGCATCACCCCCTTCCACCCCAACCCCCGCGAAGTCATCGACCTCGCCTGGATCCCCCTCGACGACTGCCTCCGCATGATCTTCCAGGGCCAGATCCTCGACAGCCTCAGCATCACCGGCCTCCTCGCCTTCCATACCCTCCAAACCCAACCCCACACCCAAGCCCAACCGCAGCCCCAACCCGCCAACCCACCAACCCACCACCCCTCCTCCCCGTGAACCGCGCCGTCTTCCTCGACCGCGACGGCGTCCTCATTGAGGACGTCCACCTCCTCACCCGCGTCGACCAGATCCGCATCCTCCCCGGCGTCCCCCACGCCCTCCGCTCCCTCCACCTCGCCGGCTTCCACCTCGTCGTCGTCACCAACCAAACCGTCATCGCCCGCGGCCTCGCCTCCGAACACGACGTCGACCTCGTCCACTCCGAAATCAACCGCCGCCTGCTCGCCGCCGACGCGCCTCCCATCCAACGCTTCTACACCTGCCCCCACCACCCCAACGCCTCCATCCCCGCCTACCGCCTCGCCTGCGACTGCCGCAAACCCGCCCCGGGCCTCATCCTCCGCGCCGCCCACGACCTCCACCTCGCCACCGCCGCCAGCTTCACCGTCGGCGACCGCGTCACCGACATCCACGCCGGCGCCCGCGCCGGCACCCGCACCGTCCTCGTCCAAACCGGCCGCCACCGCGACCCCGCCATCGAATCCACCACCCCTCTCGACCCCGCCATCCTCCCCGACCGCACCCTCCCCGACCTCCCCGCCGCCGCCGATTGGATCCTCTCCCTGCCATGAAAGCCCTCGTCCTCTGCGCCGGCTTCGGCACCCGCCTCGGCGATCTTACCCGCGAGATCCCCAAACCCATGCTCCCCATCGGCCCCCACCCCCTCCTCGCCTTCATCCTCGGTCACCTCCGCTCCCACGGCTTCCTCGACATCGCCATCAACCTCCACTTCCAACCCGACATCATCCGCAACACCTTCGGCGACGGCTCCCGCTGGGGCCTCCGCCTCCATTACGTCGAGGAACCGTCCCTCCTCGGAACCGCCGGCGCCCTCCGCAACCTCGCCCCCTTCTTCGCCAACGAACCGGCCTTCCTCGTCCATTACGGCGACATCCTCACCGACCACAACCTGTCCGACCTCGTCCAAACCCACCGCCATCACCAACAACAGCACCACGCCCTCGCCACCCTCCTCGTCCACCCGCGCCCCAACTCCAACAGCGCCCTCGACCTCGACCCCCACGGCCGCATCACCCGCTTCCTCGAACGCCCCTCCCCCGAAACCCGCGCCTCCCTCCACGCCCACGCCCACTCCCACTGGGTCAACTCAGGCCTCTGCGTCGCCTCCCCCGAACTGCTCCAGCACCTCCCCCAACTCACCCCCGCCGACCTCCCCCGCGACACCTTCGTCCCCCTCACCCCCTCCGGCCGCCTCTTCGCCTCCCCACTCCACGGCTTCCGCTGCGCCATCGACTCACCCGACCGCCTCCACCAGGCCCGCTCCGCCGTCGCCCAAAACCGCTGCCACATCCATCCCCTCGACGTGCCCAACCCATCCCCGCACGCCACCCCTCCCCACCACCTCCCCGCATGACCCTCCCCACCGCCTCCGTCGTCGTCCCCAACTACAACCACGGGAAATTCCTCCCCCGCTGCCTCGACGCCCTCCTCCTCCAATCCATCCCCCCTCTCGAGGTCATCGTCATCGACGACGCCTCCCACGACGACAGCCTCCAGGTCCTCGAAACCTACGCCCGCCGCTTCCCCAGCCTCCGCATCGTCCAAAACCAACAGAACCGCGGCGTCTGCTACGGCCTCAACCACGGCCTCGCCCTCGCCCGCGGCGATTACGTCTGCTTCCCCGCCGCCGACGACGAAGTCCTTCCCGGCCTCTTCGAACACCTCCTCCCCCTCCTCGCCCGCCACCCCCAGGCCGGCACCGCCTGCGGCCGCACCGAATGGCGCTGCCAATCCACCGGCCTCTCCTGGACCTACGGCCTCCCCATGCCCGATCAACCCGGCTTCCTCTCCCCCGACGACCTCGTCCGCCTCGCCCGCGCCGGCCGCTTCGCCCTCTCCGGCCAACACATGCTCTACCGCAAGTCCGCCCTCCTCGACGCCGGCGGCTGGATCCCCGAACTGCGCTGGTTCACCGACGCCTTCAGCGGCTGGGTCGTCAGCCTCCGCCACGGCACCTGCTTCACCCCGCACACCCTCTCCGTCTTCAACCTCTTCCCCTCCTCCTTCTACAACGCCGCCCAGAACTCCGCCCGCCGCGAGGTCATGCAACACCTCCTCCACCTCCTCCAATCCCCGGCCTACGCCGACGTCGCACCCCGCATCCGCGACAGCGGCCTCCTCGGCGGCTTCGGCCCCGACATGCTCCGCGTCACCCTCGCCAACCCCAGCCACCGCCGCTTCATCAACCTCCCCTTCCTCCGCCTCGCCCTCCGCCGATCCGCCGAACTCGCCGGACGCCGCCTCCTCCCCC
>VFQN01002979.1_pt1 | contig 25143 bp, 31 predicted proteins | sample 3512371 | NCBI WGS metagenome assembly VFQN01 (sample SAMN10412370, study PRJNA504923) | tailings metagenome | isolation source: Replicate 2 from Balatoc abandoned mine | place: Philippines: Itogon, Benguet | collected 2017-08-28 | reverse complement strand
CGCCCCGCCCCGCCCCGCCCCGCCCCGCCCCGCCCCGCCCCGCCCCGCCCCGCCCTCACCACCCCCACCTGGCTGTTCCGCGGGTCCACTGTGACCCGCACGCTGATCTGCGGCTGCAGCTCCAGCCCCACCAGGTCGAACAGCGGGATGCGCAGCACGAACAGGTCGGGCTGGCCGGGCGTGCGGCTGATCCAGCCGGGGTCCAGCAGGCTGAGGGGGCGGGGGGCGAGGTGGGCAATGCCAGTGCGTGTGGGTGGTGTGAGCGCAACATCGTGAACCTGCCAAGGGCGTGCGGCTGATACAGCCGGGTTTCAGTAGGCTGCGGGTTGCGAGCGAGGGGGTGGGCAATGTGCATGGATGTACGGTACGGCTGTTCAACGCCCCGCAGCAGGCCACGGCGCGGCGCTCAATGTAGAAAGGGTAAAGCAGGCTGTTGTTTGTCATGGTGCAACGAGTGCAGGGGGCCGAAGGCGCTGAAAGATGGGCACAGCTCAGCACTGCCGCCCAAATGACAAGGTGCCCGAGGACATACTGGGATTACTGGCTCATCGGCTGCACACCGTGTGCAGCCCATGAGCCTAGTCAGGGCTCAATTGCATGCATTGCACACGCCCGTGCCTGGGCATGGTGCAGCAGCCCACCTGTACTGGTCCAGGGGCAGGGACAGGTAGGCGGACAGGGAGCGGTTGCCGTTGGGGTCGTTGGGGCCGTTAGGGCCGCCCTGGCGGGCCTCTGGGGGCTCCTGGTGGCAGGGGCCCGTGGAAGATGGCAGGTTAGGGTGAGAGGTGAGGAGGGTAAGCTAGAGCTGGGTCCAAGGGGATACAGGGCAATGGTGCAGTGGCAGGAGGCGTGTCGAGGGGAGGATGGGGCAAAGGCGGGGCCATTCGTGCTGCGTACGTGGGTGGTGAGGAGACACGTCGCGAAAGCGTTGCAGCAATGAAGGGCACATAACCATTGTACACAGCTATGGTTGGGTTTGCACAGGTTCACCCACAGCGGCTGTAAGGAGAGAGGGCTGTTCCGTGCTTGTAGGGTGCAGGGAACAGTGCTCGTTGGAGCCCCCTCCCCCCCGGCGACCTCGTGAAGTCCCCGACCGACAACCGTGTTCCCCGCGCACGAAGACCAACCTTTATCAGCTTTTCCGTTCGAGCAGAAGCCCGGAACGTTACGGGTTTGCCCTCGACCTCCACCGCCTGAACCTCCACGGCCTTACGATTCCCGCCCCTATGCTGCGCGTTCGCGCGAGCGCGCTGCCGCCGCTGCTCCTGCTCAAAGATAAGCTTGTTTATAGTTTGTATTGCCTTCTCTAAGCTTTCTGTGGCAAAAGATCCACGTTGTGCGTACACCCGCAGGGCCCGTCGTCGGCTAACGCCGAGCCCTGCGGGATGGGCGCGGCGTATTTTGTGCTGACCAATAGTCCGCATCTGGATCATTCCTGCTCAATACAAATTTGGGTCGGACCCTATCACCCTAACGTCACGCCGCTGAGCGAGAGCAACCGGCTACCCTAACATACTGGCACGTCTTGCGCCAGTTAAAACATTCTTAGAAGAACAAGGGACACACGTTTGCCTTGCGATGCTGCTTGCTCCACCTTGCTGCAACTGGAGGTTCGGTTGGGATGCCGCTGCAGTACGACGAGGGTTTCCAGTGTACAAGACCTCTTGCACTTGACCTGCCCTGCCATACATTGCAGGAAGGTGTGCTCACATGGAGTTAGCAGGGCAGGCTTGGCAGGCATTCACGTTCAGGCATAGTGCCCAACCGTGCCACGCATAATAGAGGGCTCCCCTGCACACACACACGCGCTCCGTTTTTCCTTGCGAGCAGGGGAGCTGGTGAGTGTCCATTGGTCCTACATAGGGTTACAACCCAATTCCTGGTTAGGGCCAGGCATGCCGTTGTCCAGTTGAATGGGTTGTACATGACAACACTGGCTGGAACCTGGAATGCACAGCGTCACCGCAATGTGTCCCGTCGTAACACTTGGTACCTTGCGTGGCAGGTGTATATCTACAAGCGGGAGATGTCCATTACAATCACGATGTGCAACTGCAATTAGACTTCTTTAGTTGTGGTTCACTCTGCACGAGGTGGACCACACAACCCTGCCAGCTTGGTCCCGCCTGCACGTGACGGGATCACGCACACTTACTGTTGTTTGTGATCGCGCGCGCTTCAGCACGAACGCACTCCCATCCCGCTGGACGTCCGTGCAGTGTCATGCATCCGAAAGACCTGGAATCACGCCAACCGCTGCTGACGTGCCATGTACGATTTCTGGCAGCCAACCGACACAACAACGCCAACAGACGCCGCTGACATGACTAGTTTGAGGGCCATGCCGCTCGCGCCGCCCACAGCCGTCTAGCCATGCAACCAACGATTGTGAGATAATGCCAACGCAAGGCACTGCCAACAACAGATTGGCTCATGGCAGGGCCGTTTCGCAATTGCCGCGCGCCCTACACATGCACGACAATGTACTACCAGATGTGTCCGTGAGTTGAGGTCCGAAGTCGCCCGCTTGTACGGCATCAGCCTGCAGCAGCGCGCATGCCATCTTCGCTGATGGCCCATGCTTACGCCAGGTCGATGGCGAAGCCGTACTTGAGCGGGCTCTTGGCCAGGTCCGTGGCCTGCACCTGCAGGCTGCCAGTCACCTGCGTGCAGCAACATATGACACAACGTACACATTTTTCAGTGCACCGCCGGTTCGTATCTGGCAAGTTCAGAGCAAAAGCCACTGGTAAGTATGTGCATCGCGACAACATGCTAGCATGCGGTCCAGCTAGGACCTTTACCGCGCCCTGCACCTTCTCACTCCCTGCAGTGGCAACGGCCGCAGCACGCGACGCGGACGCCCGCACACCGTGTCCTGCTCCTTATCACGACTGGGTTGGTTCCGGACCCCGCTTCCTTCCCCTCTGCCCCCCTTGCACGCTTTCCTCGCGTTTCACGCGTACCCCTTGTTCCCACCTTCTCCCCGCTGGCCAGCTTGGTCATGTAGAGCGCCGACAGGGTGCCGCTGCTCTCCAGCTTGAACTTGGCGGTGGAGCCGTTGGCCAGCGAGCGCAGGTAGGCCAGCGCGAAGGTGGTGGGCGCGTCGGAGGCGGCGTCCAGCTTGCGGTTGAGCTCGGCGCCCACCGTGGAGGAGGGGGAGACGCTGCACGGGGAGCGGGCGGGGCGACGCGGAGCGCGGGAGTTGGAGGGAAGGAGCGTCACATGAGATCCGATGAATACGTAGCGGGACCCAAGGCGTGGCGGCATTCTGCTATGCATGCGTGCGGTAATAGTACGGCATGGCGTGTGGGAGAGCCTGTTCATGTCAGGTAGTGGGACGGCACTCATCGCAGTGGCATGCTCACCTGTGCATGTACTGCAGCTTGAGGTTGGTGAGCTGGTCGGTGATGAGGGCCGAGGCCTGGAAGTCGGACGCGTGGTAGCCTGCATTGACATCAGGACGGCGGGATCAGGCCACGGGCCCGACACGCAGCGGTGAAACCGCGAGCAATAGCAGCCAGCGCTACGTCCACTGGTCTCAACAGCATTTTCATCCCGTGCCCTTGCTACTACCCAACAACAGCTTCCGGCACCTACCCAGCGCGATGTTGTACTTGGTGACGGTGGACTTGCCGGTGTCGTAGCCCAGCTCGGCGCCCACCAGCAGCCCCTGGACGGCGGTGGCCACAGCCACCTCCACAGCGGGGCTGGCCGTCAGGCCCACGGTGGTCTTGGCGGCCAGGGAGCCCTGGACGTACTCGGCCCAGATCTTGGCGGACGAGGGGTCGGGCAGGACGGCAGAGCCGCCCACCTTGAGGCCCTGGGCCACCTCGGCCAGGGAGCCGTTGACGGTTAGCCTGCTGGCGGCGTCAGCGGTGACGTCCAGGGAGTACTTGCCCTTGTTGTAGGCGGCCTTGATGGAGGTGTCGAGCTGGGGGGCGGGAGGGAGGTACGGAGGGGTGGAGGGGTGAGGGAGTTGTGGGTCTGTGGTTTTTGGCCGGCGGGTAGGTGGGTGAGCGGTGGAACAGGGGGCTGGCAGTGCGGGAGGGTGTGCGAGCGGGAAGGGGGGATCATAGGTGGTCGCTTGGGAAAGCAAAGTCAGCGGTTATTGATACACAACAACGAGGGAGACACAAGCAGGCATATCTATGATTTGATGCGGGTGTGCCCCAAGCGCACCTTGTCGCCCTTCTGCAGTGCCGTCAGCGTGCAAGTCGCGCCACAAGCGGTTTTGCTCGCGATCGTCAGCTTCGGAGACAGCTGGAAGGTGCCGGTAGCGGCATCTCCACCCAGCAGGCCCTGTATGCAGCAACGGGGCAGCGCCCGAAAGGTTTCCCTCTCATCGAGACATCGCCTAGATCGTGCCGACAGCCCCGACGAAAGATGACGCTTTCCGCAAGGCGTAGTGGTTGCATAATCACCTTAGCCTTCTTGCCAATGTCAGAAAACGCGACGGCCATCTTCTTTGTAGGAGGGCGCGTGCAAAGGCGCTGCCACGTCAAAGGCTAAGCTCGAAGCAGCGACGCGAGACAGCTGCGATTGTGCTGTGACAAGTCCCTAGGATGCAAAGCTGCAGCTAGACAGAGCGTGTCGACACATGCATGCGTCCTGATCGCATGGGGCATTTCCGGATGCCTGGTGCAGGGAATGCTGACTCCTCTTGCACGGTGACGCTTTTTCCATGCGCACCTAAAATACATACACCATCATATGCTTTGTTGCAGGAGCTGCGTCGGCCTTGTAGAAGCAAAGGCGCGCTTCCGACGGAAAAAGGTAAACTTAAATTCTCATATATGCTTTACCCGGGGCATTTGCTGAATCCTTGACTGCCATACCCGAAAGAGGGCTTTTGATGCCGAACGCAAAATGCCGTCTTGTGTCGAGCGTTGCTGGTGCCGACCCACGATGCAGGGGAGCCCTCCTCAGGTCCGCCACGCACGCCCTTTTTTGGCGGTTTTGAGGCAAGAAGCTAATTGGGCACATCCATGCAATGCTACCATGCGATACCATGCGGCGCTTAGCACTGCTGTTACATGTAACAGCTCGCTCGTGCAAGTGCTCGAGCATCCAGGAGGACGACGCGTCTCCATTCCCCTTCCGCTTTCGTGTCAGAACCCCCCTGGTCATGTCAACCTGAGTTCGTCCTAAGTGACTCCGCACATACCATATGCCAAGTGCCATGCAACACGCCCCGACCAGTTGCAACACTCGCACATCAGCAACTCGGGAAGCCCTGTAGAATGCAATCAGAGCGCACAAGCAAAAGCTCGCCTAACCCGCAGGCGGCTGCATGGTAGGCACGGCCCCCGCCCCAGCTGCCCCAAACGCCGCATACTGCTCCTGCCCGGGCACCGCAGCCGTCCCCATCATTCCTTGCCCTGCCCATGGCCACGCCCCCGGCACCGCCCCACTCCCAGCCGCCGCTGCAGCTGCATCTGGCACCGGCCCAGAGGCAGCTGTCCCCCACGCAGACTGGTCCACACCGACCCCCACGCCCAGTCCGACACCGCCTGGAACGTCCCCCGCCCCGGCACCCGCCGCCACCTGGTAAGCCGCATCCATTGCCGCGTCCGGCTGCTGCTGCTGCTGCGAGTAAGCCATCGGCTGCTGCTGTTGCATCAGGGCATATTGTTGTGCGTAAGCAGCCGGGTCATGGTACCCATTGGCATTCTGCATGCCCCCCGCCTCGCCGCCACCTCCGGCCCCTACCGCCGTCGCCGCCGTCGCATCCACCACAGTCGTTCCGGCCTGCTGCTGCTGCTGCTGCTGCTGTTGTTGTTGTGCCGCTGCCTGCTGCTGCACCTGCGCCTGCACTTGTGCCAACTGCGCAATCTGTGCAGTTGCTGCCTCCTGCGCCTGCGCCGCCTGCAGCTGAGCCTGCGCGAGCGCCGCCGTCGCCGCCTGCATGGCGGCCGCGGCCTGCATCGCCGCTGCCGCCTGCTCCGGCGTGGGGCCCTGCGGCTGCGCCGCCACCTGGGCCTGGATCAGCGCCTGCATCTGCGCCGCCGCCTGCACCTGCGCCTGTGCCAGCATTAGCGCCTGTGCCGCAGCGTGCATCTGAGCGGCCACATGCTCGGGGTCCTGCGCGGCGGCATGCATCTGTGCCGCCGCCACCGCCTGAGCATGTAACTGCGCCTCCACGTCCGCAGCTGCCGCCTCTTGCTGCAGTTGCGCCTCTGTTACCTGTGCCGGGGCCTGCACGTCAGTCATCTGTACGTCTTGCGGTGGGAGCGGCAGCTGCTCCTGCGGTACCTGGGGCTGGGGCGGGAGCTCCCCGGCAGCAGGTGCCTGATGGGCCTGCGGCTCGGCAGCTGCCTCCACCACCGGCTGCACTGCAGGCTGCTCCTGTGGAACGGTTGCTGTCGCTGCCAGGACCGCCTGCTGCTGCTGCGGCTGTGCCGGCGCTTCCGCTGGCCCCAGTCCAGCACCTGCTGAAGCCTCCCCAGCCGCATGGAGCACCAGGGCCGCCTGGCTGCTGCCCTGGTGCGCAGAGTCCACCGGTTCCTGCGGCTGCGCTGCGAGGCTAGCTGCCTTCGCCGCTTGCTCCGTCGCACCTTGCACTTGCTCCGGCGGGCCTGCAACTGCAGCCGCGGCAGCTGCCGACTCGGCCGGCGCCGCCAACCCGGCCTGCGGCACTGGCGCAGCCGCAAGGGGCTGCTGCGGTTCCTGCTGCTGCTGCTGTTGCTGCTCAGCTGCGGTGCCACCGGCACCTGCCGGTGCTGCGGCCACACTAGCTGGTGCGTCTGATAGCGGTTCTGTTCCTGGCGGCGCCGGGTTGCTCGCATGCGCTGCCGCCCCGCCCACCGTGCCGCCCGGAGGCAGCAGCACCTGCTGCTGGCCGTGCAGGACGGGTGGCTGAGCTCCCTGCGCTGAGGGCTGGGTAGTGGGCTGAAGCGGCTGTGCAGCAGCGGATGCGGATGGCTGTACAGGCGCTGTCTGAGGAGGCGGGAGGACGCCGCCCTCCTGGATCCCTGCCTGGACTCCGCCCGGATGAGGGTGTGGCTGCGCGTGGGGTGGCTGCTGCTCCGCTGCGCTTGCAGACGCAGCGCCAGAGGTGGGCATGGCGCCAATGGCAGGGACGCTCGCAGCAGACCCGGGAGCCTGTTCGACCGTGCAGCGGGCGAGCATATCCCGTTAATACGGTACCAACGTTAACACACACAGCATGGTATCTGACCGGCCGTGCACTGCACAACGACCCCCAATAGGCAGCGAGACGTGAGGGCACAACTTATCGGCATCCCATGTAGGACTGTGGTCCAGTCTAAACGGAAGCAGTATGGACCCAGCCTGGTCACAGCCAGGCATATGTCGACGTACCTGCTGTGCTGTTGCCAAGACACCATTGGCCGCGGGCTGGGCCTGCGCCTGCTGCTGCGCCTGCGCCTGCGCTGCCGCTAACGCCTGCTGCTGCCCCAACGCCGCCGCCATTGCCGCCGCCGCCTGCAGCTGCTGTAACTGCTGCAGCGCCGCCAAGGCCGCCGCGCCGCTCAGCGGCGGGAGAGCCGCAGCCGGCCTCTGCCCTGCGCCCACCACCACCGCACCAGGTAGCCCCGGCACCTGGCCGGCCACTTGACCTTGCTGCCGGGGCATATGCTGGGCGAGGCTCAGCAGGTGTTGCAGGATGGGGAGCGGGATGGCGGTTGCGACGCCGGCCGCCGGGACGGCCGCCGGGAGAGGCTGTGCGGCGGCTGGCGACGTGGCGGCCATGGCCAACACACGCTGACGTGCCGCCTCCACCGCTTCTGGCGCCGCCCGCTTGCGCTGTGGGTCACGAGGAAGGGCATGTCGGCGACGTTGCTTATCAAGCACTGCCATCCAGGCTTCATCGCAGAGCAAGGCGTGATGTGACGCTCCGCAAGGGGCTTTAAGGTGGAATTGCATGAACTTCCGGAGGTGAAATGAGTGAAATACATCCGTGACAGGGGCCCAAGAAGGACAAGCAATTGGACACCCACCTGCGACCCAGTGCGGACCGGCGCCTCTCCGTTCGCCTCCGGCTGCTGCCAGACCGGCTTACGCCGTCGCCTCCGAAGGGGCAGCTGCCCTCCGGCATCGCTGGCCGGCTGCTCCGCTGGCGGGGACTCCTCCTTCACCTCACCGCTCGGCGTTTCCCCCCGCTCCCTCCGCGGCTGCTGCTGCTGCTGACGACGTTTCTGATGCTGCTGGGCCCCAGCGCCCTCCTCAGCGCCCTCCGCACCCGGCGCCTGCTCTCCCTCATCCTCCTCCCCTTCCGTCCGTCCCGCATGGCTGGCCCTCGGCTTGGCAGGTCGCCGCTGCCGCGCCGCCCTCTCCTCCCCCACATCCGACAACCCACTGCCTTCCTCCTCGCTCTCCCCGTACCTCCTCGTTCGTCGCCGTTGCCTGCCGCTGCGCCCAGTCGTCTCCCCTGCCCCGGCCACTGCGCGCTCCAGCCCCACCCCCCGCTCATCCTCATGCGGCTGCTCCTCCGTCTCCTCCTCCCCGTCTGCATCAGACTCACGAGAAGCATGCGAACCCCTCCTGTTGTACGACCTAGAGCCCTTGTGCGCAGACACGTGCGGCGTGCCGTGCAGGGAGTTGTGGCCCTGCTGCTTCTGTTGCTGCTGCTGCTCCTGCCGCAGGAGCTGCAGGTAGCTGAAGCGGCTGGCCTCGCGCTGCGGCCGCCCCGAGTGATGCGCGGCCGCCGCAGCCGCCGCCTCCCCCGTGTCGTCAGCTGACTGCCGCCGGGGGAGCTCCGACGTGTTGCCGCATGCCACCTGCATGACACGACACGCGACAAACACGGAAGCAAGGGGTTGCAGGAATACCCGAACAAGGGTATGCTCCAGACCCCGACACCACGCCCCCTCCTGCGTACCCCACAGCACAATGATGGTAGCCTGAAGCGCCCTGCGGTTAGCCAGATGGGACAGGCTGGGTGCAGCTGTAGCAGCACAAGGTCTGCCCACCTGGCGCAGCAGCAGGGTGTCGGTCTGCGGGCGGCGGGGCCGGGCCGTGCTGCGGGGGGCCTGCGGCGCGCGCAGCTCCTTGCTCTCGCCCAGGGGCGTCCAGCCGGGTGGGTGCTCCACGGGCCGCTTGAGGCGCTTGGCGGGGGGAGGGGAGCCGCCCTCCTGCACGGCATGGGACGTGTGTGGGTTCAGCGAGATGGCGTGTAACGACCGGTCCCTTGACAATTTCCCTTCTGCCATGCGCGACAGGTTATGTCAACACTGGTGTGTAATGTTGGGACCACGAAAAGGTATCCATGCCGCAAAGTGTAGGGGTGCGCGATAACGGTGACCATCCGCAAAACAACGTGCGCACCTGCGCCTGCTCCTCCCCATCGCCGGCCGCCACGCTGCGGCTCCTGCTTCTGCTGTCCCGCCGCCTCTCGCGCTGCCGCCGCCCCCTCGGCCGCTCCTCCTCCTTCTCTTTCCCCTCCTCGGTCTTCCCTGCCTCCTCCCCTTCCGCCTCGTCCTCTCCCGACCCGCTTTCCTCGCTGCTGCTGTCCCCTTTCTCCTCCCTCTCCGCCTCCTCAACCTCCTCCTTCTCCCTCCGCTCGACCGCCTGCTGGATCCTGGAGCTCCGCCGGGTCGGCTGCGGGACCGCTGCCGCCGCCGCCGACCCTCCCTTGCCCCCTGCTCCCTTGCCCTCTCCCAGCTCCTTGCCCCTTTCCTCTCCCACCTCCTCGCCCCCATCTGCGTCCCCGTTCCCGTCCTCATCCGGATCATCAGTCCCGACCAGCAGCTCCTTGGGTATGCGCTCCGCGCGCCGCTTCTGCTGCAGGCGCGCCTTCATGCGCTCCTCCCGCGTGGGGCCGGTGGGCGGCTTGATGCCCAGGAACTTGCGCTTGGCATCCTCCAGCTCCTTGAGCTGCACGGGCATAAGGATAGCGTGCACTTCAGACATTGGACTTTGGGGAGTGGCATCAGCTCATCCGGTGGGCCCAAGCTGCTGACTGTTGCAAAGCCGCTGCTTGGTGGTCAATGGCAAGACAGTATTAGCAGCACGAGCTTGAGCGGGAGGCGTTTGCAGTGTCCGCACCTTGCGCTCCCGCTCCTCTTCCTTCCTCCGGCGCTCCTCCTCCCGGGCCTCTTCCTCCCGCTTGCGCTTCTCCTCAGCCAGCCGTGCCTGGGGAGGTAGGGACGGAAGCACAAGGTGCTCCGGTCAGACTCCCCCGCTGCATGTGATAGGATGCCTCCTGGCCCCAAGTACATTCTTAATCTTTCCTTGCTGTGCAAGCCTCCAAGGCCACTGCTTTGTGGTGCAGTACCGTTGCTGAAAATAGAAAGCGGCAATAAACAAGTTATCGATGGCAAGGACACGCCCCGGGCCAGGGCCGTTTAGAGGCTATGCAGCCCCCTCCCCTCTTGCCTTCTTGGCGGCCTCCTCCTCCTCCTTCTTCTTCTGCAGCTCCTCCAGCCGGTTGCTGCGCTTCTTGGGCATGGCCTCCAGGATGGCGGCGCGCTCGGCGGCGCGGCGGCGGGCCTCAATGGTGGACGACAGCTTTGGCAGCACCTGGGGGTCGAGCAGGCATCGTGGCTTTGGCTAAAGTGTGCCGCGTGGAGCGTGTAGAGCATTCGCGTCCTGTTGCCGTTGCTCTTCACCGCCCACCCAGGCGCGTGACCTGGCCCCAAAAGTGAGCTGCCCCGTATGGCTAGAGACCCGAACACGATACCCAGGGCCTGGCTGCCTGCCCGCCTGCCTGCCTACGTGGCCCATGTGCCTAAATGCCTGCCACCTCTTCCAGTGTCCCGCCCGCCTGCGCGCCTGCCCACGTGCCCCGTTTGCCCACCTCCTCGCCCAGGTGCGCATGCAGCGCCTTCTCGTTGCGGTTGCGCGACTTGCCCATGCGCTCCACAAACTCCTTGAACTCCTCCAGCGTCGTGCACTCCGCCACCCACTCCGCCGTCGCGCCGCCGTCCCGTGGGTCGATGCTCACGGCGGGAGCGGGGACGAGGGCGGCCGGGGGGCCGGATGCGGCCGAGCCCCCGGCGGCAGGCGTGGATGCGTTGGCGTTGGCATTGCTGGACCGCTGCTGCTGCTTGCCGCGTGGCGGCTTGGGCGGCTGCTCCCTGCACATGCCAATCCAGCAATATCCTTTGTTGAGATGGTTTACTGGATGGGTAACTAAACATCGCTGCTTCAGTCCGGGGCGGCAAATTGTACGCAAGACGTCCAGGGAGGGGGCGCCAGCACTGCGGCAAGGGGTCGGAGGACGCAGCAGCCCACCTGAACAGCCAGCAGTCCTCGTGCTTCTGGGACAGGAAGTAGTAGCGGGCGCCCTTGGCGTCCTCGCCCACAGGCTCCGGGCGAAGGTCGCCATCCTCATCCTCGGCCTGCGCACGGACACGGGCAAAGAGCAAGGACGAAGCGGACCGTGTTGCACATGTTGCCGCACGTCAACCTTGCCGTTCGAAACCCTTGCCATGTGCGCATGGCGGCCCCAGCTGGCACAGGAAGGCGGTGTATATCACCGCCGGACTCTACGCATGGCAGAAGAACACAGCACAGCGCGCTTCCACCCGCAGCCGTCCACTGCCGAAGGCTGTCGCCATCAGCTCAAGGGCCTTCCCTTCCCTGCGGCTCCAACCTTGTGGCTTCGTACCCGCTGCCCGACAGCAGAGTCCAGGCACCTGGCTTCCCCTTGGCCCCATCCCGCCCCTCACCATCTCCCGCATGGCCTCCCGCAGGATGGGGCACTCGTGCGCCCGCCAGTCGCACAGCGCGTACAGCACGGACAGCTGCAGGCGTCGGGGGCAGGCACATAGGCATTGACATGATCCATAGCTATCGTAACATAGCACAACCTTCCGGAAACACGGCCGCCAACCCTCGGATCAACGGTTAGACCACTGCAGCTCTTTGGTTAAGCCACAGGGGTCATGTCAATAGTGCTGCTGCTGCCGTACAATTTGGCGGGTGACATCACGCACCCGCTGCATGGGGGTGAGGCGGCCGAAGCCCCGGTGCGCCATGGGGTTGCGCTGGCGCTCCGGGAACACGTCGCGCCAGTGCCGCCGCATCTTGTCGTGCAGCTGCTGCTCCCATAGCCCGTCAGCGTCGCGGTCGGCGTACGGTACGCTGGGGTCGGGCTGTAGCAACCTGCACCAGGCAACCAGGGGGTGGGGGAGGTGTTTACGTTGCGCTCGGCCAGTAGGCCTTGGGCCGGCAAGGGGCTAGGCCGCCTTGGGCGCCCGCAGGAGGAAAGTAAAGCGATGGCACCCCGGCGGTGCCAATGGTGGTTGGTCCGGACTAGGGGAGGTCGGACCCACGAGAGCCCCGGCCCGCAGCCATCCTTCGCCTTCCCTGCATGCCCGTAAGTTTGCACCTAAGAAGTAGGCTCCTCCAGGACTGCCGCTGTGGGCACATTCAATGCCGTGCGAGGTCAACGCATACGGTTGAAACCGTTGGTGGTTTGACTGCCCGTCGTGTCCAACCCCGTGTGAGGAGACGCCCCCGAGGCACCCTCAGGGTGCGCACGGCAGAACACCAGCGCCCTGCTCCTCGCCCTGCTGCAACGTGGGCTGTCGGCGTCAAACAACTCACTTGAACACGAGCTCCCCGACAAAGGCACTGCAGTCTTCAGGTCGCAGCAGGGCAGTCTCCAGCTGCTCAGCGCCAAACGTGCGCAGCTTTAGCGTTGTGCCGAACAAACGCGTGAAGTGCAGAATAGCAGCAACCTCCCATCTGCCACGCAACGCTTTACGCGACTCCTCCACGCCGGCAGCGGGCTCGTCGTCGCTTAGCTCCGTGGGCTCCCGGTCCTCGCTTAGCTCCGAGGGCTCCCGGTCCTTCTGCTTATCACGCTCGCCACTGTCCTCACTATCCGAGCTGGAGCTACTTATACTACGGTTGCTCCTATCGCTGCTGCCACCCTCCGAGGCAGCGCCTTTCTCCTTCTCGTTCTCGTCTGTCTCCATTTGGTCTTCTTCCCGGCCCTCCCCTGCATCCTCCGCATCTTCCTCCTTACTCTTCATCCTGTTTATGCTATACCCTACATGCAGGGACCGCTCCCTTCCTGGGTCAGGTCAACACAGAGTCGTACTTAACGTCCAAGTTGTTCAGGGAGTGCCCCTGCGCACTTCACACCATAGCACTGTGTCAGGAGAGGCCATTAGCAACACGTGAGGCCCGTTTTAGTTAGGCTCAGATGCTGGAACGACTCACTCACGATGTCTGCACCGTCTAGTCAAAAGAACAACCAGCAGGGCACGGCCAAATATGCCAACAGCAACCTTAACCCTGTGTTTGCCAAGCCCAGCCAGTCTGCGACTGCGCCTGGCGCGGGAGGCACCCTCACAAGAAATGGCATGCTGGTACTGTCGAAGGTGGGAAGGGCGCCACGTCACATTACTCGCAAAAGATCAGCGAACGATCTGCACTGCTAGTAGAACCCTGCGCTCTGTCAGCGTGAGGACTGCCTGGCGCGCCAGATCGTGCGCGAGGTCTTCCTTGACGCCGCCTTCGGGCCCCCGCGCCAACTCATGCCACCCGCAGCGGACAACCCGGGCTGTTTCTGGAGCAAAGGTTGTGGTGCCAAAGCCGGTTAACTTGCCCTCTTTGAAAAAGGTGCGGGGTGCGGTCGGGGAGGCGATTGGCGCGAGTTTGGTCGGCGGGCACACCACCTCAAGTGTGTTTGCTGTTCCATCAATGCTTACAGGAACATGCTGGTAACGACCCAACGACTCAGCTAGTACCAACAGGGTCAGGCGCGGGCTGGGCAAAGCCAGAGGAGCCACCGGCTCCCCAGCCAACCGAGGTTCGGTCGGCACTGACCGCTGGCTCGACCTGGGCGTCGCAGCAGCGCCCGGGAGCTACCGCGTGGGCGTCCACTGGCACATCTTCACCGGCACAGAGCAGGCCGTCCTTCCCGCGTGACCGGCACCTGAACCCGGACGAGTACCCAAGCCTCGCAGCGACCGCGCGCAGTAGCTCACAGCCGCAGAAGCAGAGGCCCGTTCCCTATGAGCAACCCCAGGTGAGGGACATTGAGCCGTCGCTTGCGCAGAGCCGGAGGCCATGCACGATGGCGCTAATGTCTGGCATGCAAAATGCAGGATCCTCGGGGCTGGGCTGACGACGAGCGCGCACCTGCGGGAGGCATCCGTCAAGACTGGTGGGTGCAAACATGTGCTCTGGTGGTTCTGATGGGCTCGCCGGCAGTGTGCCAGGAAAGCTCCCGAGCCGGATGCAATCGAACGTTCAGTTTTGTCGCTCGTCCCCAAAACTGCAAACCACATCCTATGCTGCAACTTCATATTTACGTATTGCTGATTACCGGGTCTCTGTATGGCTCCACCGGTGATTGCCTGCCCCGCCCTGCACGCGCCCACACGCTGGCCTGCTGTGAACGTAGGGACGAGGAGCGCGAGCGGCGGGAGTGGGAAAGGGGGCCGCGGGACTCTCGCTATGATCCCTACGGGCCCCCAAGGCCCGGGTACTTTGATGACTACGACGAGCACCCGCGCGGGGGCCGGGCCTTTGATGCTTACGGGTCTGCCCCCCGTGGGGGTGGCATGTATGATTACCCTCCTCCTCCTCCTCCTCGCCGACCCGGTTACGAGCGTGAAGGCTACGAGCGGTATGAGCGCCCGGCTGAGCGATACGACCGCCCCGCTGACCGGTATGAGCGCCCGGCGGACCGGTACGAGCGGCCAGCTGGCTACTCGAGCCGCTTCGCCGACTACGATGCCAGCCTCATACCCCCACCGCCGCCGCCGCGGCCTCCCGCTCGTGATGTGTCCCCGCCGCCGCCGGCGCCGCCGCAGCAGCAGCAGGAGGAGGACGAGGAGGAGGACCCGGAGCGCGCAGCGTTTGAGGCGGAGCTGCGGAACCTGCAGGCGGAGATGTCGAAGGTGGGCAAGGGCCTAGGCATAGCAAGATGGCTTGCGGTGCAACATGACTGTATTACAGGGCTACGCTGGAACTCGCTAATGAGTCTTATGCTTAATGCAGAAGAAGGCGGCGGAGCAGGGAGGGGCGGGCGCCCGGGCAGCGCCGCAGCAGCAGGAGCAGCCCGCGGAGGCCTCGGCCAAGGTCGAGGAGCCAAAGCAGGAGCCTGTGAGTGTGGTGAGTCGCCGTGCTCGGGCTCTGAAGGTGCTATGACTCTCCTTGCTAGCCTAGGCGCTTACACGGTACCCTTGTGTCTTTGCGCAGCAGCCCCCGCCGCCGCCACCACCCCCTGTGAAGCCTCCACCTCCACCTCCTCCTGTGCCCAAGAGTGCTCCTATCGTGCATGAGGAGGAGGACAGGCGGAGCAGGGTCCCCGCAGCGGAGAAGCCCTCTCGTCCCGATGAGGAGAGAGCGCCCGTGCAGCGCGCTCATCCGGCCCCTCAGCCCAAGCCCGAGGTGGGCAGGGTAACACGGCGTGAACCTCTGCTGCCATGTCCTGCACATGAGCTTTAAAGTTGTGTCTTTGGGTTTGTTTGTAGGCTGAGGCCGAGACCAAGGCGGCACCTGCCAAGGAGCCGACAGCACCGGCAGCAGCTTCGGGTAAGCATGCTTTGCACCATGCCTCAAGCCGTATACCGGCCGTGAGCAGGTGTCAACCTTCCTTGGAAACCCTCCACGCTTTCTCATTGCCTCGGTACTCGCCTGCCCGCCTCACGGTTGCTCTCCCCTATTCACCCGCAGAGGCAGCCACCCGGTCTCCCAGCAAGGCCATTGACATCTCGGAGCCAGCCGCTCCCCGCCCCAACGCCTGGGGCCAGGTGCCCAAGCCCCCTACGTCCCCGGCTATGTTTGGCTCGTTCGACGAGCACCTGCTCGAGGAGCTGCACCGCACGCCTGCCCCTGCGCAGCCGCCGCTGCCACCCCCGCAGCAGCAGCACCACCAGCAGCACCCCATGGGCCAGCAGTACATGCAGCAACAACACTACGTGCAGCAGCAGCAAGGGCCGCGGGGCTACGGCCAGGGTCCGTACATGCAGCAGCAGATGCCCCCGCACCACCAGCAGCAACAACAGCAGCAGCAGGCGCCCCCGGCTTCGCAGGCACAGCAGCAGCAGCAGCAGGTGGAGGATCGCACCAACAGGCCGTGGCGGCCAGGTGGGGTGAGGGTCCCTTGGGCTGGGGCAACCGCGATTACGGGCTGCTCTCGCGCCTCCGCCCACCAGGAGCTATCCCAGGCGCTTTTGATGTATGTCTGGGCTTTGCGCAGCCACAGCTACACTAGGAGGGGTTCACTGACGCGTCGTCGTTTTGCACCTTGCAGTTGAGGGCACCACGCCCACCCTGCTGACGCACGGAAAGGAGGGCCCTTCAGCGCCCGTTTACGACCCCAACAGGTACGTCTGGGGTGGGCATCACAGGTGCATAGGACTATGTACCTTGCTTCTGGTCACACATGCTCTACTGAGTCCATGGGAGGAATCTAAATTACACCTGCATTTGTGACACAGTTGATTGCTTGCCACTGTGCAGTTACGACCGCCGGGCTATGCAGCTACCGCCCTCCGGTCGCGGCCGTGGACGCGGGGAGTCCATGCGCGGGCGGGGCCGGGCCGGCGCCAGCGGCTACGACAGCCCAGCCGAGGGCCTGGACGGCAGCGGCCCTGACGGCGGCTTCGAGGGCGGCCGTGGGCGTGGACGTGGCGGCCGTGGGGGCGTGAGCGAGCGCGGCCGCGGTCGGGGCGGTCGGGGCGGCAGGGGCAGGGGCCGTGGGGAGGAGTCTGGGACGGAGGGCGAGGAGGGTGCCTTCGTGAGCGGCGCCGAGACGGCCGAGGGCTCGGAGGCCGCGCCCTCGCGCCGCAGCAACTCGGCGTTCTCTCGCGGTCACGGGGAGGGTGCCGGGTCGGGCTCTGAGAGGGCGCCGTCGGGCCGCGGTCAGGGTGGCCGGCGGGAGCCGCGCGAGCCGCGCGGCGGCAGGGGCGGGGGCGCCCAGGCGGGGGCGGCAGCACCGGCCGACGGGCAGGTAGCAGGAGGCGGTGCGGCTGACGCCCAGGCCTCCCAGAACCAGCAGGACAAGGAGCGCCCGGCCTCGTCGGGCGGCCCGCAGCAGCCGGTGCGCCCAGCGTCGGGCGGCCAGCAGCAGCAGGCGCTGAACGCGTCGGCTGCGGCCGCTGCTGCAGCTGCGGCCGCCGCCGCGGCCGCCGCGGCCGGCCTGGCGACGGTCGCCCTCCCCTCCGGCGTGGCTCATGCTACTGCAGCCCCGGCCTCGGCTGCGGACAACAGCAGCAGCCTGGCGTGGGGCAACAAGATTGCAACCGACGTGGCCTCCCGCACGCTGGATGACCCCGTGGTGAACGACACGCCCCTGCCCTCCGCCGTCCCCGTGGGAGTCAGCATGGGCGTCAACCTGCCCGCCTCCCTGGACCCCGCCCCCGCCATTAAAGCCGCTCCCGGCCTCGGCGGCCTGGGCGGCAACGCCTTCGACCGCTCAATCGGTCCGAAATCACATCAGCAGCAGCAACAGCAGCAGCAGGGCGGGATTATGGGGAAGGGCCCTGCTGGCGCCGCCCCCAGCGCGCCGCCCGCTCCCCCTGCGTCCCAGCACGGGGCGCACGGCCACGGGGGGCCCACTGACATGGGCTCTCTGAGCAAGCCCGGGCAGCCGGAGGGCGTCCTGGACAGCGGCATGCCTGCCCTCCCTGCCGACCTCAACCTGGACGTGGTCCCCTCCAAGCCCGTTTCGAGCAGCACCGGTTCCGGAGCCCTCGCCGGCTTTGGCGTTGGCGGGCCGTCGGGGGTGCAGGACGCCCGCAGCCCGCTCAGCGGCTACGGCGCGTTCCCTTCGGGCGGTGAGCACGGCGGCGCGGGCGGCAGCGGAGGCCAGAGCGGGACCCCGACTGGCATGACCATGTGGGGCCAGCCGAATGCTTTGGGAGGTTTCGGCCAGGCCAGCCAGCTGCAGCCGCACCAGCCTGGCGCGCCGGGTCTGGGCGGGATGCAGGGCTTCTACAGCCCCGGCTCGGTGTTTCAGAGCCCGCAAAACCCGCTTGGGAACAGCAACGCCGCGGCCAACAACGCCAGCGGGGCGATGGGCGGCAACAACGCGGGGCAGCCGCTCATGCTGAGCATGCCGCCGTTCAACCAGTTCACGGCGCCGTTCGCGGCGCCCGGCGGCATGCGCCCGTTCGGCATCCCCCCCGGGAGCCAGTACAGCGGCCTCGGCGGCGCAAACTTCTTCACCCAGCAGCAGCCCTTCCTGCCCACCAACAAGCAGCCCGACTGGTCCGTGGGTCCGGGCAGCCAGAACACCAACCTGGCTGGGCCGCCGGGCCTGGGCCGTGTTGACTTTGGCATGCCGCCACACCTTGTGTCGCAGCCCGGCAACAGCAACCAGGGCGGCGCGGGCGATGCGAACGCGGCCGGGGCTAGCTCTGCGCCGTTTGGTGGGCTGCAGAACCCGCTGCTCGGCGGCGGGCTGCAGTCCCTGTCACAGCAGGCGGCGCAGGGCGGGTTCGGTGCGGGAGCGCCGAAGCAACCCCAGCAGCAGCAGCAGCAGCCTGGCGGGCCGCTGGGCCGGCCTGGCATGCCCGGTGCGTACGGTGCCATTCAGCAGCAGCTGCAGCAGCACCTCCAAGCCCAGCAGCAGGCGCAGCAGCAGGCGGCGGCGGCACAGCAGCAGCTGCAGCACCAGCACCAGCAGGCGCAGGCGCAGGGGAAGGACCAGCTGAAGGCGAGCCTCCCTGACGACATCTTCGACACCAAGCCGCCGGCCCCGCAGCAGCCTGTGGGCCGGCCGTTGGCGGGGCCCATCCCTCCGCCCGTGCCGGCTGCTTCTGGTCGGCCCTTGGGCGCTGGCATGCCGCAGAACATGCCAGGTGTTATGCCCGCTGGCATGGGCATGCCCGGGGCGCAGCAGCAGCACATGCAGATGCCTACAGGGCCCATCCCCGTGGCCGTGCCGCTGACCACGCCTATTTCGGGGCCTGCCCCGGGTGGGCCGCCTGGCCCTACCACTCAGGTGATCAAGCCTATCCATGTAGCCGGACCCAGCGGTCCCGGGCCTAACATGGGCCCCGGGCCCGTGGGCGGACGAGGGCGGGGCGAGGGGCGCGGTGGGAGGGGCGGCGAGGGCCGCGGTGGCTCCAGGGCAGTGACGGTGGATAGCGGCCGAGGGCGGGGGTTCGCGGGTCGCGGTGGACGGGGCGGGGCGAGACCCGAGGGTGAGGCGGCGCTCCAGGGTGCCCCGCAGGCTGGCCCGGCGGGCCAGCTCCCGATAGCGGTGCCCATTGCGGTGCCGCTGCCACAGATGGGTGGTGCGCCTGGGCCAGCTCACGCGCCTGGCGGTCAGGGGCCCTCGGGCCCCGTTCCGCAGGCCATGCCGGCCGGGATGCAGCAGGGCCCTGGCCGGGGCGGCGACGGCGGCCGTGGCGGTGGTCGGGGGCGGGGAGGGCGTGGGCGGGGCGGCGGCAGGGGCGACGGCGGGCCGCCTGGTGGAAGGGGAGGCAGGGGAGGTCCCCAGGGCGGGCGCGGGGGTCCTCAGGGTGACGGCCCTGACAAGAGCTGAGAGCACGTGGTAGAGATAGAGTCATAGCACAAACAGGGATGGAGAATGTCGGGGAGCTTTGCATTAAGGCGAAGGACTGTGGACATACGAGGCGTTGAGCTTCTACTGCACGCTGTTGCATGGAGAAGCTCCGCCGATGGCTTTCTGTGATGGCGGTTGTACGAAGTGTGTAGGGTTGGCCATACAGCAGCTGCTGCAGCACGTGGTGTAGGCTCAATGGAGTGTCTGGCCGATCAGGCGCAGGCGAGAAGTACGCGCAGAGACATCGGCGCAGGCAGGGCCTAGGTGTGGCCCCGGTTGGGCACTGGCGGGTGATGGAGAAGAGGAGGTGCGGCATGCGGATGCCATGCGGCACGTGTGTTGTCGTCGAAGAGGAGAGGGAGGATGGAGGATGGATAGGTGGTCGAGGGCGTCTGTGGGCGTGGATGGAGGGGACAGGAAAAGATGGAGGGGATGAGGCTCGCATGCGAGCTGGCCCCAAAACGCAGTGCTGGGTTGTTTGCCCATGCCATTCAGGAAGGCTGTGTCAGTTAGTCGGTCAGGATCAGGAGGTCTACGGAAGCAATGGCCGAGTCTGTGGTACAGCAACAGGCGTTGAATGGGGATGCGAGGTCTGGCCTGGACGGTGTGTGAAGGTCTGCGCGATGCCTGACTGAAGCGCACGGCGCTAGCCCAGAAGGGCTGGACCTGTATTGGTTTGTCCAGCACCTGCACAGAGACGGGTGCAGCGTATTCGCTCGTGCGTCTGCCCTTGGGCTGTTGTGGGAAGTGGAGTTAGGGCTGCTATCAGGCGCCGAGAGGAAGAGGGCTACGGCAAGCGCAGCCGAGAGCACGTTTGCCATGGCGAGGAGCATGGCGGAGGACTGAACGCGGAGGCCGGGCTCACAATGCTGCCAACGCAGCAAGGCACCAACGCGACATACTGGTTGCCGCAAGTTGGCCTCCGGCATGCATGGCAAGGGTTGTATGCTGTCGGTGTGTGCTTTCGGGTCGTGCGGTCTTTGAGCAAGGCGGCGAACGTAGGCTGGCGGCATTCAATGCGGTAGGGGGGAGGTGTGCGCGAACGGGATAAGGACGGTGGAGAGCCCTTGTGGACCCTGCACATGAACGAAGTGCGCCATAGTCTGCTGCTGTGATCGGAGGGAGCGCTGTGTGTCGGGCATGGCACCAGTCGCCTTAGAAGGGGTTCTGAGTCGCCTACGAGCATCGCACTGGCACACCGGTCGCACGCTCGCACAAGGTTGCTTGGGTCAAATTACAGGAGCGCAGGAAGTCGCACGGTTGCAAGAGGTCGGCGACCTTGGTGGGGAACGTTGGTTGCATCGACCCAACAAGGCTGTGTCAAGACACAGGTGGGCCTGGATGAAGGTGAAGAGGCGGCTCAGGTGCACCGGTTCGCAAGTACGTGCATGTAAGGTCAGGACTCTTGATGGTTTCAAGCTGCCTCTGCTGATGGGCACTGGACAGCGGCACAGCGCCACCCCGGCGAAAAGGCTCGCACAAGTTACCGGCGCATTACCGGACGGGCACCAGCAGGGATAGACAGCTGCACAAATCTCCGAAGGGGCTCCCACGGAGCCACGGTGCCTAGCTGCAAGCCTCCGTTCCTTTGGACATTGGGAGTGATGTATAACTAACAAGTTACCCTGCCCTCGACGCGGCTGACCCAGCCCTGAGCAGCATGTGCCTTTTCACGACCGCCATCTGACCCCACTGCCCGGGTGTTGCCACCACCTGCCAGCAGATGCTGCAAGGCTTCGGTGGACTGATGTGGGCTTCATAGTAAGCATGTTTCCATTCCTTTTGTCCACACGGGTGTAGTTGCAGTACACACAGGCCTGCAATGTCCGTGTCGTGCGTGTCCCCACTCGTGCAAGACCCTTGCCGTTTGTCCCAACCATCACACAAGCTTACCGAGCTATCCTGTGTGCTTCAATGAACTTGTGGTGATGCTATGACACGCCCTGCAGCGTCGGCGAGTCCTCACACTACGTCATGGCAGACCTTCCAGGCAGGGTCGCCACGCTTGAGAGACAGCTGCGTGAAACAGCGCAAGAGCGAGATGAGCTTGCGCTGGACGTCGAGCGGCTTTGTCTCTCGAGCGGTGCAGCCAAGGGTGACGTGACCGATAATAGAGTAAGGAGAGCCGAGGCGGAAGTTAGGGAACTCCGTCGCAGACTAACAGCAACAGAGCTCGAAAGGGACACACTTCGCGATGAGCTGCGCGGTGCGCGGAACGAGCTGGGCACCCTTGCGTCAAGCGTCGCGGAGCGGAACCAAAGCCTGGACGAGCTGGAGCAGGAGGTTGTGACTTTGAAACAACAGGCTAGTAGCGCTCAGCATGAAGCGGAAGAGACTCGGGTGGCGCTGGAGAGCGCGAGGGCAGAGCTGGAGCGGACATCCGCCAGCTTACGCGAAGCAGAAGTTGAGCTGTCTTCCAGCCACGAAACCTGCCGCGAGCTGCAGCAGAGCGTGAAGGACCTGCAGCAGCTTCTTGGTCGGGAGCGGGCGGCCTTGGCGAAGGAGCAGGCGCGTGCTGCCGAGGGCGAGGCTGCACGGGAGGGGTTCAAGCACGTGCAGGAGGAGTTGGGCCGGCTGCGGGCTCAGCTGGAGGAGGCTCAGGCGGACGCGGCGCACACCCACAAGCTGCTGAAGCAGGCACACAAGATAGAGGACCAGCTCAACCAGCAGGTGCTGGAGCTGCAGGTACGGCAGAGGGCGCCGGAGGTGTGGGTCTGCGGCACAGGGGCAGGGGTTCGTGTGGCGCCTGGTGGCAGGGTCGCAGCAGACACATGGACGCTCGCGTGTGCCCTAGTACTGGGTGCTATATTGTGTGGTACTGATGCTGCTCTCTGCTCTCCTCCTGTACCGCCTGCCCTGTCCCAGGCCTCTCTCACTGCAGCCAAGACCGCAGCCGCCCAGGTGAGCGCTGGGTGTGCCGCCACCACCACCACCACGCACCACGCACCTGCGAGCAGCTGTGGGTAAACCTGCCTACGTTGCAACTGATAGCAAGCAGTTTTACATACACTAGGGCCTTCGTTTGCCCCCAAGCATTAAGCCCTGCGGTGCGCAGCCTGGGCATACTTGCTGGGACCGGTGTTCCCCGGGCGCCCGCGGTTGCTGTCGGCAATGCACGGCCAGTACCGTCAACCAACAACTTTCTACGCTATTTTAAATCTCGCTACCGGTTCCCTTTGCTGGCCCTGACGGCAGGCCACCGGTGACGCGGCGTTGCCCGTCAGCCCCCGGCGGCCGCTCTCCAAGAGCCGCTCTGACGCCGGCGGCTCTCCTCCCCACCAGCACCAGCAGCACCACCCCACGCTCCACCCCGCCGACAACGCCGCCGTCGCCGCCACCGCCGCCGCAGCCAGCGTCCGTCGCGCCATCGCGCAGGCCGCCGCGGCCACGTGGGACGAGAAGCACCCGCCCACGTGGCGGCACGCCTCCTTCCGCATGTCGGGATCTGGGTCTGGACCAGGGGCGAGCGCAGGGTCCTCAGGCAACGCTGCTGGGGCCTTGTCCCCGCCTGTGCTGTCGCCCAGGTCAGCCGGAGGGGAGGAAGGTCCAGGGGCAGGGGCGGAGGCGGGCAGTCCAGTGGTGCTGACGGCGGCCACTGCTGCGAGCGTTACGGTCACGGCAGCCGAGGCGGCGCCACCCACGGCTGAGCTTGACACTGGCAGGGAGGGCGAAGAAATGCAGATCCAGCCGTCCCACGAACCAGACGGGGAGCCGCAGGCAGCTGCTGCCGCTGCAGCAGCAGCAGCAGCTGACGTGGAAGGAGGGCAGGCGGCGATTGGGATAGGAGGGGGAAATGGCAGCGTGGGGTCGGACGAAAGGGAGGACGGAGCGACAGCGGGGAGCAGGGAAGGGGCCCAGGGAGGGGATGGGGTGGTAGAGGAAACCCGGGCGCGAGCGGAGGCGCTGGCGGCGGCGGTGGCGGAGGCGCAGGCGGAGGCGGCGGCTCTGCGTGTGCGTGTGGGTGAGCTGGAGGGGCAGCTGGAGGCGGGGCGGCGGCAACTGGAGCAGGAGCGGGCGGCCCAGGCGGAGGAGAAGGAGCAGGTGGAGGTGAGGCTGGGGCTGTGCTCCGTGAACGTGGAGGAGGGCTGCCGGGAACGCGCGGTGCCAAGGAGTGATGCTCGATGGCGCTAGGGTAGTGCACAGTAGTGCATAGCAGGGTGCGGTGAAGGGGAGGACCACGCAAGGATCAGAGCAAAGCTAAGGCAATTAGACAGCGAGGCCATTGGCGGTTGCTAGGGAGTGCAGAGTAGTGCCACGCGGAAAGGGCATTATGTCCACAGCCATGCGTCCCACACTCAGTGCGTCGTCCTTACCGATCTTACTGGTAACGGCTTTGGGCATGTGGGCGATAAACCAGCTGCGGCTTCAACCCGCATTACAGTGCCCTGGTTTGCTCGCTGCGCTCTCAACAGCGTGCTCGTGGCCGGCTTAGCCAGCGCGTAACACTAAGCACGGCCCCACGACTCGCGCCCCAACGCCCCCGTGTCCAGCTCCTGCGCACGATGGTGCACGAGTTCAAGATCAAGCTGGCGCAGGCCACCCAGGAGAAGGTGGAGGCGCTCATGCGGGCCGCCGGGACGGGGGCGCAGGGAGAGGGCGCCGGTGCAGGCGGCGGCGGCGTGGCGATCCCGGGCTCGGGGCAGCATGGGCTGTCCCGCCGGCCGAGCAAGGACATGAGCCGGAGCCCAGGTGGGTTAAGACGTTGAGTGATGTAATTCCTGCTCACTTCTTTCGCCTCTGCCCGCCTATTTCATATTTGGGGGGTGTTCCCTAGCGGGCGTCGGAACTGGCATCGGTGGCCGCGCACATGCGCGGGCGCCTGTTTTGCGAAATGAAGCAAGCCATGCCGAGGCCCTCAGGCACAGCAGGGCTAGCTATCCCTGCCGACCGTAAAAGGGTGACTGTTCCTGGCTGATCCGTTCCAACGGCCTGCATGTTCCCTGTTCCCCCCTATGTCCCGCAGGCCAAGGCTACGGCTACCTCGCGTCCGGGCAGCAATCCCACGGCGGCCAGGGCACCGCCGCCGCCGCCTCCCCCGGCACCTCCCGCAGCGGCCGCTGGACGTCATGGCTGGGCGGCCTCGCGTCCGCCGCCTCCGCCCCCGCAGCCGCCTCCGCCGCCAGCACGCCCGCCAGCTCCTCAGGCCCCACCCCGACCCCCTCCGTCACCGCCGCCGCAGGAAGCCACGCCGCTGCAGCAGTGCCGTACGCCGCAGACGTCAGCGCGGCAGAGCACGAGGGGTTCAGCGGGTCCGGGTCCGCGACGGCGGCGACGGTGGCGACGGCGGCGACGGCGGCGGCGGTGGCGGCGGCCACCGCGACGGCGGAGGCGGCGGAGGGTCGCAGCCGTCGCCTGGCGGCGCAGCTGGAGCGGCTGCGCGGGCAGCTGGCGGCGGTGGACAGGCTGGCGGCGGCGGTGGCGAGGTGCCTGGGGCAGCTGCGGGGTTGCTCTGTGCTGCTGTGGAGCGACAGGGAGGAGGACGCCGTCCGGCGGTGGAGCGCGCTGGGGGAGCTGGGGCGGCTGGCGGAGGAGTGTGCGAGGATGCGGGCGGAGGCGGGGCTGGCGGCCAACGGCCAGCAGCAGCAGCAGCAGCAGCCGGGGCAGGGGCCGGAGGTGCAGCACAAGACAGACACCAGCGGGCAGGTGCACCGGCATCAGCGTGGTGGTGGTGGCACAGCACGGGCGCGTGGGACAGCTAGTCC
>VFQN01002978.1_pt1 | contig 25144 bp, 23 predicted proteins | sample 3512371 | NCBI WGS metagenome assembly VFQN01 (sample SAMN10412370, study PRJNA504923) | tailings metagenome | isolation source: Replicate 2 from Balatoc abandoned mine | place: Philippines: Itogon, Benguet | collected 2017-08-28 | reverse complement strand
TGACGATGCAGGCCTTTCCGGCACGCACCATCGCATCGATGAACTCGTAGATCTGGCTCTTGTTGCCGATATCGATCCCCCGGGTCGGCTCATCGATCACGATGACCGAAGGGTCGCTCATCATCACCTTTGCAAGGAGCAGCTTTTGCTGGTTTCCGCCCGACAGTTTTCCGGCTTCCAGTGTCAGCGAGCGCACACGGATATCGTAGCGAGCTACCGCCTTTTTGAGAGCTGCAAACTCTTTCCGCCGGTCAAGGATCGCGCCAGGATTCAAGATATCCAGCGCCTGCAGCGTTAGATTTGGCGCCAACTCGTCGTCGAGCAGCAGGCCCTTACCCTTGCGATCTTCGGTCAGGTAGACAATTCCCGCAGCCATCATCGTCGTGACGGAGCGATGCCCAATCTCCCGTCCGTTCACCTGCACGCTTGCGGCGTGCGACGGACGCAAGCCCATCAGCCCCTCGAACAGCTCGGTACGACCCGATCCGATCATCCCGCCGATGCCCAGGACTTCTCCGGGCCGAGCGCTGAACGACGCTCTCTGGGCGCCGTAGTCGACATCGAGATCGGCTACCGTGAGGATAGGGGCGGCCGTGGTTGGCGGGCGCTTATGCGGATAGAGCATGTCGAGTTCGCGGCCGACCATCAGTTCGGCCATCTGGCGCTGGTTAAGATCAGTCGCAGGCCATGTTCCGATCATGCGACCGTCGCGCAGCACGGTTATCCTGTCGGCGAGCGCCTGCACTTCGTCGAGCCGATGCGAGATGTAGAGTACGGCGACCCCGTGTTCGCGCAGGCCGCGCACGATGTCGAGCAGCGCGGCGACCTCGTCGTTGGCAAGAACGGCCGTCGGTTCGTCGAGGATGACGACCTTGCGTTCGTCGAGAAGGGCGCGCGCGATCTGTACCAACTGCCGCTGCGCGAGCGGCAGATCCATTACCCGGTCTCGCGGTCTTGCTGTCGATCCAACGCGTGCGAGGAGTTCGGCCGTACGGCGGTTCATGGTTCGATCGTCCACCATGAACCCGCGCGCCAGCTCTCGTCCGAGGAACAGATTCTGCGCGACAGTCAGGTCCGGCGCGAGCAGAATTTCCTGATGGACGAGTACAATCCCGGCATCCTCCGCTTCGACTGCGTCAGCGAACCTTATCGGCGATCCGCTCATGTTCAACTGACCGGTAGTCGGCGGGACATGGCCGGATAGGAGCTTCATCAGCGTGGATTTGCCAGCACCGTTCTCGCCTATGATGGCGTGAATCTCCCCCGCGCGAATGTCGAGAGTGACATTCGACAGAACGGTGACGCCGCCGTACTCCTTGCCCAGCCCTTCTGCCCGCAAGGTCACGGATGCACTCGTGGGCGGCGAGGCCGCCACGCTTGATTTCACGGCCGTGGTCATTCGAAAGCCGAAAGCAGACGATCGCGCGAACACTCGATGTGTTCATGCATTGCCTCGAAAGCAGCGTCCGGATTGCCCGTACGGAATGCGGCGAGCAGGTTCTCGTGCTCTTCAAGCGCCTCCTGCGTCACGCGGGTGTGGAACATTCGCCGAAAGATGTGCAGGTGGACATGCTGATTGAAGAGAGTGCTGCGGATCACCTCATTCCCGGCAATCTTCATGATGTCGTCGTGGAAGTGCGCGTCAGCGCGCGCAAAACGTGAATAACGCGTGTTGCGATCCACCGGCGCTTCGCCGTGCCCCATATCCGCGGCCGCATTCTCCAGCCCATGCAGAGCCTCGGGTGTCATCTTGAGCGCCGCCAGCCGCGCCGCTTCCGGCTCCAGCAACAGGCGGAACGCATAAAGGTCCTCGAACTGCCTGCGTGTCCATTGCGGCGCCGCGCTGTAGCCGATCAGGTGCTCCTTGCGCACCAGGCCTTCACGCTCCAGTCGGCTCAACGCCTCGCGCACGGGGGTCTGTGACACGCCAACTTCACGGGCAAGTACGTCGATCGGGATGCGTGCGCCCGGCGCGATCTCCAGCGACATCAGCCGATGATAGATGTTGTCGTAGACGCCATCGACGATGCTGCCTGGCCGCACGCTGGCCAGCCTGCTTTCCCGCTCGGCTGCGAATGCCACGTCACCCCCTCCCGACAACGTCCTTGTTGACACGGCGCGATGTGTTGCAGATAGGATATCAGATGTCAAATAGAATATCATATACGATCTGATATAGGATTAAATGGTTGGGAACTTTTGTCAGTCGGCCGGGCGACGTGGTCTCGCCTCTTCGGAACCGGTGCGCGCCGGGGATAGCGCGTGCCCGCAGATCGAACTGCCCGCGAAAACTGAACCATGACGTCCGGCCTCGAGCTGCTCGTTAGCCTTTCCGATGCTCTCGCGGCCCTTTCTGGCGCCTGAAACTCTTGTGGAGGAACATCAAATGAAACTGTTCGGCACGATCAGAGCGCCGAGGGAACTGGTCTTCGGATCAGGCCAGCGGCACTCCTTGAGCCGCATTGCAGGCAAGCTAGGGCAACGGGCGCTGGTCGTGACGGATTCGCGAATGGCGGCCGATGCTGATTTTCTGGCGATGACAAAGCAGATGGAGAAAGTTGGCCTCGCCGTACGCATCGACGGTTCGACCCTGCCCGACGTTCCGATCGAGTCCGCTGTCCGGAGCGCCGAAGCCGCACGGGGCTTTGCGCCAGATCTGGTTGTCGGCGTCGGCGGGGGCTCCTGCCTCGACATGGCCAAATGCGTCGCCGTGCTGCTGACCCATGGCGGCAGGCCGCAAGACTACTACGGCGAACACAACGTACCGGGCCGGGTGATGCCGGTCATCGCCATCCCGACCACGGCGGGCACAGGATCGGAAGTCACGCCTGTCGCGGTCCTGTCCGACGCCGAGCGCAGCCTCAAGGTCGGGATCTCCAGTCCGTACATCATACCGACGGCATCGATCTGCGATCCGGATCTTACCCTGACGTGCCCGCGCGGCCTGACGGCGATCGCGGGCGCGGATGCGCTGACTCACGCGATAGAAGCCTACACTGCGATCCGTCGCGCCCCAGAGCCCGGTATCGCGCAGGAACGTGTCTTCGTCGGCAAGAACGAGTTTTCCGATCATTTCGCGCTGCGGGCGATCGGCCTGCTTTGGCAGGGACTTGAGACCGCCTGCAATGACGGTTCCGACAGGGTGGCACGGGAAAAGGTGATGATGGGCGCGACGCTGGCTGGCCTGGCATTCGGGGTGGCCGGAACCGCAGCGGCGCATGCGATCCAATATCCCGTCGGGGCCCTGACGCACACCGCTCACGGAGCAGGCGTCGCCTGCCTCATGCCCTATGTGATGCGCTGGAATGCCCGGGAGATCGGTCCTGAACTTGCGCAGATCGCTCTGGCAATCGGGGTGGCCTGCGCCGACGATGTCATTCCGGCCTTGACCGCGCTCTTCGGGCGGATCGGAATTCCCCCGACATTGCGCGAACTCGGCCTCGCCGAGGAGCGGATCGACTGGGTAGCGGAACAGAGTTGCGGCATCGCCCGGCTGGTCCAGAACAATCCCCGGCCGCTGACCCTTCCCGAAATGCGCACTCTCGTGGCCGCAGCCTACTCCGGCGACAGCACCGCGCTGAATTGATCTCAAAGGACCTTGTCATGACGTTCCACGCACAGATTTCCGGCTACTCTGATCCCGCCCTGCATTCACAGGGTCTGTACATCGGTGGCAAATGGTGTCCGGGGAGTGGCATCGCGGTTCACGATCCATCTACCGGAGGTGTTCTGGCGCATGTCCCCGACGCGTCGGTAGAAGATGCGATGCGAGCGGTGGAGGCTGCGGAGGCTGCTTCTTCCGGCTGGCGGCAAACACCACCGCGCCAACGTTCCGAGATCCTGCGGCGCTGGTTTCATCTGATGAGCGAGCGGGCCGAGGAACTGGCGGTCCTGATCTCGCTCGAAAACGGAAAGGCGCTGCCCGACGCGCGCGGCGAGGTCGCGTATGCAGCGGAGTTCTTCCGCTGGTATGCCGAGGAGGCCACGCGGATTCCCGGAGAATATCGACACACGCCTTCCGGTTCCCATAACATTCTTGTCGACCACGAGCCGATCGGCATATCGGTGCTGATCACCCCCTGGAATTTTCCCGCCGCGATGGCGACTCGCAAGATCGGCCCGGCACTGGCTGCGGGTTGCACGGTCATCCTCAAGCCGGCATCTGAGACGCCCCTCACCGCCTATGCGATGGCGCGTCTCGGCGCGGAGGCTGGCGTTCCCGCTGGCGTCGTCAACGTGTTGACGACGACCAACCCCGCGGCTGTCACCAATGCCATGCTTGGCGATCCGCGCGTGCGCAAGCTCTCCTTCACCGGCTCGACCGGAGTCGGCCGAACGTTGCTGGCCGAGGCTGCAAAGACCGTGGTGAGTTGCTCGATGGAACTGGGAGGGAATGCGCCGTTTGTCGTCTTCGATGATGCCGACCTCGCCGCAGCGCTCGACGGCGCCATGGTCGCGAAGATGCGAAATGCGGGTGAAGCTTGCACGGCGGCCAACCGCTTCTACGTCCAGGCGGGCATTCACGACGCGTTCGTGAAGGGACTGGCCGAACGTATGGCGATGCTGAAGATCGGGGCAGGCTACGATCCACTGACCCAATGCGGTCCGATGATCACCGGCAAGGCGGTACAGAAGATCGATTATCTCGTCTCGAACGCGATCGACCTCGGCGCGCGAGTCGTGACCGGCGGCGCACCGCTGGAAGGAACCGGCTATTTCTATCCCCCAACAGTGCTCGAAAACGTGCCGGTCGATGCGGCCATCGCACGTGAGGAGATCTTCGGGCCGGTTGCTCCCGTTTACCGGTTCGAGACCGAGGAGGAGGCGATCACCCTCGCCAACAAGACCGAATACGGTCTCGCCGCCTACGTCTATACGCGCGACCTGAAGCGGGCCATGCGCGTTGGCAAGAGCATAGAAACTGGCATGCTGGGAATCAATCGCGGCCTGATGTCGGATCCCGCCGCTCCGTTTGGAGGCGTCAAGCAGAGCGGGCTCGGCCGGGAAGGGGGCGTGACCGGGATACTGGAGTTCATGGAAGCGAAATACTACGCCGTCGAATTCTAGGATTTCGGAGGAACCTGTGACTGGAACCGACCTCTACAAGATCCGCGACTTTGTCGCCGATTTCGACGCCATCGCTGCCGAGTTCGCGTTGCGCAGCCGTTCCCTATCGGCCCGCGTGCGGATGCGCACAGACATCGCCTATGGGACGCGTCCGCGCGAGACGCTTGATCTGGTCTTTCCGGACAACCCAGCGGCGGATGCGCCGCTGCATGTCTTCGTGCATGGCGGCTATTGGCGCTCCGGCGAAAAGGCGGATTATCGCTTCGTCGCCGAACCCGTGCTTGCAGCTGGCGGCATCGCAGCGCTCGTGGAATACGATCTTATGCCTGGCCAGCGACTTCCCGTTCTCGTCGATCAGGTGCGACGCGCGGTTGTTTGGCTTCAGCAGCGCGCGAGAGAGTTCGGCGCGGATCCACTCCGCATGACAGTCAGCGGCCATTCAGCTGGTGCTCACCTATCTTCCTATCTTGCGGCCACAGGGCCGCAGGAGCAAGCACCATCGGATGTGCCGGCGACAAGAAGCATGCTGCTGCTCAGCGGCATCTACGATCTATCAGATATTCCCGACAGCTTTCTGCGCAACGAAGCCCAGATGACACATTCGGAAGCGGCAGCTTGGTCGCCACTTGCCTCCGTTCAGGATGGTGGGCCGAAACGTATTATTGCCTTCGGGGGAGACGAGACCGCGCCCTTCAAGGATCAGGCCCGCGCGCTCCACGACATGATCGCAGGCGCTGTAGGCACCGCCGAGCTGCTGCCATTACCCGGTCTGAATCATATGAGCGTTGTCCTGGATCTTGGAGACCCGAGCGGCTGCCTTGGCAAACGCCTTTCTGATATGGTTGCCTCGAGCTGACCTTTGAACACGGCTGCGACAAAGGACGTGGTGGCGACCCGGTGGTCGCGTTACAGGCACCACGAAGCTCCCGAAGGCACTATGCACGGTCTGTGTGCTTCTCCCGCAATACCCAGCAAGGGAGGTGACTGCTCGCATGCAGAATTGGGGTGACGGCGTTATCTGACCAAGTCCCCTCTTGCCGCTCAGTTGATCACCGCCGTCTCAGATCAAATCATTAACGCACGTGATAGTGAGTGTTGACTAGTGCGTGTCCTGCGGCCATTGATGCTGCCCCTGTCGCCGGGAGGGCGGCTACCAGTGAGAGCGTCCAAGCTGAGGCCAGCGAGGGCGCAAGATGTTCGGAGGGAGGAAGACTCTGACAGGATATTCGATGCGAAAGGCAGTCGACGCGGCGACGCGTGGCGGCGCGGTTGCGCATTTTCCGTGTGGCGATGTCCTGGGCGTAACGGTTGACGGACTGAGCGTCTACAGGGGTATTCCCTATGCCTTGCCGCCCGTCGGCCATCGACGTTGGCGGCGCCCTGAACCTGTTGTGCCCTGGCACGGCGTTCGCGATGCGATCGCCTCCGGTCCCGCCTGCGTCCAGCCGTCCCGGCGCGTCGGCAGCATCTACGATCGCCCGCTGGCCGCCACCAGCGAGGACTGCCTGTATCTCGACATCTGGGCGCCGGAAGGAGCGCGAGACCTTCCGGTATTGGTCTGGATCCACGGGGGCTCCTTCGTCTGGGGTGCCGGGAGCGATCCGCTGTATGACGGCGCCGCTCTGGCGCGCCGTGGCGCTGTGGTCGTTTCGATCAACTACAGACTGGGCATCTTCGGTTACCTTGCGCATCCGGAACTGAGCGCTGAATCTCCCGACGGCGTCTCCGGCAACTACGGCCTGCTCGACCAGATCGCGGCGCTGGCATGGGTCAGGGACAACATCGCGGCTGTGGGCGGTGATCCGGCCAACGTGACGGTGGCGGGTGAATCCGCCGGAGCTCTGAGCGTGCTTTACCTGTTGGCATCTCCGGGCGCACGCGGGCTCTTCGCCAAAGCAATCGCACAAAGCGCCTACATGATTTCCATGCCCGCGCTCCGCGAGCGTCGCCACGGGCATGTGCCGGCCGAGGTGGCCGGCGAAGGCCTCGCCAAAAGCCTTGGAGCGCGGAATGTCGGCGCCTTGAGGGCGATGGATGCGGAGGATCTCGCCGACGCCGCGCTGCGAGCAGGCTTCACGCCGCTTGGCACGATCGACGGACACCTCCTGCCGGCCCAACTGGTCGACGTCTTCGAGCGCGGACACCAGGCGAAGGTACCGCTGATCGCAGGCTTCAACGGCGGTGAAATACGCTCGTTGCCGTTCCTCATCCCGACGCTGCCACAGGCGGGAAAGGAGTACGAGGAGGAGATCCGTCGGCGATATGGCAGTCTCGCCGAGCGGTTCCTTGCACTCTACGGCCCCGGAAATCTTCGGGAGAGCGCCCTCGCGAGCATTCGCGACGCTCTCTACGGATGGACCGCGTTAAAGCTCGCCGAAGCGCAGAAGGGTATAGGCGCGCCGGCTTTCGTCTATTTATTCGACCACAGCTATCCGGCAGCGAGCGAAGCGGGGCTGGATGCCTTTCACGGGTGCGAACTGACCTACCTCTTCGGCACTGCAGACCACACGCCACCGCTCTGGCCAGCCGTGCCCGCGACGAAGACCGAAGCGGCGCTCTCGCGCGCTATGGGTGATTACTGGATTTCCTTTGCCAGCGCCGCCGCGCCGACACCCGAAGACTGGCCGGACTGGCCGGATCACACGATCACCGGTAGGCATATGTATTTCGCCGATGTGCCGGGGGTTGAAACTGACCTTATGCCCGGCATGTTCGCGCTGGCCGACGAAGTCGTGCGCCAGCGGCGCAATGCCGGCGACGTACCGTGGAACTGGAATGTCGGGGTGGCGGCGCCAGTTCCGGATGCGGATACCCGATGAGGCCATGCGCTTGTCGAAAATGCCTGCCGCCGCCACGGGCAAGGTGGACAAATTGCATCTTCGCTCGCAATACGGACGGGGCTGAGCGCGTGCGGGCGGTCCGGGCGATCGTGAGTCCGACGTCGGTCGCGTCCGCGGCGATGAAGAGGGTATCCGCTTGAGTGACATGAGACCGGTTCGCCGCAAGGCCTCCACCAAGGCCGAACAACGTGCGGAGATGATCGAACAGATCCTCGACGCGGCCGAACTCCTGTTCTCCCGGCATGGTCTTTATGGCGTTACGCTGAAGGACGTCGCGAAGCACATCGGTGTCCATCACACTCTCATCAATTACTACTTCGACGACAAGAAGGCTCTGTTCGACCGGGTGTTTGCGCGTCGCGCTCTCGTCACCAGCGAGCGGCGGATGGGCATGCTGGAGGAGTATGAAAGGGCGGCGGGCGACAAACCGACGGTGGAGGGCGCTCTACGCGCCTTCCTCGATACGGATCTCGATCTCTACATCGAGGGGGGTGAGGGCTGGAAGAACTATGCCGCGCTTGCCTCCCAGGTTGCGAACACGCCCGAGTGGGGCGCTGCGATGATGGATGAGCATTTCGACCCGGTCGTGCTTCGGCTCATCAGTATCCTGAAGCGCGCGCTGCCTGGTTGCGCGGATGAGGATATCTTCTGGGGCTACCACTTCGTGACGGGCGCGCTGATGCTGACACTGGCGCGTACAGGTCGCATCGACAAGCTCTCCGGCGGTCTCTGCCGGTCGGAGGATTTCGCGGCCGTGAAGCAGCGCATGTCTACGTTCATGGCCGCTGGCTTCCTTGCGATCTGCCGGAAGGCTTCGCCGGCCTGATCGACGACGACGGCGAAACTCCATGCAGGAATATGATTAGCTATTCGGTGAGTGAACTAAATGACGAACATGAATTCGGAAGCTGCGCTTAACCTGAACGGACGCGTCGCAATCGTGACTGGAGCGGGCGGGGGGCTGGGTAGATCGCATGCGCTGATGCTGGCGCGACTCGGTGCCAAGATCGTCGTCAACGACATGACAGAGGAGGCGGCCAGCAAGGTCGCCCGCGAGATCGCCGACTCCGGCGGACAAGCGATCCCCTTCTCTGCCTCGGTGACCGACGAGACGCGCATCGCCGAGATGTGTCGCTGACGACTGCGGCTTTCGGCCGTGTCGACATCCTCGTCAACAATGCCGGCATCCTGCGCGACAAGAGCTTCGCCAAGATGACGATGGCAGAGTTCCGTGAGGTCGTGGATGTGCACCTGATGGGGTCGGCGATCTGCACAAAGGCCGTCTGGGACATCATGCGAGAGCAGCGTCACGGGCGGATCGTGATGACCACGTCGTCGTCCGGCCTGTTCGGAAACTTCGGTCAGGCGAATTACAGCGCGGCAAAGATGGCCTTGGTGGGCCTGATGCAGACGCTGGCGCTTGAGGGCGAGAAATACGGCATCAAGGTCAACTGCCTGGCGCCTACGGCGGCCACGGCCATGACGGGCGGCCTGCTGCCGAAGGAAGCATTCGAACGCCTCTCGGTGGATCTGGTCAGCCCCGGACTGCTGGCGCTGGTCGCAGACGACGCGCCCACGCGCGCGATCCTGTGCGCCGGGGCAGGTCATTTCGCCCGTTCCAACGTGACGCTGACCCGGGAGCCTATATCGGCGCGGGCCCCGACGCGCCGCGCCGGGTAGTCGAAAACTGGTCTGCAATCAGCGATCGCACGGGCGAGGTCGTGCCCGACTACGGGTTCATGCAGATGGAACGCGAACTCGCAAGCCGGTCCGGAGAAGCGGAGGAGAAGACGGCCGGCGCCCAGGCTTGAGACATGGTTCGAACGCCTTGAGGGGGAGGCGCCTGGCAATGCGTCGTCGATGCATGGCAGCGGAGGAATGAGCCTCGGACGTTGTCAACTCTGGGGAGCGGAAGACGTCTATCGGCAACCAATGGGAGCCTGAAAACGAAGAAATGCTTGCTTCCAAAAAATTAATTATCTAGTGAGTGAATGGAGGAAAATGAACGCGGCGAGGCAGTCGGGGAGTGGCTGTCAGGAGCAGGGTCTCCAGACGGTTCGACCGAACGTCGCAAGGAGACGAGGACGCCCAGACCAGGAGGGCAGGGGGGCCGGCGGTCTTCAGATTGCGTGGCGAGGAGGCCGGCTGACGGGAAAATCCGCAGGGGATCGAGGAGGAGACGCCGTCCCGCATAGGGATCCGGCGAGACGGGCAGGCCGGATTGGCCGGCATATTCCATGGGAGGAAAGACCATGAAAAGACTGATCGGATCGACAGTGCTCGCGCTGTCGTTGCTGGGCACTACTGCGATGTCGGCGCTGGCGCAGGACACGCTCAAGATCGGCTATGTCGATCCGCTGTCGGGCGGCGGCGCGAGCATAGGCCAGATCGGCATGAACCAGCTAAACTTCATCGCTGATGAAATAAACGCCAAGGGCGGCGTCAACGGAAAGAAGGTCGAGATCGTCGGCTACGACAACCAGACCAATCCGCAGATCAGCCTGGTGCAGGTTCAGAAGGCGATCGACGAAGGGATCAAAGTCATCGTCCAGGGCAATGGCTCTTCGGTGGCAGCCGCCGTGTCGGACTTCGTCACCAAATACAACGACCGCAATCCGGGTGCGAACATCGTTCACCTGAACTATGCGGCGATCGACCCCGTGCTCACCAACGAGAAATGCAGCTACTGGCACTTCACCTGGGACGCGAGCGCGGCCATCAAGATGGAAGCGCTGACGAACTTCATCAAGGACAAGCAGGACGTCAAGAAGGTCTATCTGATCTCGCAGGACTACTCGTTCGGGCACGCCGCCGCCGGTGCCGCCAAGAGCATGCTCACGCAGAAGCGTCCCGATGTGCAGATCGTCGGCGACGAGTTTCATCCATTGGTCAAGATCACCGACTTCGCCCCCTATGTCGCGAAGATCAAGGCGTCCGGCGCCGATACCGTCATCACCGGCAACTGGGGCCAGGATCTCGCGCTTCTCATCAAGGCTGCGGGCCAGGCAGGGCTCGACGTCAATTGGTATACCTTCTATGCGGGTGGCGCGGGCGGACCGACGGCGATCAAGCAGGCCAATCTCGAGAACCGCGTCTTCCAGATCAACGAAGGCATCAACAACCAGGGCTATGGCCCGGCCGAGGAACGGGCCGGCGCGCTGATGAAGCGCTTCGCCAACGCTCCGGTCTATTATCCGCGCATGTTCAACATGATGGACATGGTCTTCCAGGCAATGACGGAGGCGAAGTCCGAGGATCCGGGCGATTTTGTGCCGAAACTTGAGGGTATGAAGCACAACAGTTTCGCGGCCGGCGCCGAGGGATTCCTTCGCGCGGACGACCATCAGTTCTTCCAGCCGCTCTACATTTCCACGCTCGGACCGCTCGACGCCGGGCAGAAGTTCGACGAGGAGCACACCGGCTGGGGCTGGAAGATGGCGGCAGAGGTACCGACCGAATCCACACTGCTCCCCACGACCTGCGAGATGAAGCGTCCGTAGGTTTGACCGCGCTGGCGGCGCCGGGGTTCACCGGCGCCGCCTCTCTTTCACGCGCGAGGCGTCCGTCTCGCGCCGGCAAACCAGCGGACGGTCGGGCTCGTGGTCGAAATCATTCTCATCTCGGCGCTCAACGGCGTCCTCTACGGCATGCTGCTGTTCCTGATGGCAAGCGGCCTCACCGTCATCTTCTCGATGATGGGCGTGCTCAATCTCGCCCATGCCAGCTTCTACATGCTCGGTGCGTTCTTCGGCTTCGAGATCAGCCGCAGGCTCGGCTTCTGGCCCGCCCTCGTCGTGGCGCCGGTGATCGTCGGCGTCATCGGCATGACCATCGAACGCTACGGGCTGCGGCGCGTTCATCGACACGGCCACGTCGCCGAACTTCTGTTCACGTTCGGACTGACCTTCGTCATTAAGGAAGTGGTCGAGATGATCTGGGGCAAGCTGCCGGCCGACTACCGGGTGTCGCTCTCGCTTGAGTCCTCGGTCTTTCCTTTAGACAGTGGCAACTATCCTCTGTTGCAACCTTTCGGCCTGCTGATCTCGGTGGCGATCTTCCTCTGCCTCCTGATGGTGGTGCGCTATACCCGCATCGGTCTGATTGTCCAGGCGGCGCTGAGCCACCCCGGCATGGTGGGCATGCTTGGGCACAATGTCGATCGCATCTTCATGCTCGTCTTCGGAGTTGGCGTCGGGCTCGCCGCCGTCGCCGGCGTCATCGCCGGGCCGATCCTCGTCACCCAGTCCAACATGGCGGGGCTGCTCGGGCCGATCCTGTTCGTTGTGGTAGTCGTTGGCGGGCTCGGCTCGCTGGGCGGGGCGCTGGCGGCCTCGCTGCTGATCGGGATTGTCCAGACATTCGCCGTCGCCTTCAACATCTCCCTTGCCGACGTGTTCGGCACGACCGGCACAGCGGCAATCTTCGCAGACTGGTTGAGCGACATCTGGAGGGTCACGGTCGCACAGGTCGCCCCGATCCTGCCCTATCTTCTCCTGGTGCTGATCCTGATCTTCAGGCCACGGGGCCTCATGGGGACGCGCGACACATGAGCGAGGAAATCACCCTCTCCCAGGGCGGAATGCGCACCGGCCGGACCGGCTTCCCGATGCGCTACGCCGTCTGGATCGCACTGGCCGTCGCATTGCTGCTTCTGCCCTACCTGTTCAGTTCGCGGCTGGCGGTATCCACGATGTGCCTGATGGGCACGATGATCATCTTCGCGCTGTCTTACAACATGCTGCTCGGCCAGACCGGCCTGCTGTCGTTCGGGCACGCGGTGTTCTTCGGCCTTGGCGGTTATGTCACCGTGCACCTGCTTAACATCGCCAGCGGCGGTGACTGGCCGACCCCGCTGCCGCTGTTACCTGTTATCGGTGGACTGGGCGGACTGGTGTTCGGCATGCTGTTCGGCGCCGTCGCTACCAGACGTGCCGGCACAGCCTTTGCGATGATCACGCTCGGGATCGGCGAACTGGTCGTGTCGAGCGCACTCATGCTGCGTCGTTTCTTCGGCGGCGAGGAGGGTATCACCACCGACCGAACCGAAGTGATGAGCCTGTTCGGCTACAGCTTCGGACCGCAGCTCCAGGTCTACTACCTGATCGCTGCCTGGTGCTTCGTGTCGATCGCAGCGATGTATGCCATCACCCGCACGCCGTTTGGCCGCATCTGCAACGCCGTGCGCGACAACCCGCAGCGCACCGCCTTCATCGGCTATGACACGCAGCGCGTGCGGTTTATTGCTTTCAGTCTTGCAGGCTTGTTCGCAGGCATCGCGGGCGGCCTTTCGGTGATCAATTTCGAGATCATCAACGCATCGCAGATGGGTGCTGTCGAATCCGGATCTGTCATCCTGATGACCTATATCGGCGGGATGGGGAACTTCGCCGGCCCGATCATTGGCGCCATCCTCATAACGTGGCTGCAACTGGCGCTCAGCGACGCCACGCAGATCTGGCCCCTCTATGTCGGCCTTCTGTTCATCGGCATGGTGATGTTCGTCCCGGGAGGCCTGGCCGGGCTACTGGCTCAGCAGCAGCCGCTGCTGGCCAACCGGACGCTTCACCGCGTCGTCCCTTACTATCTGCTTGCGCTGCTGCCGGGCGCCGTCGCCGTGATCGGACTCAGCATCCTCGCGGAGACGAGCCACCAGTTCAGCATTCGCGCCTCTTATGGCCCGGACCTGACACTCTACATGATTCCATTCGACGTTACTTCACCACTGCCATGGCTCGCCGGGCTGGTGCTGACCGTCGGCGGAGGCTGGCTCTATCTGCGTGCCGCGCGACTTGCCCGCGGCGCCTATGACGAGGCACTTGCCGAGGGGAGGGCACGATGAGCGCCGCCACACCCGCACTCCAGCTCTCCGGTCTGCGCAAGAGCTTTGGGCAGATGGAGATCATCCGCGGCGTCGATCTTACTGTGATTGAAGGCGAGCGGCACGCGATCATCGGGCCCAACGGTGCTGGTAAGTCGACGCTTTTCCACCTCGTCAGCGGCCATCTGCGGCCGAGTGCCGGTTCGATCCGTCTGCGCGGCGAAGAAGTTGCCGGTCTCGAGCCCCAGCTGATCAATCGCAGGGGCCTATCGCGCAGCTTCCAGGTGACGAACATCTTTCCCCGCCTGAGCGTGTGGGAGAACGTGCGTTGTGCGACCCTCTGGGCGCTCGGCTATCGCTATTCGTTTTGGCGCGACGTCGACAGGCTCGAGGATGCGAACAGTCGCACGGAGGAGATACTCGCTGAGATCGACCTGCTCGACCGATGGCGCACTCCGGCCGGGGTGCTGACCTATGGCGAGCAGCGAGCGCTGGAGATCGGCCTCACCATCGCCGGCGACGCAGACGTGCTGCTGCTTGACGAACCGACGGCGGGGATGAGCCATGCTGAAACCGAACGCGTCGTGAAACTGATCCGTAAGGTCAGTGAAAACCGAACCCTGCTGATGATCGAGCACGACATGCACGTCGTCTTCGACCTGGCCGACCGGATCTCCGTCCTCGTCTATGGCGAGGTCATCGCGTCGGATACGCCCGCCCGCATCAAGGCCAACGCCGCTGTGCAGCAGGCCTATCTCGGAACGGAGGCCGCCTGATGCTGAAGGTTCGCGACCTCCATGCCTACTACGGCAAGAGTCATATCCTGCAGGGTGTCGACCTGGACGTCGGGGAGAACGAAATCGTCAGCATCCTCGGTCGCAACGGGGTCGGTCGCTCCACGACGCTGAAGGCGATCATGGGCGACCCGGAGCCGCGAGGCGAGATCGTCTTCCAAGGTAAGTCGATCTCCGGCCGAAAGCCGCATGAAATCGCGCATCTGGGCATAGGCTTCGTGCCCGAGGAGCGTGCGATCTTTCCGACGCTGACGGTCGAGCAGAACCTGCTCCTCGGCATCAAATCCGGCCAGAAGGGTGGGCGCTGGAGCCTTGAAGAGACATGGCGGCTGTTTCCCCAGCTCAAGGACCGTGCGGACGCGCCGGGCGGCGCTCTTTCGGGCGGTGAGCAGCAGATGCTGACGATCTGCCGCACGCTGATGGGCGACCCGGACCTGATCATGGTCGACGAGCCGACTGAAGGATTGGCGCCGCAAATGGTCGAACGCATCGGCGAACTCCTCCAGGAGATCGCTCGGCGCGGCATCTCGATCCTCCTGGTCGAACAGAGGCTGGTGATCGCGATGCGCATTTCGCACCGCGTCTACGTGATGGGACACGGCCAGATCGTCTTCGAGGGAACACCCTCCGAGCTTCTGGCTGACGAAGCCACCCGCCGGGACTGGCTCGAGGTCTGACGCGCGATCGCAGAACCTGACCTTAGACCCAACCTGCGACCGCGCGGGCGCGTGGCCGCGGATAATATTCACTGCCGCGGAAAGTGTGGGTTCCTTTCCCGCTCGATCACCGTTGCCACCGCCGGTCGCTCCATCATCTGCGTCTTGTGCCGTGTGAAGCTGACGAGATCCTGCATCGGTAGGCCGTTGCTGGTTCCCCAGCCGTAGAAGACGAGGGCATACGGGTCCACCACGGTGTAGGCGTCGCCCATCATCCACCGGTTGTCGCCGATGAGCGCGTCGATTTCCTGCATGCTCTCCCAGTAGCTGGAGGCGGCCTTGGCGCGGATGTCGTCAAACACCTCCTCCCTGTCGACGAAGCGGTAGGGTCGGAACTTCGCGCGCTGGAAGATGTGCGGCGTGTTGGAAAACCAGGCCATCTGAGCAATGCACCGCATGCGCTCTACAAGGTTTTCGGGCAGCAGGCCTGCGTCGGGGAACGCAGAGGCAATCCAGGTCAGGATCGCGGTGTTCTCGGTAATCACTTTGCTGCACACCACCAATGCCGGCACGCGGCCGCGCGGATTGATCGCAAGGAATTCCGGCGTCTGGTGCTGGTTCTTCGAGAGAAGGGTCTCCACGGCGCGATACGGGCGCCCGCTCTCCTCGAGAGCGATGTGGGAGGCAAGAGAACAGGCACCTGGGCTATAGAACAGTATGGGTTCCTCGCCGACGTCTGCGGCAGAGCCTTGGTCCGACATGTTCATTCGTAGAGCCTTTCCGTGTTTGTCCGTCGACACCGACTGCGTGCGAGAGGCTGCCGATCCTTCGTCATGAATCCAACAGCGCTGCGAGGATCCGGTCCCGCGACATCGGCATGTGGCGGATGCGGGTGCCAAGCGCGTGTGCGACGGCATTGCCAATTGCGGCCGCAGCCGGCCCGCCAGCGCATTCGCCGACGCCGAGCGGGTCATGCCCGGAAGCCTCGACCAGATCGACATGGATTTCCGGAACGTCGCGGAACCGGATGACGGGATAGGCGTGCCAGTCGAGGCCTGCGACATCGCCATCGGCGAACCGCGCCTCCTCGATCAGCGCCCAGCTGATCGCCTGGACTATATTGCCTTCGACCTGGTTCACGACACCGTCGGGATTGATCACGAGACCGGCGTCGATCGCGCACCATACGCCGGCGACGCGCACCGCCTCGTCCACCTCGACGGCGGCGACGACTGCCGCATAGGCCGAGCTGTTCTTGTAGCGCGCAAGCCCGAGCCCCATGCCGAAACCGCCGCCGCCGGGACCGCGCTCGGACCATCGTGCCATCTCGGCGGCCCGCTCGAGCACTTTCCGCGCGCGCGCGTCGGTCAAGAGCGACAGGCGGTACGCAAGCGGATCTTCGCCGGAGCGCGCGGACAATTCGTCGATAAGGCCCTCGATGGCGAAGACGTTCAGCGTCGCTCCGAGACCGCGCAACGAAGACGTGCGGACAGGGACATCATGGATAAGGTGGAAGTTGATGCCTTTCGCGGCGATATCGTAAAGGGGTATCCCGTTGCGCGTCGCGCCGCCGCCGCGCTCCTCGGGAATGTCGAAGGGCTTCCGTGCCGGCGGAGGTGTCTCAAGTGCATCTGCGGCCAGGAGATATGCGCCGCCCACGCCCGGTCGCTGGCCATGCCCCGCACTCCAGATCTCGGTCGTCCAGCCGACAGGGCGGCCGTGCGCACCGACCATTGCGTGTACCTCAACTTCCATTGCCGAAGACAGCGGCTCGTAGGCGAATTCCTCGGCGCGGCTCCAACAGAGGCGGATGGGGCGGCCCGGCAGTTGCATCGCTATCAGCGCGGCATCGAGGGCGGCATCGTCAGCACCATTATGGCCATAGCAGCCGCCGCCCTGCACATGTTGGCACGCCACCTTGTCAATTGGCAGACCGAGCGTCGCGGCGATGTTCGAACGCAGCGGGTGCATACCCTGCGCATGCGACCAGATGGACAGATGGCCAGCTTGCCACAGAGCCAGCGCGCAGGATGGCGCGATCGACCCATGCGACAGGAAGGGTCTTGAGAAGCGCATCGAGACACGTGTGATCGCCCCTTCGGGCATTGGGTCTCCAATGCGGCGGTCGTGCGAGGGTTGCGCAGCCACCCATCCGGCACTGGCTTGCTCGGATCGAAGCTCTCGTCGGTCTTGCCAGATGGCTGTTTCGACCGCTTTCGCTGCCGCCTTGCGCACCGCGGTCTCGTCGTCACCGACGAAAGCGACGAACTCCGCCTGCCGCACAATCGTTACTCTCTCGCTGGCGGCACGCAGCACGGCGTCCTCGTCGAGCGCCAGGAGGCGTGCGCCGCGTCCCGGCTGGCGCAGCACGCGCGCGTGCAACATTCCGGGCATGATGATGTCCTGGATGAAGCCGGAGCCAGTAAGCTTCGCCGGTAGATCGAGGCGCGGAATTCGCCGACCAACAATCCGATGCTCTACGGCGGGCTTCGGTGCGGCAGCCCCGGTGGCCTCGGCGGACAGGTCGATCTCGGGCGCGAGGTGCCAGTAGTCTAGGCCGGTTGCGCAGCCGCTCCTGATGAATTCTCCTTCCCGCACCGACAATTCCTCGGGCGCCGCATTGAGCCGGAGCGCCGCGCGTGCCAGAGCAAGCGCCCTGACCTCGGCGGTCACCGCCCGGATCGCGCTGCCGGAGTGCTCAACCGACCAGCTTGATGCCGTGTAGCCCTCGTTCGGACCCTCGACGCTATTGCCGGACATGACCCGCACCTGGTCGATGCGCAGGTCCAGCTCCTCGGCTGCGATCTGCGCCAGCGCGGTCAGGATTCCCTGGCCGAGTTCCACCTTGCCGGTGGCAATGCGCACCGTCCGGTCCGGCTCAAAGCGCAGCCAGCGGTCGAAGGTCGGATTGTCGCGCAGGCTCTGGCTAACGGCCATCGTAGGCATCCCCACGCAGGACCGCCGCCGCGCGCGCTACTGCGCGCAGAATACGCGGATGTGCCCCGCAGCGGCAGAGATTGGCATCCAGCGCCTCGACGATCTCCGCCCGGCTGGGAGACGGGTTGCGGTCGAGCAGCGCTTTGGCTGCCATCAACATACCCGAAAGGCAGTAGCCGCACTGGCCGGCCTGCTCGTCGAGGAAGGCCTGCTGCAGCGGATGCAAGGCGCCGTCCACACTCAATCCTTCGACCGTGAGGATGGAGCGTCCCTGGAACGTCTCGGCCTCACGGCTGCATGAATACACCGCCTCGCCATCGACAAGCACCATGCAAGCGCCGCACTGCTCGAGACCGCATCCATAACGGGTGCCTTTCAGCCCGAGGTGATTGCGCAGGACATCGAGGAGCGGCGTCGGGCCGGATGCCTCGACCTCTTGCAACCGGCCATTGATGGTGAGGGTGAAATGTTGCTTCATCATGTGGAAATGGCTGATCCGGCCATTCTTCGGCAACCGGATGCGGAAGGATCGATCGCGGTGGACGCCCGCCCGCCGCGATCGGCGGCGGTCAGCTCGGCTGGACCAGGCCCGCTTCGACGAGCGGCCGGATACCGGCGATCTCGCGTTCGATGGATTCGCGCATTTCGTCGGGGGTGTTGACGACTGCGGTAAGGCCCAGCGAAGTCAGTTTCTCTTTCGCAGCGGGCGTTTCGGTCCATTCCTTGATCGCCATGCGGATCTTGTCGGCGATATCGGCGGGCATGTCCTTCGGTCCGACCGCGCCGAACCACAGCGTCTGGCTGAAGCCATCGAAGCCCTGCTCGGCTACGGTCTTCACCTCCGGCATCTCTCCCACACGTTCGGCTGATGTCACCGCGATGCCGGTGATCTTACCGTCCTTGACGTGCGGAAGATAATTGGACGGTGCATCAAGGGCGAAGTCGATGTGCCCGCCCAGCAGGTCGGCAAGCAGCGGCGGCGAACCCTTGTAGGGTATGTGATTGATCTCGATGCCTGCCTGCATGCCGATCATCGCTGCGCAGATATGCCCCTTCGTCCCGGCGCCGGGATTGCCGATGTTCACCTTGCCGGGGTTCGCCTTCGCATAGGCTACCAGGTCTGTCAGCGTCTTGGCAGGTGCATTGGGGCTCGCGGTGAGCAACGCGCAGCTCTCGGCCACAATGGTGATCGGAGTGAAATCGACCTGTGGATCGTAGGCAAGGTTCTTCTGGACAACCTTGTTGGCGGCGATAGGCGCGCTGCCGGAGACCAGGATGGTGTAGCCGTCCGGCGCAGAGCGAGCCAGCTTACCTCCAGCGAGAGCACCAGCAGCGCCGGCGACGTTCTCCACGACAAACTGCTGGCCGTATCTGGCCGTCAGGAGGTCAGCGACAAGGCGTGTTATGATATCGCTCGTGCCGCCGGGTGGATAGGCTGAGATGACAGTGACAGGTTTGGTCGGCCAGTCAGCAGTACGGGCAAATCCGGTCGAAGCCAGCACCGCGGCCGACCCGCCGAGGACAATCAGTTCGCGTCTGTTGATCATGTTCTTCCTCCTCCCGGGGAACTCTCCACCAAGTATCCCGACCCTATCCTGCAATGGGTGAGTCCCGTACGCAGGCCCTGCGGTCATTTCGCATCGCGGAATGGCAGGCGTGGCCGCCTATGCACCAGCCAGCCAGGTCTCCTCGCCTGCGTGGAACTCCGCAAGTTGCTCCGGACGATCGTCGCCGAGGAGGTTCGGGTTGACGTTTACTCCACGCGAGCGCTGGACGTAGGTGAGGAATTTGTAGGACGGCCGGAACGTCTCGAGCTGCGCCCAATTCACCGGCAGAGAGTCTGCGGGGTTGACCGGCTTCATGACGTCGCGCTCGAACAGGACGTGAAAGCTCAGGAGCTTCCACCGCTTCTCGTCCCGCACGGCGCGCGAGAAGAAGCGGCAAAAGACATGGAAATCGACCTCGGTGCTGTCGAGGGTCGTGCGGCTGAAGATCATGGCAGGGCTCTCGACCGTCGCCCGGTCGCCGGCGATCCGAGCATAGGCGGGAAAGACCCAATGCTTGCCGTTGCCCGCTCTTGCCATGAACGCGCGGGTCGCCTCGACATAGGCAGGTCCGCCCTGGCCATCGTACCAGCTCGTGCGAATGTAGGCATCCGGGTGGAAGCAGGCCGCCATCACGTCGAAGCGTCGCTGATCGCGAGCAAAGCGTTCGCGACGGACGAGATCGAAGAGTTCCTCGCGGTCGAGGAATTGCCGCAGGCGGTTCGCGGGATCGTCTGGCATGGCTGTCGTCCAATCGGTCGCTTAGGGGAGGTTGGTCAGTCCGCCTCCTGCAGTCCTTCCTCACGCACCTTGCTGAACTGGGGCGACAGGATCGAAAGCAGCAGCAGAACCGTGACCACGAGGATGCCGAGGCTGACCGGACTGGTGAAGAACACGGTCGCGTCGCCGTGCGAGATGAGCAGCGTGCGGCGCAGATATTCCTCCGCCATCGGCCCTAGGATCAGCGCTAGGATGAGAGGGGCAGGCTCAGCGCCGACCTTGCGGAAGAAGAAGCCGAGCACGCCGAACAGGGCCATCATGTAGACGTCGAAGACGTTGTTGTTGATCGAGTAGACGCCGATGGCGGTGAACACGCAGATCAGCGGGAAGAGGAAGCGGTATGGGACCGAGATCAACTTCGCCCACATGCCGACAAGCGGCAGGTTGAGCAGAAGCAGCAGCAGGTTACCGATCCACATCGACACGACCAGTCCCCAGAACAGCGCCGGCTGCTGGGTCAGCATCTCCGGCCCCGGCTGGACGCCCTGGACGACGAGCGCGCCGATCATCAGCGCCATCGTCGCCGTGCCAGGGAGACCGAGCGTCAGCATTGGGATGAAACAGGTCTGGGCGGCTGCGTTGTTGGCCGCCTCTGGCGCCGCTACGCCTTCGATCGCTCCCTTGCCGAACTGCTCGGGGGTCCGAGAGATCTTCTTCTCAAGTGCATAGGAGGAGAACGAGGCCAGCAACACGCCGGCTCCGGGGAGGATTCCGAGTACAACACCGACGCCCGTGCCCCGCAGGATCGGGGCCGCCATTCGCCGCCAGTCCTCCCGCGTCGGGAACAGCCTGCTGACCGGCGCTACGCCGACAGCGCGGGCGTGCTCGTTCTGCAGATTGGCCAGCACATCGCCCAGGCCGAACACGCCGGTCGCGATCACCACGAAATCGAGCCCGTCGAGGAGGTTCGGCGATCCGAACGTGTAGCGCGAGAGGCCCGAGTTAATGTCGGTACCGACCATGCCGAAGAGCATGCCGAGCAGCGCCATGCCGAAGGCGGTCAGCAGTGAGCCGCTGGTGAGCACCATGGAGGTGACGAGGCCAAGAACGATCAGCGAGAAATACTCCGCCGGCCCGAAAGTCAGCGCCAGGCCGGCCAACAGCGGAGCCGCAACCGCGATGAAGAGCGTGCCGACAGTGCCGGCGAAGAAACTGCCGATCGCAGCGGCCGCCAGCGCGCGGCCGGCCCTGCCCTGCTTGGCCATCTCGTGGCCGTCGAGTGTGGTGACCACAGATGAGGCCTCACCGGGCAGGTTCATCAGGATTGCGGTCGTGGAGCCGCCATATTGCGAGCCGTAGAAGATTCCCGCGAGCATGATCAGCGCAGTGTCAACCGGGAGGCCGAACGTGAAGGGCAGCAACATGGAAATCGTCGCGATCGGGCCCAGACCCGGCAGCACTCCGACCGCTGTGCCGAGCAGGACACCGAAGAAGCAGTAGCCGAGATTCGAGAGTGTAGTGGCGGTCGAGAGCCCCAGCATCAATCCGTCAAAAATATCCATGGTGCCCTCCCGGCATGTTGGATCAGCCTGAAAACGGCAGCCAGCTGCCTGCAAGAGGGATCGGCAGACCGAGCACCTTGACAAATACGATGGCGCAGACGGCCGAGAAAAAGGCCGCACCCGCCGCGGCCTTCCATCTGATTTCGAACTGCACGCTCGAGGCGGCCGTGCCGACAAGCAGAACGAAGATCGCGAGCGGCAAGCCCAAAGGTTCGATCAGAAGAGCGAAGAGGACCACCATCACCGGGACGAGGACGACGGGCCACCAGGTTACCGACTCGATGGATAATGAGCCTGCGCGGCGGGCGCGGAGAAGAACGGCGCCGCCTGTCAGCGTCAGCAGAACGGCAATGATCACCGGAAAGAAGCCCGGCCCCATGCGGCTCGGCGTACCAATCGGATAGCTAAGCGCGATCGCACCTGCAAAAATACCGACCACGGCGAAGAATATCCCGAGGGTAGCGTCTTGATTTGCCTTCACCGGAGTGACTCCCGTTTTGGCAGCGGACCGCGCCCGACAAAAAGGGGCAGGTGCCGGGCAGTCTTCCGGTATATGATCGTCATCGGCATTCTCCTCCCTTACATTCGCTCTCCAGTTCGTCAGGCTACTAGCAGCGGGTCTCGCGTTCGCCCGATACCGCTGGCCCTAGAGGTGACGTCCCTCGTCTACGGGGACGATGATCCCGGTCGAACTCGTGAGACTGACGATACACGCCGCCACTGCCCGAGCGACATCATCCGGGACAGTGACTCGGCGAAGCGGGAACTTCTCCGCCGTACGTTCGAGCTGCTCGCGGGTTCGGTTGGGTACGAAGTCCGTGTCCACTCCGGCCGGCGATACCGAAAACACGCGCACCTTGGGCGCCAGAACCTTCGCGAGAGCGACAGTAAGCGAGTCGAGACCACCTTTCGCGGCGAGATAGGCGAGGCTGCTGCCGACACCGGTGCGCGCCGCGATGGACGAGATGTTGACGATGGCAGCGTTCTCACCGCGTTCAAGCAGTGGGCGCATTGCCCGGATCACTGCGAACGGGCCACGCAGATTGAGCAAAACCGCGCGGTCGAAGATCTCGTCGGTCAGCGCATCCAGATCATTGGCCGGAACCGGCGTCGTAGCGCCACCCGAATTCACCAATGCATCCAGATATCCATAGCGTTCCTCGAGCAACGCCTTTGCCTGTGCGATCGACGTTGAATCCTCGATCGAGATGCGGATGGCGATGTGCCCGCCTCCGCGCAGGCCGGATACGATCTCCTCAGCGGCGTCGCTCCGGCTGTGATAGCCTACCGCCACCCGGGATCCCAGTTCCGCCAGACGGGCGGATACGGCCCGGCCGATGCCACCGCTGCCACCTGTCACCAGGACCGTGCGCGGCACGGCGAGTGCGGAAACTTCGATTGCTGCCATCGATTGCATCCTCCCGGCGCCTCACCGGTTCGCCCGGTGTCTTGTGCCACTCTGGATTGGCGGCGCGCCTCTTCCCTGTGCATCTGTCCCGGCGTCAGCCGGCATAATCCTTGATGACGGCCGCAGCTGCGGAACGGATAAAGCCATGATCGCTGGAAAAGGCCAAAGCCGTTGCCCCAAGTCCCGTGGCAAACTCGAAATCGGATCGTCCGGTGGGCAGCATCATCAGTGGAACGCTTGCCTCCTGTGCCGCCGCAGCGACGCGTCGACTGATTTCCGCCACCTTTGGTCCGGCCTGCGGATCGTCGCCGAAGGATGCGGTGAGATCGCCGCGCCCGATGAAGAGCGCGTCGATACCGTCGACCCGTGCGATGTCGCCGGCCGCGGGTACGGCGTCCTGATCCTCTATCATCGCTATCACTGCCACTTGCGAATCCTGCGCAACCATATGGGCGACCGCACCCACACTGCCCCATCGGCCGGCGCGGGTGAGACCGGCAAAGCCACGGCTGCCACCCTTGTAGCGGGCGCTGCGCGCGATTGCTCGTGCCTTCTCCACTGAGGTCACGTGTGGAACCATGATGCCCATGGCGCCGGAATCCAGTGCACTCAGGACAAAGGATTCGGTGAATTCCGGAATCCGGACGATCGGCGCGATATTGGCGGCGCGCGCGGCGAAAATCATCAGGTCCGTAATGTTGCGGTCGAGCGCGGCGTGCTCTTGGTCTATGATGACAAAGTCATAGCCGACAGGCCCGAGGATCTCGATCACCTGCGTCGTCGGCAGCTTGAGGAACGTTCCAAGCAACCGTTTCCTGGTCAGAAGTCTTTCACGGAATGTCGTGAAGGCGGGGCGGTTATCGATCATAGCGTTTCCAACTGAACGGCCCCTTCTATCGGCTGCGAGGGTATCAAGGGCCCTCGAACAAGGCCCATTTCGCAGGCCGGAATGCGCTGTCCCCCGTTTCCCGACGCGAAACGCCCACGCGTCGGCGTTGCCCTTGCGGCGACACGGGTGCGAGCAAGGCGCCACGCATGCGCCCGTCAGCATTCACACGTAGAGAAAGCCTTCTCCTTGGCAAATCCGACCATCATCAGCTGTGCCGTCACCGGCAATATTACGACTCTGCAGCAGACACCGTACCTGCCGGTCACGCCGGAGCAGATCGCCGATGCGTGCATCGGTGCTGCCCGCGCCGGGGCTGCGATCGTCCATATCCATGTTCGTCATACGGACGGACGTCCGAGCATGGAGCTGGCGCACTACCGCGAGGTGGTGGAACGTCTGCGCGCCGCGGACGAGGACATGGTGATCAACCTGACCACAGGGCCCGGCCAGCGCTTCGTGCCGAGTGAGGCCGATCCTAGCGTTGCCGCGCCGGGAACCACGCTGATGCGGCCCGAGCCCCGCGTGGCACACGTCAGGTCGCTGCGGCCGGAACTGTGCAGCCTCGATCTCAACACGATGTATTCCGGCTCCTCCGTCGTCATCAACACGCCGGCCAACCTCGCGATCATGGCCGGACTGATCGCCGAGGCGGGCGTGAAGCCGGAGCTGGAAGTGTTCGACTCGGGCGACATCCAGCTCGGCAATCACTTCATCGAGCAGGGCCGGCTCGCCGCATCGACGCTGTTCCAGATCGTGCTCGGCGTCCGTTACGGCGCAATCGCGACGCCCGAAACGCTGATGTACATGAAGTCGCTTCTGCCGCCGAGCGCTCCGTGGAGCGCGTTTGGTGTCGGACGTTGGGAATTCCCGATGCTGGCCCAGAGCTGACTGCTAGGAGGTCACGTGCGC
>VFQN01002977.1_pt1 | contig 25147 bp, 35 predicted proteins | sample 3512371 | NCBI WGS metagenome assembly VFQN01 (sample SAMN10412370, study PRJNA504923) | tailings metagenome | isolation source: Replicate 2 from Balatoc abandoned mine | place: Philippines: Itogon, Benguet | collected 2017-08-28 | reverse complement strand
CCCTGTGCTCATCGGTCCTGCGCCCAGGTCGCGGGTGCATGGGGGAGGTGGCTGCCGCGTGGTGCGCGTGGTCTCGCGAGCGGGGGTCAAGATGACAGCGCTGTTGCGCTGACAACGCACTCCACACAGCCCACAGCACTGTCAGCGCGTGGGCTCGAGGATTGGGGTGAGCACTGCGCCGACGGGCCAGCCGGGGCAAATCAGCCGGGGGCGGGGGCGCGGGCCCGGGGGCCGGGGGGACGTGGGAGCTGGGGCCATGTGCTGGGAGCAGCGCGAGGCCCTGGCTGGGAGCATGGTTTGTCTGGGGTGAGGATAGGGTGGGGCTCGATTAGGAGAGCCGCGGACACGCGACAAATCCAAAGATCTCACGCCTAATGGATTCTTCTTTGTTCAGTATCCTTCATGCATGGACCGCCAGAGGAACAATCGCTCCCGGGAGGCCGGGGGAGGAAGGGTTCAATTCGCCTGCGGCCTCTGCCTGGCTTATTCGTGAACAAGTACTTGCACTACCACATCATACACTTCCCTTGCATTCTTCTTCTTACCTTTTACACCCATACAAAGCAAAATGGCGCGGCTTCGGCTGGGTCATCGGGGTCATCTGGGTCTTCGGCTGGGTGTAGTGGCGGAGTAACGGGGTGGAGCAGTAGTGGAGTGGCGGTGTAGTGGAGTGGGGCGCCTGTGGGACACGTGCGCCTGTGGGACACGTGCGGCGTCGCGTTGCGGCTGTGGTGGCAGTGGCCAGGACAGGGCGCCGCTGTAATCCATCCTGTAATCCATCCTGTAGTCAATCCTGGCGTTGGGGCCCGTTGTGTTCTATACACAACGTCAACGATCTGAGGTTTCAGGCCTCCAAGGGGTTCAAGTCCCCAGTGAGCTGGAGTCTGGTATCCGGTATTGGAGCCAGTAAGACCACTCCCTAACAGGATAGCGCCTGGCAGACAGCCTTCAACAACCAGAGGTGGGTATGTAAACGCGCACCGGTAGGCACGGACCTAGCAGGGGGCTCATCAGTTGGGCTCATCAGTTGTCCCTGTCGTACGCGTGCCTTTTTGTCTGATGTGCATGTACCTGCGACACACAGGCCTCCACCCTGTCAGCTGCCCGGACGGCAGCCTGCTCAACAGCTTCCGCATGGTCCTCAGCGACGCGCAGCAGCAGCCGCAGACGTTCCACGTAGAATACACGTGCCTGCGGACGCCGCTGTCAGCACCCTGCTCGCGCGCCACCGCAAATTCCTACAAGTCCGGCCCTGCCAAGGACATCCGCTTCCGCACGACCGAGTTCCGAGCCTTGCTGGACATGGACCCCAAGGTCGGAGACAACTGGAAGTACCTGGAGCTCATGACCAGCTTCCGCGTGTTCCTCGACACCACCAGCAGCTCAACACCCCGGATCAGCGCGGAATGGACGACGTGCCAGCTGCCAGACTCGTTCACCAGCTACTACAACGCTACCACGGGGTACTACGTGCCCTCGTTCACTGTGCCCGCCCGTGTCAACATCGGCCGGTCGTCCGACGACCGGGCGGTGGCGTCGTACGATGGCATTTCGGAGCTGGGTGAGGCGCTGCATGGGGTGTTGGCTGTACCTCCCTGTCACCATGTGTTGTGGGTTGTGCTTGTTGGCGGGGCGCGTGCGTGGCATGGTGTGGTGTGGGTTGTGAGGATGGAGGCAAGCAGCAGCACATGTGCGAGGCTGGGGGAACACATCTCACGTTGCTGCGGAAGGTTTCTCCTTGCTGCTTTGGTAATGAACAGATTGCAGACTCCACCTGGCACCTGCATTTCGCTGCGTGTATTGTGAGCGCCTGCTGCTGCTGTGCAGGCCTTGCTCACATGCGTGCGTGCTTGTGTGCCTGCTGCTGTGCTGTGTGCTGCCGCGCCGCAGCTCTGCACCCTGCGGCATGCGAGCCCAACGAAGCCATGCGCGCGTGGTATCTGGATTACAACAACTACACCATTCTTAACGGGATCAGCATACGGGTTGACTGCAGTGAGTTCGGTGACCGCGTGCACTTTGATTATGGCTTCCTGTTGCACATGCCACGCACGCCAGTTTGTGTTCGCCACCTGCCTGCACGACCAGTCATCCGGCAACTGTGTACCCATACACCCACATGCATCTACACAGCTTCCGTGCCGCCCAATGCTACGACCCACTCTTCACCCCGGTCCCCGGCCACCTGTACTCCTCGCGGGCCACCTTTGGTGAAATGACCCGCTCCTTGCCTGCCGCACAACCCACGCTCCTTTCATGCCGCTTGGCTGACCGACTGCTGTCCACCCCGCCCCGCCACCGGTGCCGCAACTGTGTGCTACACCTGCTAACCTCACCTCGTTTCATGTGCAGACACCGTGGGACCGCTGCAGCCGCTCGAGTCCATCGGCGCCGTGAAACTGGGCACGCCTGCGCTGTACCTGTACGACAACGCCACCAGCTCGTACACACCCGTCACCAGCTCCAGCGTCAGCAGCCTCGCCACCTTCACCGCCTCCGTGCTCGCCCCTGCTGCTACTGCTGCTTCGTCGTCGCCGCTTGCGCCCCTGTGCGCCGAGGGCCTCGGCATCATCGAGCGTGCTGTGCTTCCGGCGCAGCTGTGCAGGGGCCTAGGGTTCGCGAGAGGGGCGGCTCTGGACTGGGCTCGGAGATGGGATGTACAAGGTAGCATCTGGCCCGTCACACTGCACAATGTGACATGCGCCGCCGACGCCAACGGTGCAGTGGCTGCCGGCGCGGCCTGCCAGGCAGTGCCCGTGTACGACACATCGTGCATCGAGGTGGCAACGGTCGTCTGCATGCGCCCAGGTGTGGTGCAGGGCACACTTTGTAGGGGGGCATGCATTGCGTTTAACACTATGCCTGGTGTGTCGCCGCGCATCCGTTCACCTTACATGTGACCAATCAACACACACGGACGTAAGTGCTTACTAACGATGCGCTGTTTTGCTCTGCGCCTTCGCGCACAGCTCCGCCGCCGTCCCCGTTGCCGCCGTCCCCACCATCCCCACCGCCGCCATCCCCGTTGCCACCGTCCCCACCACCTCCGCCGCCAAGCCCGTCCCCACCACCGTCCCCACCACCACCGCCGCCGTCCCCATCCCCACCGCCGTCCCCTTCGCCTCTGCCACCGAGCCCGTCCCCACCGCCGCAGCCACCGGCTCCACCTCCGAGTCCGTCCCCACCGCCGGCACCTCCCAGCCCGCCGCAGCCGCCCCTGCCGCCGCTTGCACCGCCACCGCTGGCACCCGGAGTGGAACCCAGCTTCTGCGCCTGTGCCAAGGGTCCCGACAAGTGCACTCGGGAGTCATGCCGACCGGTCTATAAGTCGAGGCCTCGGTATTGTCCATGTGAGTGGACACGTTGGGAAATGCATGCATCAAGCGGCAGGCATGGGGTGGGAGAGGGACATTGCCGCTGACCGTGTGTGCGCATGTGCCCTGAGCAGGAGTAGCGTGTCGGTCCCGCTCAGGCCAGGGGTGTGGATTAGGCCCGTTCGGGCCCCGGTTGGGGTGATGGGTGTAGGTTTCATCAGGACTGCTTGGGCCTGTGGGTTGCACTGAGGCGTAGTCGGCTGGGCTGGGCAGCTGGCCTCTGGTAGGTTGGCGGGATGCGAGGTGCTAGGGTTCAGCCGTACTAGTAGCCATGGGCTTAGCCAAAGCCTATGCTTCACATGCGTCTGCTCTGCGGGCGCTGGCACGCACCCGCCGCCCGCCCCGTTGCGCCCTTTGCTTTGCATTGCCAGATACCCGTAACTTGTGCTTTTTGTACATGCTCGCATATTTGCCTGCAGGCTTTTTAAACGGGGGCGGACTGTACTGCACCGGCATGGTGCTTTGCGGCTACACGGATTACCTGGACGGCTACGACTGCACCACAGTGAGGTACGTGTTTGACTGCATGCACTCGTGGGTGTGCAGCCGCGAGGTGTGCAGTGCGTTGGGTCATCACCATGGTCAACAGCTGGGTTGCTCTCTTCCTGCCTTGCGCGCGCGATCCCTACCACATATACGGACCACCGCTTCCGTTGCACGAAACATCCTCGCGTCGCCCGAGGAAGCCAGCAGCCGCACTGACAAGTCTCGTTCTTTGTTTGTGCTGAACCTCGGATGTGCCTATAGAACAACCATCCTCCCTTGCATCCTGCCGCCGCCATGCCGTTGCTACTGCTTCCCGTAATGGGTCGCTCTCTCACATCGCCTCATCCGCGAATGTAACTGCTCAACTACTAATATCGCAGCTATGACAAGTGCGCGGACCTGCGGGACGACTGGCGCGGCTGCATCGCCCAGCGGCCCGACTGCGTGTGGCGAGCACCGGGTACGTGTGGCGAGGGTTGGCATGCGGCCATTTGCCATGTCGATTGTGTTCACGGCCATTCGTGCACGCATGCACGTGAGCCTTCGTGCACTGGGTGTTGGGCCCGCAGCGGCGGGCTACCCCCCACCTGTAGATAGCAGCCGCGGGCTGTGCAGGGAGCAGGATGGATCACTATGGCACATGCGCACTGATGCACAAGTGCGTGCGTGTGCGTGTACGTGCGCCCAGGTGACGGTGCCAACGCAACTAGAGACAGCCCCCCGCCGCCCGCCTCGGAGCCTGGCACGGCCGGAGTGCCGGCAGGCTCGCCGCCGCCGCCGGAGGCGCAGCAGCAGCAGACACCCGATTCCACTCCTGCACCCGAGCTTCCAGTGTCCTCACCAACAGCGGGTGAGGTGGTGCGCTAGCATCCAGTCCCATGCCTTGGGGCGGTCCGTGTCAATCGGTTCACAACAGATGCGTGGGCAAAAAGGAAGGGTTGCGCGCTTGGTACGTGTCGTACTTGGTATACCTGCGCCCCCAGCCCTTCCCAGCCACACAGGTGTGCATTTCCTCTCTTGCCGCATGGTGTGGCAGTACTGACCTGCAGTGGTGGTGGCTCCTTGTACCTTGCATTCGCCCGCAAGTTCAGCTGCCTTACCCAACCCCCAACCCAACCTCGATGCCTACAGCTGCATCGTCATCACCTGCTCTCTCTCTAACCCATCACCTGCCCCGGTTTCCTCGCGGTTACGCGTGCTCCGTCCCTCACCCCGGGCTCCCCCTGCAGACTCCCCTTCCGTCGCAGCGCCAACCACGTCGACCACCTCGTCACCGCCGCCCGCGGCCTTAAGCCCACCCCCGACCTACACGCCACGTGCTGTGCCGCATGGCTCGTACCCTCCTCCGAACTACGGTGCGTGTGGGGCGGATGGGTGGTGAGGGAGGGGCGGAGGGGTGAGTAGGTCATGGGCGTAACGCGGCGGCCGGGCGGGTGGCGGTTGGTGGGTCAAAGAGAGAGGGAGGCAGAGAGGTGGCTTGCGTGTGCCAGCGGTAATGGCGGAACTGCACTGATGGGGCGTAGCGGACGGGTGGGAGTGGGCGAGCGGGACGCCAGCCAGAGCGAGGCCTCGCTTCGGTCAAACTGCAATGGGCAGGGGTAGTACCGGCAGAGGATGGGGCTGGCGACGGGCCCTCTCCACGGTGTGCCAGCGGTGGCCGTCTTTGTAGCTGCGTCTGGTGGGCGTGGGCTGTGCACGCGTGTGCTTGGCAATTCGTTGCTGCGTATCCGGTCCTAGCCTTATCCTTCATGCTCGCCCTCTCTTTTGCTATCTACAACCCGTTTCACTAGTGCACTCCGCCGCTGCTTTTGCTGTGCACTTCTGCGCAGGCGGCTACGGCGGGGGCAACACACCAGTCTACCCCCCCACGTATTCGGCGCCTGGCGAACACGCCGATGCATCACCCTCCAGCCAAGCGCCAGCCTCGTCTTAACCCACGGACGAAGCAGCTCGACCCGAGGGGGTGTGAAGCTTTAGCTGCATGGCATCGTTGCAGCCGCATCAGTAGCAGCAATGCGCCTTTCAACTAAGGGGCAGCAAGGTTCATGTAAGTCGCGGTCTTGACACAATGCAGGTGTTGGTGCATCGACAGCACTAGGCACGATGTGACCCTCTGTGTGTAGATTCGGAGGCTGTGCATTCTCGTGAATGTTTAGTGCGGCTGTGCGATCACGTGGAGACACGCCCGGCTCTCGTGTCTACGTACGGACAGTGGGGGCCTCGAGTGAAGTCCTGATGCTGATCACAGAGTGGTGACGTGTGTGCTGTACAATCTCAATTACGTACCTGGTACTATAACATAAATACCTATAAAGGTCGTGTTGATAGCGGTCCGTAGCCACGGCAACGAAGCGGATGTTGGTATGGGTCATACGTTTCTACGCATTTTATCATGCTGGGGTTCTTACCGCTTGTCCAGTACTCGGTATGTCACGCCGGGTATGTAGCTTTTTGTGGCGTTTTTCGTTCTTGCGCGTTCTTGCCCAAAGGCGTCTCGTCATGTTGAACTTGTGAATTCCTTTTGCTGGCCGATCGATTTGTACGGCTCATCGTGGTCTGTCATGCCCCACAGTGCGGGGCCACACGGTTGTTGGCGGCTGGGAACGAATGGAGCCGTGTATTGTGCTCTAGCCAATGTATCCCCCCCCTTCCATAGATTGCGCGGGCGGGTAGCTGACGCGTACGGCAACAATGGTACCGTACATGTTGCACGTGCGTGTGGTCTTCGTGTGCCTGAGCGGCACAATGCGACAGTTTGGCAACCTACAAGACGTGGCCTTACACGCAAGCTTACAGGCTAGCGTGGCTGCCGTGGCACGACATTTGCTTGTGTGGCTCCGGGCACCGCATCTCCCCTGGAGGGGCACCTCTCCTTTGTGGCACTGTAACCACTGTCCCCTTACCCCACTCTGAAACTCGTTACAGCCCACTAGCCCACACCAACTGCACTCACAGCTGCCAGCTGAGCCCTGTACGGTCCCATGGTCACCATCCGTCTTCACCTCGGTGCGTCAAAGCTGCAAGCTGGGCCTTAACCCACCGTCATCATCCGATTCTACAATAGTGCGTCCAGTAGGAAGCCCCTGCCCTTGCACGCGCTGCCGCAGCCGCAGCCGACTCGTCCCACAGCACCCTACGGCCTACGGTCCACCACCACCGCAACAGGAGGGGAGAAACAATGGTTGGGGCAATCAGAAGCGATCTCGGAGGAGATTCTGCACGTCCCACGTGTCACATGGCACGTAATGGCCCGCTGCACTCCAACGTCCCCAGTGCGGCCCCAGCCATCTCAGGCAGGTCGGAGGGACCGTGCCAAACCTCCCGCTCGCCCTGATATACCCCGAATTCCGCATCCTAAATCTCGCGCATCTAACAGCCCCAGCCCATCCTCCCTCGACACATGCTGGCACATGTGCCGTGCCCCTTTCCGCCTTCCGTGACGCTCACTGCCCCAATGATCAATCCCAATAGGGCCTCATCTTCACGCGCTTAGTTTCACGCAGACGACGAACGCTCGCACGCACGTATCTGGAAAGAGCTGCAACCGGTGCCCAGTTACCAATGGTACAAGGAGCGACTGCGGCGGCCTGTGCAGCTGTGCTAATAACACAAACGTGCGGGTCCTACGGTCCTGCCCCCACTTATGCCTCGTTTGCTTGCCTACCGCTAACCTCGCCCTCGCAGTCCGACCGTTACCGTTTGCGCTCCTTTGCCGCTCCGAGGTTTCCCCACCTATGCAGCCGCCGCACAGCAGACACCAGACAGCCAGGTGTGCAGCCACCCATAACAGCAGCGCCCTCGCCCCCGCAGCTCCGCCCTATTCCCTCACGTCCATGCAGCCGCGCTCTTCCGTACACCCCTGACAGCACCCTACACCATTACCATCCCAGTCCGTCCCCATGCAACGCGGCACCCCAACACCCTTGAGCGAGTCGGGACTGGCCCAAGCCTTACGAGGCACAGCGTCTTTCCCAAGGAACGAGGCTCCATTGCCTCCCGTCCCCACCTCAACAGCCCCTCCCACCAGCTCCCACCACAGCATTCCCGTCAAAGGACGGGCGGGCCAAACACCCAGCACATTGGTGCAACATCCAGTCGCAGCTTAGCCGCCTGCACCCCATTCCCTATACCGCACCCCCGGTCAACCGTCAACCGTCAGTCCCATGCGGCGCCGCCAGCCGCGCCTCGAGCCACGCCACCACGTCCTTCATGTGACACCGCCTCCTCTGCGCCTGCAGCGCCTCCGCCGCCGCCTCCCCATCCCACGGCGCCCCCTGCTCCACCAGCCACCGCAGCACGGGCAGCGTCATGCACCCCTGCTGCTTCGCCACCCGCCGTACGACCTGCTCGTCCCACAGCACCCCAAGCCGCCGCAGGCAGCCCATCATCCCCCGTCCCCATTCCGTCCCCGCCGCCACGTACGGATCCTGCCTCTCCCCCTCCCCCGCCACGCACCCCGCCGCCACCAGCCACTCCAGCACCGCCTCACACCCGACGTCCGCCGCCGCCGCCAGCGTCCCCGGCCCAAAATCCAGCCCCAACTCGCCATGCAGGTAGCGCAGCAGCGGCAGGTGGCCGCAGCCAGCAGCCGCATCGACACTGGCTGTTCCCCCAAGCGGGCAGCCCGCCGCCACCAGCGCCCGCACGACCTGCTCCAGGCCCTCCCTGCTGCTGCTGACAGTGGTGGGCCAGCAGCGCATGACACGTGGCAGCGTGTCCGCTCCCCAGGGGCACCCCGCCTCCTGCACCAGGCACTGCACCATGGCGGCATCGCCCTCAAATGCTGCCCTGTTGTATGCCTCAGGGCTCATGGGGCAGCCCGCCTCTAGCAGCCACCGCATGGTGGGCAGGCTGCGCGAGCGCGCGCCTTCCGCAAACACCCTCTCCGTCAGCTGCAGGCCGCACTCCCCGTGCAGGAACTGAACCGCCTGCAGCCGCCCCTCCCGTGCAGCTGCCTCCATGGCCGCCGTGTGCACGGCCACCCCCCGGTGCTGCAGCCAGCGCATGGCAGCTACGCCGCCGCACCCACGGGCCGCAGCCTCCCACAGGCACCTGATCTCCTCCTCGTACTCCTCTTCTTCATCATCGTCCTCCTCTTCCTCCTCCTGCTGCTGCTGCTGTTGCTGCGGCGGCGGTGGCGGCTGCGGCAGTGGTACCCCCGCCTCGTCCACCAGCCAGTCCGCCAACGCCACGTGCCCGTGCTCCAGCGCCTTGCTGAGCACAAACGTAGACGGCTCCACATCGCCAAGGAAGATGCAGCGCGCGTCCTCCTCGTCCCGTAGGTCTACGCCCGCCTCCTGGAGGAACCGCAGCAGCTGCAGGCTGCCCGCCGCCGCCGCGCCCGCCGCTACCGCCACCCGAACGAACCCCGAGTAGCTACAGGCACCCTGCTCCGCCGCCACCAGCAGCAGCCAGTAGACTTTGGCCTCCGCATCGCATCGCGAGCTGCCAGCTGCCAGGGTGAGCAACAGCAGCATGTTGTCGAGTTCGTACTCTGGCGGCTGCCAGTCCAGCAGTTCCCACACCTCCAGTAGCTGCCTGATGTCGAGCTGCTCTGCTGCCGTGTGCAGCGCAACCCGCGCGTTGATGGGGATGTCGTGCTCTTTCAGAAATCGCAGCATGTCGACGCGGCCGGCCTTGACGGCATCTGCGCCGGCGTTCTGAACGCAGTCCGGCCAGCTGGAAGAGAACCACAGGCCCGGCGCCACGAGACTAATCGCGGTGACGAAGCTTATCGGGCAGCTGCTGGCTGCCGCGGCCGACAGCAACGAGTGTCGTTCTCGCATGTTGGTTTGCTTGAACGCATGTTGCAGGTGCGGCTGCCAGGTAGGCTTGCCGGCCGCTAGCGGCAGCGGCAGGCTGAAGCGCGCCGTGCGGTGGTGACGACTGCAGAGGCGCTTCGCTGCTTCCTTGCAGACCAGACGCCCATTTATGGCCCTCTCGTTGGGTTCTAGGAATTCCAGGGCGCGACAGATCAGTTTCGGAGGGAGCGCTGGTTCCGACGCGGTCGTCGCAGGCGCGTTCACGGCTGTCTCATCCTGCTCCATTTCCTTTTCCTGCGTTACAGTGAGGCAATGCTGCTGATGTAGTAGTGCTTTGCGTATGTCGGCGTTGATGAAAATGAGCGCGCAATAAGGGTTGCTTTTGCTTCAGCGCCGTTCAGTAGGGCAGGCGGAATCGGAAGGCTGTCGGAAGGTCCAAAGTCTGAGGCAGCGCCGGCGCACGGCGGCCACACTGAAGCCCCTGGCTTCTTTGCCCTACACGCCACCAAATTCAAACTCTATGTCGTATTTAACGCTTAAACAGTTTGAGCTTGTGCTCGGTATCGGCTTACACCAACGCTCCGTTCGCGGGGTCTTGCGCTCGTGCCGGACGCAATGGCACTGCCCAACACCCACACACCGCGCACGGCACATCAACCGCAATCCCATGTCCGCCGCAACCAGTCCTCGTGTGCCACGCATTAGGCACCACGCAAGCCGCTCGCCTCCGGTAAAGCTTCTCCTATTTCCTGCATGCCCTCGCTCCTGCCGGCCGACGGCGGAGTATGAACCCTGGCCCGTAACACATGCAGAAACATGGTGCCTCCGTGTGCACCGCAACCCCATCCGAGGTGCTGCAAATACTTGAAATATCTTGGTCATAAAATACGTGGACAGTCCCTCCTTTACACACACCCACCACCCATGCGCACTCTCGCAGCCGCCATGTCCACCACTGGCAATGCGTAGCTCATGCTTCCTCCCTGCACACGCCTCTCCCATCCCACCCACGCACCCTCTACCCTCGCTTGCCCGCCCTTCCCTCGCCGGTCGCCTCCCCCTCGCCATCTTCCCCTCCCTCACAACGCCATTTGCCTTGCCTCTCGCCTGCTACTAACCTTGCTTCCCACAGGCTGACCGTTTCCGGTTCATTTACTTTGCCGCTCCTCGCCCTCCTCCCCTCCCTCACAACGGCGAGGACACCCCCGTGGTGGGATCCAGCGCCTGTACGGCACTCTTAATGGCGTCGTACATGACAAACTGTACGGGCACGCCCAGCAGCGTCTTGACGCTGTTGACGCCCACCCCGCGGTACAGCGCCCGCCAGCCGCCAGCCGCCGCCAGCTGGCGGGCGCAGTCCCACGCGGAGGCGTAACGCACGGCCTGGTCGGCGGCGCCGTTCATCTGCATGCAGCGCCGCACCTGAGAGGGGGAAGGAGGGAGGTAGGGAGTGTATTAGGCGACAAGAAGGCAGACGAGGGCGGGGGGCGGGGGGAGAGGTAGTTGGCCCGACTGAGCCTGGCATGGCAGCAGGCCAGCAGTGCAGCGGTGGGCACACTTCTTGTAGCACTGCGCAATCGCGTCGCAAGGTCCACCATGCCCGCAGAGCGTACCGGCAGCTGAAAAGCTGTTACCCACGGCCCAGGAGCGTCGTTAGGAGGCCGAGCCCCGCCCAGGCCCCTGCATGCTGCACACCACCGCACACCGTGCAGCCTTCGCGGTCTCGTCCCGACAGCTCTGCTCTGTCGTATGCTTTGCACTCCCTTTCCGCATCCCGCTTCACCACACAGCCTCCGTATGCACTGACTGCGAGTCTGCCTCCTATGGCCATTTGCCCTTGTATCAGCAATATCCTGTGCCCCGCCGGCCTGACCGCGTCCAGGGTGAACCCACGTATGCACCAAGCAGCCCCAGCAGGAGCGCCGCCCGCCCAAAGGCTGCAACCCGCCGCATCGCCCCTGACCCCACGCGCAGTCTCCACAGGGGGTACGCCACCAGCTGCGTTGCCATGCACGCACCCAGGAGCATCAGCAGGAGGGACTACACCACGATACCGCAAGCGGCTACAGGCCCCAACCACGCCCCAGCCCACGCAGCTGTCCATGCACCCCTCTGCCCCGACCCCACGCACCGTGTCCAGGGGATACACCACCAGCTGCGCCGAGGCCGCCGCCGCCGCCCCGCACGCCATCTTTGCGGCCGGGTACCACAGCGTGTTGGTTGACGCCCGGTCGGTGGGCAGCCGCCGCCGAAGCTCGTCGTACATCGTGAAGCTGCGTACGGCAGTACGACAGGGGGCGCGAGGGGGGCCGGTACGGGCGGGTGGCGATCAGCAACTAAGCAGCGACGCTACGGTGCACTACTGGGGGCTTGCGGGCAGGCAATTGAGATTGGTCTGGTGCGAGGGGAGCCGTGTCTCCCTCGACCACCCCCAGTCCTCCCAGTGCCCCGTTCTCTCCTAGACTCCCTCAGCCCCGCACAGAGTGTGTGCAAATGCGCAACCCCAGCACCTGATGCCTGCGGTCGCGTAACACACCAGCACGTGACCAGAGGGCTGGATGCCGGACCAAATCGGCCACGTGCGCATGCGGCTCATCAAGAACTGCCGCACATGTGGCCGTACATCCCCCGCTCACCTGATCGCCAGGTACGGCGCCACGCCGCCCATGGACAGCAGTACTCCGCGGTACAGCCCCCGCACGCCCTCGTGCCGTACCGTGTCCACCACACACGCGCGGATGGTGGGGTAGCGCCGCCCCAAAGGCGGCGGCCGCAGGCCGGCCTCGGTCCCGGATGCATGGGCTGTTGCTGCTGCTAGTGGTGCGGTAGAGCAGGATATAGGGGTAGCTGTGGAGGTGCAGAGTGCGCGCGTTGTTGTGCCGCTGTGGAGAGTTGAGGTTGGGGAGCTAGGTCCGGTTGCCGCAGCCGATGCGGATGCAGACGCTATGGGTGGTTGGCTGCCTATTGCTGCTGCCCGTGTAGCTGTGTGCGTGCTTGTTGCGTGCAGTTGTGTGGAAGAGGAAGCTACAGATGCAGGTGTAGCAGGTGCGGACGCGGACGCTGGCGATGTCCCCGCCGGTGTGGACGACCCTGCTGCTGTTGCTGCTGTTGCTAGGCCTGACGTCCCTGCCGCTGACCCGGGTGTTGCCGCCGCTGCTGCCGCTGCTGGTTGTGCTGCTGCTGCTTGCGGCACGACGGACGAGGACTGGTCCGCCGTGATGCGCGTGCGGCACACGTCCAGGGGGTAGAACAGCAACGTCTTGAGCACGCCCGTTGCAGCACCTGCAGCGGGAGCGGGGGCCGGGGATCACGATGGCGTTCGTGGGTAACAAGTTACCATTCAGGCCCTCCGTGACCGCCGGCCGTCTCCAGCCTGCAAGCTACGTTCCGGTGCGAGTGGCTGGCCGTACAGTATGCAGGGCCGTAGTGTCAAGCGCCCTGGATCTTCTGCGGGGCCGTCCGCCACACCCGTTGGTTAACATCCGTCCCAATGCAGCAAAGCCAGCGTCAGGGCCCCGATGCAATCCTCACCGACGTTCAATCAACCCCCGCCCTCCATCCCGGCTCGCACCTGCCGCCAGCTTCTCCCCCACGCCCGGCGGGCTGCCGTCCATGGGCGCGAACATGACCCGAAACTGGTCGTGCACGGCGAAACGGAAGGCCACGTCGGGCAGCAGCCGCACCACGTTGGTGCCGTTGCCGCGCCACAGGGCCTGGCAGGGGGGGCGGGGGCCGCGAATGGGCGGGTGTCGAACAATGCGTCACGCACACCAAAGGAAGCCTTGCCCACGTATGCCTATGCACCCAACCAGGGTCTGGCGGTGGGGCGAGGGCCGCGAAGGGGCGGGTTGGGGTGACGCATGCGGCGGTGGCGGTTGCGCCTTGGAGTTGTAGGCGGGTAAGGAACTCAGGACTCACAGGGGCCTGGGCCCGTCCCTGCCAAGCCAGGGTCAGGTGGGATAAGATTGGTCCAAATGGCCCATGTGCCTAGCGTTAAGGGAGGAGAGCTTGTGCCGCTGTTGTTGGCAAATGGAGGGGGCAGCCGCCCCTGGCCTTCGCCTGCGCTTCTCCACCGTTGCGCATTTCATTACATAACACATGCTCTCATGTGGCACAGGTACGCAGCCCTGGCCCGTGCACCCATGACCTCAACACGGTACCACGCCCGGGCTGCTGCTCCACCGAATTGCAGTCTAAACCTACTTGTGCAGTGCCGTACTGGCTACCCTGCGGGTTCTGCACCCCCAGCCCATGAGGCATGACTCACCCGCAGTCCGCCCTCCCTCCCCGGCAGCTGCCTCCACGCGTCCAGGAAGCCCCGGTACTGCACGCCCCGCCCGGGGGCCACCATGTGCTGCACCTGGCGCAGGATCTGGGGTGTGTAGGGTGGGACACAAAGGAGTACTGATCAGGCCATGGGGGAGTCATCATTTTAGAGCAGGTGGCGCGGTGCTGCGCCTGGCGCAAGGTCTGGGTTGGGTCAGGCAGGTGGGAGGTGGGGGTTGGCGTGGGTGGATGCGATCGGACCTTTGCAGCATTGAGGGAGTGGCTGCCGGACGGCGGTGGGAACGGGACGCTGCGAATGGTAAAGGAAGTACGTTGGCTTTTGGCGTGCTGGGGCGGGGAGCGCCCTTGGTGAGTACCGGTACGCAGATGAGAGTGGGAGCTGCGGTGTACTGGACGTGTACTTTTGTGGACAGGGTGCGGGATGTGGCCGGGCATAAGCGCACGCGCAGACGGGCGGTAGTTGGCGTTGCCCTCCTCGCTATACGGGCAGGCAGCTGTTTTCGTTTGCTGCTTTGCCACTCCTCGGTTACCCCTCTGCAGACAGGCGTCCGAAACGCACCTTGACGCGCTCTAGCGGTGCCACGACCGTCTTCGCCAGGGCACCAGACCCCCCCGCGGAGCACAGCTGCACTGTGAAGGATTTTAGATGGTCCCCCAGACTGGAAGTCCAGTGCTCCTTGAAGGCGTTCTGCATGCAGGTGTCATACGGATGGAAGCGGAGGTTCCGGGGGCGGTGGTTAGTGATGTGCTGCGCCCAGTGCGGTCATGGGCGGGTTCGGCGCTGCCGCGCGCGGTTACCTGCACACCGCCCGCGGTGTTCAAACGCGCCTTAGGAAGCGGAGGATACGCCGCAGCGTCCCCGGAGGGCGTGGCCTTGGCTTGGCCAGCGTCCCCGGACGCCATCAGCTGCAGCGTCAGAGTCTCGCGCTTGACAGCTGACAGCTAGGCATGCAGCGAGCGGTCAAAATCCTGCTGCAGTTATCTACAAGACTATCAACTGCTGTTTCAGCCCCGCAGGGTGTGAACCAGGCCCGCGGGCGCGCAATCAGTTGTCTGTGTGTTGCCGAAGGGCGTTCTACAGGGTTGCCAATGCCAAGTGCAACTATGTAGTGACCGAGCAATCTCCTTTATGAAGGTGTTGCGACTTGTGCAGAGTGGAAAGCACCGCAGGGGCAGCATGGGTAGGACGACCCAGATTGGGGTACCGTCAACGGAGGTACCTCCGTCGGTGACTTTTGAGCCCACACGTTGGGATTTGTGCATGCAACGCCGGTACAGGCAGAAATTACAGTGACAATTTGTCCAAATTGCACAGCAGCTGTCTGTTCCGCCGGCACGATGAAGCTCTCGGCTCGTCAACCCTCCATGAACCTTAACAAGGCTTCTAGATTATCTAGGAGAACATTTGGCCCGGTTGCTGCGATGTCACCTGATGGTGCGCCCCTCACCGCTCCCACTTGCCGATCAATGCGACTCCTCGTCGCCGTTTCGCTAGGCCAACGACCCTTAAATGGCAAAAACGACGGACTTTGAAGGATTATATCGCACATTCTGCTGCAGGCTCCCCTGACCAGCGGAAAGCGGAGGTCCGGGCTTGGATTAACGCCTGGTGGGTCGAAGGGCTCGTGCATACCCAAATAGTGGCGTGCTAAAATGTAAAATATTGACGAGTGCTACTGCTGTAGCATCAGGTAAGAGCCAACACGACATAACGCCCATCCGCAGCGTGTTGCCTCGGCCAGCCCTGTGGTTGACCCCCACACCCGTGCCCCACACCGCTGGCAGCCGACGGGGCTGGACTGCATGGTGTCCTGCCGGAAGGGCAAAACATGCAGTAGTACTCCCCTGATGCAGGCCTCAGTAGCATTAGGCGCTTTGCCATAAGAGCCGGGTCCCCGACCTCGCCCCCGCCCTCCGTGTCTCACGCACACACGCACATTCCGCCCCGTCCCACCTTTTGCACCCCGACGCAATCCCTTCACACGAGAGCCTTTTGCCTGCCACTCTCCCTCGATCTGCACGAACCGCTTTTCCCTTCAGCTGCTGTGGCCCCCGCCTTCCCCCACCCCACTCGCTCCCCTCCCACCTCTGCAACTACCCCCATTGCCTAGCCCCCGCCCCATGCCAACACTTCCCTCCCCACGCAGCCCCTCACCTCCACCCAACCACCATTACTGTTTCTGAGCAAACGTTTATCTCATTCCCTACCACCCACAGGCGCTCCCGTACCGGCCAGGAGCCGCTCACCTCCTCCGCCGTGACCATTACGGGCCTGGCGCCTCGGGCCGACAACCACAGCCACCAGCAGCACCAGCGCCTGCCGCCTCCCGCCGCCTCCGCCGCCTCCGCCGCCACCCCCTCCCCCAGCACCGGGGCCGTGGTGGCGGAGTACGTGCAGCTGTGGGCCGGACTGGGTGGGTAGGGGCCCCGGGATATGGGAACTTGGGAAGGAGCCCGGGGATACGCGTGGGCTGAGGGGGCAGCCGGCAGCAGTGGGGGACGAGGAGGCGGCGGCAACTATGTCTGTGGGCTGGTTGCGGGGACCGGGGAGCCGGGCTTCGCGTTGGAGGGGTGGCTGGCGGGGGGAGGAGCGGGGAGACCCAGGGGTCGGGCAGCTCAGCAGCAGGGGTCGCGATGGGCACAGAGGTGTTGGTGTGGACCTACTATGCAGGCCGTGACTGTACGCGCGATGGCGTTTACTGCTGAGCAGTGGGTCCGGAACGTCCCGAGGACATGGGGCCGGGCCCTTCAGCGGTGAAGGGCACGGCCGCATACCATTTTTCGCCCCTTCGGCCGAAAGCTCCAGGGGGTCTGTGCTGGCCTGGCCGGGGCCAGCGGGAGGGAAGCTGGCGGAAGCTGGGGGCAGACGGGGATTAGGGGGCTTGCGCACTGGCAAGGGTGGCAACACAAGGCCCTTTGCGATGTTTTCTGAAGGTTGAACTGTCTTAGTGGCAACAACCCGGGCCATAAGCTGTTACGGTCTTCCCCTTCCCCTTCCTTACCTATGCCCAGGCTCGCTGTACGCCCTGGACATGGCCATCAAGAAGGCCTTCGTGGCGGCAGGCATCGTGTTCCCAAGGTGGGCTGCAGGCCGCCAGTCGAAAAGGGGGGAGGTTGGGGCGTTACTGGAACGGCAAGCTGTCTATGGTAGGGGCAAGCGTGGCAGTGCACAAGAGAGGGCTAAGGGCTGCGGGCTGCCGGTTTTGGCGGATGCAACTTGGGTGCGAGGCACGTGCTGCAAGAAGTGCGGGCTGGTGTAAAACGCCGGCAGGCATGGGTTACGGCTGTGAGCGGCAGTCAGCACCGGCGGGAGTGTTGGGCGTCAAGCGCAGGAGGGCGGCCGGGGCCGTCGAGGGCCTCGCGTCCCGTGAGCTCAACCGGGAAGCCCTTTTTCTTGCCCTCCGGGGCCCAAAGGGATATGCCCAGAGGGGCCCCTTTGGGGCAACGACAAAGCGAGACGACCTGGCCACTGACCTTCGCCGCTAGCGGGGCAAGGTCCCGACACGGGTATCGAAGTGCGGATCTGCCCACCCCTTCGACTGACCAACAAGCTCTCAACTGCCAACCTGTCACCTCACGATTTACCGCAACCACCCGACCTCCCCGACGCCACCCTCGAAAACGGTTGCGCAGTTCAAGCCAGTGACATGAAGCCGGGATGTCCCCCATTGCACACCGCAGCGCCCTGGGCGGCATGTTCGGCGTGACCGGCCTGCTGCTGGTCATTGGCGAGGGCCCCGCCTCCAAGCTGCTGTCCTTCTACACCCCCTGCCTCAACTGGATCGCCAAGTGGCTGCCGCTGTTCTACGTCGCCTCGCTGGTGACCCTGCCGCTAGCGCTGAAGGGCATCGCCGGTGGGTTAGCGGGGGCGGGAGTTGGGATGGGGGCGGAGGCAGGACACCTTGTTCCCGGAGCGTAGAGGCCCCGCAAGGAGCTTTCCGCAAGGAGCGGCTGCGATGGAGTGAGATGCGGCGGGTTTCCGAGAAGCGAGGGGAATCACCCATAAAGGATGGTTAGGGGTGTTTCCAGGGGTTCCCGGTCGGGTGCAGGTCAGGCCTGGGTGGCGGGCCAGCGGTTATGACTGACAGTCACCGGCCAGAGGTGCACAATAGTGTCACAGGACAGTTGGGCTGTGGGACAGCGAGGCACTGCCAAGGGAGATGCAGCGGGACAAGGCCAGGAGAACCGGGAGGGTGAAGGGTGGCGAGGAGGAACGATGGTAAGCACAAGCCTGACCGTGCGCCCCTTCTCCACACTCCCTCCCCCGACCTCCAGGCTCTGAGCTGGTCAAGATCATGATCATCCTGTCCGGGGGCATGGTGGCCACGCTGCTGTTCACCGCGCAGGTGGGTTACCGGTGGATAACGGTGGGCATGGACGGGGTACCCGCAGAGCAGCAACGGTACAGAAGGGTGCACTATGGTAGGTGCGGGCGTGCTTGCGGAGAGGGCAGGGTGCGGCCGTCCGCTGTGCCCATCCCGCAGTGGGTTACAGAAGCTCACCACGCCGTTGTCCTCGCGCTTGCACAACCTCCTCCCCCTTCCAGATCACGGTGGTGATCCGCAACATCGTGCGCACGGAGAACAAGGAGATCGCCAAGGCCAAGCCCGCCTCGCCGTTCCTGCCCTCGCACCTGATCGCGTGGGGCGCCGTGGGCGTGGCCTCGCTGGCCGCCACCGCCGCCGCGGGCGCCGGCAGCGAGCTGGGCGCACAGCTGGCGCTGCCCTTCGGCCTGGCGGCCACCGTGTTCGGGTACCTGGCCGGCAACGCAGTGCCCAAGAACCTGCAGGTGTGTGGGTGTCTTGACGCGTGGGCCACTTCTCTATCATCCCACGTGCTATGCTTGTGTGCTAACCTGCCTGGGGAGCATGGTGGCCGTGCCCTAGAACCTGCAGGTGCGCGCGGTTAGCGTGGAGCGCTTGTAGCGAGCTTGTTGCGTGGTGTGTACTGGGCGTGGGGGATATTGCTCTGCAAGTGACGGCCGGGTGCGAAAGGTTGCAACGTGCTTTTTGCGCTCTGTCAAGCGCGAGTTGGGGCAGGAACCCACCGGCCACCACCAAACCGTTTGGATGCGATTTTTATCGCTTCCGAACCTCTCCTCCCTTGCATCAACCCCAGGGCCTGCTGCACCCCGTGGTGGTGACCGCGCTGGTGGCCAACGCGGGCGCCGCCGTGCACGGCATGGTGTACGGCGTGGAGTACGACGCCGCCCTCAAGATGTACTACAGCAAGGTACGCCCCGTACACAGGCAGCTCCCCTGTACATACGTCCTTTCGGCAAGTAGCGCTGCTGAGCACCACCGTCGCACGTGCCCAGGAGGGCAACCACAGAGCAAGCTGTCGGTCCGGTCTGTGGAGGCTCGTTGGCCGCGCAACGCCACGCGTTGCAACACTCCCCTTCCTTGTTCATTTCCGGTAATAGCTCACTCAAACTATCAACTCACTGTAGCTAAGTACTTACAATACCTGTCAACTCCACCAGGGCGTGGGCATGATGGGCGCCGGCGACTTCCTGATGGCCTTCCTGGGCTGCGTCATCGTCAGCTTCGGGTTCCGCATCTACCAGCAGGTGCGGCACACGCACCAACGTGCCTCGCGTCATTGCTCCACGCAGCGCACACCGTGCGTCATCCGCATGCCTCAGCATGCAGCGCCCATACACCCCACTGTAGTCATAGCTGTAGTTGCTGTACTTGCAGCGAATACGACGCGGTGTGAGTCGCACTGTAGTCATACAAGTTTTGCATGCGTGCAGTTCGTGCGATGTGGTGTAAGCTTTGGACACCCTGCTTAGCAGCATACGGCTGGGGATTGTTGATTTGTCAGTTGTTAGCTGTTAAGGTGGAGCAATACGGATGCTTCAGGGGGTGCGGCAGGGCGAGGCGATAGCCCGCCCCTGTGGTGTTCTTCCACCGTACACACCCACCTTTCTTCTCACGGCATGTCAACGCAGCTCTCGTCAACGGCAATGCGCGCGGGGGTATGCGGCATGGCAGAATATGCACACATTCGCCTTAACCTCCCACTACACACGTGGTCAACCCACGCACCCACTGCACCCTCCATCTCCCTTCCCTTGTGCCCCGGCCTCCCACGGACTCCCGACCCGTTCCCGCCGACGCCCCCTCCCATCCCGCCCACCAACCCACTGTTGCGCGCTTATCAGCACTTTGTTCTCCCCTCCCCCTCCTTTCCCCACCCGCAGCGTGACACCATGCGCCGCCACGCCCCCGAGATCCTGGGCGCCACCTTCCTGTCCGCCCTGTTCTCCTTCTTCTCCACAGCCTTCGCGGCAAAGGCCCTGGCGCTCAACGCAGGTGGGGGGCTGGGGGCGTGGGAAGAGGGGGGAAGGGTCGCGGAACAGCCCGGGTGTGCAAGGTACTGGGCGGGAGGTTGAGCACAGGCTCGAGCGTGCGAAGTTGGATGCCAGATCGTCGTTTGCAACATGGCACCGCTTGCTCCTGTCGTTTTCGTGTGCGGCGCCTTGCGGCCTTGCGCCCCCCTGTCCTCCCGCTCTTTCCCTCCCACACATGGTTGACCCGCGCTCATCCCCCATTACCGCACTCCCATGCCTCCTTTGTCGTCACCGTTCACCATGTCACGTTGCCTCCCCCGTCCCCCTTCCCCTCACGCACAGACCTGGCCCGCGCGCTCATCCCTCGCTCCGTGACGGTGGCCCTGGCGCTGCCCATCGCCACCCAGCTGGACGCACCGCTGTCCATCACCGCCGCCGCAGTGCTGCTGCAGGGTGGGTGTCGGAAAGAGCCATCGGGGTACCGGGGCAATGCCTGCACGGCCGAGAAAGCTGCTCCTTACACTTGGTACTAGGACGCCAAGGAACACGGGCGCGCTGTAACAAAGGCCCGTCCGCCGCGGTGCAGTTACAGGGGTCATTGGTACAAGGGCTACGGCGTGCATTCAAGTTGTTCGTAACTTGAAGGCGGCAGGCAAGGGCCACCTTTTTACATTGTTACCTCCGCAATCCTCCGTCCCCGACCCGCGCCGCTCGCTCCCTGCCCTGCCCTGCAGGCCTGCTGGGCGCCAACTTCGGGCCCAACCTGATGTCGGCGGTGGGCATCAAGGACACCATCGCGCGCGGCCTGGCGGCGGCAGGCACGGCGGGCGGCCTGGGCACGTCCTCGCTCACGTCCAAGGTGGGGCTTGGGGATGAGGCTGTTAGGCTGGGTGGGGTTGGCGGACGGCGATGTTACGCCTCAGACACTGGAGCTAGGACCCTTGGAAAGGGATTTTGGGTTACAGCAAGTTACAGGGAGGGCGTGCGGGACTAGGCATGCCTTGGCTTGGCTACTGGGGCTCCGTGGAAGACGGTGTCGTGTATGAGAGTGTGCAAGCGTGGGCTTCCGCAGCCTGCTGTGCAGTACAAGTATGCAGGGGCTTGACGGAGGAGCATGGCGTTGTTTGCGCGCCTGCATCGTGCGAGGCCCCGGCACCACGCCATCACATGCAACCTCTTGCTGCACCCCGCCCACTGTGCCTCCCCCGCACCCACCCCCCCAGGAGCCCGAGGCGTTGCCCTTCTGCGCGCTGTCGTACTCCCTGGTGGGCATCCTGTCCACCTTCCTGGCAGCTACCCCCATGGTGCGCAACGCGCTCATCGGCATCGTCGGGTAGGAAGCTGTCGGAAGCGGCGGATGGGGTTGTGGCGGAAAGGCGGCTGACGGTACTAGGCATCGGTGACGTCCCAGCGCCATGGTGGTGATGCAGGGTGGTCGTGGTGACGATGATGGTAATGGCGATAACCGTGATGTAGGGGACTTGTTCAATTGTCGCGCTTGGTGATGCTACTCGCCGCCTTGTGTGCTGTCAGGCTGGTCCTGTGACTGCGCAGCGTGGGTGTTGAAGGGGGGCGCTGAGAAGGGAGCATGTGACAAACTTGCGCATGGACAATGAACGGGGAAAGGCAGGAGGGGGTGCAGGGGTGCTGAGTCCCGGCTGCTGTGTACTGCACTGACGTTAGGGCAGGGGTGCGCCGCTCAGATCACTGATCTGGGGGCTTTCGAGGGCTACGACGCTGGCTTGGGTTGGATGGATGGAACGGGCTTGGGCTGTGGAATGCGTGACGATGCGGTTCTTGGACGTGCTGTATGCGGTTGTTAGGTGCGGGGGACCGTTAACACCTTGCTGCAGCGGTGTTACTACTGCCTGTGTGTGTACCCATGCATGTCCAACTGCAAATGGCCTGATGGATAGTGATGTAGCAGGGGCTGCTGGTCTGTAAGGGCTGACTCAGGATGACCCCTTGACCAGCGGCCGCCACCAGGCTTACAATCGGAGGCAGCAGGGCACTACAGCAGACCGGCATGCATCATTCAGGTCATGGTGTCAGCCACCTGCGCGAACGCACCGGAGAGACCGGCGGGTATCCCCTAGCGATTACCTCCATTACAAGCAAAGGACCACAGGTCGTCCTCTCACGTCCTCTCCACCTGCCCGTCCAGCAAATTCAGTAAGGGGAGAGCCCCAGATACCGGTACGCATCTTCATGGGCCAGAGTATGCACCCACTGCCCTCTGCACAGCGAGGCTGGTACCCGTGTTTTCCTTCAAGGAAAACTAAGGGAAGTGCCCTGATAAGGACCGTTACAGTTGTCGCATTCAGTTGTCGCAACCACGTGACAGCAGTCTAACCATAACCTTAACGATAACTCAAACTGTAACCTCTTTTTCAAAAAGCATTCTGTTAGCGAGGTGTGCATCACGAATTGCACAACTACCAGTGCTGTGGATGTGTGCTGCTCGTGCTTTACATTCCCGACCATGCTGAACCGGCGATCGGCGACACACGATTGTGACTACAGGCTCGCCTTATGTTTACCCCTGCTAGCTTTCGCGCAAATGGTATCAGAGCGCCCTGGGCGCTTCCGTGGTCCATGGTCAGGCCCGTGCGCGCCACCGCAGCCGACTTAGGATGCTATACAGAGCTACTGGGCGCAATGCAATGTTAGGAGAGCTGCGCAGCTGTCCCGCTGCAGTCTCTGTCCTGTTCATACCCTGCTCCTACCTCTGGTCCGGCTAGGCCTGGACGCACTGGGCTGGGCCTAAACGCGCTGGTCTGGCCTACGTTCCACCGCCATGGGATGTCCCAGCACAGACGTACAAACAGCAGCCCACTCAGTCCTGCGGTGGTTTGGGCCGGAAGGGGCTGACTTGCCATTGGGCGCAGACGAAGGAGAGAAAGACAAGATCGCACGCGGCAGCCGTTCACTAACGGGTGCTGCACGTGATTGCACCCACATGCTGTCGCTCGTAATACGCGAGGCCTGTGCGTCAGCACCTGGTCTGCAGTGCTAGCAACCCTGCCCGGCCCTGCGCGCAGCAGGAGCAGCGCAAAGTTACAGTTAACACAGCACCCTTACATTACTGTGTGGAGCTGCCAGGAGGCCATCAGGTATGGCCAGCAACGAAACCCACTGGCCACCATTCAGGTGAGCCCCACCCAAGTCCCCCATCTGGGATGGGCTTCCGACCGCAACACATGCGCGCCCTGCTGCGGGCTACCTCCAGACCATGCACATGCCTGTAAAAATGTCTGGCATGCCCACAAGGGTAACTAGCCTTGTACGGAGCGGCCAGGCCCGCAACCCAGCCCACTGCCGACAGCCCACAGCCCCGCCCAGCAGATGGGTCGCCTGCCGGGCTAAGGGCCGTGGGTTCGGTGACTTGATTGGGCGGCTGGTGTTGGTGCTGGCATAGAAGCATGTGTACGTGTCGCCACTGGTCACCGCTCCGTTTGAAGGGTGCGCGTCCTTGCTGCGGTGTTCGGGCTACTGTGGGTTGTGTCCGGTTCTGCCGGATTTGCCGGGTGTGCCAGCCTCTTCCTTCCGCTTTGCTGGGGTGTCGTCAGGTGTCGTATTACAGGGTGTCGGGGGTAGAGAGTGCCTCCCGTTGGGGTTTTTTCTTTGGGTGCACGCAGGGATTGGGGCGCGGCAGGGGCGGGGGTTGCGGCTTGGTATTTGCTCAGATTTTGATTTGCCACACGCTTTCCGGCGGTAGGTATGGTCTTGGGCTTGTCCTCCGGTTGCTGGTTCTTGGTGGGACTGTGGGTTGCTGTGCGTGGTTGGAAGTTCTGCGTCCCTGTTCTGCGTTAGGGTGTGCGTTTGTTTGAGGGGCCTGTCACTAGATAGGCATGGTGCGCCCTTGGCCTCTTGGTTGGTGGTGCGCTGCGATCTGTGTCTGTATGTTTGGGTTGGTGAAAGGGGTGTGCCCTCCTGCTGTTCTTGCGTCCTCGGTCATTTGGCCAGTTCTGCCGTGCCCTGCCCTCTCCTTCCTGTATGTCCTGCTCGGTCATGAGCGTGGTGTTCGGTTTCAGGCCCTCGAGGGCTCTTCGTCTTAGGTGAGCCCTGTTTGCAGTTGGAGTTCACTGGTATTGGGCGTCAGGTGGTGCCAATGCTTGCATGTGCTGGTTGAACCCTGATTTTCCGCTGCCGTGGCCGTGGCCAGTCCCTTCCCGTCTCCTTGTGGACGTTTCTACAGCACGACAACAAGGTGCCCCCGGCAGCAATGGGCCCCCGGCAGCAATACGCGGCGGCCCAGCCAGATGCGCCCGACTGCCGGCTACCTAATGACATGAACGGACCTGTAGATATGTCTGGCACACCCTCCAGGGTCGTTGGTGTTTTTTCTTGTGCGGGGCAGGTAAGTATGGCCCGCAACCCCATACGCCACCACCCCAGGGAGCCCCGCCCAGATGCCCCTACCTAACAACATGATGAGGTCACAAAAAGCTGTTTTTTTGATGGCCACGCGCGTGCATCTGGGGGACAGGGACATCACCTGGTGTGCACGCGCAGGCAGTGTCCTAGTGCCGTGCTATACCGCCTACATGTACGCTTGCCATCATGTGGAGGCACCTGATGTCCCTACCCCGATTTGCTGCTAACCACTAGCAATTATAAGGGTCCGGGGGTTTCCTCTTCCCCTGTCTGTGCATGCACAGTATGGTGCACCAGAAGTTGACTGAGTGGCCAAGGCCAAAACCACTGGCTGGACTGGGAACGTGTGAGCACGTGCTGCACACTGTGCCACGGGCGGGTAAACCTGGGTGACCGTGCGTGCTGGCAGTGAATAACGAGAACCAGCACCATGTTGGTTACCGGTATGCCCTTTGGGACGCGTCCGGAGAGCCGTGGGCGGGGGCAATGATAGAATTGGGCCCACTTTTTTTTTTTTTCTTCGTGAGAAGGTTACAGGGGCTAGGAATTCGGTGCTTGGCAAGCAC
>VFQN01002976.1_pt1 | contig 25150 bp, 15 predicted proteins | sample 3512371 | NCBI WGS metagenome assembly VFQN01 (sample SAMN10412370, study PRJNA504923) | tailings metagenome | isolation source: Replicate 2 from Balatoc abandoned mine | place: Philippines: Itogon, Benguet | collected 2017-08-28 | reverse complement strand
CAGAAGAATTAAAGCAAGGTAGTTCAATTGAGATTAAGCCTCTTATAATCGAAGATAAAGCAGGAACCTTGAAACTTACTCTAACATCCTTCGACGCTCGCGAATTGATCGATACTGGTTCATCAGAGGATAATCAAGATCCATGTATGGAGATTTCTATTGGCAAGCAAGCATTTAAAACGGAGCGACAGAAAGATGCTGGGACTCAAGCAAAATTCCCTGAAACCTTCGAATTTATCTTTCCCGTCTCTGACTTCGATAACAATAATGAAGTAAGTTTAGCTTCTCCTATTGTGTCTCTATCTAATATATTTTATTGCTTCTGAAGGTTCACTTTGAAGTCTTTAACAAACATATCTCTGGAATAAGTATGATGAATAAGCACATAGGCCATGGTCAACGGAGGATAAAGGAATTATTTAGTGAACTTAACAAGAGTACCCCGATACGAGTTGATTTAATTCATAATAAGAAATTCCAAAAAGGATTTATTAATTGCTCTGGGATATTAGTTCTGATTCCATCCAAAGGAGCAACTCCGCCTGTCAAGATGGAGGAAAAGGTGCAAGTGTCGGAATCGAAGAAAGAGCCAACAACTAAGGATATTCAGGGTGACTCATCGAAAGTCGGTGGAAAGCCTGAACTCAACCATTCAGAAGAATTAAAGCAAGGTAGTTCAATTGAGATTAAGCCTCTTATAATCGAAGATAAAGCAGGAACCTTGAAACTTACTCTAACATCCTTCGACGCTCGCGAATTGATCGATACTGGTTCATCAGAGGATAATCAAGATCCATGTATGGAGATTTCTATTGGCAAGCAAGCATTTAAAACGGAGCGACAGAAAGATGCTGGGACTCAAGCAAAATTCCCTGAAACCTTCGAATTTATCTTTCCCGTCTCTGACTTCGATAACAATAATGAAGTAAGTTTAGCTTCTCCTATTGTGTCTCTATCTAATATATTTTATTGCTTCTGAAGGTTCACTTTGAAGTCTTTAACAAACATATCTCTGGAATAAGTATGATGAATAAGCACATAGGCCATGGTCAACGGAGGATAAAGGAATTATTTAGTGAACTTAACAAGAGTACCCCGATACGAGTTGATTTAATTCATAATAAGAAATTCCAAAAAGGATTTATTAATTGCTCTGGGATATTAGTTCTGATTCCATCCAAAGGAGCAACTCCGCCTGTCAAGATGGAGGAAAAGGTGCAAGTGTCGGAATCGAAGAAAGAGCCAACAACTAAGGATGCACCAAAAGGTGGATTGACATTTCCTGAAAAGAATGTTCCATTAAAACTCGTGATTTCCTCGATTGAAGCTCATGATTTGGTAAATGTCGTGAAGTCTGGGGAGATTCAGGATCCTTGTGTTCAATTAAGTATCGGTAAAAAATCCTTTTCCACGAAAAGGTAAGTTTTTTGGTCATAGCTTCATCCTCTGCTTAATTTCTACTCGAAGGCTAACCGATGCAGGAACAGAAGGCTATTTTCCTGAGAGTTTTGAATTTCAGATTCTCGCAGGAGAATATGAAAGCGGTGCAAAGGTTCGTCCCTTTGGTTTCACTTATTTTGCCTCTGTAATAATCTTTTGCAGATGGAGTGTGAAGTTATTCACGAATCTTATTTTGGAAGTCGCACCAAAGTTGGATTTGGAGATAATCTGCTTACAAAGATGTTTCCTGCTCTTCTACAACCAATACAAGCCAAGATTGATTTATCATATAGTAAGGACAATCAAACAATAAGCAAAGGATATGTACTGCTAGTCGGATATCTATGCTATGTTGATTCCAAGCTCAATATTCCTCTAATCCCTCGGAATATCCTCAAAATTCCCGCTACCAGTCAAACTGCGACGTTAGCATTCACTACAACCCACTTACAGGTGCACTCTCTTCCCGATCATGGTAATCTTTTAGACGGACAAGATCCTTGTTTAGTTCTAAGCGTTGGTCCCGTTCAGAAGAAAGAAACCGAAAGGAAAAAAGATGCAGGAGCCAATGCTCTCTTCTCTGAGACCTTTTTATTTGAAATAAATGCATCAGAAGTTTTGAATGAAGGCAGAATTGCAGCAGCCGTCGTAAATAAAGATCACTTCGGCAATAAAACACCTATCGGCGAAGGATCAGTATTAATAAAAGATGTTATACATAATTTCAATAAGCCAAACTTTGTAAGAATAGATCTAACGGACAAGAAGGGACCTTCTGGATATGTTCTTTTCGAAGGGACTTTAGCAGCATCCTCGAGTATGAAGCCTGAACCAAACAAATTACCATTAAATGAAGAAAATGAAATACCGAAACAAAAGAAACCTGAAGTTACCGCTGAATCCTCTACATCTGGCAAATATGATGCAAAAAACTTTACTGTTGGAGAGTTGAAGATAACTGAGATTATCTGCCAAGACTTGGTAAATGTCGAAATGAGTGGTAAAAACGATCCTTACGTCGTTTTGCATTATGCGACGAAGGAGTTTAGAACTGATGCCATTGAAGACGGCGGATCAAACGTAAAGTTTGAGTCTGTGAATTTTATTTGGGATAACATTACTCGTGATATTTTAGACTTTGAAGAGATTAAAGTGACTGTTGCTGATAGAAACTCTTGGAGATCTGACCAACAAATTGGAAGCACGAGTTGTAGCTTATCTGTTTTATATGACCATATAAATGAAGATCGTGTTCAAATACCATTGACCATTTTTAATGACAAAAAGAAATCAAGTGGGAAGGTTATATTAGTTGGGAAATTGACTCCAATCGAAGAGTTGCAGAAGAATACTGTTTCACAAGAGATGATAAAATCATTTTTAAGCAACTTTGATCAAGGGGGTGAGCTTCATCTTATTCGAGCCAGAGCTTACGATTTAGCGAAGACAAAGAATGAAATATTTTCTTTTTCATTAAATTTTGATCGGGAATGGAAATATCAATCAACAAAACTGGATATGTCGTCAGTGGAGTTACCAGTATTTGATCATTTAGAGCAAAAAATATCAATAAATCGTCAACATTTCGAATCTAACTCTTCTTTTACTTTAGAATTTTCTCATCAAGAATATTTAATGAATTCTTTGATTGGAAAAGGAACAGTGTCTATTACTCAGTTATTTTCTTCAATTGATGCTTTGCAGGAGAAAGAAGCTTTCCTCACATTTGATTTGGTAGGAAATAAAGGTGCAAAGGCGGGTAAGGTTGTCTTTACCGTTCGAATCATAAATTCAAAATCATTGACGAATTTAAATCAATTAACCTTACCAGCAGAATTTCTCAAATGAAATTTAAGAATTAGTAAAGTCGAAGCGAATGGTTTGAAAAATGTTGAGTTATTTGGAAAGCAAGATCCATATGTTCGGATTTTACATCCTCCGAGTCAATGGAAGGTTCAAACGAAAACAGTATCCAATGCTGGATTAGATGTTGAGTGGGAAAACGTTAATTTTCTATTCTCAGATTTTTCGAAAGAACAAGTTCTAGCCGATGAAAAGTTCCTGGTTGAAGTTTATGATGACAATAATTTACGTGGCGACGCTATTATTGGATCAGCTGAGATTTCGATGAAATTAGCCGCTCAAAATATGAAGAATGAAGTTCCTATTACGGTAATTATCCAGGATAAAAGTAAAGCTAAAAAGAATTCTGGCCGCGTCACACTTTATGTCACATTAACACCACAAGAGAAGAAAGAGCCCTCAAAGAATATTCCGTCAGTTTTTATTGAATTAATTAAAATTATTACAGAGGATATGAATTCTGGCAATTTATTTTCAACAGCTCCTCAACTAGAAATGAAGTATAATATTCCTTCTTCCGACCCCTTTCTTTATCTAACTCCACCACATAAAGAAGAAGGAAGTAATCCACAATGGGATAACTTATTAATCCAATCGAAAGATTTTCCTTCAACTCAATGTTCAACAGAGCCTCTTAACATTACATTCATTGATGAAAAGAAATTAATAGCAACTGCGACAATACCGAACCTTAGTGATGCGTTTTTGAACATTGGCGAAGCTACTCATTCCACTGTTGAATTTCTTCACCCAAAAGCAAAGAAAAAGATTGGACAGGCTCATATTGTGTTTAGACTAATTCCTTCAAATGAGAGGAAAGAAGTCGTGAACGCGACGGTGAAGAAAGTTATAGATCGTCCAATAGACTTTGAAATAGGAGAGCTTTTCGTAAAGAAAATTATTGTTCATAATTTGAAGAATACTGAATGGATTGGGAAATCTGATCCTTTTGTTCTTGTTAAGTATCAAGAATGGATTGGGCAAACTCCAGTTCTGAATAATGCTGGAGGTGATATTATCTATGACAATGTTGATTTTCAGATTGAAGTTTCAGCCAATGAATTTTTAGATCCTCAAAATGTTCCCGAGTCTGGTCCCTCAAGTAGGCAAGAGCAACCAAAGCAATTAGAAATATCTGTCTTCGATAAAAATGACTATCGTAATAATGTATTAGTGGGTGAAGCATTTTTCCCCATGGCGAGGTATGTATATAATGTAAATCAAGAAATAACTGTAGAACAAGACATTTTAGATAAGAAGAAAAGAGTGAAAGTTGGAAGTGTAACGTTGATAGCTGAATTAAGAAAGATTGATGCATCTTCGATGAAGCAATTACCGAAAGACTTCAAAAAAGGATTAATAGAAATTTTTAAAATTTCTACCTTTGAGTTGAAAAATCGTGAATTAATCGGTAACCAAGATCCTTTTGTGGTCGTTAAATTTCAGGATCAGGTTATTGATCAAACTCCTGTTATTGATAATGGCGGTTCTGATTGTGTATTTGATTTACTAGAAATTCGTAACCTTATAACCCGAGAAGATATAGACAAGGGTGTCTATACATTAGAAGTTTGGGATAAAGATCGTATGGGGAAAAAGCTGATCGGATTGGGAAAAACTAAAATTCACGTCGTTAGAGAACTTGATCGAGAATATCAACTGTCTATGCGCTTATTAGATCACAATTCAAATTACTGTGGAAGATTATTAGTTTTCCTTCGGATGATCGATGGCGAAAATATTGATGCTGCAACTTTAATGGAGAAAAGTGAAGAAAAAATTACGAAGCCGCTTCCAAAGGAATTTCAAAAAGTGGCTTTTATAATTGAAAAGGTCGTTGCAAGTCATTTAAAAGATATTGGAAGCACCCTTGTCACCACACAAAATCCTTTTGTCGAGGTAGAATATGGGAGTTGGAAGGATCGGACATTGTCTTTTCAAGAGGTGGTGCAAAAGGATAATGTTAAATTTTCGGGCGGAAAGGATTGTATCTGGGATGTTGTTGATCTCTCTACGATAGTTGACACTTCCACAATAGAACGTGATGATTTTACTGTCACCGTCCGCAATACTAGTATAATGTCGAAAAATCATGAAATCATCGGAGTCGGTCGAACAAAGCTTGTAAAAGCTGTAAATCATTATCCAGAGCCTGTCAAGTTGGAAGTTCCTATTTTTGACGCTAAAAGGCCAGATGTTAAGACTGGGAAAGTTACCCTTTTTGCCAAGCTTGAGGCTTTAGATTCCGATGAACAGGATGATGGAACTCCTATCGAAATTCCGAAAGATTTCGAATATGGTGTCTTAAAAATATCAGCAATAGAAGCTTTTCATCTTAAAAATACCGAAATCATGGGTAAACAAGATCCCTACGTGAAAATTCAATATGGTAATATTTGGAAGGAGAAAACTTATACACAAGAAAATGCAGGTACACAAGCGAAATGGGAGCACTTGCCTTATGAGTGTGAGATTTATCCAGATAATTTACTAAATCCAAATAATACTTTAGAAGTTTCTGTTATGGATGAAAACTCGACACGTTCGCACGTTTTAATCGGCAAAGCTACAATTCCAAATTTAAAACGAAATTTAAAGCATCTCAATCAAGAAGTTACATATACTTTAACTCTTCTTGATGCAAAGCAAAAGATCTCAGGAAAATGTAAATTATACTGCTCATTGTCAATTCCTGAGCCTGAAGTTGAAATTCCGGAAGGATTACAATCTGCAAATGTGCGAATAAAGAGAATCTCTATGTTTGGTGTTAAGAATACGGAATTTTTTGGTTTATCAAAGATTGATCCATTCGTGGTCGTAAAATACAATGATCAGACTCACACGACTAAGGCTTTGAAGAATGCTGGTGGAAATGTTGAATGGACTGATTTAGATTATGATTCTCTATGTGATTCTAAACAATTAAGAGTTGGAGCCGTTGAATGCGAAGTTTATACATCAAAGACGTTGTTAGGGAAAGGTAGCGTTCTGATTAAAGAGTTGTACCATCCTAACGGTAATGATTGTGAGAAGACCTGCAATTTGATTACAGATAAGGGGCAAGTAGCAGGAAAATTGACTCTTCAAGGACAAATCATTTCTGAAAAGAAATATGTAGCCCCAAATCTCGATCTCCCCAAAGAATTTACTGTGGGACATGTTTTAATTTCTTATTTAGAGGGATCTCAATTGAAAAATACTGAGTTACTTGGAAAACAGGATCCTTATTGTCGATTGACCATAGGCGATTGGAGTGAGACAACATGTACATTAAATAATGCTGGAAGCAATCCTGTCTGGCCTTCGTTAGAAATGTCAGCAGAAGTCAATCGTGATGTTCTAGCAAATGAGCAACTTGTTGTTCAATTCTTTGATCAAAATTTTTCCAGAAAAGATAAGCCTTTAGGGCAAGGTTCCGTATCACTTCGACCTCTTTGTCCACGCATAAACCAACCCACAGAACTGGCGATTGATATCGTGGATTCAAATGGTGCTATTATGTCTAAAGCAAAACTTATTGCCAAACTCGTCCTTGGAGACGAAAAGAACGCTTTGGAAGGATTACCTGAATCAGTTGTGAAAATTGAAAAGGGGATATTACAGATTACTGATATTCGCGGTTATGACTTACGAGGTAGTGACTTTAGCTTCTTAGGAGACAAACAAGATCCTTATTGTATCCTTGAGATTGGGGATTGGAATCATCGAACTCACACAGTCAAGAATGTGACCAGAACCTTCGCTTGGAGTGATTTACAGGATGTACAGACGTTGGTAACGAAAGATATTCTGAAATTGCGACGATTATCAATAACTGTCATGGACAGTGGGATTTCACTCTCTGGAGGATTTTTAGGGAAGGGAGATATATCGTTAAGGAAAGCAGGAATGGCATTAGAGCGATTAGACACATATACGATTCGCTTAAAAGACGTCCGTGGTCGAAATGCCGGAAGGTTAGAAGTGAAAATGATTATTCAGCCGATTCCTGTCGAACCCCAAGCTGACCCTTCTCTGAAGGGGAAGGAAGTTGGAAATTCTGCTATAGTCACAGGAAAATTGCAAGTTCTGAAATTACAGTTCACTGAGCTCAAGCACGGAACTTCCACCTTCGGCAAAAATAGCGTTTACGCTAAAGTAAATCTACCTCCTTCGTGGTCACAAACATTGCCGGTCATACAACAAGCGGGTAATGAAAATGGTTGGAATAGTTTAAAATTAGAAACTGAAAAGTTTGCCAGGAGCCATTTGGAGAAGGAAGGTCTAAAGATTGAATTTTTCTCCAAGTCTTCGATTACTAGTGATGCATCAATCGGTGTTGCACAATTTCCACTCACTATGGCAACTCAAAAATCAAATGAGTGGGTCACAATTCCTTCTCAAATAAATATTCAGGGGCAGTTTGCGGGGAAATGTGTGATGCAAGCCAGATTTGCTTCTGATGAAACAATTTTGGCTCAGGGTTTAGCTGGTGAAGAAGAGAGAAATTCTTTGAAGATATCCAATGATACGTTACAAAAGAGAGTCTCACAATTAGAACAGTCTTTGCGACAGCAGCTGCACAAAGAAATCGCGGAAGAGCGGGATGCATTATTAGAGAAGATGAAAACTCAGAATGCCGAGTTAAAGGGAATGCTCGAGGCTGCTTTGAAGAAGATGAAAAAATCAAAAGATGAAGAAAAGCAAGTTGCTTCTGAGCCCACAGATCAACAAATGCCAGATATTACTGATATTCAGTTACCGAAGAATATTTCGCGTTGGCGTTCTGCACATGTCCAAGCCTGGTTGGCATTTCAAATTGGGTTACCACAGTACATTGATGCATTTGCAGACGCCTCGATAGATGGCCTATTGCTGCTTAAGCACATTGATCATAAGCATCTAAAAGATTTCTTAAAGATAGAGAATGAAATGCATCGAACCAAAATTCTTTTGGGAATTCAACAATTGAAGGAAAAACAAAGTAAATACGAACAACTATTAGAACAGAAACGTAAAGAGAAGGAAACCGAGCGATTAAGACGTTTGCAGCGAGAGGAGGAAGAACGCAAGCGGAAGGAAGCACTCGATAAAAAGAAGAATAAAGGCAAAAAGGTGAAACCTCTCCCCACTATGTCCAAGCCTGAATTTATAGATAATGGTATTAATCGTGTTAAATTGGAAAAGGCATTAAAAGATCAAAATCAAATTCTTCGTGAAAAGCAAAAGAAGCTATCACAGCAATACCAAAGGTATAACAAAACTTGGCAATTTGAATATACTGGTAACGCAAAGCCTGAAGAAAAAGATGCAATGTTGAGTGACACTGTGTGGAATCAATTGGACCGTGCACATAACCATCAAAGCAAACCTGAATTAGGATCGAAAGCTTACCAAAAGATGATGAAAAATACCATCCTCCAAGATGTAACCCCAGTCCAAAGAGAAATTCGCGAGATTCCTCAAACATGCTCAACAGATGAAGTCTTAGCAGTTGTAAAGGGAGCGATGTTTGAAGTGTCAAATTGGTTACTAAAATTAGAGGAGATGAATTACAAGAAACAATACCTGTTGGACAATGATTTAGATGAATTTTTCTTGGAGGAAGCAGATGAAGAAAGGTTGAATATGGAACTCGCCGATGCCGATGTTGACGCAAATTCAGCAGAGAATGAGCTGCCACCAAGTTACAGCCATTATTTGGACGAAACAAATTCGATTCCAAATCCATCCATCGCAGAGAAAAAGGAAGAAAGTGGTCCGGGGATTGTGGAACTTGACGATGACGACGAAGCGCCTCCAGACTACGAGGAAGCACTTCATTCAAAAGACGTGCTCCCAACGAAATCTAAGGATAAAGAAATTGATTTACTATCCCCTGCGAAGGAACAAGAATCTACCTCTTCGCTTCTTCCTGCTCCGAATGTTGATATCCCACCACCTCCTTCGAATTCAGATAAACGGTTAGAAAGGCAAACAAAATCACGAAAACGCCAGCAACTGACAGAACTTTTATTGCAATCCCAACAACAGCAATATCAAGATTTATCTATGCCTCCACATTATGAAACTGATCGAATGAAGCTAATCTATCGTGCTTTTATTGATCAAACAAATAATCGTGCTCATTGGTTGGGAAACAACCAAAAATTAACCCGTCTAAAGTTAGAAGGTGGCATTGAAAACTTATTAAAGCTAAAATTATCGTGGGAACAGTTTGATATGTTATGGACTCGATTAGACTATCAAAGATCTGGTGATATTGATTATATTGAGTTTGTTAAGTTCTTTGGTAATTTGAACGAGTTTTTAACACATGAAGGAATGAATCATTTGACGTTGACACGTGGTACGACGGGGGCGGCAGTTTCAAACAATAAAACTCAGTATTATAATGCACAAGGGGAATTAACTGGTGGAAATAAAAGTGCAGAAGATGAAATGAAGATCTTAGTAGAGTATTTATATTACTTTGTTGATACTTTACGAAAGACTAATTTTACTATTATTGATATCTTTAGCTCTTTTGATCGTAACGGTTCAGGTGATATCTCTTTATCCGAATTTTGTTCGCTATTACGATTGGTCCTTGGACCTCAATTAGATGATCATAATAGTAAAAGATTTGATCGAAAGTTGATCTATCGTGCTTTAAACGTGCTTGATGTGGATGGAAATAAATCTATCTCCTTGCAAGAGTTATTGTTTTTCATTTATCGTATATGGAAGACGCAATTACAAGACCTTGCAAATGAAATTTCTTATTTAACAACAGAATTACATCAAAATGATGATGATAATGAACCTCAAACAGCAATGTTGACCATGAATCAGCAACAAAAGAAAACAAATCAGAAGAAAAAGGAATTAATTCAGAAACTGTTGCAAGAACGAGAAGATATTAAATCTGCTGTGAAAAGGAATTATCCTCGTCATTGGCGTGATAAATTAGAACGCCTTGGAATGGAGACGAATGCAATTCCTGGTCCTTTTACTCATCTTCTTAATCAGATGCATATTATCACCGAGGAATCCGCTGATGCTAATTTCACCTCTACTAATACCCACAAACAACCATTATCAGTCGATACAATTAAGAATGATGATTTTACTAATTTCTTCGAAACTTCGAAAGGAAGCCGTAACAACGCACCTTTCATGAGTCAGACTGTTCCCTCGCGCCAATCATCATTGTCGCCTCATCGAGAAACAACGTCAGGTGGGACACTAAACAGAGAGGCTGCTTATCTATCTGCATCGTCTCCTGCCAAGAAGCCTGGAAGAACTTATCTGTCCGGTCATAACTCTTTGTTAAGATTCAAGATTCGAATGCCAGCAGGTGCTCCACCAGTGAGAACAGCGACTCACAACCATCAACCAATGAAGCTATCTGTCCCAACAATTAAGTCTTTGGACAATAATCCAGATATGATTACTGGTGAAACAACAAATAAAGTTTTAAATGAATTTGATTACATGGCAGGAATGATGCATTAGTATTTAAGTCTATAGCCCATAAGCTATAAGTTTGCTATGTCTTGTTAGTTTACTATTTAGGATTGTATTACACGTAACAATGGTAGTGTATATAGGTATTGAATCACTTTCGGATATTTTATCACGATGTATTCGTAATAATAATCATAATTTTATAATTTTATTATAATTTGGTGGTGGAGTCTCGAGGAAGGATGGTAGTTAGTATTACAATCCAAATCCACTCTCTTCTCTCTTACTTTTCTTTCATTATAATACTATTCTATTACAACCACCAGTCTAACAAGAAAAAAGTAAGGAAAGAAGAAGCTAAAAACTGCAAGCAACTAGAATAAAATATCAAAGAAGAAAGAATTTTAACAGTTTCTGCCTCTTGACAACAGTGTGAGGTTCTTTGTTATTTTATTTATAAATGCCCATTGATGCAAGATGTTTTTGTAATAAAAAGTCTCCAGCAATAATCGGTTCATGCTTTGCACTTTCACCAGGTTGAGTCAGAATGGCTCGGACTTCAGCGTCACGGTTAGTATTGTGGAAGAAGGCGAGGGATTGACGACGACGGCATTGATAGGTTGATTCATCAGAATCTTCTTGGCGGAAGCCATTTTGAGTTAGATCGGACGAAGAAATAACAACACGATGTAAAGTAGAGCACCAACGATCATTGGTCCAGCGCTTCATCAGATCGCCTAGATTGATGACGAAAGCATTTTCAACATATGGAACATCATGCCACACTGGTGGATCAAGATCCTTCGATACCTGTAAACCAGGACCATCAGTACGTAAAATAGTAATCATACCATAGTCAGTATGAGCTGAGGCACGGAGTTGTCCGGGTAATACTTCAGTTCCTTTGGGAATGGCAGGATAATTGATAGCACGAAGAGCAGAGGCATGATGTGTGACGTAATTCTCAAAAAAGTTATTTTCTAAATTTAAGGCAATTGCGAAAGCTTGTGCAATATGTTTAGCCAAGACAGTCATGGTTTCGTAGTATTCCGCCCATGCTGCTTCGAAATGAGCAGGATTCGTAGGGAAGATTCGAGGTGGGAAACCAGCAAGAGGATCAGCAGGGCCTAAGCTAAACATTTCCTTGATATCAGGAGGTCTAGAAGTTTTTTCTCCTTTTTCAACTGCTTTGCCTTGACTCAACACTTCTGTGCCAATAGGGTTGTATCCAAAAGGATATTCCTCTTGAGGCTTCACATATTGCAATTTCTCTTCAAGAGATGTATCAAAGAACTCTTTAGTAGTACCCCAAACGTTATCAATGATATGTTGTGGAACTTGATGACCAACAAGAACAATAAATCCAACTTCTTCGCATGCTCGTCCAATTTTATGTGCAACTTCAGTCTTCTCTTCAACAGTCGCATCAGGTTTCACCAAGTTAGTGATATCAATGATTGGTACAACACTCATGGCTCGTTCTTTCCTTAGATCTAACAATCTACTCCCTATAGTATCTTTTGGAAGGTGTTGTTTGTTGTTGATGTTTGGTTGTGCAAGTTCCAGGAACTAAAACCAAAAAAAGCTAAGAAAACCGGACTCACTCTCAAACCCGTCATGCCGTGAAAATCGATTTTTCGTAAATTCGTAAATTCGTGGAAAGGTCGGTTTTTTTAAGAAAGGGTGCTCTTTGTGGTGTTGTTATCGTGGAATCAAGACAGGAAGAGAAAGGTCTTTCAATTGATTCAATACTCTTCGATATTCATTGAATATTATTATTTTCTTTCGTTGTCTTTTAACCAAGCAATGTTTTCTCCATAAAACGAGAGATATTAGAAAGAGGAAAAATTTTATCTCTCATTGTATTGATTATATCAATTATTAAAAATTTGTTATTCTATTTAATTGAAAGATTTCTTTCTCCATTTTTATTCGTTTATCGTTCTATTTTCAATCAATTTATTGAATTACAATTATCTCTATACAATTTTTACATGAGTGCTGTACATGATACTAACGGAACAACCAATCAAAATCCTCCTCCAGCCGCTAATCCAAGCGAGGCAATAGGTGCTGTCACTGCACAAGACAGGTAGGTTCCCGTTTTTTGCATTATCTTAATATTTATGCTAAATATTTCTTCTCCTTTCATTTTCTATTTTGCCTAATTCATCAGGAGAGAGTTGAGATCAGATACCGTCAACTATGATGCACAACGCATGATTGGACATGGATCTTTTGGTGCTGTTTTCTTAGCAAAAGTTGTAGAAACAGATGAAATCGTTGCAATTAAGAAAGTATTACAAGATAAACGATTTAAGAATCGAGAACTTCAAATTATGAGACAACTTATGAAACAACCGCATCCTTACATTGTTTTATTAAAGCATCATTTTGTTAGTAAAGGATCTAAATCAGATGATGTTTATTTAAATTTAGTATTAGAATATATCCCTGAAACGATATATTCTGTTGCTAAATATTTTAGTCGAAGAAAAGAATTTATGCCAATCTTCTCTGTTAAGTTGTATATGTATCAATTATCTCGTGCATTAGGTCATATTCATGGAATAGGCATCTGTCACCGGTAAGAACTTTTTACTTCTTGGGTCATCCCTTTTATAACCACTTGCATTCTTTCTATTAGAGATATTAAACCTCATAATTTATTAGTTGATCCTGTTCGTCATGTATTGAAGTTATGTGATTTTGGTTCTGCAAAGGCCTTCGTCAAAGGAGAACCTAATGTTGCTTATATTTGTTCACGTTTCTATCGTGCACCTGAGTTAGTATTTGGTGCAACGGATTACACAGTTGCGATTGACGTGTGGTCCGCAGGATGTGTTTTTGCTGAGTTATTAATTGGTACTCCAATATTCCCTGGAAGCTCTGGTGTCGATCAATTAGTTGAGATTATTAAAGTGTTAGGCACACCAACCAGAGATGAATTAAAATGCATGAATCCAAGTTATCAAGAGTTCAAATATCCTGTCATTGCCGCAAGACCATGGACAAGCATCTTCCGGCCCTCTACAGCGCCTGATGCCATTGATTTAGTGTCGAAGATGCTTTTATACATTCCTGAGAAAAGATTGAAATCCATTGAAGTAAGTCTAAGTCTTAAATGATTCCTTGATCATGATGATGTTCTAATTTTTATAATTTTTTTTAAATTAGTGTTGTGGACATCAATTCTTTGATGAATTAAGAGATCCTAACACTACCATGCCAGATAAATCACCACTCATGCCCGATCTGTTCCAATTTACTCATGAAGAGTTAGTTCTTTCCAATCCAGAATTAAATAACAAGTTAATTCCACCTCATGTCCGATCAGCAGTCACTACTACAGCTTCATCAGCGACTGCATTGCCTGCTTCAAGAACAGAAGCAATTGCTCCTCCAAACACCACACAACCAACAGAAACTTAAGATAGATGAAGTGCTGATTGAGAATATACATACCATACGGCCTTCACTACTCTTTATCTTATTAGCTCTGGTTTAGTGTAAATTGTTTGTCTTTTTTTTGTTTTTTACGCTCTCTTTGTTTCCTTTCCTTGATTTCATTGAAAATGTTCTTTCTAAAGGAAATATGAGTCCGACGGCACTTTTCGACTATAACCAAGGACATACATGTATCATCAGAGAGATATCGATCTTCGAATAGTGGCAAAAGAAGATTGGGAAAACTCTTTACCTCTAATTTCAATCAACCTCTCTACTATTTTACAGTCTTGATGGCATTTTTTCTCATATGTGAGATTCTGTCGGTAGTCACCGTTAAAAAACCGCTTCAGGGTTGAAAGAACACCTTTCCTCCTTTCCAGCTCTCCCACAACCAATATCTTAAGAGAAGAATGGATCCATCAGAGTTTGAAGGAACGATTGAAAGGGAGAATGAGGTTGTTTCTGCTGGGGTCTTGGAGAATTTACTCACTACTGCTGATTTGCCGAAGTTTCAATGTTTAGATTTGTTGAAGGAAACACAAGACATCTATCTGGCCATTTATAACCTACAAGATACTTTAAAACAAAAAGAGAAACTTAATCCACTTCAAAATGAGAGCATCTTACAAGAAGTTGAGGAAACATCAGCTAAAGTGATTGAATTAAAGGAAGAATACCTCACACGACGACAACACTTAAAACAAGAAGTAAAAGAATATTTAACACATTTACCACATCACCATCCAAATGAAAACGACGAATTACAAACTTCTTTTTCCAGTTTTCTTATATTCTCAGAGAAAAGTGAGAAAATAGTGACAGGGTTTAAACAAGAATATGATTTCTTAGTGAATCTGAATAAATTTATTGAAATGAATTATTTTAAATTTATTAAATTATTTCAAGATTTTCCTAATTATCATGAAATTATTGATAATTCTTTACGGATATGTTTGAAAAGTCAAGAAGTCATTAAGAATGCTCAAGAACAATTAAATATTGCCGAAAAGATTATTCATTCGTATTCACCATCAACTACCTCCACCAATACCGAAGGAGGAGGGGCAGGAGGAGGTGGTGGAGGGAATAATCTTCCTTCGATTAGTAAAATTCTTCACTATATAGCAAATTATGAGAAATCTTCTTCTCATCATGCACATCTTCATCATTTTGATTTCTCTAGTAGAGATCATTCCACACACAATCCAGCATCTCACACATCTGAAGGAAATAATACCACTAAGAATAATGTTAACAACAACCAACAAGAACTTCACGAGTATTATCAATTAGAAATAAACTCTCTTCAACAGAAGCATGAATTAGAACTCAAACAACAATTGCACAGGCAGTTTCTCCAAGCACAAGAGAAAGAACTCCAACTAACAAAGCAGTTAGAGACTATTATCAATCAGAAAGAAGATGAAATCCAACAGTACGTGTCAATGATTAATAGTTATGAGTTAAAACAACAGTTGTTGAAAGAGCAAGAGAAGATGATTGAGCAAGAGAAAGAGAAGAAGGCGAATATTGAAGAGAAGTGCCGTCAACAGATATTGGAGATGAGTGATCTACGCGATCAGTTAATGAAAGGTAGACGCGATCATAATGATTTGCAGCAACAATACAACGAATTGCTCAATTCATCGCAACAGAATACGATTCAGCTGCAAGAGAAAGTGAAGGAATTAGAAAAACATGTCAGCGAACAGAACTCACAAATTCAAAACTATCAACATCTTGTCCGACTACTACCGAAAGAAGAAGAGATTCAACAGTTTGCCAAGGAAGTAGGATATTACGAAGATAATGATGACGATCACACCGATGAGGACAAAGATTTGGAGGAAGACTTCGATGAAGGTACAGTTGAAAGAAGGAGAGAAAGCGACCGGGGGAAGTTGAATGTAATGTCCCTTGTCAACGGGCAAGTTCCACCTCGTCTGACATGGCATCAGTTAGAGATTTTCATTCAAAGTACAATCCGACGTTTAAACAACGCTGTCATCGCTTACCGCATTAAAGACAACGAGTGGACTAAGAAATATCAGGCACTCGACGTTCAGCATGAACAACTCATGAAAACATCAGAAAACTTTCAGATCCAAATTAAACTCCTAGAGAATGAAGTCAAATTCTCTCAACCGTCTTCATCACTTCCCTTTTCACTACCTTCTCCTGTCGATCGGAACTCGAAAAACTCATCTAGTAAGCTGCCTAACTCCTCCTTCGTAGACTTGGAGTTGAATAATCTCATCGAATCTTCAAGTAGCTACCCTCAACATACAATCCAGGGAAATCAAAGCCATGCAAACAGCAGAAAAAGTACCGGTAATGAGAATTGCGAGGAATATGTTTCTATTCTTCAGCAACAAAGAAACCATTACATGAAGCAGACCGAGCAATTTCAACAAGAGTTGCAATTGTATAAGAATCATGTGAGTCGATTGGAAGATGAGAAAGAACACCTCACTAATGAGAACATGGAACTCTATCGTCGACTACGGGTGTTGCGAGTCATGAATAACAGCACTCACACAGCTGGTAGCAGCTCCTTGTCAAACAATCATGAGATGCGGAGCCGTCGTCATGACCAGTATTATGAAGATAACAGTGGAGGAGTTGCAAGTAGCGGAGGACGAGGAAGCGGTGGAGATCAAATGGATATAATTGATCAAAAGTATCATCAGATGTATGAAAATAATGATCTCAATCCGTATAAGATTATCGAATTAGAGAAAAAGCAATACGTGGCATCGATGAGTTTGTTCGAAAGAGCAATTATAACAATCTATCATTTCATCATGAAGGATGCTAACTTGCGTGTCGTGTTTTTGATTTATTTACTTTTTATTCATTTTTTGTCCTTTTCTTACATATTTCAAATCTTAAATCCTCAATTAGCAGAAGAAGTGGATATGCATATGAAGAATAAATGGAGCATGGAAACTTTATCGATGGCGGAGCATCCTGATCTTATGGACTAGAATAAATAATAAAGAAATAAAGAAAAACTATTCTAGGAGATGGACGCGAGTAGTCCTACAGTTGTGCAAGCTGACAAAATTTTCTCCTTTATATTCTGTTGTGATGTGTTAGGAAAGTCTTCGGATGACTAATAAGTTGCCTTTTTAAGTTCCTTCGTTTTGTTTTATTGGTTTATGTAATTGTAATTTATAGGTAGGAAGAACTGATCGTTTAAAATTAACGTATAAAATCAAAAATTTGCAGTAAGAAGACATGGTTCATTTTTTTCATGTTTGCTTGTTAGGTTCAAGAAGATCTTTCCTTCAGTTGTGAAAACTTATCACTACAATCCACCACTAATATAACAATGCCTCGAACTAGAAGACAACTAGCAACTTTAAAAGAAAAGACTTATGTTCCCATCCCAGCAAAGAATGATACCACACTCTTCCAAAAGAGTGGAAACTGTATCGAAGGATTACCTTTACCAATCTTTCAAATCATACAAACATATTTAAATGAAATTGATTACCGTGATTTAATGAATTGTAATCTCTCTACCTTCCAACCAATTAAATATGAAACAGTGAAATACACCATCATTGGACCAGAGAGATGGATTCACATTGACTCTTTACATGATGAGAACAAAGAAGACTTCTACCATCGTTTAACCACACAAACTGTGAAAGATAAGTCCAAACAAATTACCTTATCTATCAAAGAGATTAAAGAACCCTTAATCATGAAATCCTTTCATATATTCGATGGTCTTTATAAACTCTTTATCGATAATTTAAAAACAAATAAAAAGAAATTTAATTTTAATATTTTTAATAATATTTATCATGTGATATTAAAAGAGTTTTCTGAGAGTATAGAAGTCATTGATAGTGGATTTAATAATGTTGTTAAATTAGAGTTAATCATGTTTTATGGTTTGTATTCGATCAGTAATATTAATCAAGATAAAACATTAAAAGAGTTGAAAATAACACAATGTGGAGGAATCAAGGAATTAGACTTTCCTGTTGATAATATACCTATTGTCTATATTGATTGTCGTCAATTACTTCGAATTAAATCATTTAAGAATCACAATCAATTAACAGTCATGACAGCAACGACTCCACTACCAACGATGATGGATGATTTAATAACACAATTAACACCATCATCATCGAATCTGAATTATTTGAAATTAATTATTGATTTCCCTCTTGATTTCAATCAATTTGAAATCTTTCAGAGGATACCAGAACTCTGGCTAAGTCCCTATAACACAAGGCAAGAGCATCACTTCCCTCTATACTATGGTGAAAACCTCACATTAAGAAGATTTAATATCTCCTCATGGAACAATTATCACAGCGATCCTACTGCCTTCACTAGATTAACGAAATTAAATCTCTCTTATTGCAGAGGATTGACTGATTTCCCTCTAATACCACAATTAATCGAATTAAAATTAGATTATTGTTATGGATTAAGATCATTACCTACCTTTCTTCAATTAAAAACACTTCATATTCGCAATTGCTCTGATTTAGTGACAATCTCCTCAATCCAACCTTCACTAAGAGAGGTGGAGATTGTTTATTGTAAGAATCTGATGGATATCTCCTTCGCCTCGAATATCAAGAAATCATTCATATTACGACAATGTGATTTAATCTCTAACATCGCCATGTTAAAGAATATTCCAATCCTAACCATTGATTCCTGTCTTAACATTACATCATTATCATCGCTATCAGGTGAATCATTAGAAAGTGATCGAAGGAAAGTATTTCTATTAAAGTTAAAGAAAGTGAAAGATCTGTCAGGGATAGGTAATATTCATTATTTAGAGTTATTTGATGTGACAGGGATTGTGAATGGTGAAGGTATTCATGATATTTATGATTTAGTTGTTAAGTTTAGTCCTAATGTCGATGATACGAAAGGATTTCTAAATATTCGTAATTCGTTAACTCTTCAGAATTGTCTTGGTCTTCGGAGGTTGGGTGGAGTGGCGGGGATTCCTAATGTGAATATTATTGGTTGTTGGGATCTTGATGATTATTCTGATCTTCACAACCATGACGTTGTTACGATTAAAGGGATTAATGGCACTCGTATGAAAGCAGTGAAAGATTTTCAGCGAGATCATCAAATTAAAAGTCTTATCTTCCTTGATAGTAATAGTGAGATATTGGAGGCTCATCATCTACAATAAGGTAATTAATTCATCAAGGAAATTTAGAACTCTTAGGTCATCTATTTGCATTTCTTTCGATTCATTACATTTTAACTAGAACAAGGTCGTGAGTATTGATTCACTTTGATTTTGTAATGTAACTTTAAAGCCTGCTCCTATACAATGCTAATGATGTGATGTTCTCTTGCTATTGAGAGAGATGATGGAGAATAGAAGAGAATCATATGATCACTGTAAAATTGATTGTTATTTTATTTTACGATTATTAATCGTTGGAAACTCTATTATTGTTACTATTATTACTAACACTTTAGCTACATGAATGAGTGAAAGAATGAGGTGAGAAGAGGAGGAGGAGGAAGTGGAAGAAGTGTGCTATCATCGTTGTCTAATAAGGGGGGAGGTATGTTATGTTGGTCGTTTGAGGAAGTAGAGCAGATCATATGATATGAATAGGAGGAAGAGATGAGAGAATGAACATAGAAGACGTGTATAGGATGAAGAGAGAGAAGACTTCACAAAAATGACATGGAAAGATATGATATGACGTCATCACCACCTTACAATTCAGTTTGATAGGAGATATCGTCCCAAGGATGTCTATACAAATAGATAAGTTAAAGAAAAGAACAGAGTATTAAGGAAGAGCAACATAACATACCTGTATAATCCTTGTTTCAGTCTCTTCTGATCGATGTAGTGACCGATGAAACCAATAGATCTGCCTGCAACGAAGAGACCGTTCAAACATCCATTGGTGATTAATTCATTAGCCTCTGTGAGATCAAAGGCACCACAGTTTCTTAATAAATCAACAAAGCAAGCAGCGATACATCCATCAACGTTTAAGATCAAAGTAGCCTTCTTCTTTGTTGTGATTTGTTCAACCTCCATAGCGAAGTCTAAGACAGGAGTGGCAGGGAAATGCTTCTTGGCATAGTCCTTGATGATTTTCACTCTCATATCAGGGTTCTGTAAGGTTCTGACACGATGGCCAATACCCATGATTAATTGATTCTTCTTTTTCATTGTGTTCACGAAGCCAGCAGCATCTTGACCGTTATCAACAGCAGTCATGAACATGTGAGCAGCATCGTCTAAGGCACCACCGAAGCGAGGACCAATAGTCAGAAGACCAGAACATAAAGAAGAGACAAGATCTTTGCCAGCACGAGCAGAGACGATGGTGTTGTGCGCACCGGAGACAGCAGGTCCGTGGTCCGCAGAGACCATCAGAACCATCTCAATGAACTTAGTGGCATATGGAGGTAAGCGACGTCTGAACCATAACAATGATAAGACACCACCAACACCAATGTCATTAGCGATTGCCTCGGAGATTGGCATACCAGCATAGGTCAACTCATCTCCACGATCATCAGAGATAGTGGAGATAAAGTTGGCAGGCTTACGAATTAATCCTAATCTCTTAGCCCAGCTGTAATCCATAGGAATCTTTGGAGTAGGAGGCTCAGGCTTTGGAACAATAACACCTTGCTCGACGAGCTTAGAGTAAACCTCGAAGATCTTCTCACCGATGGAGTCAAAGCTTCGTGGGACATGAGCACCAGCATCAGCCATAGCTTTATTCTTGGCAGCGGCAGTCTCTAAATCACCACGAGCCATAGCACCGGCGTGACCGAACTGCACTTCATAAGGGAAGATAGAAGCACAGGTTCCCATCACCCAAGCGACTAAAGGCTTGGTGATGCGACCACTCTTTATTGCTTCAGCGACAGCATACTCATCAATGCCACCGACTTCTCCTAACAAAACCATCATCTTGACCTCCGGATTATCATTATATCTAAGAAGATGATCTAAGAATAAAGAACCTGGGTAGCGATCACCACCGATGGCAACACCTTCGTAGACACCATCAGAGTTACGAGATACTATGTTATTTAACTCGTTGGACATGCCACCAGACTTAGATACATAAGCGACAGAGCCAGGGCGATAGAGCTTAGACATAATGATGTTATCCAACATACCACCGGTATTACCAATACGGAAGCATCCTGGTTTAATACCACCAACGGTGGCAGGACCGATGATACCAACACCTTTCTCATTGGCATCCTTAATGATCTTACGGGTTTGCGATTCTGGTACACCCTCAGCGATGATGGCGATGGTCTTGATCTGAGTGGAATACTTCAAAGCATCCTCGACAGTCTCGTAGACAGAGCGGAAGGAAGCGAAGTTAATCATCACGCTGACATCGGAGTGCTTAGCAACAGCTTCTTGAATGGTGGTGTAAACAGGGATTAAGGTCTCATCAGTACCCCAATAGAGCTTGGCGTAGTGATTTCCGGAGAAAGGGAAGACCATGCATGCAACGGATGGCTTACTTCTGCGGCACATGAAGTCGAAGTCCAACATACCTTGGACAGCAACTGTTTGCAAACCGTAGACGATGGCACGAGTTTCAGGCAAAAGGTCAACGACGGCGTGACGATTGAGAACACCTTGATCGTCGGAGATTGACAAGTCAGAGGCATAGGTGTTCTCTGACTTGGTCTCAGTTGGGTTGGCAGCCTCGCTGGAAGAAGGGGCCTTAGTAGCGGCGATCATGTTACGATTGTCTTGTGCAGCATCAAATTCAGGATAATCTTGAGGATTTCTTAATCCAAGAGCTAATGGAACGACAGCAGTAATGTGAGTCTCAGGACCATATAAATGGATTGGTAAGCCCAAGTCAAGACCTGTTTGACGCATATTCTTTAAACCTTCTTGATAGTTAGGACCAGCACGACGAACCCAAATATCAACTTTAGCTTCCAATAATTCATCACGATACTGCTTCATGGCCTTTTGAATACCAGTGAAGGTTGCAGCAACATCAGTGAAGTTAGCAATACCACCACCAATAATTAATACTTTGCCACGTGGGTCTTTATGGCGGCACATCAAAGAAAAGATGGTACGAGCATAATCATAAGTCTCTTGTAAGGTTGGTGCACCAGAGTATTCACCGTAGTTGGCTAATTCATGACCGAAACCTAAATCAGAGATAGTATCAGCATAAACGACAGAAGCTCCACCACCAGCAACCATAGTCCACACACGACCATATTGATTTAAAATCGTTAATTTCAATGATGAACCTGAACCTTGATCAAGCTTTTTGATGAAAGCTTCCTCAGGGAACTCAGCACGACCAAAAGGAGCAGGGAATTCAATTGCACCCCATTGAGAGGCATTCAAGAAGTGAGCAGTCTCATCAATCTTGGCAGCCATATCTAAAGGAGTGATGCGACCATCATCAGTCATGACGAGAGGGTTGACCTCCAAGTAAACGAAGTTCAAGTCGCGGAATAATTTGATTAAAGCGACAATAAAGCCAGCAAGATAGTCTTGTCTCTTGGCTGGAACGTGAGTTAACAAAGCTGCCTTAACTTTCTCAGCAGTTGGTTCTTCGGTGATGTTTAAAGATAAGCGAAGACCTTTGGAATCGACATCTCCCACATCGACACCACCTTCGTGGTAGAAGAGCACCTCATCATTATGACGGAAGCTCTAAAAGAAGAGAAGGGTAAGAATCCACAAGTAAACTCCTAAAAGAAAGGATTTACCTGAAGGCAGATGTAATACTCGTCAGACTGAGCATGAGGGACGAAAGGTTCGACGATGAAGTGATCTAGGATTCCAGTCACAACCTCAACTTTGCACTCCTTATTCATGCGTTCCTTGATCCAAGTCACGACTTCAGGCCAAGTCTTGTTGATTGCAAGTAAACCAGCTTTTCCACGACGCTTGATGAGCTGATCTGGCTTCACAACAAGCTTAGTGTTAAGAAGCCAAGGATTCTCGGAGGCTAACGCATCAAAGGCAGTAGGATCTTCAGGACGAATAGAGGAAGGAGTAATAAGCAATGCACGATCCTCAAGATTGTAATGTTGGGAGCCGGAGTAGTTAGATAACCATCTTGACACTAACTTCTTTCCGTGATATTCACGAATAGCTTTAGCAGACATCTTTTAATTCAAAAAAATGTTAAAGATAATGAATCAAATAGAAAGAATGTAGTGGGAAAGACTACACAAATATTGCTAGAAAACAGTAAGATTTGCTAGATCCTTTGATGGTCGAAGATGAGTGGATCAACGAACACGAGCTTTGGATTCGATGACCTTTGATGGATTTTCTTCCAAATCTAGCCGTTGAGTCAACGGGTCTTTTCTATTTCTTCCCATCTGCAATTTTTGCCAATCTCAAACTTTCACACTTTTCTAACCAAATAATTCTATTTCTTGAAAACTCAAGAATTCGGTATGTACGATGATGCAGAGTGATGATGTTGTCATGAATCATCGAAAAAACAATGACTGAAAAAAGTCAGTCAAGGGATGACTGTACTTCAATCATACAGTCATATGACACCACTAAGATAGAAATAGAATTAGAAGGAATCATTACAATCGAATTGAATATACAGAATCATTGAATCATTGAAGTGTGCAAAATGGGTACCAATCATCAATTTACTGCGAAAGAACTTCAAAGAATGAATGAAGGATTACCACCATGGGAATCTATGAGTTTTGCTTGTGGTGGATGGTTGCAGTGTTACATGTTTGGTGTTGCAAAGGCTATGCAAATGTGTAAATTAGACAAAGGTGTCAGATATTTTGGTTGTAGTGCAGGTGCTTTGGCTAGTGTTGGTTTAGCGATTGGTGCTAATTTCGATGACGCGATTCGATTTTGTAAAGATGAATGTGTTCCGCTTGCCTATAGTCATTCAGCTGGATTATTTAGACTGGCTGACTATGTCGGTGAGAGTATTGATTTGAATGTATATCCATTATTTGATAATCTTCAACCTGACGTACTAAACGTCGCCGTCACTCGATTACCGTTCTTTCAACCAGAAATAATATCTTCCTTTGCAACTAAAGAAGATTTAAAGCTAGCTTTATTAGCATCAAGTGCAGCCTTTCCCTTCGCTCCTATACGTAATATGCATGGTAAATGGTACATCGATGGAGGACTATCTAACTTCCAACCTGTATTAAACGACGAAACAATCACAGTCTCTCCTTTTTATTTCAGTGATTGTGATATCAAACCATCGCGATATATCCCACTTTGGTGGAGTTTCCTGCCACCTGGTCGCCCTGAAACGATTGAGTGGTTGTATAACCTGGGATTCGTTGACGGGGTAAACTATGTAAGATCTCGGGGAATTCCTGTTAAAAGTGAACTATTAAATCAGGAAGAAAAGATTACTCACGAATTTAATATTCGAAAACAAGTGAGGTAAGCGACTTTACTGTTTTCATCTTATCAATTATTTATCTAACTGCTATTATAGTATACACCGATTCCTCGGATATGACACGAAAAAACTGACAAATGAATATATTTCCTTTACTATGGATTTTATATTGTTAGTTTTATTAATCTTTGTTCTCAAACCAATTGTTTTAGGCTTGATTTATATTGAATTATTTGCGAGAATGTTCTTCCTGTCAATGTTCACTGTAATTCATTCTTTATGGGATATTTCTCCTCGATCATTGATTCGAAGATTGATAATACGTCCCTATTTACATTTCATGCTTTATTTTACAGGAGGATTAGTTGCAGTTCCCCGAAATATGCCCGGACAGTCAGTGAATGTGAAGCGAGCGAAAATGATGAAAGATCTGTGGGAATGTGTGCGATGTGCTGGTTCTTTATCTTTATTAATGAGGTTTTTCTCTGGTCCTCCTTCAACCGCAGAACTTCGACAACATAAGAAATTAGCGAAGAATTCCTTGTGTTATCGAATCTTTCATCACATTATCTAAATGACCC
>VFQN01002974.1_pt1 | contig 25157 bp, 18 predicted proteins | sample 3512371 | NCBI WGS metagenome assembly VFQN01 (sample SAMN10412370, study PRJNA504923) | tailings metagenome | isolation source: Replicate 2 from Balatoc abandoned mine | place: Philippines: Itogon, Benguet | collected 2017-08-28 | reverse complement strand
TTTCCACAGAACAGACAGAGCGACTTCAACACGACTCATCGACCTCCTCGCCTCATCTATCATCGATCGTCACTGCAATGCTACGCAATCTCATTCTTTTAGGTGCTCCTGGAGGAGGAAAGGGAACTATTGCAAAGAAGATCATCAAGGACTTCACTTTCATTCCTGTGAGAACTTCTCAACACTTTCACACCACGCTCTTAACAATCACTGTCTTTAGATCTCCACTGGTGATTTGATTCGCAAAAATGTTCATGAGAATACTGACCTTGGTAATATCGCTAAGAAGTACATCACAGAGGGTGCTCTTGTCCCTGACGAAATCGTGGTGCGCCTTCTCTCAGAGGAGATTGAGCGCGTCAAGAAGCAACAAAAGAGCATCTTATTGGATGGATTTCCACGCACTTTAAAGCAAGCCGCTATCTTACAGGAGAGTGGAGTGAACATCGACTTCGTCGTGAACCTTGAAGTGCCTCACGAGGTTATTATGGACCGCATGGCGCAGCGCTGGATCCACTTCGCCTCAGGCAGAACCTATTCTTACGACTACAACCCTCCCAAGAAGATTGGTAAGTCCTTTGTTATGAATCGATCTCATGGTTAACTGATGCGATTGTTGTTAGGCTTCGACGACGTCACCGGTGAACCTCTCTCCCAGCGCGAGGACGATAAGCCAGAGGTTGTGAAAGCTCGCCTCGACTTGTATGAGAAGACAACTAAGCCTCTTGTCCACTATTATCAAACTGTGAAGACTTGCAAGGTCGAATCCTTCAAAGGCACAGAATCCGACGTCATCTACCCACAGGTCAAGAAGTATCTCCAAACTCACCTATAAACCTCTATTGATCTATTGTAAGTTAAGGTTGCTAGTTAGTTGTTTAGTTCTTCGTTACACTAGGAGTCTGTCTGTGTGAAGAGTTGAGGTCGTTAGAATGAGTCGATAAGAGTCGACTCTTATCGACTCTTCTCTTGTCGTTTCTTCTCTCAGTGAAGAGAGGAACTAGACGAGGAGATTCATCTCAATCACTTGCTTCGATGATCGCACGATCGAGGTCAACTGAGGAAAATACAAAGGAGGAATTGTTTGGTGGAGGAGATATCCTTCGAATGCCTGCAGATAAGAAGTTCAGTCGCCCTGAGTTCCTCGCATTTCAATGGAATTCAACGATCGTTTTAGAGTATTTCGTCGAGAAAATGGATTTGGTTGGATATCAAGAGATTATATGTTCGCATCCTATTGATGGGCTTGTGTTTCTTTCGCTGCATGAAGACTTTTCCATCTCCGACCTCCCAGCACGCCATCCCATGCACCTTCTGAAGATCTACGCACATGCAGAGAGACTGCGGCGACATTGCTTCGAATTCTTGACAAAGAAGCCTGATAGCGTCCCCGAGTACCTTGAGGACTGGAGCACCATTCACTTCTCTCACTTCTTCGCCGAGCAGAAAGTAAGCGAATATCTGTCTCACTTAGTGACGTCATTCCTCACTCCTTCTTCAACAGCACGATCTTAAGGCCGCGCTGATAGCACTGAGATATAATTGGAGCTTTCAGAAGCTTCTCAGTATCTTTCAGACAGGTGCAGTGAGTCAGGCGGGGATCGAAGGCTTCTGCGGTGAGCAGGATCTGCTCAAGATTGTGCAGGAAGTGAAAGAGTTGTTTGGAAAGGTTTCTCAGAGGTCAACAAAGATAAAGAAGCAGAAGGCTGTGGCTCCAAGTCGGTCGCCCGCGTCAAGCAGTGTGCACGAGGAGACAGTGAAGCCCGAGACCGTGGAGGGAGGGGAGGAAGAGATCATCATGAAACAGCCGAAGCCTGTCACTGCTATGAAGAAGAGAAAGAAGACAGCGTCACAGACAGGCCGCACAGCATCTCGCACGGAGAATGAAGAGAAAGAGGGTGTTTCTAAGACTTGAAGATATGGTACTAGTATCTCTCTCAGGGAGTGCTGAGAGAAAGAACAGAGATAGTGATGCTTGACACGAAAAGAGTTCGATTTGTTTTAAGAAGAGGAAAAGAGAGAAAGAGAGAAAGAGATCGATAGAGAGGAATAGAGTTATTTTGTTGTGGTTGGTTCGTAGGATGTCAACATAAACACACATAGAGAGTCAGAGGGAAAAGAGAGCAAAGCATTCTATCTTCACACTGTCTTCTTTCGCATCGTTTGTTTGTCACGAAATATAATCTAAGCATCGTCAGCGAATAAATGCTGAGGATGTTGCTTCACATGCTGTGCAATCGCTGACGTGGCTGGATTGGGCACCCCTCTCCTAGAACTGCGAGTGGAGGGCGTAACAGCAGGCGATAAGGTGGAGCTAGCAACTGCAGTCTTCTGACGCTTCTTCGATTTCTCTTCAGCAAGTTCAAACTCCGCGTCTTCGCCATCGTCATCTACATCCATATCAGCGTCATCGCCATCGTCGTCCTCATCGAAGTTCAACTTCTTTCTCTTCGTCGGGGTCTTCTTCGTCGCACTTCCTTTGATTGCCTTCCTCTTCTTCCCACTCGCACTCTGAGATATCTTGGATTCGGCATTACTTGCTACGGGTGTGGAGGCAGTCTTCCTTCGTCTCTGGTTCGTGCCTGTGCTCGATAGATGAGACTCTAGCTTGAAATCGTCTCCGTCAGTGTGTATAATGTGATGCACTCGATGATAATCTTGCAGACAGTGTAAGAAGACATCTCTCCACACTGCCTCTCGCTGAAGCAGCACTGCTTCTCTGTCCTTCTCCTTCTCCCTGCCTCTCCCTGCAGTGACAAAAGCGATGAGTCGCTCTTTCGTCACATGATTCTCCACAGGATTCGAGTCCGCCGAGGACAGTTGGAAGTCAAAGTAACGATCGTTGTTGAGTTTCTCGGAGGACGAGAAGGCGGCGGAAGACTTGTCGTTCGGGTCGAAGTTCTGACACTTCTCGTCGGAGAGATTGTAGATTATCTTGAAATATGACTTCAGGCGGATGAGTATCTCCTCACAGCGCAGTTGGTAGTGATGACTGAGCATCTCGTACATCGTCTGATAGATGGTCGAGTGACTCGCACCTCCTTGAATCAGAGGATCAATTATGCCGCGCCACTTGACTTCATCCAATCTCATCATATGATTCAGTGGGTCAGAGGATTCTGTCTTTGCATTGCCTTCTTCGCTTTTCGTCTGTTTTGGTGTGTTTGACGTCCCATCAGTTCCTATGATTCCGAGTTGTGCATAGATACTTTCAAGTTTCTTCAGAACGATGACGCAGTCAGTGGGGACGGTGCGACCAATCCAATGAATGATGTAGAGCACCTCGTCGATCGAGACAAACGGCAAGGTGGCGAGGGTCATGGCATAATACCTCACTTTCGAGAATTTCTTGCCTAGACGATCGAGTTGGTCCAGGAAGTTCTTCTCTGTCACCTTCGCAGAGGCGCCATCGCCATCCTTACTCTTGTTAGAGGAAGTGCTCTTTTTTGTACTCAATGCAGACAGAGGCTTGCCTTGCGGAGATGGGAGAGACGAGACTGCTGACTTCATAGGAGAGGAGATTCCTCCACCTTCCTCTTGCGCAGAAAGCAGAGCAGTTGCATCAATCACTGTACTGATGCATCTTCGCAATAGTCCATATAAGAACTGAATCTTTCTTTTCTTGTTGGGCACAATGCAAGTGAGATACAGACTACTGAAGATGGAATGTGAGGTGTCTAAGTCCCGCTGTTTCGGGAGAACTGGCGTCAGATGGTTGAAAGTTTGCAGCTGAAAGTCATGCGCCGCCTCGATTCCCTCGATTAGACGAGAATCTAAGAAGTTTGGATGTCTTTCGTCTTGAATCTGCAGCAAAATTAATGATTCTTGGCGGATTTCCTCGTTCTCGTCTCCGAGGAGCATGACGGCGAGTGCGAGGATGTCTAAAGGACAGATCATACCTTGACGGAGCAAGGTGGCGAAAAGTTGCAATGTGCAATATCTTAAGGAAATTGAAGGCTTTTTGAGGAACTCTGTGAGGTCTTTGTGATACTGTTGAAGAACAAAGCCTGCAATCGTCGCATCAGAGTCGTGATCGACTGCTCCTCCCAGAACTGTTGTTCTTTTCGAAATTCCCACGCCACTCTCTTTCATCTGTTGAATCGACGCCTTCTTTTCTAACTGCTGCTCTTCAGAAACCATCATCTCCTTTAGGCCGATCAAGAAGCGCTCGTGAAGGGTTTCGTTGAAGCGATCTGACAGAACCTGACGAATATGCTCTTTCTCCTTCGCGAGCAACATGATACGAGGATAACCAGCAAAAATTCCACACAAACACTGGATCGCTCGAAGTTGCACAGCAGGATCTGGCAAAGAAAGAGAATACATTACGACCGAATAGCCGATGCCGTAGAAGAGTCTCGGATCGAAACCAGTCACTTCTCTGAAACTCATCTGAGCGACTCTCTCATTCAAAGCGATCAGATGCTTCTTGAATAGCGTGGAATCAGGTTCTAACTCCTTTAAATAGTTTGAAGGTAATTTTAAGAGAATGGTCTTGCATTTCCTGGAGTGCTCACAGAGATAGCCGTAGATGACGAGACAGCGCTGCAATCTCGCCGATTGCTGCGGATGCAACTGATCTATCTTCGAGGGATCTGTTGGCAGACTCTGCACTGTTTGAGTAAGTGAGACGAAGCATTTCTCTGCGAGTTTAATGAAGGGAACTCCGTCTAAAGTGACGTAAGCAATGAGACTCGCGATACAAGAGATGGAAGATGAAATGTTTTTGCCCGACTGAGTGAAGGCAATCGTCACTAGATCTTCGATGATGCGGTCTGGATTTACGAAGGATAAATTAGATTTCTCTAACACTGCGACGCTTTCCAAGATCTTCATCACGTAGCCACAGACTGCCACGTTCTGTGCAGGAGAAAGCTCACTGTCGCCCTTGAGATAGGGCAGGAAGACCAAGAGATGCCGAGAGACAAAAGGAGGATGAGCTTCACAGAACAGAGCAATTGTGGCGATGATAGAGACCTTGTAGTCCGCAGGAGAGAAGTTTCTCGCGTGAAGGAAGTTAATCACAGCAGTGTGGTGGTTTTCCTCGATGAGAATCAGCAGCTCTTTCATAAAAGCGACAATCTTCTCGCAATGCTGGAAAGAAGCTTCCCGTCGCTGCTTTGCAGTTGACGAGGTTTCGTTTCCTTTTTCTTTTTGATGCAGTAACTCTTGCAAGAGAGTTAAGATCCAAGCATGAGACACGTCCATCAGAGACACTTCAATGAGCTGAAGTGCAGTGAATTCCACGTAGAAATCCTTAAAATCCTTCAGATTTGCTTCCTTACCAACACTTTTCCCTTGACTAAGTTCTCTGGAAAGCAGTCCTAATTGATAATACGGATTTCCTGTGGATGCTATCTGCGAAGAGGAGGTGAAGAGATTTCTCATCACTTGAATCGCGTTGATCGAAGGAGGAGAAAACCAAATCTGCTGGAAGATTGCGCAAATTGTTTCTTTAATGCTCTCTTCCTCTTTTGGCGCTGATAATCGTTCGAGCAATCTCGCACAGAGGTCGATGTACTGCACATGAATCGGCTGATTTTGCAGAATGTCGCGCATAATAATCACCACACTCTTTCTCACCGAGATTCCTTCGTCTAGTAGCAGAGGCTTCAGTTCTTCCAGGAGGCGATTGCCTATATTTCCTTGCGAATATCCCGAGGCAATTATCGGACCGATAAGCTTTACGCCTTCTTCTCTCACTGCGATGGAACGATCATAGAGGATTGACACAATGGTGTCACAAAGTCCCTGATTATCCTGCAGGATCTTCTCTAAATTCGAATGAATGAATTTAGACAAAGCCTTCACAGATCTCGCTCGAACTAGAGGTGACGTATCTCCGATCATATAAAGCAGTGCTTCCAACAGCTTCGACAGCAAAGGCTGGAAGGTTCGCTGAACAATGATCGATCGAGTCAGGTCTTCGCTTAGTTTGTGCGATTGAATCTTTCGCTCTTGAATGAAGTAAGGCAAAACAGTCTTCTGAATGAAGTTTGGATTATTCGCATTCGTCATCTGGTTCTCTGTGAGGTGCACAGCGAGTTGCAGGAGTGCAGGACACGATTCTTGTCTTCGCTGGTGGTATTTCTTGTACTGCGCCCAGAAAGAGATCGTGAATAAGCAAGCATCGCGATGTTGCAGATCGTCAGGACTTTGATGGAAAGGATCGACTTCATTGAAGCGATATCCACCGTGTTGCTCAATGATGAATCGAAGCAGTCGCCCGTACTTTATGTCTACATCGGTCACTTCCTCGAGCAGTCTGAAGAAATTTGAATGATAAGCAATTTATACCAGTGTAAAGTCTTCCCTTACCTCGAAAGATTCTGACTTTCATGAATAGTCGGGAGAAGCAAGAGAGTGGCGTCGATCGCTCCGTTCTCCACCAACTGAGCGATCTGCTTCGAACAGTCGAATGATGTCATTCTTTCTTCGAGGAGATCCAGGACGTCAGAGTTTATTTCTATCAGGGAATCAAGCTGCTTAAGATATGGGAGAAGTTCTGTCGGAGAGTTAGAGGAAGCAGAGTTCTTCTTCTTGAGAGGAGAGACTTTGGTGGGAGAGGAGAGATCATTTTCCCAGTAGATGTCATTGTGCTCGTCACTCGCTTCTGTCTCAGATAATAACTTCGACCACAATGGCTGTACTTGTTTCCACTTCAGACGAATTAGTTGAACAATAAAGCTTTGCAAGGTAAAAGCCTTCGCTTCCTCTGATCTACCATCAAAATTAGCAGGATTTACAGACACGGCGAGCAACTCATTTAAGAGATCTGCAGGCAGCGAAGCTTGTTGATTATCTTTCTGAATGAAACTCATTTGCTCTCCCAATGCGCTTAAAATATCAATAATTTGGTTGATGTGATAGATCTCTCGCTTAGAACTCGACGATTCGTTACTTACTACCCCCTCCTCAACTGACTTCTTCAGCTGCACGAAGAGAGAATAAATCGCTTTCTCAGCGAATATCCCCGCTGAAGGCCAGAGAGGAGATATCGCCGCAGTCAGGCATTCCTGTAACAGTTGCATGAAGACTTGGTAGTACTCTGCGCTCAAATCCTTGTTATTCGAGCAATACTGGAAGAGCAGGATGAGGATGTTCGAAATAAGAAGGTAACAATCACTCATCATATCCTCGGGCTCGATTGATGTCGCTGGCTTCGATAGAATCGCAGTATTCGCTTTAGATGCGATCTGATCCGACTCTGAACCTTTCTTTTCTTGCCTAACTGTCAGGGCTTTCTGCGCCGCGATCGGGGACTTAATCAGCGCCTGAATACAAGACAACATGCAATAGGTCCCAGTGGTAATACTTGTAATAGTGCTTTGATCGTGAGAGAGTACAGCACGTTGATCGACTAACAATGGGCGGTAAGGGTTTTTGTTCTCATAGCTGTCACGAAGACGCTGGATGATCTGCTGCTCGATCATGCCGCGGAAGGTTTCATCCGCAAGGGAATAAAGCAATCGCACGACAACAACAGCAGATTTAAACAGATAGACGAGCTGCGATCTCATGCGGATATCCACTACGTTGACGATGGGGTTGTTCAGGGGATCGAGTCGCAGCACGTCGAAGGAGAAGTCAATCAGCAGGTTTAGGACGGTGCTGGAGGGTTTGGAGCTGTTCAAGAAGATCTGCAGCACATCGAGGAATGATGACGTAAGATGTAAGAAGTCTGTGCATAAGAATTGGATAAATCGCTTCGAGGCTGCGTCAGTGCCTTTGAACTTGCTTTCTTTCACAGGAGAGACTGGCGAGGCTCTCTCCTTCGACCGAGAAGACACATTCGTCAACGCCATGCGCTTCACGTCACTCAAATTCGTCGAGAAGAAGGAGTGGAGGAATCTCAGCACTTTCTCGAAGAATTCCTCTGGGATCGGCACAGAGGAGTCAGAGGCGCTGACGCGGTCGCTATTGAGGATGGTGTTAATCCGAATCACCGCGATGATGCACCGCATTAGAATAGTAATCTCCTTGCACACCTCGATATCGAATTCGCCCGCAACGATGTTCACATTCTCTGCGATGCCGCTGATGTTCTCGAATTTCTCCAGTCGCGTGACGAATGCCTGGAAGATCTGACGTAGCTTAGAAGGAGCTGATTTGCCCAGGTTTAACACTAAATAAATAGAAGGGGTTAGAGGTAAAGACTCGAGTACTGTCAGTGCATCTTACACTTATCGAGGCTGATAGCATCGAAGAGAGCGGTGACGTCACTGTCGTCGAGGTCTGAGAGGTTCACTCGCTCCTCCACGTCATTCACCTGATACAAGAGATCAAAACAAAAGGAGAACACTGTCTAGCTCAGACCTTGCATATCTTCTCCACCACAGGATTGTGTTCGAGAGAGTAAGGGAGAGGGAGGGCTGGTCTAGCGATAATAGACACGTCAGAGCCACGGTCTTCCTGATCGATGCTCGTGACGTTATGAGAGTCCTTCCAATAGATGTCATCTTGTTCCATCACATTCAACAGCGTAATTCTCTCATTGGTCACGTGGTTCTCTCGACAGATGCTGCCTTGGATCATCTCGTCATAGACGATGTCATAGGAGCCGTCAGAGTGAGTCTTCGCCACAGTTCCCTCAAATGATTGCCCAGTTTCCTTCCAAAGCACCTATAATTATTGATAACTTGAGCACTATCAAGAGATTGTAAGAAGTTTACCGAAACTCGGGAATTCTCCTGTAATTCAATGACGTTCGGAGATTCTGTCATTGATGAGCCTGTTTCACTCACAAACTTCACTTTCACAGTCAACTACTCAAGAGAAGAACTAGATTCCTTCAAGTTTTGTCGTCGAATCGCCTTCACCGCGTCGTTTTGCTGTCCTGTTCTAGTAGTGTCTGCTAACTGTCACTCGAAGCAGCTTATCGCCAACTCGCGTTACAGGAGATCACTGAAAAGATTTTTAAAAATTGACGCCACCGGTTTTCACTTTTCCTGGAATTTTCAAGGAAATCTCGCAACCCAACGGTGGCAGTCTTCTCTATCGCGAGAAACCGTTAAAGAGCTTTCCGCCTTACTATCATCAAGAGCCATTACCAAGCCAATAACACCGCGACGAGGCGAGACTCTTGAACAGAAAGAAATTTTATCAACTCTTTAGATAGCTACTTCATTAATTTTCTTAAAAGGAATCCGAATTATTGAGTGAATATGAGCCAAATCTTCCTAACCGTGGACAAGAGCAATGTAGCTTTGAATGAAAAACTACGAGGGAAAATATTACTGTCCCTTACAGAAGAGACAACCGATCTCAAAACCTTATGTTTGCAGATTGTCGGGAAGGAAATCCACTTTAGACGTCATTTTGTCGAGAACGGTCAGGGAAAAGGCAAAGAACTGCTCGCGACGAAGACCTTCCTCGACTTCTCTTACCCTGTCTTCGAGTTCCCCGCCAACCAGACACTCCCTGCTGGCAACCATGAGTTTCCCTTCGAGTTTCAGTTCCCTCAAGGTCTGCCTGTCTCGATGAAGCTGACGTCACCGGCCACTGACGAGATCTTCTCTGTCAGCTACATGCTGTCGGCCCAGTTCCTCAACCAACCCGCTCCCTCTGCTTCCCTAGAAGTCTGGTTGAGTCAGGGAGTAGAGGCCACGTCAGCGGTGAGTCAGCGGATTCCTCGCTGGTGGAGCGAGTACAGCGCTCCGTCAGAGCTCGCCTTCACCTCCTTCTGCTGCTCCTCTGGCTGCGTGCGTCTCGCGTTACAGCTGCCACGTATTATCGTGGCGGGCAAGCCCTTCGACCTCTTCTACTCCATCCAGAATCTGACGTCATTCGCTGACTTGGAGGTGGAGTTCGCGCTGTGGGCCGAACTGCGGCCGAAGACGAGAATGACGACATTGCAGTCCGTGGAACTAGTGAAACTCTTCAAAACGAAGAAGATTCCGTCGAGTCAGCTCCACGTCAGCAACGAGTCTGCCAGAGCCTTCTCTACTGTGAAGGGAGTGGAGGCCTCTGACGTCAGAGACACCACAGTGCTGTCAGAGATGAAAACAGGGCTCAACCAGCCAGACAACCTCCTGAGAATCGTCTTACCCGAGAAATACGCTCTGCCAGGCCACGTCATCGCCTTCGGTCACAAGGGAGTGAAGGAGGTGAGCTACCACGTCACCTTCCAGTTGTCAGTGGGCGGAAAGACGATGAAGGTGCGAGCTCCGATAGATCTCATCCAATCCAGCGGTCACAAGAGCTCAGTGACGTCAGCGCCCCCTCTTTCAGTGATGTCATCGCCGCTGCCTGACACGTGGTCCGAGTCTCTGCCCACCTCCCACGACACAGCGAGCCTGCCCCTGCCCTCTTACTCAGAGCCGACAGAAGCCTTCACCTCCACTGACTTCCACTGCCGTGACGTCAGCGGTACAGAGAGAAACATCTCCATTGACCCGACGAGCACTCTCTCTCCCGTCACCAGACTGAGCGACAAGGTATCGGCCGTGACGTATGACGGCTTCGTCGATCTGATCTACGCGCTGAAGACGTCATTCCAGCAACACGCCACCTTCCTCGCCTGGCTGACGTACAGCGAGGCTAACGTCAGAGAGATCGAGGAGTGCACCGAGCACGACTTTACTATGCTCTTCCAGGGCATCAGACGTGGCGTCGATCAGCTGCTCATCGCAGAAGACGTCATCCGAGTGAAGACTGACGTCACCATTCAACACATCCTCGCCGCCCTCGCCGTCTGTGCCACGTCAAATGTGAAGGTAGGCCTCGCCCAGATCCTCGCCACAAGATACGTGTTCAAGGAGAGCGATCGCAGTGACGTCATCGCTCTGCAGCGTCAGTGCACTGCCTATGAGTACCTCTGCATTGAAGACTTCTTCGCTGATCGCCTAGGCGCAGGCAAGGCAGAGGCAGCGTATAATAGCAAGAAGGAGGGCAAGGGCGTCGTCAGCAACTCCTATGACACAGTGCAGTCGAGGGATGACGTGGCGTTGACGGTGGGCGTTGAGTCCACTGAAGATGGCTTACAAATCCTTCGCACGCAGTCTGCTTCATTGTCTCCATCGCTATCAGGGTCAAAGGACGTGGCGGAGGAGGAAGATCGTCTGATGCTTCAACCTCATGTCATTGAGGTCTCACACATGTAGTGGTGGTGTGGTAAGTTATTCTCTCTCATGAGCACATATAAGATGTCTAGATCTCTCTCACTCTTCTCTTCTCTTCTCTCCTCTCTCTTCTCAGTCTCCTCTGCTTCTCATCTCGTCTTTGTCAGGTGAGGTGAAGTGAGGTAGTGATAGTGCTTGGGAGGAGAGAGGGGAGGATTGGGTTCCTTGTATGGCGGTTTCATTGTTATTGTTTCATTTTTATTTTGAGTTTTATTTTGTTTTTTTTTTGGTGATGTCGTCGTGGTCGTGGTCTATGTCTCTGCTGTTGTATTGTGGTAGTAGTTGATGTCCACGTCACCTCTTTTCTCCTCTCAAGTGATTTATTGATTTCTCGTGTAATTGTGTTAAGACAACTCCTTTCGCTGACCGGTCACTAAAACCAAGAAAAACGATTGAAAAAGTCGAAAAAACGGTTCAAAAACTGCTATATTACGTTGTGATGAATCGTTTAGTTATTACATCAACGAGTTACAATCAAAGCAAAGTCAAAGCTATGACTACATGGTTACATGATTATTATTATTATTATATATAGAGAGGGAGAGAGATAGAGGGAGAGTGCGGAGGTTCGTTGGTATCTTCTATAGTATGATGCAGAGCTAGTGAGTGACACTGCTATAGTGTGAGGGATCGGAGAGGAGTAAATGACGTGTGACGTGTGTATTATGAGAGGAGGCGGATATAGCGTATAATTAAAGGATCTGGTTGAGTTTCTCTGCGATGACTGTCTGCGTCTCTGTCAGTGTGGAGAGATAAGACACCATGAGCAGATCTTCGAATCTGCTGTTCAGTAAGGCGACGTCAGCGGCGGAGAAGGAGTTGCCGGTGTAGTTGTTGATGATGTCAGTGAGAGCGATGCCGATGTCACGGTGACTGCCCGCAGCCTTGCCCTCTACGACCTGGTCGACGAAGAGCTGGATCTTATCTAGGATGGCGGCTAGCTTGTCAGTCGCTTGTTGGACGTTCTCCTGGTGCGAGGGCAGAGCTGACGTCACCTGAGCACTCTTCCATCGGGAGGACGACTCCTGGCTGTGAATCATGTGGTAGAGTAGCGTGGACTCGTGGTCGTTGAAGTCTATGTCCACGCGCACCTCGTGGAAGGAGTTGGCCAACACCTCATTGCCCACGACAGTCGGACGACCGACGAAGCCGCGGATGGAGATCTGATCGGTGAGAAGAGTCGTGTCAACGACTAGGTGGATAGGATTGCTGATCTCCTTGGCGAAGACGTCGTGGATGAGGGAGGAGTTGTCGTTGATGAATTCTCCTGTGATCGACGTGGTCGAGTACCACCCGACCATCACCTCCTTCTTGTTGTTGCGACGATGGAAGTTGTACATAGCGCGATGATAGTCGCTATAGATGGAGATTCTTCGCTCCTCGACGCTCTCTGAGAACGGTTCAGCGAAGCACTCAGTGACCTGACGAACGATGAGACGAGCGACAAACAGCGGGAAATAATTCCACTTACAGTGACGACACCTTCCTTCACTTCGCCTAAGAGAGTACCAATGACTCGAGTGTCTCTCTGAGCGCGTCTGGCATAGGAGTTGAGGATGGAGAAGATGACGGTTGCAGTGACCTTGACTCGAGGCAAGGATGCATTTTTCAAAGTGAGAGCTTCCTGTTCATTCAAGAGAGAGAGGGATGAGAGAGTGAGTCAAGTCAGAGAGAGAGAGAGAGAGATAGAGGTGAATGTCTTACCAGGTGGCTCATTATTGTTATTTGTTATTGTTGATTCGATGAACTCCACACAAATACTACGCAATTCCTTAACACACTCCACTAAGCATTTCACCAATTCTTTGTTTTCTCTATTCTCTCGATATAACAGAATGGCAGGGGTTTGGCAAGGGCATGCTTCAAGTGACGTATTTATTACTATAATAATAGCGAAATATCATATTATCTTATCTAACACTTGTGAAGAGCATCAGAGCTCTGAGCTATGAGAGGTGTGGAGGGAGTGGTAGCTATTCTTCTGCATGTGATCTATCTGCAGATGTCTCTCAACAGCCTTCACCTCCTCTAGTACTGCATCGAATTTCTCTTTCAATATAAAGAATACAGGGATCTTCACACTCTCCCTATATATCAGATAATCAGAAGAGAAGGAGATGAGGTGACGTCACCTTACCAGTGGTCGGGCATGTCACTCGCAGCGAAACCCTCGCCACGTTTCTTCTCAGCGCCTGGTAGACAGCGCTGGCTGTATGAGGTGCAGCGAGCCTCGTGGTCGACTATGATCACCGCCACCGCTCCCAGCCACTGCGCAGTGCTCGCGATATGGCAGATGGGGTGATGTGGCGAGCGGTGCAGGAAGACGATTCGCTGGGAGAAGTTGCGCTGCACAGAGAGAGGGAGCTGGTCCAGCAGAGAGAGGTGCTCTGGATTAACTGATGACGATGACGTCAGTAGAGGTTCCGCATAGTAATACATCTTAGCATGCAGGATGACGTCAGGCTTCGTCCAGTGCGATCGCCATAGCTCGTGCTGTATATCGAGAGTGAGGAGGATCTGACGTAAAAAGAGGAGAGAGATGACGTCATCTTACCTGTCTCTCAGAGACAGCGAGGGTTTGGTCTCTGACGTTGACGTGGAGGATGACGTTGTCTTCGAACGCCATGTCATAGTCGTGGTGATCGCGAATCTTCGTCTCTGACGATGTTTCCACTGCACCTCCTAGGCGGAGGTGGAAGTGCGTCATCGTGCGACTGTGAGAGGATGCCAGCTGAGAGTAGGATAGCATAGGGTAGGGTAGGTTATAGGGTTAGGTTAGGCTAGGGTTAGTGGTTGTCGGGTGGCTTACAGGGTGAGGTAGTGCGAAGTAGTGATAAGAAGAGGTGGTGGAAGGAGAGCGAATGACGATTGCATTGCTTCTGACGGAATACTCGGAGTCTCCCACCTCATTGAACGCCACCACCTATCACACACAATAATACAATAGAATAATAAGAGAGAGTGACGTCAGAGAGGAAGTGACGTAAGATCGCCTTACTTTGAATTCATAGGAGAGAGAGTCTAACAGGTTGTGGATCGTCACTCGAGCATTGTGATTGCCGTGCTATCGAGAGAAATGACGTCAGAACAGGAGAGAGTCAGGGTATATTAACACTACCTCAGCAGAGTGTGCGTCAAACACTCCCTTGTACGTCCACGTCAGAGGAAAATCCTTGCCAGTGACACGAGCATAGACAGCGTATCCAAGTATCTCCACACCCCCGTCATCTTCAGGGGGCGAGAAGAACAAATCCGCCGACAATACGCCGAATTTCGCCCAGCCGAAGTAGCGCGAGTTCTCGATAACAGAGACTCCTTCTGACTGTCTCGCGATAACAGGTCTAGTGCTATCGATAAGGTAGTCATGAAACTTGTATCGCGAGAACTCTTCTTCGAGGGATATGTGGTGTCCTGGCGCTGACGGAGGAGAGGGAGGATGTAATGCCTTCGTTTGAAACAGTGGCGACCAATCTGAAAAAGCACCTTGGTTCCCTCCGTAGACGAGCGCCACCTTCACCTGGTAGTAAGTCCCGGGGAGAAGATCGCGCAACGTCAGAGTGAACTCTGCCTCCTCTCTCTCAGGGAGAGTTGCATACGTCACTCCTCCCTCTGCCTCTCCTCCGCTACCTTCAGCTCCTTTGCTCTGCAGAGTGACCATCTTTTTATTGAGCGCTGCTCCCTCTCTGTCGTCATAAACTCTCTCCTCACAGCGCTGACGATCGTCAGGCAACAACTGGGATACATGACGTAGTCGGAACTCTCTTGCACCTCCTCCTGCAATATGTTCGACGAAGGAGTGGTTGAGGAAGTGCACGAGTCTGACGCCATCGTTGTCTGTCGAGGAGGTGGCTGACGGGGACGAAGGCACTGCACACAGCACTACCTTGAACCCGAACTTCGTCTGATCGGTATCTACCGGCAAGAAGATGCTTTCTCTCAGATGGAGGCTGACGTGTCTTCTGTCCACGTCGGTGGACAGTGGCGGGGCGATAGGGCGAGGTTTGGGCAGGAGCTGGGCATACATCAGCTGCTTCCACTGCACCGAGAGCTGCCAGCCCTGAAAGTCTTTGCGTCGCTGCTTACGATTGTTACTGCCTGCACCGCCTTTAGGAGGCTCTGACGCAGGCGCTGTCTCGCTGCCACTGGAGGTGATGATGTCAGGTGTGAGGTATTTCTCCAGCGACAACTCTGACGGTGTTTTCTCGAAGATGACGTGTTGCTGGGCGTTGGTGTGATGGAAGCTGGCAATGACGTCATTGGCGAGGAAGGCTCGGATCTCCTCAGAGAGGTGTCGATGAGGTGCGGAGAGAGGGGAGAAGGCGTTGACGTGGTCTAAGAAGAGGTGGAGGTTCGAGGCATCGACGAGGCAGTGCAAGAACACCTTCGCCACACCCCCTCCTCCACCCCCTTGTCTAGTCAGGCGCACTACAAGGTTTCGAGGGATAAAAGCATACTCCTGCGGCGCGGCGGCGGTGAAGGAGAGAGTGCCGGTCTCCCGCCCTAGTCCTCCCTTTGCCTTGTCATTCGATCGAATTGTGATGAAATGCGTCAGAGAGGGCGAGGAAGGGTCTTGAGAATGCTGAGAGAGGTTGCTGTGGAGGAATAGAGGTGGTTCATCGCTCTCACTGCTGAGGTGACGCTGTGCGAGTGTGACGGGGTCGAAGAGATCTAACGTCACTCGCTCGTCTTCTGACAGGGCAGCTGGCCAGACCACAGCATGGGCATGGGCAGGGCACTGGTAGAAGATGACGTCAGAGGGGTCTGGAGGGAGAGAGAGCAGACAGGGCGAGTGGAGGCATGACGAGTGCAGGAAGGCGTCGTTCTCACTGAGGACGGGATTCACAGGGAACAATCGTCGGAGATAATGGTTGGACAGCGGAGCAGGCAGGACTAACTCTGACCGCACTTCTTGCTTATAATCAGGATTGAGTTGGTAGAAGTGGTCGTAGATGGGGTTCGGCTGCCATGCGGTGACGTCACTGTCGACGTCAGTGAGGGAGGGAGAAGCCCGACCACACCTCACACAGCTCGCCTTGAAGGGTCTAAGAGAAGATAATGTATGTTATGGGGGTATAGAGGGAGTGGGGAGGACGACTGACCTTAGTCTGAGGATGAAGTCCTCGAACAAGGAGGTGTAGGTAGCACTACTCAACGCTTCTACCTTCATCACACGATCCTTATTAGAGGCCGCCTCCACCACCTCTAAGGGGAAGGAGAATGCTCCTCGCTCTGGCTTAACGTTAGCGGAGAATAGAGGGAAGTGGTGTGACTGGAAGTACTGGGAGAGGAATTTCGCCACCACACAGTCTTTCTCCCTTCTAGCGTAGTAGCTCGCCTTCTCTGACGTTAGAAGGGACAGATTAGGCGGGGTAGGGTCAATTTGACATTGATAGATTGTTTCTGCGATAGTTGAATAGGATTGCAAGGCATTGGAGTCGCCTGCTTCGATGAGTCTTATCTTCCCCACAACATCGGAGACATCGATACTTGACTGCACCTCCCTCAGCGTTATGCATATAAGCACAAATATCTGAAAGAGTAATGCAATCACCATCTTGATTCTCTCGGAAGGAAGACAGCAAGAGAGGGAGGAAGATCAATCGATCACAAAGGGAAAGAAATCAAAAATAACCGCAATACCGATAACAGCTACCGACATAAATAATACGATCGTTCAGACGATCGATTGTTCGATGTATTTTCTAGAAATCTCATTTATCTGATCAATAACATTACTCGAACGACATGAGCGACTGCAAGACAGAGACCACTGCGACAGTATCTGAATCCAATACAACATTGGGATCTGCGATCGATGAAACCAATATTGCTGTAAAGGAAAGGCCTGTGCCAGCGATCTTTGAAGGCAAAAACATCAATTACATCACACTCACCTCTTACTCCTGGTGCGAGGAAGAGTGGAAAGTGAAGATTTATTTGGATTTTCCTGGAGCTGATAAGATAACAGATGAGAATATGTGGTTGGTAAGTGAGATACTATTGTGTGCTCCTCTGTCTCTCTAATCTTATGGTGACATATGATGTGAGGTAGAACTGCAACGTAGACGAGCTAGACATCAAGATACATCAAGATGGGAAGTTCTATCGCTTCTTTATCGATGCTCTGTTCGATCGAGTGTCATCGTGTGTGGTGAAGAAGAAGTCTGATAAGTTCATTCTCTCTCTGACGAAGCATCGAGAGAGAATCTGGTACAAGATTAAATACGACTAACACACAGAGATTAGAGAAATAGATGTTGATATTGTAAGATAATAACAAATAACAACCTAACTAACCAATGATTGAGTCGAGTTCTTTCATCACTACTAGCAAGGAACCTCACACGACCACTACACCATACCTTCACAATCACAATCACTAGCACTATCATTACCACTATCACTAGCACTACACCTCTTAACTCTAACAACAATAATGAGGAGGACAAAACTATATTTCTCAAAGCTATGATCACTGATCTACTAATAGGACATCATAACAATCTAAAAACAATAACATGTGATAAGAGAAGAGACCTACAATGATACCCTACAACTATAACTGATACAATACAATACAATGCAAAGGACTGAGATCAAGACGAAGTAGATGCACTGCGTCTGAACTGCTTCTTCTTTAGTCGCTCCTTCTCCACAGTCACCTCCACCTCCTTCTTCCAGTAGACACTCATCGCGTCTATTGGAATGACAGTGGCAGAGATCTTATGAACGGCGAAGAAGTCCTCCACCGCCTCCTTAGCAGGAAATCCCTTCCAGTCGTCAACGATGACGTACCCTCCCACAGAAACTCGCTCATAGAGATTGTACAAGACGTCAGCGGTGGAGGAGTAGAGGTCTCCATCGAGTCTCAGCACTGCGATCTTCTTCACAACCTTCTCCGCCAGCACAGGCAGAGACACGTTGAAGAAGCCCTTCGCGAAGATGACGTGGTCTGACAGCAGGCCAAACTGTTGGAAGTTTCTCGCAACTATGTGATCTGGGACGGCAGCGTAGGTGATGTGGTTCCAGCCCACGTCACCGCTATGAAGAGAGGCAGAGCCCTCAGGCCAGCCCTGGAAGGAGTCACAGAGAATGACGTGTCTCTTGCTCTGTTTAAGCACCTTCAACACCGCTGCAGCAAAGATGCTGGCTCCACCTCGCCATACACCGGTTTCCACGAAGTCTCCTGGAATCTTATCCTCGACGACAGCGCGAAGCAAACGATAAACATTGTCCAGACGATTCCTCCCAACCATCGTCAAACCCAGGTAACTCATGTCTTCCCCTGCTTCTCGTACACTATGATTATAAGGGAGGACTGTGGAATCAAAGCGAACACTTCTCTCTGCTTCTCCATAGGAACTGCCAGTGAGCAGCCCTACGAGAACCTGCAAGTAGGTCTCAATGGCTCTCTGTCTCACTGGAGACAGAGCTCTTCCTTTCACACTCTGAGTACTGACTTGATCAAGATACTTGTAAGTTTCCTCCAAGTTCCGAATCCAGTGCTCAGGTGAGAGGACGATCTTAGAGGTTTTATCTTCCTCGAAGATGCTCGCTGGCTTGAAGATTTGATAGCCTTCTCCTTTCAACATCGATGAACTAAGCTCTTCATCCTTTTTCTGATGCTTGTCGGCTCTGCTAAGCCAAGTAAAGCTGGAGAAGAAGAGATAGAAGTGATAGAAGGCGATAACGAGAAATTTCATAAAAAATTATGCAACAGACGATCGGTCGGTATCAGTATCAGTAAACTGTTATCAGTAAATTAGTGGTAAATGTCGATAGCTTGTTATCGAGGGTGGGTATTGTAGTTTATTACGTCACACTTCTTCTGCCTTCTCTGTGTGTGAAGATATACATCATACTGTATAGTAGACAGACTAGACTAATCGACCAACTGAAGGAGAGACACTTCGATTCTATTCTATTCTATTCCTATTCCAATCCACCTCACTTCCTTCCTTTTCACTTCTCTTACTTCGACCTCCTCGTCACTCACTTTCACTTCTTGAAGGAAAGATCAATACAATGAATGCTATCTGCAAACTGTGCCACTTACAATACAAAAAATGCTCCTTCATAATCCTGTATCTGATGCTCTATCTGAGTACCTATCATCGCACATTGTCTTGGAAGTCCTCTTCCTTCGTCCTGCCTAGACTCACTCGATCCTCTGTCAGCACCACCTCACTGCCCCTGTCACCACCACAATCCTTCCCTCAAGCCTTCTCCCTGCCTGCCCTCAGAGACAATGCCTCTTTCTTCACCATGCTAAAGGCGCTGCTGCCGTGGGATCGTCGCAACAGCTCTCTGCCGATGACGTCCGTGGATGCCATCGGAGGCCTGGCCTTCGACTTCGTGTCTAACGTGGCAGAGCAGATCGTGAATCCAGCCTCCTATCCGAACCAAACTCAACGCTTTATCCCGATCACATCGAACCTGCGGAAGATCCAGCAGAACATGGACATACTCGACAACATCGCAGGCAAGACGCCGCAGCTGTCGCGACTAGAGCTCTTCGCTCTCAGCTGCACGGTCATGATATCAGCCATCGCCCCAGCTGTGGCCTCGCTCCATGTGGTGGAGGTGTTGGTGCCCTCGATGGCCGCGGTCTCGGCCTCCATCAGTCTCAGCGCGGAGTACGTGGGCCGCGTCGCCATGTCTAAGAGCAAGGAGATGTCAGCCCTCGCCATACAGGCTGCAGCCGAGGCAGAAGTCTTGTTAGCCAACGCAGAGCGGGCGAAGGCCATCCTGCCCCTGTGTGTGGGCGTTTCGACCACTGCCTCTGCTTTCGCCCTCCTCGCCCCGAACATCCTCCACTCGATCTCAGTGCGCCTGAGCCCTCAGCTCACCACGGAGATCCTGCTCTTCTTCCCTCTCGTTAGTGTGCTCTCAGCGGCCATCGCAGGACTCGCGGTACAAGAGACGCGAGAGCTGGCAGCCAGGGCATCTGGGCTGGGCAATCGACGATTTGCCTCGTCTACTTCAGTGGGCAAGAGCTGGCTCTCTGCTTCCGAGCAAGTAGAGCGATCAGCTGATCGACAGACTGACAAGTGGAAGACTTTCGCCGTCAGTGTTTTCCCGGCGCCTGTCATCGGGGCCCTCTGCCCAGGCCCTCTCTCCTTCAAGTGCATCGTCTGCGCTGCGATCGCCGCCTCTCAGAGCGCCTTCTACCTCGCCATCGCAGAGTATTTCATCTCGGCGGCAGTGGAGGCCGTGGCTCTGAAGGCCCGGTCTTCCGCCGTGTCCGACACATACGCCAACCAGGCGAGCAGAGCAGGCTCCATCCTCCCCTTCACCTCCGCCCTCGCTGGACTTTGCGCTGCTGCCAGCGCTGCAGTCGTAGAGCTCCTTCCCTTAGTACACGTGGTGGAACTGCAGTCTGCACTCGCCGCCTTCTTTCCCCTCGGCGCCTCTCTCTTCGCCGCCGCCGCCACGATAGCGAAGGCGAAGTGCGAGGTCGACGAGATGGCGTCATCGCTGGCAGCGTCGAAGGGTTTGTCTCCTGACAACCCCGACGGAGACCAGGAGCAAGACCCGCTGAACACCGTGAAGCAGCAGATCCTCCTCTCGATAGCGACGACGTGGGGGCGATTCCAGATACGAGGCAAGCAACTGTACAACGTCGTCTTCAAAGGCAAGGCGATGCAGACTCTGACGTCATGGTACAGGGGGATTGCAGGGAGCTGGCATTCGTTCTTCTCGAGGTTTCTCCCTCCCTTTGACACTGCGAACGATGACACGTACGAGGTGAACACCGCTATCTACTACGCTGACCTGTGATAGTATTAATAATAATAGAATGTGTTAGTGGTAGTAGTATGGTGTAGGGGGTATATTAGGGGTTGTATTGGGTGGTATAATAGGTTAGGGTTAGGGTTAGGGTAGGGCTATGATGTGATGTGGTGTGGTGGAATGGGTTATAATGTATTAGTATTATTAATGTCTTGTGAGTCATGTGATGCTAGTAATATCATGGGATAGTGGTATAAAGGTATAGTGGTGGAGTGGTTTCGTTTTATTATACGCAATAGTTCTGGTAATATAATTCAATCCTTCTCTCTCTCTCTCTCTGACATTGTATTTTACTTTAGATTAGTTTATTAGTAGTTAGTTTTATATAAATTATATGATATGATGACATCTGATCTGATCTTAGTTTAGGTTATCTCAACTTATTCAAATAATATCTGATCTCAACAGTTTACACCTCCTCCTCCTCCTCTGACTCGCTTCACTGTATTGTATTATAATACGATACGATAAATAGATTGTTATTATTCTTATTTTATCTCCCTCCCTTGCCTCTGCCACCTCCTCCACCCCCTGCTCTCCCTCCCACGAAGTAGAAGGCCTTGCCCACGGACTGCACCTCCAAGACCGAGGGAAAGCCAGCGATCTTATCGAGAGTGCCTGGGATGAGCTCGCTTCTGAACGCGTCAGACGGAGCGATCTTGAAGTCGAAGAGCTGCTCGTCCTTCTCATGGGGCATGAAGTAGTGCACCTTGCCGAAGCCATTCCTCTGTCTCTCCTCCTCCGTCAGCAACTCCCAGCACTCCTCTGAGGCGGTGGTGAGGAGGTGTATGTCAATGAAGGGCAGTAGGACCACCGCCTCGTACTCCCTCTTCTTTCCGTTCATGTCTATCTCGAAGTCTCTCGGATAGAAGCGAATCAGCGGTGATGTGTCCGACACCACGAGGTGACGTAGTGCGGCGGGCAGCAGCGGCGATGACTGAGGTGGCAGACATGCCAACAGCTGTTGGAAGGGCAGCAGGGGCTGGGCGAGGGCGAAAGAGATCTTCGCAGCAGCCTCGCCCAGCGACGTCATGTCCTGTAGGAAGGGACCGTAGTTGAAGGGGTAGAACCAGTCCCACGAGATACAGCCTCTGGTGTAGTAGGCCAGACACCACTCCAGTCCCTGCAGGTACTCCTTCACCACCTCTCTCAACGTCACTGTGCCCTCAGAGGGTGTGGCGGGCAGGTCGGGGTGGAAGCCTAGCTTAGTGATGTAGTACTTCTGGCGGGAGGTGAGGTCAGAGCCTGTGCGATGGTGATGTGGCTGTCTGTCTGACTCGCCCTCGCCGTGACTGTTATGACGTCGATGATGACCATCTTTCTCGTGGTGGTTGTTACTATGAGGTGGCGGGGTCAGAGGCGTGTCTGACGTGTTATCTTCGCTATTAGGGGTGGCAGGAGTGACGTCATCTAGAGCCTCGTACGTGGTCTTGTCTCTGAACCTGTGATTCGCCTTCTGCTCCTCAAACACCACTACTTGAGTCGTGCCGATCAGAGAGAAGAGCAGCTCCACGCGTGCGTAGTCTAGCTTGCCGTGGTGTATGAGGTAGCCGGGGTGCGTGGAGAAGATGGTCTTATAGGCGTCGAAGATGATATCGAAGGCGTTGTCGTTGATGTCTAGACCTGGCAGATGGGGCAGGAAGTCATTGCCGATGAGATAGGTGAGGAAGACGAAGTCATCGATCAATCGCTCCATCTGCAACACCTCGCTGTGACTCTTATCGCCTCCACTCCCTGCACCTCCTAGCTTCTCCTCAGAGGAGGTGTGAGGGAGGACCTCCACGTCATTCTCATTCTCATCGCCCCATTGCAGTTCTTCCTCGCCGGGCTGGTGGTGGGCTAATTGCAGATCAGCGGAGAACTCGTTCCAGAGATATTCTCTGAGCACGTTGATGCGGATGAACTGCATGGGCTTGCGAACGATGCTGTCCTCCGCCTGCTGGGGCGTCTGATGGTGGTGATGAGGGTCTGGAGAGTGTTGTTCAGCATTGTTGTGAGTGTGGTTTGGGGTTGGTTTGCCTCCGTTGTGTGGCTGGCGGTTGCTGGTGTCGATCTGATTGATCTCTCTTAAAACCACAATGTAAGGCTCGTGTGTCGCGAGAGACAACATGATCATGTCAGCATCAGCACCATAGAGACAGTAGCGCGAGTTGGGAGGGAGGAGGCTCTGCTCCTTCATGTCTCGCAGGTAGGAGATGATCTTGTGCTCTCCCTCGCCCGGCACCTCGCTGCCAGAGAACACGATGTTCAGAGAGTTCCAATAGGCACTCGTCGCCTTCTGAGTGGCGATGAACTCTAAGAGCTTGTTGGAGATCTCTCGCATGAACTCAGTGCCGGGAGTGATGCAGTTAGAGTCGAACATGCCCTCTGCGTCATCGGCGCTTTCTCGCTCTTTCTCGAGTTCCTTCGCTGCACGATATCTTCTAGCACGCTGTTGGTTCAATTTAGCTCTTGGGGCAACTCCATCAATGGCGAAATAAACGAGAACTTGAGGTTTGACGATCTCTTCTATGAGGTGCATCAGAGTTTTCTCCACTCGCTCCACCACTTGTTCGATCGACCATTTCTTTGTCACTTTGTCATCATTATGTGAACAGTGATGGATAATGCCGTTCATGTCGAGGAAGAGCATATCAATCGGAGGAAGTGGATTGTGAGCAGTAATGATGTCACTGAGGATCGCTGGATAACGAGTACTCGCCCAACGGAAGAACTTTGGCACACCCATTCTCTAATAGTTTGTCTAATAGTTTTCTAGTAGCAATTGCAGTAAGGAGTTGTTTTATGATATAAATGTCTATTCTTTGTCTTTTGTCTAGGATTCAGTTGAACTTCCCAGACAGACAGACACACTCTCTAAGCAATTGCTTAGAACAAAGAAATAAACAATTGCTTAGAAGCAAAGGCTAAATAAGCAATTGCTTATCTTCGCGTCCTCTTTGTGGTAAGGAGGTTTTGCTGTCATTCTGTCTTATTACTGTGCGAAACATTCATTCAACAAACTTCCACCAGACCTTTCATCCTGCACATAGAATAGAAGAGATGTCTTCACCACAGAACTCTCCTAATAATGCGCCCTCAAGTGGAGAAAGTAGTACTGCAAAGATTACCAAGGAACAGGAGGTTTATCAGTCGCTGGAGAAGATTGTTGTCTCTGGTTTGGTTGGATTTCTTGCTGGATCAATTCAGAAGTTCTCTCAAATTCCTAATAGCACACAACAAGGTCCATCGACTCCCTCAACGCCCTCAACTCCCTCGCCCTCAGCTAGAGGTAGCCCTCATCTCCCTCAGTCAAAGGGTGTGCCAAACCTTCCTTTAGGTCAGCCAGACATAACTTCGTCCTTCTTCGCTTAGCAATATATCATTAGGTGGAGTTAGACCGGATGAGATCGCTGGTCAGATCGCTCGTCGCGGGGTGAGTGACGTCATCAACCTTATTGTTCTAAGCTTCACTGAGTGTTTTTCTTAGGGAGTGTTCGCAGCGTTAGCGATCATATTTACGGGGACATTAGAGTCCTCGCAGATCTTCCGTAACAAACAAGATTTTTCTGCCTACGTCACTGCAGGTTCTCTCACAGGACTGTCCGCGTCAGTCTTCCTCGGTGCTGGAGTGAAGTTCGCAGTGAAACAGGCAGTCATCCTTGGATCAGTGTGTGGACTATATTCGATGATGCAAGAAAGATCTTCGAACCAAAGCACGTCAGCGAAACCATCAACAGCTCCGTCATCACTTTCACTGAGCGAGAGACTAGAGCAGTTCCAGAGCATAATAGTAGGCCCTTTCTCATCTTTTCAAACCTCCTCCAAGAAGGCAGAGTCTAATCCACCACCCACATCCTCTGATAGCAGTAGTGAGAATAGCAGTGAAGGAAAGAGGTAGTGCGACTTAATCTTTACAAAAAGAGGAAAAATGAGTAGTGTGGACTAGAATAACTAGAGAATGAACAGTGCAATAAAGGAAGGGAAAATGAGGATTAGGATTTGTGAGAGGTTTTATGCCTTGATAAAGAGGATGTGAATCGCCATCACCACACACGAGCCTGCGATGTAAGGGCTCAGTCTTTCGCCAATTCTACTCGCTTTCCAACATATTCCCTTGATTCCATGGTGTCTGACTTGAGTCCCGGCTGGTCCGAAACTGGAACTGGTCGGAGAGTTTTGAGTGTTAGGATCGACAGCACTGTCAAAGATTGTGGGATATAATGATCGAATAAAGGCCATCGTGCAGATAAATAGTAATATAAC
>VFQN01002973.1_pt1 | contig 25158 bp, 29 predicted proteins | sample 3512371 | NCBI WGS metagenome assembly VFQN01 (sample SAMN10412370, study PRJNA504923) | tailings metagenome | isolation source: Replicate 2 from Balatoc abandoned mine | place: Philippines: Itogon, Benguet | collected 2017-08-28 | reverse complement strand
CGCCTCCACCCGAGGTGGTGGTGCCTCCGCCTCCGAAACTCGAGGCCCCGCCGCCCCCCTTCATTCCGCCACCCGAGGTGCAGATCGCGGCGCCGCCGCCGCCCCAGCCCACCATCACGGCCGTGACACCCACGCCGCCGCCGGCGCCGGTCGAGATCGCCCCGGCGCCGCCGCCGGTGGTCGCCGCGCCCGCACCGCCGCCGGCTCCTGCCGTCGTCAGTGCCGCCGTCGTGTGCTCGAACTTCCGGACCAAGATGGGCGACGCGTCGTTCCCGCGTGAAGCTGCCCGCGCCGGCCTGGAGAAGGGCGAAGTGCTGATGCAGTTCACCCTCGGGCCGAACGGCGAGATCAAGAATGTCCGGGCCCTGCGCTCGTCGCATCCGATCTTCGCGCGTGCCGCCACCCAGATCGTGCAGGAGTACACCTGCCAGGGCCAGGGCCAGGATGTCGTCGTCCAGGTTCCATTCGTCTACAAGCTGGATTGAGCTCGGCCCGACCACGGCCTTCGCTCGCCTCTCCACTTCTCTGCACCACAGAAAGAGAATCACCATGTCTTTCCGCCACACCCTCGCCGCTTTCGCTCTCGCGCTGAGCTTCGGCCTCGCGCCGCAGATCGCGGCCGCCCAGCAGGCCTCCGCGCCTGAAGCCGCCCCCGCCGCCGCGCCGGCCGCCACGCAGGAGGCGCCCGCGCCGGCCGCGCCGCCGGCCGCCACGGTGAGCAAGGAAACCGTCGACAACCCCTACGGCCTGAAGGCGCTGTGGGAGCAGGGCGACTTCGTCGCCAAGGGCACCCTGATCATCATGGTCCTGATGAGCATGGGCAGCTGGTACATCCTCATCACCAAGCTGTTCGAGAGCTTCAAGATCTCCGGCGAAGCCCGGCACGCGCGCTCGACGGTGTTCAAGTCGAGCAGCCTGAAGGAGGGCGCCGGCAAGCTGAAGGAGGGCAGCGCCTTCCGCTACATCGCCGACACCGGCATCAGCGCGAACGAACATCACGAGGGCGAACTCACCGAGAACATCGACCGCAACAGCTGGGTCACGATGAGCGTGCAGCGCAGCGTCGACGAAGTGCAGTCGCGCCTGCAGGACGGACTGGCGTTCCTGGCCACGGTCGGCTCCACCGCGCCGTTCATCGGCCTGTTCGGCACGGTCTGGGGCATCTACCACGCGCTGACCGCCATCGGCATCGCTGGCCAGGCGTCGATCGACAAGGTGGCCGGCCCGGTGGGCGAGGCGCTGATCATGACGGCCATCGGCCTGGCGGTCGCGGTGCCGGCGGTGCTCGGCTACAACTGGCTGGTGCGCCGCAACAAGGTGACCATGGACGCGGTGCGCGGCTTCGCGGCCGACGTGCACGGCGTGCTGATGGGCGCCAAGCAAGCCCGCTGATCCGCAACACGCCAGGAGAACGCCATGGCGATGCAGATCAGCAGCGGTGAAGAAGACGGACTCACCAGCGCCATCAACACCACGCCGCTCGTCGACGTGATGCTGGTGCTGCTCATCATCTTCCTCATCACGATTCCGGTGGTCACGCAGACGGTGGCGGTGCAGCTGCCGCTGGAGACCAACATCGCGCGGCAGACCAAGCCCGAGAACATCGAGATCGCCGTGAACAAGGACGGCGACGTGTTCTGGAACGCGCAGCCGGTGGCCGACAGCGAGGCGCTGTTCCAGCGCCTCAAGGAGGTGGCCGTGATGAACCCGCAACCCGAAGTGCACATCCGCGGCGACCTCGGTGCCCGCTACGAGTCGATCGGCCGCGTGGTCTTCGCGTGCCAGCGCGCGGCGATCGCCAAGATCAGCTTCATCACCGAGCCGCCGCCGAAGGGGTAACGCATGGGAATGAACGTAGGCTCTTCCGGCGGCAGCGAGCCGGACGTGATGCTCGACATCAACACGACGCCGCTGATCGACGTGATGCTGGTGCTGATCATCATGCTGATCATCACCATCCCCATCCAGCTGCACAGCGTCAACCTCAACATGCCGCAGGGCGCACCGCCGCCGTCGCAGGTGGAGCCGGTCGTCGTGACGATCGACATCGACTTCGACGGCACGGTGCTCTGGAACGGCGAGGTGCTGCCCGACCGCGCGGCGCTGGAAGCCCGGCTTTCGCAGGCCGCGGCCCTGCCTGACCAGCCCGAGGTGCACATCCGGCCGAACAAGCTGGTGGAGTACAAGTCGGTGGCGATGGTGCTGGCTTCGGCGCAGCGCCTGGGCGTGACCAAGCTCGGGATGGTCGGCAACGAGCAGTTCGTCAAGTAGCGCCATGAAGCAACTTCGCATCACCGTCGCGGCGGCGGCTCTGCTGCTCGCGCTGGGCGCACAGGCCCAGGAGGCCGTGCGCCCGGACGTCGGCAAGCCACTGCAGGCGGCGCAGGAGCTCATCAAGGCCGGCAAGTTCAAGGAGGCGCTGGCCAAGGTGCGCGACGCCGATGCCGTCGCCAGCAAGAACGCCAACGAGAGCCTGCTGATCGAGCGCATGCGCATCGCGGCGGCCTCGGGTGCCGGCGACATGGACACCGCGGCTCGCTCCTTCGAGGTCTTGTCGGCCAGCGGCAAGCTGGCGGCGGCCGACAAGGCCCGCATGGCCGAGTCGATCGCGGGCGGCTACTACCGTGCCAAGGACTACGCCAAGGCCATGCAGTGGGGCCAGCGCTACTTCAAGGAAGGTGGCACCAATCCGGCGATCCGCACACTGTTGATCCAGAGCCAGTACCTCAGTGGCGACTTCGCCGGTGCCGCGCGCGAGCTCACGGGCGAAATCCAGGCCGCGGAGAAGGCGGGGGCCACTCCGGGCCAGGACCGCCTGAACCTGCTGCTCAACGCCGCCGCGCAACTGAAGGACCAGAACACCACGGTGTTCGCGCTGGAGCGCCTGGTCACCTACTACCCGAAGAAGGAGTACTGGGTCGACCTGCTCAGCCGCATGCAGCGCAAGCCGGGGTTCAGTGACCGCCTCGTGCTCGACACCTACCGGCTCAGCCTCGCCACGGGCAGCCTCTCGTCAGCGGCCGACTACATGGAGATGGGCCAGCTCGCGCTGCAGGCCGGGCACGAGGAAGAGGCGCGCCAGGTGGTCGACAAGGGTTTCGCCGCGGGCGTGCTGGGCGCCGGTGCGGAGGCCGAGCGCCACAAGCGCTTGCGCGACCTCGTGGCGCGCAAGGTGGCCGAGGCCAAGGCGAGCCAGGCAGCCACCGAGGCGGAGGCCAAGTCGACCAAGGACGGCAACGGCTTGGTCAAGCTCGGCTTCGCGCGGGCCATGGGCGGCGACACCGCCGGTGGCCTGCCGATGATTCAGCAGGGCATCGCCAAAGGCGGCCTGAAGCGGCCGGAGGACGCCAAGCTGCACCTGGGCATCGCGCAGGTGATGGCCGGCGACGCCAAGGCACAGGCGACGCTCCGCGGGGTTGGCGGCAACGACGGAACCGCCGATCTGGCGCGGCTGTGGTCGCTCTACGCGAAGCGCCGCAACTGAGCCGGGACCGAGCCAGCCTCAGCAACGAAACGGGCGCCCGAGGGCGCCCGATTTCTCGTGCTTGGCCCGCCTTACTTCGGCGCCAGGCGGATCGCGCCGTCGAGCCGGATCACCTCGCCATTGAGCATGTCGTTGGTGATGATCTGGTGCACGAGCTTGGCGTAATCCTCGGGCGTGCCCAGGCGGCTGGGGAAGGGCACGCCGGCGGCCAGCGCGTCCTGCACTTCCTTGGGCATCGCGAACAGCATCGGCGTGCCGAAGATGCCCGGCGCGATGGTCATGTTGCGGATGCCGTTGCGCGCCAGATCGCGCGCGATCGGCAGCGTCATGCCGACCACGCCGCCCTTGGAGGCGGAATAGGCCGCCTGGCCGATCTGGCCGTCGTAGGCCGCCACGCTGGCGGTGGAGATCAGCACGCCGCGCTCGCCGGTGGGCTCGGGCTCGTTCTTCGCCATCGCCTCGGCGGCGAGGCGGATCATGTTGAAGCTGCCCACCAGGTTGACAGTGATGACCTTGGCGAACAGCGCCAGTGCATGCGCGCCGTCCTTGCCGACGGTCTTGGCCGCCGGCGCGATGCCGGCGCAGTTGACCAGCCCGAACAGCTTGCCGAGCTGGAGCGCTGCGGCGACCGCTGCCTGACCGTCGGCCTCCTGGCTGACGTCGCACCTGACGAAGACGCCGCCGAGTTCCTTGGCGATCGCTTCGCCCTTGTCGGCCTGCAGGTCGGCGATGACGACCTTGCCGCCATGCTTGGCGATCATGCGCGCCGTGCCTTCGCCCAGGCCCGAAGCGCCGCCGGTGACGATGAAGACCTTGCCTGCGATGTCCATGCCCGTCGTCCTCAGCTCAGTGCGGCCAGGGCGCGCGCGGTGATCTCGTCGACGCTGCCGGTGCCATCGATCTTGCGGTAGCGCGGTGCGCCGGCGTCGCCTGTGGCGGCCCACTTGGAGTAGTAGTCGACCAGCGGACGCGTCTGGCTCTGGTAGACCTCGAGGCGCTTGCGCACCGTCTCTTCCTTGTCGTCGTCGCGCTGGATCAGGTCTTCGCCCGTGACGTCGTCCTTGCCGGCCACCTTGGGCGGATTGAAGCGGACGTGGTAGGTGCGGCCCGAGGCCACGTGCACGCGGCGGCCGCTCATGCGCTCGATGATCGCGGCATCGGGCACATCGATCTCGAGCACGACGTCGAGCTTGACGCCGGCGCTCTTCATCGCGTCGGCCTGCGGGATGGTGCGCGGGAAGCCATCGAAGAGGAAGCCGTTGGCGCAATCCGGCTGCGCGATGCGCTCCTTCACGAGGCCGATGATGATGTCGTCGCTGACGAGACCGCCCGAGTCCATCACCCGCTTGGCGGCGATGCCGAGCTCGGTGCCGGCCTTCACGGCGGCGCGCAGCATGTCGCCCGTCGAGATCTGCGGGATGCCGAACTGCTTGCAGATGAAGGCCGCCTGGGTGCCCTTGCCGGCGCCCGGGGCGCCCAACAGGATGAGTCTCATGGGGTTTGCCTCGTTTGTCTTTATGCGTGGGGACGACGACGTGGGGCAACTCGTCGCCTCGGATCGAATCGAGAATAACACGCAGGCCCCTGCGCGAAACTGACGCTTCCCCGGGGGAAAGCCGCGTGGCCGCGGGCTCAGCGGCCGAACAGGGCGCGCACGCGTTCGAGGTCTTCGGGCGTGTCGACGCCGGGGCCCGGCGCGTGCGCAGCGACGTGCACGGCGATGCGCTCACCATGCCACAGCACGCGCAGTTGCTCGAGCGATTCGGTCTGCTCGATCGGTGCCGGCTCGAGCGAGGGGAAACGGCGCAGGAAGCCGGCACGATAGCCGTACAGACCGATGTGACGCAGCGGTGCGGGTGACTGCAGCGCGGCGGCGCGCGCGGCGCGGCCGTCTCGCCACCACGGGATCGGCGCACGCGAGAAGTACAGGGCGCGCCCCGCGGCATCGAGCACCACCTTCACGACATTGGGGTTGTCGAGGTCTTCGTGCGAATCGATCGCATGGGCGGCGGTGCTCACCACGCAGTCGCTGCGCTGCTCCAACAGCGTGGCGCAGGCATCGATGAGCGCCGGGTCGATCAGCGGCTCGTCGCCCTGCACGTTGACCACCGCATCGTCGCCGTCGAGCCCGAGCTGCTCGCAGGCCTCGGCCAGGCGGTCGCTGCCGGTGGCGTGGTCGGCTCGGGTGCGGACCACACGCACGCCATGTGCCTCGCAGGCGGCGACGATGTCGGCGTGGTCGGCCGCCACGACCACCGTGCGCGCCGACGACTCGGCGGCGCGGCGGGCGACGCGCACGATCATCGGCACGCCGGCGATGTCGGCCAGCGGCTTGCGTGGCAGCCGCGTCGAGGCCAGCCGCGCTGGCACCAGCACGGTGAAGTTCACGAGGCCGGGGCGTCGCTGAGCGGGCGTGCTTCGCTCTCGAGCATCACCGGGATGCCGTCGCGCACCGGGAAGGCGAGGTGATCGGCGTGGCACACCAGTTCATGCCGCTCGTCGACCGGGGGGCGGCGGTGTTCCAGCGGTCCCTTGCAGATCGGGCAGACCAGCAGTTCGAGCAGACGGGTTTCCATGGCTCAGTCGGGTTGGGGCGGGCGCGGTGGCAACAAGGCGAGCAACTCCTGCTCGAACGCTGCGGGAAGCCGGAAGTCTAGCGCCGCGACCCACACCCGCGCCGTGCCAGCGCGCTCGGGGCGGATCTTGACGGCGTCCTTCTCGGTGAGCACGACGTCGGCCGTGCCGGCAGGCCAGTCGAGCGCGGCGAACGGGTGATGGTCGGGCAGCGGATGCTCGCTGATGTGGAGGCCCTGCTCACGCAGCATCGAGAAGAAGCGCTGCGGCTGGGCGAGTCCGGCCGCGGCCAGCAGGGGCCGGCCGCGCAGCGCGGCCAGGGCGCCTGGATCCGGTGCGATGCCACGCCACCAGTCGGCCAGCGAAACGGCGCCGGCAAGCGATCGCTGCGCCAGATGGCCGGGCAGTGGCGTGCTCGGTGCTGTCGCGTTGTAGAGCACCACGCTGTTCGACGGCACCCGATCCGGCATGGGGTCGCGCAGCGGGCCGGCGGGCAGCCGCCAGCCGTTGCCGGCGCCGCGCTCGTCGAACACCAGCACCTGTGCATCGCGTGCCAGCCGCAGGTGCTGCAGCCCGTCGTCGCAGACGAGGATATCGACGTCCGGATGCCGCTGGCGCAGGGCACGTGCCGCGGCGACGCGGTCCTCGCCGACGCACACCGGCACGCCCCCTCGCAAACGCAGCAGCAGCGGTTCGTCGCCGGCCTGGGTGGCCGGTGTGTCGGGGTCGACGTGCACGATGCCGAGCGAAGCACGGCCATGGCCTCGCGACACCACGCCGGGCCGCCAGCCGTGGCGGCGCAGCAGTCCGAGCAGCGCCAGCGTGGTCGGTGTCTTGCCTGCCCCGCCGGCGATCAGGTTGCCGACCACCAGCACCGGCACGTCGAGCCGCTGCGCCCGCAGCAAGCCCACGCCGTAGAGCCCACGGCGCACCACCGTCAGCATCGTGTACAGCCAGGCCAAGGGCAACAGCGCGACGGCCAGCGGCCCGCGGGTCTGCCAGGCGCTCTGCAGGCGTCGCTCGAGACGGTCGGACGTGGCCACGGCCCGGGCGCGCGCGTGCGCGCTCAGTTTCCGCCGGAAGTCTGCGTGGCGAAGGTCAGGCGGGCCAGCCCGGCGCGTCGCGCGGCGTCCATCACGTTGACCACGCTCTGGTGCGCCGCGGTGGCGTCGGCCGAGACGATCACGACGAGATCCTTGGCGCCTTCGGAGACGGCGTTGAGCTCGGCGGCCAGCAGTTCGACGCTGCGTCCTTCCACCGGCTTGCGGTTGACCACGTAGCGGCCGTCGGCGCTGACCAGCACGACGATCTCGCGCGGGCGGTCGCGCAGCTTCTCGGCGTCGGCGGTCGGCAGGGTGACCTGCAGCTCCGTGAACTTCGAGTAGGTGGTCGACGCCATCAGGAAGATGAGCACCACCAGCAGGATGTCGATGAACGGGATCAGGTTGATCTCCGGATCCTCCGGGCGTCCCTTGCGGAAGTTCAGCGACATCGCAGCCTCAGGCGTTGCTCGCGGTGCGCGGCGAGGTGAAGCGCAGCAGGTGCGGCACCAGCCTGTTGGCGGCCTGCTCCATGTCCAGCGTGTACTGCTCGACCAGGCCGCGGAAGTAGCGGTAGAAGATCAGCGCCGGAATGGCCACGATCAGGCCGAACGCGGTGTTGTACAGCGCGATCGAGATGCCCTGGGCCAGCTGGGCCGGGTTGCTGCCCGACGGCGACTGCGAGGCAAAGATCTCGATCATGCCGATCACCGTGCCGAGCAGGCCGAGGTAGGGCGCGGACGACGCGATCGTGCCCAGCGTGTTGAGGTATTTCTCCATGCGGTGCACCGCCGCCCGCCCGGCCGACTCGAAGGCACCGCGCAGCGCGTCCTCGGTGATGCGCGGATCGGCCACCACGGCGCGGATGCCCGCGGCCAGCACGCGCCCGAGGATGGAGTTGTCGGCCAGCTTGTTGACGACGTCCGGCGCCGGCAGATTGGCGCGCGTGACCGAGAGCACCTCGTCGAGCAGTTTCGGGGGCACGACGCGCACCGCCCGCAGGCTGGACAGGCGCTCGACGACGAGTGCCAGGGCGATGATCGAGCAGATGATGAGCGGCCAGATCGGCCAGCCAGCGGCTTGTATGATCGAAAACAAGCGAGCCCTTTCGAAGGCGAACGGCGGTTCCGTGGGGAGGCGCGATGATAGACGAAGGGGGTGGCCGCGCGCCTCCTCCGCGACCCCAGGCGCTGTTCGCACCACAATCCACGGCCAATGTGGACAACTTTGTGGGTAACCGCCGATCACCGCCCGCGAGGCCGCATGAAATCTGGTCGTCGGCTGGTTTGCTCAAAATCCGTGCAGCGAGAAATCATTGAAAATCAATCACTTGCACGAAAGTGACAACGCTGTGACGGGCATTCCGCCGCGCCAGGGCGCTTCGTCGCTTGCTGTGGAGTTCTCGAACCGCGCCAGCGCTGGCTCTGCGCATGGCTGAGGCCGGTCTGGGCGGTGCCGGACGCCTCGTGTGGAGCGTCGCGGGCCTGGTGGCGGCGGTGTCGGATGCGCTGGCGGCGCGCTTTCCGGTCTGCGTGGTGCGCGGCGAGCTGTCCGCATTCGCCCGCGCTGCCAGCGGCCACTGCTACTTCAGCCTGAAGGACGCCGACGGCGAGGCCGCCTTGCTTCGCTGTGCGATGTTCCGCCGTGCGGCCGGCCTGCTCGACTTCGCGCCGGCCGATGGCCAGCTCGTCGAGCTGCGTGGCCGCCTGGCGGTCTACGAGCCGCGCGGCGAGCTGCAGTTCGTCGTCGAGGGCATGCAGCGGGCCGGGGCGGGCGCCCTGTTCGAGCAGTTCCTTCGCCTGAAGGCCAAGCTCGAGGCGCAAGGCCTCTTCGAGGCCGCGCGCAAGCGAGCCATCCCGGCGTTCCCGCGCCGCATCGGCGTGGTCACCTCGCTGGCCGCGGCCGCCCTGCGCGACGTGCTCACCACGCTCGAGCGGCGCAGCCCGCACGTCGAAGTCATCGTCTACCCGAGTCCGGTGCAGGGCGCGGAGGCACCGGCTGCGCTGGTGCAGGCGCTGGCCGAGGCCTCGGAACGCGCCGAGGTCGACACGCTGCTGCTGTGCCGCGGCGGCGGTTCGCTCGAAGACCTGTGGGCCTTCAACGACGAGCGCGTGGTGAGGGCGATCGTCGCGTGCCGCGTGCCGGTGGTCTGCGGCGTCGGCCACGAGACCGACGTGACGCTGGCCGACCTTGCTGCCGACCTGCGCGCGCCGACGCCCACGGCGGCTGCGGAACTTGCGGCGCCGTCCGCGTCCGATTGCGCCGACCGCCTGTCGGTGATCCAGCGTCGCGCCGCGCAGCGTCTGCGCACGACGCTGGACACGCAGGCACAGCGCCTGGACAGCCTGGCGCTGCGCCTGGCGCGCCCGGCCGAGAGCCTGCGCACGCGCCACCAGCAACTGGCGCTGCTCGGCCAGCGCCTCGGCGCCGCCGGCGCCCGACTGGCAGACCGTCACGGCCTGCAGCAGCGCCAACTGGCCCAGCGCATGGCGCGGGCGGCCGGGGTGGAACTGCGCGCGCGCGCGCAGCGGCTCGACGCCTTCGAGCAGCGCCTGCAGGCCCTGGACCCGCAGCACGTGCTGGCACGCGGTTATGCCTGGCTGACCGACGCACAGGGCCAGGTGCTCCAGTCCATCGGCCAGCTGTCGGTCGGCCAGCCGCTGCAAGCTACGCTGGCCGACGGCCGTGCCGGCCTCACGGTGGCCAGCGTGGAACCCGGCGTGAACGGCCCCTGAAGCAGCATGCCCGCCGGCAGGGCCTTGGCGGCCTGCCTACAATGCTCGCCCGACCCGCCCCCACCGAGAGAAGAGGACACCATGGAACACACCCTGCCGCCGCTCCCGTACGCGATCGACGCCCTGGCCCCGCACTACAGCAAGGAAACGCTGGAGTTTCACCACGGCAAGCACCACAACGCCTACGTCGTGAACCTGAACAACCTGCAGAAGGGCACGGAGTTCGAGAGCATGTCGCTCGAGGACATCGTGAAGAAGTCCAGCGGCGGCATCTACAACAATGCCGCGCAGATCTGGAACCACACCTTCTTCTGGAACTGCATGAAGCCGGCCGGCGGTGGCGAGCCCAAGGGTGCGCTCGCCGCGGCGATCAACGCCAAGTGGGGCAGCTACGCCGCCTTCAAGGAAGCCTTCGTCAAGAGCGCCGTCGGCAACTTCGGCTCGGGCTGGACCTGGCTGGTGAAGAAGGCCGACGGCACCGTCGACATCGTCAACACCGGTGCCGCCGGCACGCCGCTGACCACCGCCGACAAGGCCCTGCTCACCGTCGACGTGTGGGAGCACGCCTACTACATCGACTACCGCAACCTGCGCCAGAAGTTCGTCGAGACCTTCCTGGCGTCGCTGGTGAACTGGGACTTCGCCGAGAAGAACTTCGGCTGATCCCGCGGCGAAGCGCCGAAAGCGAACAGGCCGGTCATCGACCGGCCTGTTGCTTTTGGCGAACAGTTCATTTCGTGCCGAACGGCTCCCCGGTGATCTTCGCCCCGGGCTTGATCGCCCGCTTGCCGAACCAGCCCTGGTTCATTTCCAGCGCGAACCGCACCGGCCGGGCCGAGCAGTGCGAGTCCAGCGTCTGCGGCTTCATCTCCTCGATGTTGACGACGGTGCCATCGTCGTCGAGGAAGGCGATGGACAGCGGCAGCAGCGTGTTCTTCATCCAGAAGCACTGCTGACCGGCGCGCTCGAACACGAATAGCATGCCGTCGTTGGCCGGCATCGTGGGCCGATGCATCAGGCCGATGGCGCGCTGCTCGGGCGTGCTGGCCACTTCGGCGTTGATCAGGTGGAAGCCGGCGGTCAGCCGTGTGGTCGGCAGCTTCTGCGGGCCATCCTGGGCCGGCGATGCCGCCACGAATGACAGCAGGGCGGCGGTGACGGCAAGTGACTTGATGTATGTCATGCGGATCGAGGGGTGCGGCGCCTAGATTATCGCCGTGGCCTCCGTACTGACTGAACGCGCCGTCGTGAGTTCGGCCGACACCGATCTGCGCGCGCTCGACGACCCGCTGAACCAGGCGGCGTTCACCACCTTTGCCCAGTCGCAGGGCGGTTCGCGCGAGGCCACTTCGCAGTTCCGTGTCTCCGGCATGTACTGCGCGGCCTGCGCCGGCCTGATCGAGGAGGCGCTGCATGGCGTGGATGGCGTGCTCGAGGCCCGGGTGCACTCGTCCACCGCGCTGGCCCTGGTGCGCTGGGATCCGCAACGCACGCGCGCCTCGGCGCTGGTCGAGGCGGTGCGCCGCGCCGGATACGGCGCCGTGCCCGACGCCGCCGCGAGCGCACGGGCGCAGCGCGAGACCGAGCAACGCAAGGCGCTGTGGCGGCTGTTCGTCGCCGGCTTCTGCATGATGCAGGTGATGATGTACGCCACGCCGGCGTACGTGTCGGAACCCGGCGACATCACCCCCGACATGCTGCGCCTGCTGCAGTGGGCGAGCTGGGTGCTCAGCCTGCCGGTGCTGCTGTTCTCTGCTGGCCCGTTCTTCAGCGGCGCCTGGAACAGCCTCAAGCACCGCCGGCTCGGCATGGACGTGCCGGTGTCGCTGGGCATCGTGGTCACCTTCATCGCCAGTTCGGGCGCCACCTTCGAGCCCGGCGGCCTCTTCGGCCACGAGGTCTACTTCGACTCGCTGACGATGTTCGTCTTCTTCCTGCTCGGCGGGCGCTGGCTGGAAGCGCGGGCGCGGCACAAGGTGGCCCTGTCTCTGGAAGCGGGCGCGGCACGCCTGCCCGACAGCGTGGAGCGTTTGCGCGAGGACGGTGGCATCGAGACGGTGGCGATCGGGCGGCTGGCCGCCGGCGACCGCGTGCGCGTCAAGACCGGCCAGGCCTTCCCGGCCGATGGCGTCCTGCTCGAGGGCCGCAGCCTGGCCGACGAGGCGCTGCTCACCGGTGAATCCGAACCGGTGGCCAAGCAGCCGGGCGACGAGGTGGTGGCCGGCAGCCTGAACCTGCGCGCACCGGTGCTGATGCAGGTGCTTCGCCTGGGCGAGGACACCCGCCAGGCCGGCATCGTGGCGTTGATGCGAAGCGCGCTGACGCAGCGGCCGCGGCTGGTGCAGCAGGCCGAGCGCATCGCCGGCCCGTTCCTGTGGACCGTGCTGGCGCTGGCCGCCGGCGCGGCGGCGGTGTGGTCGGTGATCGACCCGTCGCGGGCGATCTGGGTGGCCGTCTCGGTGCTCATCGTCACCTGCCCGTGCGCGCTCTCGCTGGCGGCGCCTTCGGCCCTGCTGGCCGCCACCGGCGGCCTGGCGCGGCGCGGCGTGCTGCTGCAGCGCATCGAATCCCTCGAGGGCCTGGCCGCGGTGGACACCGTGGTGTTCGACAAGACCGGAACGCTCACCCTCGATCGCCTCGAACTGGCCGAGACGCGCGTGCTGGGGCAGGGCGGCGACGCGGCGCTGCTGCTGTCGCGTGCGGCGTCGCTGGCCGCGCTGTCGACGCACCCGGCGTCCCGGGCCTTGGTGGAGGCCGCCGGGGACGTGACTTCCGCTGCCGTCTGGCGCGATGTCGAAGAGCATCCCGGGCAGGGTCTCGAAGCGCTCGATGGCGATGGCCAGCGCTGGCGGCTCGGCCGCCGCGAATGGGTCGATGCGCGGCTGGGTGCCGACCAGGTGTCCGACGGTGCGCTGTGCTTCGGCAACGAGCAGGGCGCCCATGCGGTGTTCGTGCTGCGCGAGACGCTGCGTGGCGATGCCGAGGCTGCGCTCGCGCAACTGCGTGAGCAGGGCCTGAAGTTGGCCATGCTCTCCGGCGATGCGCCGGAGCGCGCCGCTGCGCTGGCACAGCGCCTTGGCATTGCCGATGTGCGCGGTGGTGCCACGCCGGCCGACAAGCTCGCCGCCGTTGCCGCCTGGCAGGCCGAAGGCCGCCGCGTGGCCATGGTGGGCGATGGCCTGAACGATGCCCCCGTGCTGGCGCGGGCCGACGTCTCGTTCGCCTTCGCCCACGGCTCGGCCGTGGCGCGCAGCGGCGCCGACGTGGTGCTGCTCGGTGACCGGCTCGCTGATGTCGCGCTGGCGCGCACCCAGTCGCAGCGCACGCTGCGCGTGATCCGCCAGAACCTGGCCTGGGCAGCGCTCTACAACGCGGCCTGCGTGCCGCTCGCGCTGGTCGGCTGGCTGCCGCCGTGGGCGGCCGGCATCGGCATGGCCTCGAGCTCGCTGCTGGTGGTGCTCAACGCGCTGCGCGTGTCGCGCAGTGCGGGCGAGGGACGCCGGGACTGAACGCCATGGACATCCTGTTCGTGCTGATTCCGATGTCGGTGGTGCTGGTGTTCGCCGTGATCGGCATCTTTGCCTGGGCGCTGCACCGCGGGCAGTTCGACGATCTCGACCGCGAGGGCGAACGCATCCTCGTCAACGATGACGGCAAGGGCGTCACGGCTTCGGAAAACGTTGACAGCGATCAAGCCCGCGAATGACCCTGCGCGAAACAATGGTTTCATCCAAAAACAGGACACCTTGGAAGGAGTGACTCCGATGGTCAACAACGCGTCGGCGGCCGCGAAGGGCGGGCCCGTCTACAACGACGCCGTGGTGCGGGCGTTTTCGCTCGCGGCGGTGCTATGGGGCATCGTGGGCATGCTGGTCGGCGTGATCATCGCCGCGCAGCTGACCTGGCCGGAGCTCAACCTCGGCATCCCGTGGCTGAGCTACGGTCGCCTGCGGCCGCTGCACACCAACGCGGTGATCTTCGCCTTCGGCGGCTGCGCGCTGTTCGCGTCCAGCTACTACGTGGTGCAGCGCACCTCGCAGGTGCCGCTGTTCGCCGGCAAGCTGGCTTGGTTCACCTTCTGGGGCTGGCAACTCGTCATTCTGCTGGCGGCGGTCTCGCTGCCCCTGGGCTTCACGCAGGCCAAGGAATACGCCGAGCTCGAGTGGCCGATCGACCTGCTGATCGCCGTCGTGTGGGTGTCCTACGCCGTGGTGTTCTTCGGCACCATCGGCGTGCGCAAGGTGCGCCACATCTACGTGGCCAACTGGTTCTTCGGCGCCTTCATCCTGACGATCGCGCTGCTGCACATCGTCAACAACATCTCGATCCCTGTCGGCCTGACGAAGAGCTACTCCGCCTACGCCGGCGTGCAGGACGCGATGGTGCAGTGGTGGTACGGTCACAACGCGGTGGGCTTCTTCCTGACCGCGGGCTTCCTCGGGATGATGTACTACTTCATCCCCAAGCAGGCCGAGCGTCCCGTCTACTCGTACCGGCTGTCGATCGTGCACTTCTGGGCGCTGATCTTCACGTACATGTGGGCCGGCCCGCACCACCTGCACTACACCGCGCTGCCCGACTGGGCGCAGAGCGTGGGCATGCTGTTCTCGCTGGTGCTGCTGGCGCCTTCGTGGGGCGGCATGATCAACGGCATCATGACCCTCTCGGGTGCGTGGCACAAGCTGCGTGACGACCCGATCCTGAAGTTCCTGATCGTCTCGCTGTCGTTCTACGGCATGTCGACCTTCGAGGGTCCGATGATGTCGATCAAGACGGTGAACGCGCTGTCGCACTACACCGACTGGACCGTCGGCCACGTGCACAGCGGCGCGCTCGGCTGGGTGGGCCTGGTGTCGATGGGCACGCTGTACTACCTGATCCCGCGCATGTTCGGCCGCAAGACGATGTACAGCACGCGCGCCATCGAGCTGCACTTCTGGATCGCCACCATCGGCATCGTGCTGTACATCGCCGCGATGTGGATCGCCGGCGTGATGCAGGGCCTGATGTGGCGCGCCATCAACCCGGACGGCACGCTGGTCTACAGCTTCGTCGAGAGCGTGAAGGCGACCTTCCCCTTCTACGTGATCCGCCTGGTCGGTGGCCTGCTGTACCTCAGCGGCATGCTGATCATGGGCTGGAACACGATCAAGACGGCCACCAGCGGCAAGTACGAGCCCGTGCCCGTGCCGCCGGTCGCCGCCCACGCCTGATCCTCGAGGAGTACCGAACAAATGGCCAACAACCAAGCCACCGGCTTCTCGCACGAGAAGATCGAGACCAACAACTTCCTGATGATCGTGCTGATCCTGGTCGTCGTCGCCGTGGGCGGCCTCGTAGAGATCGTGCCGCTGTTCTTCCAGAAGTCGACCACGCAGGCGGCGCCGGGCCTCAAGCCCTACACCGCGCTGCAGCTCGCCGGCCGCGACGTCTACATCCGCGAGGGCTGCTACAACTGCCACTCGCAGATGATCCGTCCGTTCCGCGCCGAGACGCTGCGCTACGGCGACTACTCCAAGGCCGGCGAGTTCGTCTACGACCATCCCTTCCAGTGGGGCAGCAAGCGCACCGGCCCCGACCTGCATCGCGTGGGCGGCAAGTACAGCGACGACTGGCACCGCATCCACCTGACCAATCCGCGTGACCTGGTGCCGGAATCGAACATGCCTGCCTATCCGTGGCTGAACAAGGCGACCGTCGACCCGGCCGACATGGCGCCGAAGATGAAGGCGCTGCGCATGGTCGGCGTGCCTTACAGCGACGATGAGATCGCCAAGGCGGGCGAAGAGGTCAAGGGCAAGACCGAGATGGACGCGGTGATCGCCTACCTGCAGGTGCTGGGCACGGCGCCCGCGAATGCGGCCGCCGCAGCGGCAGCCAAGTGAACAAGGGGGCGCACCATGGATGTCAATGACCTGAGAAGCCTGGTGACGGTGATCTCGCTGATCGCCTTCCTGGGCATCGTGGCCTGGGCCTGGTCCCGCAAGAACCGTGCAGGGTTCGACGAGGCAGCGCAGCTGCCGTTCGCCGAAGAGCAGGGCGCTGACGGCGCCTCGCGTGGAGGAAAGCAACAATGAGCGACTTCATCAACAACGGCTGGTCGGTCTACATCGCCGCCGTCGTCATCGTCAGCCTGCTGGCGTGCCTGGCGCTGCTGATCGTGGCAAGCCGGCGCAAGGTCATGGCGCAGGACAACACCACCGGCCACGTCTGGGACGGGGACCTGCGTGAGCTGAACAACCCGCTGCCGCGCTGGTGGATGGGCCTGTTCGTGCTGACCGTGGTCTTCTCCGCCCTGTACCTCGTGCTCTATCCGGGTCTGGGCAGCTTCGGCGGCAAGCTTGGCTGGTCGAGCACGGGCCAGTGGGAGGCCGAGCAGGCCAAGGCACAGGCCGCCATGGCGCCGCTGTACGCCAAGTTCACCAGCCAACCCGCCGAAGCCCTCGCCAAGGATCCCCAGGCGATGGCGATCGGCGAGCGGCTGTTCATCAACAACTGCGCGGCCTGCCACGGCTCGGACGCCAAAGGCAGCAAGGGCTTCCCGAACCTGACCGACGGCGACTGGCTCTACGGCGGCTCGCACGACAAGATCAAGGAAACCATCACCGGCGGTCGCCAGGGCGCCATGCCGCCGATGGCCGCGGCGGTGGGCACGGCCGAGGACGTGAAGAACGTCGCCAACTACGTGCTCAGCCTGTCGGGCAGCGCGCACAACGCGCTGGCCGCGCAGCTCGGCAAGGAGAAGTTCGGTGCCTGCGCCGCCTGCCACGGTGCCGACGGCAAGGGCAACCAGGCGCTGGGCGCCCCCAACCTGACCGACAAGGTCTGGCTCCATGGCGGCGGCGAGCAGGCGGTGGTGGCGATGGTCAACAATGGCAAGACCAACGTCATGCCCGCCCAGGCCTCGCGCCTGACGCCCGAGCAGATCCACGTGCTCGGCGCCTACGTGTGGAGTCTGTCGCAAGGCGGCAAGCAGTAAACGGAAGCCTGAATGTCTGACACGCACGCAGCCGCGACGGGGGCGCCTGCCCCCGATGCGGCCGGCGAGATCGTCTCGCTCTATGCCGCGCAGAAGAAGATCTACGCGCGTGCGGTCAGCGGCTGGTTCGCCACCTGGCGATGGGTGCTCGTCTGGGGCACCCAGATCCTGTTCTACGGGCTGCCCTGGCTACAGTGGAACGGCCGACAGGCCGTGCTGTTCGACCTCGGCGCGCGCCGCTTCTACATCGGCGGGCTCGTCCTGTACCCGCAGGACTTCATCTACCTCACCGGGCTGCTGATCCTCTCGGCCTACGCGCTGTTCCTGTTCACCGCGGTGGCGGGGCGACTGTGGTGCGGCTATGCCTGCCCGCAGACCGTCTACACCGAGATCTTCATGTGGTTCGAGAACCGCATCGAAGGCGACCGCGCCAAGCGGATGAGGCTCGACGCGGGGCCGTGGAACGGCGAGAAGCTGCTGCGCAAGGGAAGCAAGCAGCTGGTGTGGATCGCCTTCGGCCTGTGGACGGGATTCACCTTCGTCGGCTACTTCACGCCGATCCGCGAGCTCGCCGCTGCGGCGATGACGCTGGATTTCGGCCCGTGGGAATGGTTCTGGATCCTGTTCTACGGTTTCGCCACCTACGGCAACGCCGGCTTCATGCGCGAGCAGGTGTGCAAGTACATGTGCCCGTACGCGCGCTTCCAGAGCGCGATGTTCGACCACGACACGATGATCATCAGCTACGACGCGCAGCGCGGCGAGCCGCGAGGTTCGCGGCCGAAGTCGCTGGCGCACGCGTCGCTGAAGGAGGCCGGCAAGGGTGAGTGCATCGATTGCACGCTGTGCGTGCAGGTCTGCCCGACCGGTATCGACATCCGCAAGGGGCTGCAGTACGAGTGCATCGGCTGCGCCGCGTGCATCGACGTGTGCGACAGCGTGATGGACAAGATGAACTACCCGCGCGGGCTGATCCGCTACGCCACCCAGAACGGGATGGACAAGCACTGGAGCCGCGAGCAGATGCTGCGCCGCGTGCTGCGGCCGCGGGTGCTGGTCTACACCGCGATCATGGTGCTCATCGTGGCCGCCTTCGCGGCCAGCCTGGCGCTGCGTACGCCGTTCCGCGTCGACGTGGTGCGCGATCGCGGCGCGCTGGCGCGCATCGTCGAGGACGGCCGCATCGAGAACGTCTACCGGCTGCAGCTGATGAATGCGACCGAGCGGACGCAGCGTTTCCGCATCGACGTCGAAGGCCTGGCCGGCGCCGCGCTGGCCTCCAAGGCCGAGGTCGAGGTGGGCTCGACGGAGTCGCGCTGGGTCCCGGTGGCCGTGCAGATCTCGCCCGACGACGCGGGCTCGCTCGGCGCGGGCGCCCACCCGCTTCGATTTACCATCACCCGGCTGGCGGACGCGGAAGGCGGCGCTGTCGAAGTGCGCGAGAAGTCGACCTTCGTCGTGCCACGTTGAGTCGCAAGACCCCGAGGACACAAGCATGCAGGACAGGAACGAACACACGACCCCGTGGTGGAAGGTGCCAACCGTGTGGCTGGTGGTCGGCGGCCCGCTGTCGGTGGTGGTGGCCAGCATCGCCACGGCGGTGATCGCGTGGAACCACATCGACCCCGTGATCACCACGTCGCAGGGCGAGATCCGCCCCGGCGACAACATGGCGCCCCAGCTCAGCCCGAAAGACGCGCTGGCACCCGCCCAGCAAGGCCGCAACCACGCGGCCACGCCGCAGCGCTGAGATGATGCCGAGCGCCGCGGTCGTGAAGCAGCGCGCCATGACCATTCTCTGGCCGGCCTTCCTGATGGCCGGCGTGCTGGAGATGCTCGTGTTCGTGGTCGTCGATCCGGGCGACCTGCACTGGTTCGGCGGCGAAGCGCTGAACTGGTCGCACCAGGCGGTCTACACCGTGACCTTCCTGATCTTCTGGGGCGTGATCTCGGTGGCCGGTGCGCTGACGGCCCTGCTCGACATGAGCGCCGACGAGATCAATGCCGACCGCGGCCGCCGCTGGCCGCGCTGAGCACCGCGACGGGCGCGTGGCGCGCCGTCAGCAGGCGGTGCTGGTGATCAGCTGGCGCAGGCCGGCTTCGTCGAGGATGCGGATGTGGCGCTGCTTGACCTCGAGCAGCCCGTCATCCTGGAACTTCGAGAAGGTGCGGCTCACCGTCTCCAGCTTCAGACCCAGGTAGCTGCCGATCTCCTCGCGCGTCATGCGCAGGATCAGCGAGGACGCCGAGAAGCCACGCGCCTGCAGGCGCTGGGTGAGGTTGAGCAGGAAGGCGGCCAGGCGCTCCTCGGCGCGCATGCTGCCGAGCAGCAACATCATCCCGTGGTCGCGCACGATCTCGCGGCTCATGATCTTGTGGAACTGGTGCTGCAGCGGCGTGAAGTCGCGCGACAGCTCCTCGAGCTGGTTGAACGGGATCACGCAGACCTGCGAGTCCTCCAGCGCGATCGCATCGCAGTTGTGGCGATCGTGGCTGATGCCGTCCAGCCCGAGGAGCTCGCCGGCCATCTGGAAGCCGGTGACCTGATCGCGGCCGTCCTCCGACGACACGCAGGTCTTGAAGAAGCCGGTGCGCACGGCGTAGAGCGACTGGAACGAGTCGCCGGTGCGGAACAGCGCGTCGCCGCGCGTGACCGAGCGGCGCTTGGCCACCAACTGGTCGAGCCGCTCGAGATCGGGGTCGGACAGGCCCACCGGCAGGCACAGCTCGCGCAGGTTGCAGTTGGAGCAGGCGACCTTGAAGGCCTCGGCCCGGATCGGCACGACTGAAGACATGGTGCTGCGCGGGGCGACTTCGGGCGCACGCCCCTCCGCCGCGCGGCGGCTGGCGGGAGCGGTCACAGGCGTCACTTCCCTGGTGGTGGAGGTCATGGAATTATTCTCCCGTTCGCGTCATGAAGACCCGTTGATGCACGTCAAGGCGCTTGACCCGAGGCAAGGCACAGTCTGGGCTCATGTCGACGTCCTACGCCCCCACCGAGCGCCCCGTCGTGACCGAGGAGCTGCTGCTTCGGCTCGACGTCAACGGGCCGCGCTACACCTCCTACCCGACCGCCGATCGCTTCGTCGACGCCTTCGGGCCCGATGACTACGCCCGCGCTCTGGACCAGCGCGCCGAGGGTGCTGGCGTGATTGGGGGCGCGAGTCCGCTGTCGCTGTACGTGCACATCCCGTTCTGCGAGTCGCTGTGCTACTACTGCGCGTGCAACAAGGTGATCACCAAGCACCACGAGCGCGCAGGGGAGTACCTCGACGCGCTCGAGAAGGAAATTGCCCTGCACGTGGCCCGGCTGGGCCCAGGGCAGTCGGTGTCACAGCTGCACTTCGGTGGTGGGTCGCCGACCTTCCTCAGCGACGCCGAACTGGCGCGCGTGATGGGTGCCTTGCGCACCGCCTTCCGCATCGCCCCCGGTGCGGAGACGTCGGTGGAGGTCGATCCGCGCACCGTCACGCCGGAGCGCCTCGCGCACCTCGCCAGCCTCGGCTTCAACCGGCTGAGCTTCGGCGTGCAGGACTTCGATCCCGCCGTGCAGCAAGCCGTGCACCGCGTGCAGAGCCGCGAGATGGTCGCCGCGCTGATGGCTTCGGCGCGCGAGCTCGGCTTCGAGTCGACCAACGTCGACCTGATCTACGGCCTGCCCAAGCAGACGCCGGAATCGCTGCAGCGCACCGTGCGCGAGGTGGGGGAACTGCGCCCCGAGCGGATCGCGCTGTACTCGTACGCCCACCTGCCGCAGCGCTTCAAGCCGCAGCGCCGCATTGACGCGGCGGCACTGCCGCCGGCCGGCGACAAGGTGCGCATGCTGTCCGAGGCCATTGCCGGTTTCGTCGGCCACGGCTACCAGTACATCGGCATGGACCACTTCGCGCTGCCGGGCGACGCCCTGGCGGCTGCCAAGCGCCAGGGCCGCCTGCACCGCAACTTCCAGGGCTACAGCACGCAGCCCGATTGCGACCTGATCGGCCTGGGTGTCTCGTCGATCGGTCGCGTCGGTGCCACCTACAGCCAGAACGCGAAGACACTCGCCGAGTACTACGACGCCGTCAACCGCGGGCAGTTTCCGATCGTGCGCGGCCTGGCGCTGACGCGCGAGGACCTGCTGCGCCGCGCCGTGATCATGGCGATCATGTGCCAGGGCCGGCTGGAGTTCGAGTCGATCGAACTCGCTCACCTCATCGAGTTCCGCCAGCACTTCGCGAGCGAGCTCGAGCAACTGCGCGGCCTGGAGTCCTCCGGCCTGGTGGTCCTGGAACCGGGCGCGATCCAGGTGACCGCGCTGGGCTGGTACTTCATCCGCAGCGTCGCGATGGTGTTCGACAGGTACCTGCAGGCCGATCGCACCCGCGAGCGCTTCTCGCGCATCATCTAGGGCATGAATGCCGCGCTCGCCACCACCGCCTTGCTGATGGGCCTGGCGGGCTCGCCGCACTGCGCGGCAATGTGCGGCGCGGCCTGCACCGGCATCGTGCGCGGCTGCGCGGGCGGCGTGGCGACGCAGGTGAGCACCTTGTCCTTCCACGGGGCCCGGCTGCTGAGCTATGCCGCCGGCGGCGCGCTGGCTGCCGGCAGCGTGTCCTGGCTGGCCACGCAAGGGGCTCAGGTCGCGATCCTGCGGCCGCTGTGGACGCTGCTGCAGGTGGCTGCCCTGGCGCTTGGCCTGTGGCTGCTGGTGCGCGGCCGGCAGCCGGCCTGGATCGACAGCATCGGCCGTGGCGGCTCCGGGCGGCGGGTGATCTGGATGCAGGGGCCGGCCGGTGCGGCGGCCGCGGGCTCGATGTGGGTGGCCTTGCCCTGCGGTCTGCTGCAGTCGGCACTGGTGGTCGCGGCACTCGGCTCGGGCCCGGTGGAAGGCGCCACCCTGATGGCGCTGTTCGCCATCGGCTCGGGGCTGGGCCTGTGGCTCGGCCCGGCGCTGTGGATGCATCTGGCCGGGCGGCATGCGGGCAAGGCGCAGGTGCTGGCCGTGAGGCTGGCCGGGCTGATGCTCGCCGGTGCTTCGGGCTGGGCCCTGGCCCATGGGCTGGCCACCGCGATGGGCAGCGACTTCTGCTTGCCGATCTGAAGCCTGCGCGCGGCGTCGCTGTCAGTCGATTGACAGACACCGTGGAATAGAATTCCACGTTCCGATACGACCCCTCACCCCAGCCCGGAGCCACATCTCCATGTACCAGCACATCAAGGTGCCCGCAGGCGGGCAGAAGATCACCGTCAACGCGGACTTCTCGCTCAACGTCCCGAACAACCCGATCATTCCGTACATCGAGGGCGACGGCACCGGCTTCGACATCACGCCGGTGATGATCAAGGTGGTCGACGCGGCCGTGGCCAAGGCCTACGGCGGCAAGAAGCAGATCCACTGGATGGAGATCTACGCCGGCGAGAAGGCCACCAAGGTCTACGGCCCCGACGTGTGGCTGCCCGCCGAGACGCTGGAGGTGCTGCGCGAGTACGTCGTCTCGATCAAGGGCCCGCTGACCACCCCGGTGGGCGGCGGCATCCGCTCGCTGAACGTGGCGCTGCGCCAGGAACTCGACCTGTACGTTTGCCTGCGCCCGGTTCAGTACTTCAAGGGCGTGCCTTCGCCGGTGAAGGAGCCGGAGAAGACCAACATGGTGATCTTCCGCGAGAACTCGGAGGACATCTACGCCGGCATCGAGTACGAGGCCGAGAGCGACAAGGCGAAGAAGCTCATCAAGTTCCTCATCGAGGAGATGGGCGTCAAGAAGATCCGCTTCCCGCAGACCTCGGGCATCGGCATCAAGCCGGTCTCGCGCGAGGGCACCGAGCGCCTGGTGCGCAAGGCCATCCAGTACGCCATCGACAACGACAAGCCCAACGTGACCATCGTGCACAAGGGCAACATCATGAAGTTCACCGAGGGTGGCTTCCGTGACTGGGCCTATGCCCTGGCCCGCAACGAGTTTGGCGCCGAACTGATCGACGGCGGCCCGTGGTGCAAGTTCAAGAACCCGAAGACGGGCAAGGACATCGTCGTCAAGGATTCGATCGCCGACGCCTTCCTGCAGCAGATCCTGCTGCGCCCGGCGGAGTATTCGGTGATCGCCACGCTCAACCTCAACGGCGACTACATCTCCGACGCGCTGGCGGCGCAGGTGGGTGGCATCGGCATCGCGCCGGGCGCGAACCTGTCCGACTCCGTGGCCTGCTTCGAGGCCACGCACGGCACGGCGCCGAAGTACGCCGGCAAGGACTACGTCAACCCGGGCTCGGAGATCCTCTCGGCCGAGATGATGCTGCGCCACATGGGTTGGACCGAGGCGGCCGACCTGATCATCAGCTCGATGGAGAAGGCGATCGCTTCGAAGAAGGTCACCTACGACTTCGCCCGCCTGATGGAAGGTGCAACGCAGGTGTCTTGCTCGGGCTTCGGCCAGGTGATGATCGACCACATGTGAGCGGGGCGGCAGTGCCGCCTCCAACGAAAAGGGCCCGCATCGCGGGCCCTTTGACTTTCACGGCTGCCGAGGCTCAGCGCTCTGACTCGGCAGTGTCGGGCGCCCGCCTAGTCGCAACCGCGGCATCGACCGGCTGGATGTTCTGTGCCAGCTGGCCCTTGGGCCCCTGCACCAGCTCGTAGCTGACCTTGCCGCCTTGCTTCAGCGTGCGGAAGCCGTCCATCTGGATGGCCGAAAAATGGGCGAAGACATCGTCGCCGCCACCCTCGGGCTCGATGAACCCGAATCCCTTGGCGTCGTTGAACCACTTCACGGTGCCGATCGGCATGTCGCTCTCCTCAATCGATCATCAATTTTCGAGCGCGGCTCGCTCGCGTGTCAAGGAAGCAACGCAACCCGGGCGACCGCGCAAATCCCTGCGGCACCGAACAGCGGGGACTTGAGCCGTCATTTCGCGCACTTGTGATCCGCCTGCGAAGCGCAATATCCAGTCGGGTGACCGGGTTCGCGGTCAACTCGATAGAATGGTTTCATGCCTGACGAAACACCGCCGCAGCCTCCTGTGCCCCCGGGCCCAGGAAAGCCCGACGACGGGCAGGGCGCGGTCGTCGTCGAGCGCAAGACGCAGCGCACGCAGCCGCCGCGCATGTATCAGGTGGTGATGCTCAATGACGACTACACGCCGATGGAGTTTGTCGTCATGGTGCTGCAGGAGTATTTCAAGCGCGACCTCGAAACCGCGACCCAGATCATGCTGAAGATTCACCATGAGGGTCGAGGTGTCTGCGGCGTCTATACCAAGGACGTGGCCGCGACCAAGGTAGAACTGGTGCTGGCTGCCGCGCGTCGCGGCGGCCACCCGTTGCAGTGCATTATGGAGGCCGCATGATTGCCCAGGAACTCGAAGTCAGCCTGCACATGGCGTTCGTCGAGGCGCGCCAGCAGCGCCATGAGTTCATCACCGTGGAGCACCTGCTGCTGGCACTGCTCGACAACCCCTCGGCCGCCGAGGTGCTGCGCGCCTGCTCGGCCAACATGGACGACCTGCGCAAGAGCCTGGCCGGCTTCATCAAGGAAAACACGCCCACCGTCGGTGGCACCGAGGAGGTCGACACCCAGCCGACGCTCGGCTTCCAGCGTGTGATCCAGCGCGCGATCATGCACGTGCAGTCCACCGGCAGCGGCAAGAAGGAAGTCACCGGTGCCAACGTGCTGGTGGCGATCTTCGGCGAGAAGGATTCGCACGCCGTTTACTACCTGCACCAGCAGGGCGTCACGCGGCTGGACGTGGTCAACTTCATCGCCCACGGCATCAAGAAGAGCGACCCGCCCGAGCCGAGCAAGCCCAGCGAGGGCAGCAGCGGCGGCAACGAGGGCGAGAAGGAAGAGGGCGAGGGCAAGGGTTCGCCGATCGACCAGTTCACCCAGAACCTCAACCAGCTCGCCCGCGACGGCAAGATCGACCCGCTGATCGGCCGCGAGCACGAGGTCGAGCGCGTCATCCAGATCCTGTGCCGCCGGCGCAAGAACAACCCGCTGCTGGTCGGCGAGGCCGGCGTCGGCAAGACCGCCATCGCCGAAGGCCTGGCCTGGCGCATCACCCAGGGCGACGTGCCCGAGGTGCTGTCGCACTCGGTGGTCTACGCGCTCGACATGGGCGCGCTGCTGGCCGGCACCAAGTACCGCGGTGACTTCGAGCAGCGCCTGAAGGGCGTGCTCAAGCACCTGAAGGACCAGCCGAACGCGATCCTCTTCATCGACGAGATCCACACGCTGATCGGCGCGGGCGCGGCCTCGGGCGGCACGCTCGACGCCAGCAACCTGCTCAAGCCGGCGCTGAGTTCCGGTTCGATGAAGTGCATCGGCGCGACCACCTTCACCGAGTACCGCGGCATCTTCGAGAAGGACG
>VFQN01002972.1_pt1 | contig 25160 bp, 44 predicted proteins | sample 3512371 | NCBI WGS metagenome assembly VFQN01 (sample SAMN10412370, study PRJNA504923) | tailings metagenome | isolation source: Replicate 2 from Balatoc abandoned mine | place: Philippines: Itogon, Benguet | collected 2017-08-28 | reverse complement strand
CCCCCGCCCCCACGACCACCGCCCAGCCCCCCACCCTCCCCTCACCCCTCGCCCCATCCGCCGATGCCCAACCCGCCCAGTCCACCGCCTCCGCCACCGCGCCCGCCGCCACCTTCGCCCAACCCTCCAGACCCGCCCTCGCCACCTTCGCCGCCCTCGCCGCCACCCTCGCCACCTGCTCTGCCCCCTGCTCCTCCCCGGCCCCCTGCCAGTGAGTTGCGCTGGTCTAGGCAACCATGCATTTCTGTGTCTCAAATTCTTTCTTCGGGCTAGTCCTACTGCGGTTTCACCGATAGCGCTAGCGCCTGGAGACGCTACTGTACTCTGAAGGGAGCTCCATGGCACCCGCCCTGTGCCATGAGCTCCCGTATGATTAGCAGCCGTAGTGGCTGCCACTTCTCTTCCCTTCTTTCTCTTCTTCGCATCCCCGCTGTGCATCGCCCACACCACATCCAAACTGCGTTCCTGCCCCCTCATTCCTGCAGACATGTCGGTGTACGAGTTCATCACCTCGCGCGCCGCCTACTACCTGTACCGCTCTAGGGCCAGCTGGACCACTGCCCTGGAGGTGTGCAGGTGGGTGCGGGGGAGGGGAGGGAGAGAGAGGGGTGCGGTGGCCTGGAGTTTTTGCGGGGATGGAGAGGCCAGGGCGGAGATGAGTGGCTGGGGGCCAGAGGCAGGGGTACGTGGCGGAGGACGGGGGCCGCGGAGGTGCTGGAGCGTGGAAGGGCCTGCATGGGGCAGGGGTCAGCTCGCACGGTGCGAGTGAGGCGCGCCCCGCAGCACAGCGCCGGGCAACCGCACGGGACGTGGACAGGTGGCGAACTCACAGGAAGCGGCGAGGGGCAGCCGCGGCTGTACTGCTTTTGTACTACATCTTATCATACCTACGGCGCAGCCGTATACGGAGGGTGTTCCTTGCAGCAACCAAGCCCGCATTCGCCAACGCACCGCACCGGTATGCGACCTTCCCCCTCCCCTCCCCTCCCCTCCCCGTCCCACACCAACCGCCCCCTCCCCCGGCCCCCTCCAGGTCCCGCGGCGCCACCCTGGCCTCGTGGCCCAGCAACCAGGAGCTGTACGACGTGTTCGCCGCCGCCTGGGAGCCCACGTACGCCCCCGAGTTCTGGGTGGGCGTGGTGCGGCAGTACAACGCCACGGCCTACTCGTTCGCGGCTGGCGGCGAGGTGCCGCCCATCGACGGCCTGCCGCTGGACGAGTACGTGGCGGTGCTGGAGCCGGAGTGCGCGGACAGCATCCGGGGGTGCTGCTGCACGCTCACGGACCGCATGCTGGGGCCCTACCTGGCCTACCAGACGGCGCGCAGCCCGCGACTGTTTGTGCGCAACTGCCTCAACATGTGGGTCGCGGGTGGCAGGGGCGGGGGCGGGCTGCGGGGGGAGCAGATGTCTGGCAAGGGTGGGAAAGCAGGTCTCCAAGAGTTGGATCTCGCAGTATCAGTCGGGGTGCCGGTCCTGGTGCGTCGTACGACCCGCGTGGCGGGTGGAGGAACGCGTACGGCGAGGGGCCGTGTTGCGGCTGCGAGACGTGCTCGGACGTGCCCGGGGGAAGGCGCCGGGGCCACAGCAGCTAGTGCAGAGGGGTGCTTGGTCTCAGACACACGACGGCCGCACTCATCCTCCTGTCATTTCCCTCTGCCCCCACCTCAGGCACCTGTACCTGTGCCAGGGTCCGCTGCCGCCCTCGCCCCCGCCGCCCTCGCCGCCCTACACCCCGCTGGCTGGCCGCGTCATGGTGGGGTGGGGAGGCTGGGCACCACTGGCGGTCGCACGCAACCGCCCATGTGCGATCCTGTGCGTGTTGGTCCTACGTGCCGCCTGACGCCCGTGCCGCGCTGCCCCCGGCCCTCCCCCAGGTCCGCTTCAACCTGGACTACCTGGCGCTGACCACCACGCCCGGCCAGGTGGAGGCCTTCAGGGAGGCGGTGCGGGGCAAGGTGGCGGCGGAGTACGGCGTGGCCGCCAGCCAGGTGGGCAGCAGGGGCCGCGGGCGGCAGGGCCGGGGTGGCGCGCCAGGCAAGGCGTTCGCGGGCCTCCTGCCTGTTGTGATGTCGGCTGCTGGCGCGGACTGCAGCAAGGCGCCTGTCCGCTACTTGATGGGGCGGAGCGAGGCCACGCGCGGCCGCACCTCGCCCGACTTTCTGCTCCTTCCCGCTGCAGGTCAACGTGTACAACATGTTCCAGGACAGCGCCTCTGACGGCGCCACCGTGGTGCAGATGCTGGTGCCGCTGCCCGCCTCCGTCACCCCCGACGCGGCCGGCAGCTACCTGTTCCGCCTCGTCACCGCGCCCTCAATCATCTTCGACAACTTCTTCCAGGCAAGTGGGCACTGCAGGTCATACCTGCCCTGCCTGCTTCCAGTCCCCTCCCATCTGTGGGCCAGTACAACCTGTTATTGCACCTGTACGATGTCGTTCCCCAGCCGCCTCTTGCGCGCTCGTCCATAACGCCTCACACCCAACTGCGTTATCCCACCCTTCCCGCACCGCCGCCCCCCGGCCCCATCCCGCGCAGGCCCAGTTCCGCGTCAGCCCGCCCATCCGCTCCACGCTGCTGGCAGTCACCGACCTGTACGCGCCGCCGCCCTCGGGCCAGCAGCAGGCGGCGCCGGACGGGCGGGCGCCCACCGACCCCCGCCGCACGGCGCTGCTGGCGGGCCTCCTGGCGGGCCTGGGCGTGGCGGCGGTGATGGCGGGCGCGGCGGGGTACGTGTGGTGGAGCAGGCGGCGGGCGGCGCTCAAGGCAGTGCATGAAATACACTGAGCCTGTAGGTGGGGCGAAAGAGAGGAGGCTAGGAAGGAGGCTTGGGGGGGCCCGGGGGAGTGTGGAAGGGGCCATGGGAGGGGAGGAAAAGGCAGGAGGCACCAAGGGTAAGGGGGCTGGGACTGAACAGGGACTAGGTGCATCGGCACGCATGGTAAGGGTACGCTAGCAAGCAGGATGTGCGGGCGTGCTGTGAAGACACGGTTCGGGGGCACGGGCTGGGAGGCAGGCACGGTGCGGGAAGTGTGTAGGCACGCGGCGGCCTGCTCCGGGCCACCATCATTTAGTAACGTGATGCCGTGCAGCGACATCGCAGCAACACGCTGTCGCCTTGTGGTGGGCATCCGGTGCATGATGGCCACCGCCGTCGGCGGCGTCGTTGGCAGGCGCGGGCGTGTGCTGCAGTGGGCCATGTGGCGGTGTGGGTTCCCGGCGTGCGTCATGCTCGGCGCCAGTGCGCACGGGGCGCCAGCGGCCCAGCTGCCAATGGAGACTTAATAAGGGGCCTGAGCGCATCGGGTTTAATGTGCGACGGTGTGCGTGTGGCCGGAAGGCCGCAGCTGACCGCACGGGGGGTGAGCAGCACGTGTGGGCGATTTGGGCGGTGCACGGACTGCAGGCACCCGCAAGGGGGGTCACCGGCGCACCAGGTGAAACTGTGTTGGCAGCGCGCGTGACTCACAAGGAACCGTATGGTGTACGTATAATGATGCTTATGAGTGTGTGGATGCAAGGTGGGATTCAGCGGAACATTGCCAGGAGCCGGGGGTCCATGGCCGGGCTGCGACACAGCGACGGCCTCCTAGGCCTAAGGCACGAGCCGGTAGGGCTCGAGAGCACGAGACCACGCCCCACAGCACACGTGAGGGCTACTCACCTAGGGCAAACCGCAACATGTGTTGAGTGAGTGCCTCTCATGGTATTAAGGCTATGTTGAGACTGTGCACCCTTTTTTGAACTCCAAGTGCAGGTCCATCCATCAGCAGGTGACGGGGAAGGTGGTCGCACCTGCAATACTTTCTTTCGTAGGATTCCGTTTGCGAGCCCCATTCCGTGCTCTGGGGTCCATGTTGTGAGCGAAGTGAATAAGGCCTGCCAAGAAGCACTTTGTGTGTCGTGTTGCACAAGCTTGGCGAGGACCCCTGGTTGCTGCATGCCAGGGTTTTATCTCAGTGTTGGAACATAAGGCTTAATGCGGTTTGGCTTTGGTTGGTGGCCTCTTCCTGCTAACCGTAGTACCGGTGTCTCGAGGGCCGTGTGTGCCGCTCTTGCTCTGTGGAGGCGTGGGCTGTTGAGATGCAAGTAAGGCGTACAAGCATGTGCGCCGTAGCAACGGCCTTGACCTGTGAGCGGCAGCATGCGTGATGTTTCTGGAACGGGGAGGACGGAGCGGCACACACATGAACGCAGACTCGCTGCGTCTGGGAGTACTCTCGTAACGAGTGGGACCGTTATGTGGATACCGGTACTCGATGGATGCCAGGTTATGTTGGTCTTCTTGACGCTCTGGGGCATGTGTCGTGGACTGCTCAGTGGTGCCCATGTCTGGCAGCCCACCGGCTATGGCGGATGTTGCAGAAACACCCATCACCCTGGGGCGTTGTGCTGCACCACCCTGACCACTCCGCCGTGGTGCAACCCGTTCCTGCGTGCCTTACACCGGTGCCGCCTGGCAGGACCTGGCAGGATAGCCCTTTCCTAGACCAGTCAGCGACAGCAAAACCTGCTGGCTTGGCTTCAATGTCCTACCTGTCAACTACACCTCCCGCTATCCATGTGGAGGGCGTAAGCGGACCTGGGCGCAGATATACCGGGCGCTCCGTCAGAACGTGTGCGGTAGCTAATCCTGCACCTTCCATATGCAACACACAAAGTATGAACGGTCCCTTGCAGCCGTACTGCAAGCCTAATTTCTGCAACTGGCAGCAGCCGAACCGGAAACGCATCAGCCAGCGGTGCTGTGCAAGCGGAAAACCCGCCGTACCTGCATTGCTGTGCCTTCATATGCGGCACTTATGTCGGGACGGCAGCCTACTCGGGTGTACGCCCCACCCAACGCTTACGCCCGGCTGCGTGCCGTCCAGGTGCCGTCTGACGCACACTCCCTGGCAACTGGAACGGGAGGGCCGGATCACTGTGGCTCCCAAGCACCAACACCACAACATCAGCACATGCTCCTAGAGATACAGCTCGCCGCGTGGCATTACCATCGTGTTGTCATTTGTACGCTGTCGTGTACGGCTGCAGCACAGCCGTGCATGTTGGACGTGCTGTGCAGTATGTGACCATGCAAAGACCAGACGCGGGGGGTCTAGCCCCCCAGCGTCTGGACCCCCAGCGTCTGGGTCTTTGCATGGTTCATTTCTGCCTTGGCCACCCGTGCCCACCCTGTTGTTATATCATGATCAATGTCGCGCCGGTTGCTACCCTACCGGTAGTCGCAAGACTGCCTCGTTGCAGCTCGCTGCGCCGGCCGCTCCAAGGGGTGGTTGTCATCACTTGGGTTACACCGCAGCTTCATTGTGACTACCTGCCTCTAGCACGCTACGTTTGCCCATTACATTTTCCGGCGACCAACTCTTTATCTATCAGCGAGGTGATGCGTGCACACAGCGCTGCAGCTGTTGGGGTCCGCCGCCTGCCTCGTTGCCGACGGACGACCCACCGGACTGGCGTTGCCACGCGCTCCGCCTCTGTCCTGACTCCCCACCGCCCCGTCATGGCATGCCTTACATCCTTGACGTCATCAGCTACACTCTCGGACCGTGTGCAGCCACCCTGGAGGTTTGCAAGGCGAGGGCAAGCGCCCTCCTTCCGCGGGCCGTCTGTGGCCACCACGCTGTCGTCACCGACGCCCCTACCGCGCAACGCACTGCGCAAAAACACCCACAGCACCCATGCCACACTCCACGGCGGTGCCCTGTGCTCCCTCCGAGTACTACGCCGCTCGGCGCTAAGGAACCGCGTCACGCTGTCGCTTCCCTTTGTGACGGAGCTGCTGCAGCAGGCCATGGACGGTGTGGACCCGCGCGCCTGGCCCCGCACCGTGCTGGCCGTCGACCCGCGCGGGTCCAGGCCGGCGCAGGCCCTGCCGGTGTCCTGCGCCCTCACGGGGCGCATCCTGGCCAACGACTTTGTCGAGTGGGGCCTCGGGGGGCTGTCGGGCTGGCTGCGGGCCAACGGCGCGGCGCCGGACCAGGACCTGCTGCTGCTGGTGGCGGTGCGGCAGGAGGGCGCGCACCAGGGGCAGGAGCAGGATGTGGCGGAGGGGCGGCAGGTGGGGCGCATGGCGGTGCAGCTGCACCTCATCCGGCCGGGGGCTGACGGCGTGCCGCTGGGCGCCTTTGCCGCGCTGCAGTCCGTCCTGGGCACCCGGGCCACGTGGCTGGGGCGCAGCTCCGAGCTGGTGGACCACTACCCCGCCCTGGCAGCAGTGCAGCGCTCTGGCAGCGACAGCACCCCACCCGAGCAGCCGTCGGGCCTGCCCATGGGCACCAGCATTAGCACCCGAATACCCGCCGCCCCCGCCCCTCCGCCAGACCTGCCCCCCTCCGTGTCCCAGCTCCTCTCCCGGCTGCCCCCCGGCCTGGACCCCGTGCACGTGCACGCCCTGGCCGCCTTCCTGGCCTGCCCCAGGAGCCACAGGCTGGGCCGGCCGCTGCCCGCACGCACGCTGGCCTCCAGCCTCATCAACGCGCCGCAGGGCATGGTGGAGCTGTTCCACCCGGTGGGGGCCAGCGAGGCGGCGGACGAGGCGCGGAGGGGCATGAAGCCGCGGGAGGCGCGGATCCGGGCGGTGGCGAGCCAGCAGCCGCACAAGCTGCAGCACGTGTCCCTGCGGGGCTCGCCGAGGGGCTTCCGCGGCGGCAGGGTGGAGTGGAGCTTCCAGGGGTTCAGGATGTGGCTGCGTGCGTGCGGCGCGGAGGTGGGGGACCTGCTGCTGATGTGGGCGGAGGAGGAGGCCGGCCGGCAGGTGCTACGAGTGCACGTGCTCTGCAAGGGCGAGGTCGGGGACATGGCCTTCGATACGATGCTCGTGGCAACGAGGTGCTAGGTGGCATGGGAGGGGGCTGGCGCGCAGTACCTGAGCTGTTGCTAGGGCTGACGCGCACTTCGAGTAAGACATCGCCGAGTCTTCCTTAGCGGCTGCTTGCAAAAGCTGCTGTGGAGCGTGTAGGCCGCACTCATGCCAATCCGGCTTGTTGGTACCGGACAGCTTTGAACGTGCTATGGGGCTGCCATGGGCAAGGGTGCTCTCGAGCCCGTAGGTGCCAGACAGCAATAATCGACTGCACCAATTGCACGTGGCACGTGCCTCAGACGTATCCACGCTATTTGCCTGGCTGTCCGATGACCTCCTCCTACATACATCGCGATGGCACCTATGCAAATTGTCGTGTAATTGGCTGCACAGGAGGAGTATGAGGGGTAAACGGTTGGTGCGAACGACCTGAGACAGCGATGCCCGTTCCATGCTAAGCAGATAGGTCAACGTCTCATAATGCTGTGTTGGCCCAGCTCAGATCACTTATATGAGGAACTTGATATTGCGTAGCCTACAACAGCCTGAAGGATTCCCGCTAAAGTGGCGAGTGGGTGTTGCGCTTCGTCTTCCAGGCGCCAAGAGAGTGGACCTGACGCGTAAGAACTGATATACTGCATCTATAGAACTAAGAAACACCACACAGGCTGTAGGTTAGCGTCCTCGAGGGCCAGGGCACGGCAGGATGCGCTCGCTTAGCGCAGCTGGGGCTCCTGCTGCCGGAGGAACCACGGACCTTAGTGACAACAACGACTACTATGACGACAGTGTTACCCTACAATTTGCGCTGAACTTCAACGCCCTAAAATGCGGTGTTTGGTGGCTCCTCTTCCTCCTTGCCCTCACTTACGGGTTGCTGAAGCGCAATGTGGTCAGCAGAGCCTGGTTCATCTTCACAGCCCTCATCATCATCTTAGGGTTTAATGGAGTACAGACAAGCTGTTACGTGGCCTATGCGAAGCATGTCGAGGAGGGGCACAGTGGCATCGTCGCGTATCTCATATACATCGCCTTCTTCAACTTGTCACGAAGCGCCTTTTTGGTGAGCACCCTACAACCACTTACACGGATGATCTGGCGTGATCTGGCACAATTGCACGTTGCTGGGTGGGGGCCTGTTGCACGCCGGGGACCCGCCCACCTGGCGTTATTAAGTGCACGTGCCACCCGTACATGACGAACGCAGTGAGAAAGTAGCGGTAGGGTTTGGGACATATCGCTCCTTGCTGCTGTCGCTTGCCGCATTTGACGGCAGTGCACCACCTGTGCCCTGCCCCCTCCCCTCTCCCCGCTGCCCCCAGGCCGTGCTGCTGGTGGTTGCGTCCGGCTACTGCATCACGCGCTCCGACCTGGGCCCGCACAGGGGGCACGTGGTGTGGGTGCCCTCCGTGGTGCTGGTCACGGGGCTGGTCACGGACTACATCTACTTCCTCGTCATCCTAGGGGTGAGCCGGCCCTCGGAGCCGCGTGGTCCTGACCTGCAAGTGCCGGCATGCACTGCACGCTCGCCGACTCAGAGCACCAGGCTGCACGGACGCCAACGCAGGGTGCCAGGCTACACGGCGCACGGCAACGTGGTAGAGTGTCCTCCGGTGCCATGGCCCGGTGCTGGAAAGCGTGTGTGGCGTTCCACGGTGTAGACTTCCATGCACTGGTTACTGCACTGGCTACTGCGACCAACATGACTGTCATGCATCTCACAGCTGAGGCACTGCGTTTCCCACAGCGTGCCGCTTACGTTGTCCGCTCTCCTCCCCTGCCCCCAGAGCAACACCAACAACGTGACCAACGACTTCAGCTCCATGAGCAAGCTGGGCGCGCTGACCATCCCCGTGTGGTTCGTGTGCTCGGTGCTCAACCTGGCGGCGCTCATCATGTCGTGGCTGTACCTGTTCGAGGTGGGGTGAGGGGCGAGGGTGCAGCAGAGTGGCGGAGAGGCAGGTGCGGGTGGGTTGGGGGTCTGGGGGGCGGCAAGGTATGCTGGGAGACAGATAGAACGTATACGCAGGAAGGCGCGACTGACGTACGGAACTTCAATTGGGCAAGCACCGTTGAGGCCGTGTGCCCCCTGTCCCTGCAGGCCCTGGGCAAGGAGACAGCGGCCCTGGAGGACGAGTACAAGGTAGGGGCCAGGGGAGTGGGTTGACGTGAGGCGGGTTGCGCAAGCGAGGGGTGTTGGGAAGGCACAGGTGCCCGAGCAGCGGCCCAAGGCCGCAAGCTATGCGCCCGTCGCAAGTGCCCTTGCTGACTGCTTCCGCCACGTTAGGATGTGGCTTAAGGTTTGCGTTGCGTGGCTCCTCTCCTGCCTGGTTGTATGGCCCGGCATGGCCGGGACATGGCGACCGCATGTGGCGTGGGGCCCCGGGCGTGTACATCCCCGTAGCGAGGTATCACGTACGCTGACTGCTACCATGTGGCGTCCATGGCCCCAGGAGCGCACGGGCAAGGCGTCTGTGGAGCGCGCGGCCGCCGCGGAGACCGCCGCCGTGGCCTTCTCCATCAACGGCTACAACACCCTGCAGGTGGGGCCGCGGCGGGGGGTCGGCGGGGAGGCGTATTGCTGCTGCCTCGCTCAGCAGACACGGGTGCATGTTGAGCGAGGGGTGTTCCTGCATGCAGGACACGCAACCATATTGAGCTGCAACTTGCTCATACAGTATGCACTGCCTCAGCAAAACGCCCGGGGCACCTCATCAGCAGTGTGTCATCACATCTGCCTGTCGTGGCAAGGGCATTGGGTTGTCAACTTGTTCGCCTGGGTTCCGCATCCATCTTGTATCCTCGCTATGCCCCCGGTGCGTCCCAATCCCCCACGTGTCGTGTACGGCGTGCTGCAGGGCGGCCCCGGCGGCGCCGTGCCCACCACGCGGCCCGGCGGCGCCGTGGCGCTGTCGGCCGGCGTGGAGGCGGGCGGTCGCGGCGAGGGCGAGGGCGAGGAGACGGTGGCCGACCACCTGGCCTACACCGCCAAGCGCAGGCTGCTGTCGCGCTTCTCGTACGGCGTCACGGCCTACCTGCTGGCGGACATATGTGCGTGGGGGCGTGCTGGACGGGTGTGGACGGCTGCAGGGCCGGGCCGTAGGGTTTGAGGGCTAGCTGCTGGCAGGTGCAGATGGCTGAGGAGTGGGAGTGGGCTGGACGGGTGCGGGCCACGGGCGGCGAGGGCACGCAGCAAAGCAGCACAAGCTTGATGCAGCACACACGCCAAACCGCGCCCTTGCAGGCCTTACACGCAATGCCGCCGAGACAGTGTCGCCTTCGCACCTGTTCACAGCTCTTGCGCTCATCCCCTCCGGCCCCCTTGCCCCCAGGCGTCCTGCTGCTGCCCGTGTTCGTCAACAGCGTGGTGCAGTCCACGCTGCAGGTGCTGCTGTTCGCGTGCTACGCCGGGTTCCTGGTGGTGCTGCTGGTGCTGTTCAGGTGCGCGGCGGGGGCAGCGGCAGCGGGGATGTGGGGGCCGCTGCTGGACACGGCACCCTCATGGTGCCTCTCACGACCTCGGAGTGAAGGCTTGACCCTAGGGGGAAGGAGTTGACGACAACGACACTGCCAGACGTATGATGCGTTTTACCGTACTACCACCACTACGACTTACTCGCGTTACTACTTTATCCCCGGCAGGATGCCGTACCTCTTATGTAACTGTTCCGGAGGTTCTTGGTCGATGCACTTGGGGGCCAGGTGGTGGGGTCGCACCGTTAATGCGAGAAGAAGTTTGGGCACTGAGTTGCACTGGCAAGGCTTGTCATAGTTGCATGGTTGCATTTTCGCAGAGCCTCATAGCGACTCCCTTTGCAAAAGATGCAGGGGTTGGGCAGGCTGGGCGCTGCATGGTACCCACGTGTCGCGCGGCTGCGCCCGGCCCGCAGGCCCCAGGAGCAGAGCAGCTACCTGATGGTGGGCTTCAGCGAGGAAGACGCCGAGGCGCGCGGCGTGACCGGGCTGGCCACCGGCATCGCCATGGCGGACATGGGCCGCGGGGACGGCAGCGACAGCGACTACGACAACGACATGTACGGCGGCGGCACGGCACGCCGGGCCAACGGCGGCGGCGCCGGCGGCAACCAGCTTGGCGTCGGCGGCAGCGCTCCTGTGGTGTCCGTGAGTAGCGGAACAGCAGCAGCAGCAGCGAACGGCGGCGGCGGCGGAGCCGTGGGTGCGGTGGCCAAGGCAGCGGCCAGGGCGGCCAAGGTGGCGGCGAAGGCAGCGACTAGGGTTGTGAAGAAGTCGGGCGACGCTGAGCGGTACCAGTCCTTGCCGTCCGCGGGGCAGGCTGCAGGGGGCAGTGCCGGCGCGGCGGCGGGCGGCGACGGCGTGCTGCCCGTCAGCACCATGACGGCGCCAGGGGGACTGCCGCCGCCGCCGCCGTACTCCACGGCGCAATCAGCAGTTGCTGGGACAGGAGCGGGCGCGGGGCCGCACCTGGGGCGACAGCAGCGGAAGTATGTGCCGCAGGATCCAGGTGGGGCACTGTGGATGGGTGGGTGGTTAGGCGTGCGTGGACAGGGCTCTGCCGTTTCGTGATCGGTGCTGCTGCGGCGCCGGGCAACACGCACAGACATGACTCCGTATCGGCTGCATAACTTCTCGTTCGGGCTTCGCTGGTAGTGCTGACTTCCTCCCATCGACAGGCTGTGCTCAAGTCCACAGCTGCTTGTGCTTCCCACGTATCCCTGCCTCACTGGGGAAGCGTGGGCCTAAGGCCCTCCATAACACGCAATGTCTCCATCACCGATGACCGTTACATCCCTTGATGTACATCAACACAGGCTCGAGCTCTTTTACGCTGGGTGAGGATGAAGACGAGGGTGACTCCGTGCCGCTCAAGGGGAGGTGATACGCCGGCCAGGGCTGCCGGGGAGCAGGGGCTGGTCGCGGCGCGAGGAGCCATGGAGGCGCTGCTCGTGGAGTGGGCCTGGGCCTCTGCTGCACGCATGTGCCACGCCCCCGGCGGCCTGCGCAGCGCTTTACTACGGTTACACGGCAATTGTGCATATAGGGCGCTACGCTCCTGTCCGGTGTGGTGGCCTGGTGACTTGGGTGGCAGGTTGTGCTGCCTGGCGTCGTATGGGGGCCGAAGGGATGACGAGCCGAGGCGGCGGGACGGAGGCACCCTAGCGTGCATCAGCTGGTTGGTTTGGGGATACGAGTTTGGGGAAGCGGCTTGAACGAAACGAATACGATCACCCACGCCGAGGTCAGTGCACTTGCACCCTTACCGGACGGCGTCCGGCCCGCTGTGTGCCTTGAACGTCTCTCGCGCTGGTGTGCTGGCAGTTGTCGCATCTCCTGCCAACCGAGCCTGTGACAGTTGCGAACGGCAGCGGACGGTGATCCGCTCGCCGGTGCCCAGGTGCCAGGCGTGGATGCCAGGTCTCAGCATGTACGTACGGACTGGTTGCCAAACCGTTGCTACGTGCCCCGGCGTTGTGCCTGAGTGTGACCTCCTATTGGCGGCACGGTGCGTGCCATCTGTCTACCTTGTGCATACGGTAACATAGCTGCCAGGGCGCAGCTGCAGAGCGGCTTGGTCAGTCGCAGTCAGGCACCATATGTTGAGGCAAATGAGGGAGAAAATCCATTCCCCTGGCGCCAAGAAGTTGGGGGGACAAGATTTTTACTGGTCCGCCGCCAAACCCATGGTTGTGAAGCTGGAGGGAAGTATGGATGCGCCAGCGCAAGACCACTGCATTACCGGTACACAAGTCATCCCCTAACCACGTAACCAGGAAACAGAGGGAGGAGCAATAAGCCACCCTGTTCCCAGCTGTTCCTAGGCTCCCAAAGGCTGCAGTCCTTCCAAAACTTGGAGCCTTTCACAGATGCAGCACTGTCGCATTAAGGCATACAGTGCTCTGTTGGAGGGCCGGGAAAGAGTCACTCGGCATGCATGGCAAGGAAACTGAGGTAAGTACTCCTTGCCTGCTGTCACCAACAGCGACCGTGCCGTACGGCAGGGCCAGGTGGCACCGGGCGCCTACACCGTACAGCCGTGCCCACAGCTGGGGCGGCCGTGGCCGCCTGATCATACCCGGCGCTCCTTCACGATGCTCCCGTCCTCAAAGTTGTTGCTGCATCTTAGCTGCTTCTTGCGGTATCGCCCCATGCATGGGCCGCCACTATGTGGCACAGAGCAGAAGGCACAGAGCGCGTCTTGGTTGCCAGCGGCTGGTGTTGCTCCGTACTGCAAGCGGCTGTTTTAGAGCCAAGAGCCGAGCCGTCCACGACGGCATGCTTCTGAGCATGGCACTGCGAGTGGGGAGCCGGGGGAGTACACTGCACAAAGCCGCACACTGCGCACTGCAGCCACACCGTACACTGCATGCAGGCCAGAGCCCCATGCAGACCTTGCCTCGAGTATCAGGGCTGCCGCGCTGCCAAACTTCAGTCACTTGTCTGCATACACGAACAAACGCCACTCCACATTAAAATCGTCCTACGCATCCTTGCTGCTCAGCTATATCATTCGCACTCCCAGGTTATGCACCAGATTTGCGACACGGGGCTTCTCGCAACGGATTATTGGTCTGCTGAAGTAATCAGCACACCTCGTCTATGTCGCGTAGCTGCGCGTTGGCGTAGAAGCAAGTTGTACCAGCTCAATTGCCCCCTCTCTGTGGACCGCCAGCCAAGATGCAAAACATCGGCGCAGCGAACGCGGATGACGCGTTCTACAGGTACAAGATGCCCAAGCTCCAGGCCAAGGTGGGTCGGGGTTGCGCGGTGATAAGTGGTGCGCGGGCCAAGTGACGTTGCCCAAGACAATAGGCCGCACGTCCTTGCACGCGCAGATTGAGGGCCGCGGCAACGGTATAAAGACAAACGTCGTCAACAACGTTGAGATCGCCAAGGCGCTGGAACGGCCGCCCGAGTGTAAGCGCCGCATCGTTGATGCCGCCACGTATTACCCAGTGGGGCTCCGCGCTAACTTGACGCTTTTGTCTTCTGCAGATGTGCTTAAGTACTATGGGTGCGAACTTGGGGCCCAGACGAATTTCGACAAGGGTAGCGGTACCTCGATTGTCAACGGCGCGCACGATACCCGCAAGCTATCCGAGCTGCTGGAGGCCTTCATCAAGAAGTACGTGTGCTGCTACAGCTGCAACAATCCGGAGACTCAGATTAAGATAAAGAAGGAGTGCATTTACTTGAAGTGCAAGGCGTGCGGCTTTGTATCCGACGTCGACCCCCGCCACAAGCTCAACACTTTCATCCTCAAAAACCCGCCCGAGAACAAGCTGAAGAAGGAGGAGCAGAAGTGGGTCTTGGGTTGGCCTTGGATGCAGTTGGGAGGCTCAGCAAGTTGGGGGTAGGGGGCGGGGTCACCACAAGGGGTAGGGTGGGACGGTGCTTTGCACTGGGGGACATGCCGTATGCTCCTCGCACTGGAGGCTTTGTATGCAACATATCACCCTGCGGACGACGCGCTTGCTTGCGCCATCAAGGCACTCTGATGGCATGCAGCAGCTCACGCCACATGCCACACTATGCCATAAACGAGTGACAGATCCGAAGTGCGTGTCACCTTCAGGGTTTGCATCATCCGCCACGTGTGTGGTACAGACCGCCGCACCCCTCCCCCCTGTGTCGGCCCCCAGGCTGAAGAAGGCGGAGGAGGAGCGGGTCAAGGACGCGGAGGCGCTGGGCGAGAAGGAGAAGAAGGAGAAGAAGAAGAAAGACAAGGACAAAAAGGAGAAGAAGTGAGCTCCGGGGTGCACCAGGGGCGTCAGGGTTGGGCATGGCGGGCAGGTCTAGGGTGGCCCATGCACTCTGCTGGGGACCTGTATGTTGTGGCCGGGCTGTGCGCTTTTTACTAGCAGCATACTTGAGGGCACAGGGGGAGCCAATGGAGCAGCCTCGGATGCGTCGGAGGGGCTTGCCTCTTGGAAGCAAATGGGCAAGTATCGTCTAAAGGACTTATCGTCAACCCGTTGCCATAGGGTATGGGGCGTTCGCTTGGGCTTTCTCTGTTACGTATAGCCACGTGCGCGTTTACACAAACCAGAGGGGCATGATGCAGCCTGCATACATACTGGAAACCTTGACCTTTCACCAAGGGGGGGTTGCAGGTTGGGCACGCGGCACGTGAGGGGGAGCCTGAAGCAACACACCGCAGCAATCTATGCCTTGTTATCAGAGACGAGGTACCCTGTCCATGTTGTCCGTACCCATTTCGTCACATTTGCAAGCAGCCGGTGCTGGCACTTGCTGGGTCCTGTTGGGCGCGCGCTGAAGCAGGAGGTTGCTTGCACAGACGTTGTACGGCGCTTGCACCTGTGTTGCAGGGACAAGAAGAAGAAGAAGGACAAGGATGGGGAGGATGGCGAGGAGGCGGAGGACAAGGACGCAGAGGTGTGTCACCCTTTTGACACGCTACCGTACCGTGCATCCGTACCCCGCTCCCTTCGGTTGCCTTGCCACCGCGACACCTGCCTTACACTCCCCGTCGACTTAAGGATGCCGAAGTGGTCGACACTTGGGGGACAGGGCTGATCCTGTTGCGTGAGATGGTTGTTAGTGGCTCTCACTGTGTTCCCATTGTCGCGTGTTCCCTTCGTCGCGCCCCAGGACGATGAGGAGGGCGGCAGCGAGGACGACGACGGCGTGGTGTGGATGACGGACACCAGCGCGGAGGCAGCCAAGCGGCGCGCGCAGGAGCAGCTGACTGCTGCCACCGCCGCCATGGTGACGGTGGGCAACCTGGAGGCGGAGCAGGAGGCGGCCAAGCGCAGGGCGGAGCGCGAGGCCAAGAAGGCCGCCGAGGAGGAGGCCAAGAAGAAGGTGGGGCGGGGGCGAGGGTCCTAGGCTGGGAGGGTCCTTTTCGGGCGGCGGGGCGGGCGGGGCCTGCGGGGCTCAAGTACGGCGGTGGCACTGGCGGTGGTAGGTGCAGTGGTTGAGGCATACAGGGTGCAGCATGACGCCCATCTCATCTCTGAACCGCGCTTGTGATCCTGCTCCCCCTGCGCAGGCGGAGGAGGAGCGCCGCGCCGCCGAGGAGGCCGCGGCCCGCGCCGCCGCCGCCGCCCAGGCCGCCGCGCTGTCCTCCGCGGACCCCGTGGTGCGGCTGCGGGCGGTGCTGGCGGAGCGGGACGCGCCCAGCGTGGTCAAGGAGCTGCGGGGCATGACGGTGGACGGGGGCGTGGCGGGTGAGCCGGAAGCGGATGTCGGGGGGGCGGGAGTAGGGGCGGGTCGCTAGGTACGCGGTCAGAAAGCGTGACGGGACAGCAGCGCTGGCACGATCGTACGGCAGAGAGGATGGTTGCTAGAAAGTGTGCGTACGTTCTTAACCGCTGTACTCACGCTCGGACATTCTGGTGAAGGCTTGAGGCATATGGGCGCTTGCATGATCTAGGTCAAGGCTGAGCATAATGGCACGTCCTCCCATCTCATCCCTCACTCCCGTCGCGGCGTTGTCGCCACCCCTCCTCCCCCAGGCAAGATGCGCGTGCTGTACGAGGCGGCGCTGGCGCAGTGCGATGGCAAGATGGACGCAGTGCTCCGCGCGCGCAAGAACGTGTTTGCGCAATTCGCGCAGGACTCGCAGAGCCAGCTGGCGCAGCTCATTGCCATGGAGCACCTGTTCGCGGTGGCGGCGCCAGGTGAGGCGGACGAGTAGGGAAGCCGTGCACCCTGGCCAGTTCCGGGCCAAGCAAGGGACGACCTGGCCTCGTGGAGCACGTGGCAAGGGAGTGTTGGCTCGCCGGCTATAGCAAGACTCACACATGCACAGCTCGTGGTCGTGCGCAGCCGGGCTGCACGCACAGGACAAGGCGTATGGCAGGGGGGTTCATTGCAGGTATCTGCCGTGCAGGTCCAGTCGCAAGCCCGGCCGGGGTGGCCCGGGTTATATTTCCGCCATGTACTGCACGCCGCCAATGTCGCTTGGCATGCCTCCCCGCCCTGCCTCGTGCTGCATTGCGTGCATGACAGGAGCTGGACTGCTGGACGTTGGTTGCCGACGGTGACTCTATGGGTCCTTACTGGTTACATTTGCACTGACCTACAGTACCATGCTTTCCCTTTCCCCAGATCGCCTGAAGGAGGCTCCCTACGTGCTCAAGCAGCTGTACGAGCTGGACCTGGTGGAGGAGGACGTGGTGGTGGCGTGGGCGGCCAAGGCGGACGCGGGGAAGATCCTGGCGGTGCCGGCGGAGGGCTGCCGCGCCGTGCGCAAGGCGGTGGCCCAGGTGGTGGAGTGGCTGCAGCAGCAGGACGAGGAGGAGGAGGACGAGGAGGAGGATGACTAGGCGTTGCGCGGCCGGTGTAGGCTGGGTGCGCGGCGACAGGGCTTGCGCAGGGGTGTTGGGCCTATGGATTGGTTTGCCTTCCCTCATGTCGGTGGGGTGAGGACAGCGGCAAACCGATTATCTGGAGATAATGGTGCGGCCGCGGGCAGGCAAGTCAGGCGGTTATCGGTGCCGAGAAGCGAGGCCCTTCGGGATGTCCTAGTAGGATTGTTGGCTGTCGCTGTTGCATGATCCTAGGTGCGGACCGTGTAAGGTGATGTTGTCAATGAAGGCCTTCCGAGCCCACCGCTCCCTAGCCGTCCGCACAGGAATGGCACCAGCATTGGTGTTTCAAAGCCATCCGCAAGCACACGTGAACACACCTACACAGCTCTTCAAGGAACGATGCAAGAGCAATCGCGGCTTCATGGGCATTGCAGTTTGGTCCCCTTCCAGAGCCCAGCCCAGCCCCGCCGGGCAACATGGCTGTTGCTGGCCGTCAGGGACACGGGTGTCCCATCCTCTCGACGTACGGTTAGGCGCCAACAAGTAAGTACCGCCCACCGCTCACCCTCAAGTTCTTCTACCCAGCCCGGTCCCGCCCCCACACAGCTGCTCCGTCCTCGTAAAGACACACCCACAGGACACGCAGAAGCAGCCTCCCTGTCGTGGCTCCCAACCACCCTTCTTCCCAGGAGGAACCAGAGACAAGGCAGCTGTACGGGGAAATTTGCCAGCCGCGGGCCCCCGGATGCTGCTTTCGCTCCTCTGGAACCCACATCCCGCGGAACCTCCCCTGCCAGGGGAGCTCCCCTGGCCCCTCCACTCCAGGCAGGCACACAAGGCCAGGCGTCCAGGCGAAGCGTGAGAGGAGAAGGCGATGCCAGCTATTGTCAAGTGTGGCAAGTGCGGCCCACTCGCCAACGCGCGCCTGCTGCTCCCATGCGTCCGTTCAACATCATAGCACTCGCACGCCCCTCCCGCGCCCTGCCTGTACTGGTCAGCCCGCCATGGCTACGCAGGCAGTAACCCGTTCTCACACCTTCCATGTGGCATAACCTTTGCTGCATCGACTCCCATTCCGCTCAACTGTACCTGCCCTGTGCCACCTGGCACCCCGCCTGCCTGCGCATGAGTCACCCCACGAGCGCAGGTCACCCCACGTGCAGTGTGGCCACCCATGCTACGTTGTCTGCAGTAGCACCGTGCACCGCTACACTCTCCCAGATTCCGCAACACGGGTGCACACACACACACACACGGGCGTGCAAGAGCAGGTCGCTGCATGCCGGCCCCCGTCGCTCTCCCTGTCCTCTTTGGGCCCAGGCCCCGGCGGCCTCCCCTCGCCGCCCCGCCCCGCCCCGCCCCGCGCCGCTCAGAAGCCCACCGCCAGCATCAGCGCGTGGCCCAGCGTCACGATCAGGCCGTACGCCACCACGGAGGACGGCACGCCCACCATCACGAAGTCCAGCGTGCTGACGATGGGGCTGCCGGTGCTGTCCTCCAGGCTCACGGCGTTCATGTTGGGGAAGCCGCTCACCGGGAGGCCCATGGCGCCTGGGGGCAAGGGGCGGGGGGCGGCGAGGCAATGGTCAACTGTCGTACGGACGGAAACTGTCTGGGCTGGAGTTCCAGCAGCAAGCACCCCAGTCAGTACCCGGAGGAGCGAGCAGGAAGTCGGTGCAGCAGTCTCCTGCCGTTGCCGTACAATACGGCAAACGGTCGGTTCCCCAGCACCCAGGGTGGCCTACCGCCCCACCGCCCTCCCCGCACGGCCGCTTTCCGACCCCTGTGCGGCCCTGCCGTCACCCACCCCCACCCACCCGAGCACATGAGCGCCGCTGCCATGACCAGCAGCTTGGAGTGGTGCGCGCCGGGGCCCACCATGGCGTCGCCCACGCTCTGCACGATGGGCAGTATGACCATGGCGCCCACCGTGTGGCTGATGAACGTGGTGGCGACAAGCACCTGGGGGAGGGGGGGGGGCGCAGCGGCGGTGAGGTGGATGCAGCATCCCTGACTGACGGATAGGTGCAGGAGGGAAGCAAAGCTTCAGCTTTCAGTATATCGATGGCATTAGGTGAGCAACAGTTAGGTGGGTAGCGGGGCGCAGTCGCACAAGCTCTGTTTTGCCATGTTGCCAGGGCTGGAGACGGACATGTCAACAACTCCCTTACGACCAGGTTTCGTCCGACACCGGCACGGCTTGCGTTTAGACTGGACCGCATTGCTGTAGGGAAATGCGTTAAGAGGTACGGAGGTCAGCAGCGTTCCGCCGGCCTGGCTGCAGTGCGCGGCAGCAAGCCAGCCGGCGTGGTGGCTCCGTACTATACCAAACGTGCGGCGTTGACTCCAGGGCGTCCGGCTGGGCGTGCAGGGTAGGGCCGGCGACCGGCCGGCAGCTGGGCTGGGCTGACGTTAGTGCGTGTGCATGTGTGAGTGCCTGCGACCAGCCCTGCGCAACCAGCCGACACCGCTGCCGGCTGCATGGCGCCCCGGCACACCCCCGCCCTCCCAGGCACCTCCCCGCAGCACCCCGCCCCCACCCACCATGCCGCAGAACACCACCGCCACCTGCCACAGGCTGAGCCCCGTGACCAGGTCGCTGATGCCGACGGCCAACGAGGCCAGCAGCCCGCTGCTCTTGACGGCCTCGCCTGGGGGGGGGGGATGAGGCAGGGGGGCGGTGGGCGGTGGGAAGACAGGAACAGTGTGTAGATTGGCATACCGGTGGGTAGTCGATCACTTGACGCGTAAAGGTGGATGTTTCCTGTGGGAGGTTGGACATGGCAACTTGTGCTGTCATAACAGTCATGCCGCCCGGCTGCTGCTGGCGGCAACAGCAGCAGCCCCTGCGTCCCCCCGGGCCCCACCCCGCCCCCGCCCCTCCTCACCCAGCGCCAGCCCCCCCATGGCCAGCATGACCACGTTCCACAGGAAGCTGTTGAAGTCGTCCTTGTTGAGGACGTCGAACCCGAAGAACGCCACCAGGGGGATCACGGCCAGCACGCCCATCTCGCCCGTGTACCTGCGCACGAAAGCAGGCGACCCTTTAGTCAACCGCAGGACCGGGAGAGGTGCAGCAACACCCACCGTCCGAGCCTGGGCCCAAGCCCCCCGGACAGCTGGCACGTTCACAGGCGGGTACGCACCTCCTCCTAGGTGCCCACAGGCTGCAGCGGCGAGAAAGAGGGGGTCCCCCTTTGCCCTGCCTTGCCCCCTCCCCTGCCCCGCCGCGCCCCCCACCTCTGCAGCGCGCTGTTGGCGCACCACGCCGCCACCGTCAGCAGCGACACCACCATGATGTACACCTGGGGGCGGGCAGGGGCAGGGCATGGGGGAGGGCGGCGTAAGTGCATACCCGGCAAGGCCCCGCTCCAAGTCGGTAACAATCAATGCCATATGAACAAGAAGGGGTGCACTTTAGGAAGGCTGGCCCTGTGGGTAGTGCAGCAAGCAGCTAGAGTGGAAGCAAGGGCAGAGGGCGTGCGACACCGGCTGCGAGCTGCAAGTGACGCACACACGGCGCGGCCATGCCCCCCATGCGGAGCGCTACACCGTCCCTGGCCTGCCCCCACACGCCGCAGTCCGCCCCCACACTTTTTACACGTGCCCCCCCGCCCACGCCCTCGCCCGGCCCCCCTCGCCCCGCTGCGCCCCCACCTGCGTTCCGTTGACTGGGTCCGTGTTGGGCTTGATGGGCCGCACCTCGGCGATGGCGCGCCCCGGCTGGTACACCGCCAGCAGCAGCCCCCAGCACGCCAGGTTGCCTGGGCGCAGCGGCAAGGGGGGCCTGTGATGAGTAGTCCGCTGTCAACATACGGTAGGGGGGATTAGGGTGCAGGTGGTTGCGTAAACGTGGGCTGGCCCGGTCAGCGGCTGGGGGCAGCTGCAGCGGCAGCCCTCGCCTACCGCCCCGCCACGCAGCGAGGGCTCCTGTCAAGCCGCCCCCCCAACAGCGCCGAGCGGACATGTCGCCGGCGTCACCCTTCTTGTGCGGTGGTGCCTGATTTTTTTGCTTACTTTCCACGCAAGTCGCCTCCGCCTAACCCAGTTCGACGGCTGGTCCGTTGTTCTCCCGCCCAACCCCCAACGCCACCTCTCCACTGCCAATGCATCCCCTGTGCCCCCCTCCCCCCATCCCCTGTGCCCCCCTCCCCGCTGCGCCGTCACCCACTCGCCACCGCCACCGGCAGCGCCACCGCAAACCAGGCCAGCCAGGAGGGCGGCCGGCCGTCCATGGACATGCGCTCGATGGCGAAGATGTTCTGCGGGTGGGGGTGGGGGTGGGGACGTGGTGGAAGCCCAGTGGTGCGAAAGTGTGAAGCAGCCGTGTTGCAAGTACGCTGGGCAGGACCAAGGACTGAGGTGGAATGGTACCCATCTGATGGCTGTGGTGATGCAAGGGCAAGTGCGAGTGCAAGCCCCCACCCCCGCCCCGGCGCCCCCACCTGCGGCGAGGAAATGGGCGACGTCATGCCGCCCACGTTGGAGGCCAGCGCGATGCCCATGACCAGCGCCTTGGCGAAGGGGTGGCCGGGGTCCAGCGTGCTGCGGGGCGGGCGGTGGGGGGCACGGGGGAGGTGTGGAACGCAGGGCTGCTAGGGAGTGTGCTAAGGCAGGGGTTGGGGGCAGCCGAATACGGTGCATGGTATGAGTGCGACGGTGTTGGTGCAAATCGACAAAGCGCGGGGGTTAGGTGACAGGCGGGAGAGAATCCGTTTAGCACACGTGGGATGTTCTTAGCGCCAAGCATGTAGGGAGAGAATAGGAGCGCGGCAGCCAGCTGGTCACGTGCTGTGCACGGCGCGGCCCGCCCTGTGGGACTGCACACCGCAGCCTGTGCTGGGGTGGGCTTTGGGTGGGGAAGGGTCACGCCGGCAGGCAGGGAGGCACGGGGAGCGGCGCCGAGTGCACCCGCCTGGCCCAGCCCCGACCTGCCCTGCGACCTCGCATGCGTGCCCCTGACAAGCTTGCCCCCAGGCCCCCACCCCACCCTCCTGCTGCTCCGCCCACTGCCCTGTGCGCCGCACCCGCCCCCCGACCCCCACCCCCACCGTAGGATGGGCTGTATGAGTCCGAAGCACAGCACGGGCGCCGCCACGTTGGAGATCCACATGGATGCGAAGGTGGCGGTGAACATGGCGGCCAGCAGCACGTTGCGCGGCTTGCGGCCCACGCGGGACAGGATGGCCACGGCGGCCTGCGGGGGAGGGCGCAACCGCGCAGCGGCAGAGTATTGTTAGGGCCAGAAAGCATTACGGCGGGTGGTTGGAGGAACAAAGCAGTACCAACGGGTTTGGTACTGCGGGATTGGTTAGGTAGTGCTTTTAAGGCGGTGGTGGGGGCAGGGGGAAAAGGTGGGGTGCAAGGGTGGCGGGGCAAGGCGTCAGAGGACCGCTGCGATCGGCGTGCGGCAAGCAGGACTGCAATACACAGCACCCGCACCTGGCACCGCGCCAGCACCAGCAACCCACAGCCGCCATCCGCCCACTTCCGCCTACCTCGCCACGCTGCCTTAATCCTGTCTTGCGCTACTTGTCCACTGCCTGGTTCACGCGTTTCGAGCCTCACTGCATCCCGCACCCCCACCTGCTTGGCGATGGCGTGCTTGGACAGCGCCGCGGCGATGGCGAAGCCGCCCAGCAGCAGCATGATGGTCTGGGGAGGGAAGGGGAGGCGAGGGCGAAGACAGCATCCGCGTCAATAGTGTCCTCGCTCAAACGGAGAGAGGCATCAAAGGGGTGTTGTGCGGCCGGGTGTGGGCCGCGGGGTGCAGTGTGGTGTGCGGCCGGTGGAGCTGCACCGCCGCCTGCACCAGGGGTGCCGTGCGGGCGGCGGGCTGTGCGGTCAGGCCCGCATTGCCCGAACGCCCGCGGCACAGCTGCTTCGACACGAGGGAACCCAGCGGCCTAGGCACAGGACTCGGTGTCCGCGCACTGCACTGCTTCGGCGCCCCGTCGACCGCTTCCCCCCGCCTTCCGCTTGCTCTACATCTGACTGCAAGACGTGCCTTGCCGACTGAGCGCCCACTTGTGAGCACACTGCACATACAGCGCCCCGCTTCCCCCCGCCCCCCTGTTGTAAACCTCTTTGCTCGCTGATCGCCACTGACATTGCTCCATACAGGCCTCCTGTTCCGTCAAATTGTCGCTCCGCAATTACCCCCTTCCCGTTGCCCCGTCCCCCGCACCTGCGAGAACATGGCGTGGAAGATGGCCGGCGCCGCCTGCTGCGGCGTGAGGCGCACCGGCGGCTCCTTGCTGCGGTCCACCAGCACCCCCAGCACCACCACCAGCAGCGGCAGCAGCATGCTGGTCACAAACAGCGGCACAGCCTGGCGGGAGGGGAGGGGAAGGGCGAGGGGGGGAAACCAATTGTGTGGGAAGCATGTACGGTAACTCTGGGGGGACGGGGAAGGGGAGGGAAGGCTGCGCGCAGTCGCGGGCGCAGGGCGAGATCGCGCTGGTGGTCAGTAAGGCTGCCGTACCACGGGTGCCCCTCGCAGTACCGTTCCTCGTGTGCCCGCCTCAACACTCACGCTCCGGCCCCTCCGGCCCGCAGTCACTCCTGGCCGCACCCGTCCGCGCACAGACCCCTCCCGACCTCCCCACCCTCCGGCCATGCACCCCGTTGACCTCCCTGCCCCTGCACCACAGGCACAACCAGAACGGCTGCCCTGTCAGGTAGCATGCCGCTCTGCGGTCATTTCCTTATCACCTACCTCCCCCTCTAGCCGCCCACGACACGCCCGAATCCAAAAACATCCTACCATTCCGTCTGCATCGCTGCTGAGTTGGCACAACCTCAACGGTTGCCCCCCTTCCGCAGTACCATATTCCGGCACCAGCCCTCCCCCCCCCCTGCCTCCCCACCTCCAGGGACCACAGCATGGAGGCGAACACGAGCAGCGCCAGGCAGTTGGAGCGCGGCTCGGCGTCGGGGCCGTCCCCGCGGGCCGCGTCCCACAGCGGCCACGACAGCAGCGCCCCCAGCGCCGCCAGGCACACGCCCAGCTTCACCCAGCGCAGGTGCACGCGGAGCCAGCTGCGGGGGCAGGGGGGGAGCGGGTGGCGCGCGGAAGACAGTGTCAGGCGCACAAGGAGCCAGGGGTATGCAAATGGCTACGCATGCACTTGGCAACGCGAGAACGAACAGGCGACTGATGGCAGTTCCAGAGTTACTGAACGGTAATCGGTGCGAAAGGAGGATGTGGGCGTCTGAGTAGGTGCCAGTGGAAATGGAAGCAACGTCGGCGTGGGGCCTGGCCAGGCGCGCGGGGGTGCACCTGCACACGGCAGCTGCGCTTGGGCCGCCTCCACTGAAGCCCGTCGTGCGCTGCCAGTGCGTGCACTCACACACGCAACTGGCGAAGGGTGCATGCGTGGCGTTTGTTCCCGCCCTTTCCCTTTCCCTTTACCACTACCACACCCTATCTGTAGCACTCGCACTGCGGCATACCCCTGTACGACGCCATGCCGACGAGGAAGGAGCTCCCACTACGCGGCGCCCGTCACACATTCCGGGTTGCCTGGGTTGGGGCTGGGGTGCCGCGACTCGGTTTGTGCTACGGCTGCATTACGCCGGGTTCTCCTCAACGCGTCATCTCCCCCTCCCCCTCCCGCTTCACCTCCCGTTTCCTACCTGGGCCTCCCCGCCGCCGCCCCCGCGCCCTGCTTGACGGACACCGCCGCGTACTTGCGCTCCATGGCCGCCATGTCGCGCCACACGGTGTTGCGCTCCACCGTGATGTGGTCGCGCAGGCCGCGGGACAGCGCAGCCTCGGCGCGGGCCACGTCGCCGCTGGGGTGCGTGCGGGGGGGAGGGGCGGCATGGGTGCAGGGTGGGCGCAGGGTGGGGCGGAGGGTTGCGTTCAGAGGCTGCTCCTGAAAAAGCAGTTGGTCACAGCCCCAGCCTAGTCCTAGCCTCAGCTCACAACAGTCCACACAGATTACCGCCACGGTGTCCCAAGCCCCCGCCCTGCCTAGGAAAAGCGTGAATAGTACAACTTAGCACTCTGTCCCCCTGCCATAATAAGCTAACTGTCTCGTTATCTCCCCGCCGCCCGCCCTCGCCGCCGCCCCCTTGGCCCGCCCTGCCCTTCCGAC
>VFQN01002971.1_pt1 | contig 25166 bp, 34 predicted proteins | sample 3512371 | NCBI WGS metagenome assembly VFQN01 (sample SAMN10412370, study PRJNA504923) | tailings metagenome | isolation source: Replicate 2 from Balatoc abandoned mine | place: Philippines: Itogon, Benguet | collected 2017-08-28 | reverse complement strand
CACTGCGCACGGACCCCCGGCGCGTGCCCAGAGAGTAGCACACCGCTAAGCAACATACCACGTTCCAACCGTGCCCACATTCCAACCTCGTTATGCATACTGGTAAGGCGCTACTCATGAAACATCTTTGCTACACATAAGGTTCTATAATTAAACAACCAAACAGGTATCAGACAGATACCGGTACGCGTGATGGAAATTTCGGAGCGCCTAACGTGCTGCTGGCGCCCGCGGCCGCAGGCACAGACGAGCATCACGCCGAGAGACTCTTCAGCACGAGCAGCACGCGCGAAGTGCTAACCTTCGTAACATAGCCTAAAATGCATCCGAAGGACACGTGGTAAAACACATCCAAGAGCAAAGTAAACACACTCCGACGTCATGCCGTATGCCGTACCCCGGCTTGCTACTGCCATACCTAAACGAACACCTACCATAGCAGTGCAGTGGCCTGCAGCAAAACCGCTCAAGCTGAGCAGTTGCTGTTCATTTGTAAGCGGTCCATTGGATTTGCACGTCGGGCTTCCCAAGAAGCGCCGCGCCCAGCCCTGTGCAGGGATGATGGTCCAACTGCGATGTGTATAATGCATGGCACACTCCATGACACAGGATCCGCATGGCCATACACACCTCCCGATCAGCTTGGATGTCTGCTGCCCGCAAACAACCCATACCAGCATGGACACACAGACTGTCCATTTCCTTCCGCTCTACTCCGGTATCGCACCGGTCAGAGTACAGACCCTCCCCTGGACGTACACGCCAACCATGTGCTTCCAACTTCATCCATCCGTCCAGATGGCCCTAATCCTCCCTGACCCTAGCCTTCACCGTATACAGACTCTCCACTGTACGTAGATACCAACAATGTGACTTCCAATAAAAATTCGCCGGCCAAATGAGGCTTGCCGAAGACAAAGCAAAATCGCTGTGAACACAACTACAGCCATCCGACCTCACTTCGACGCTTATAGCTTCCCCGCGCCGCACCAACACCACGTTGCCAACAGCTTCGCGTCTTCCTGCACCCTGCTTCCCCAGCACGCTTCCCACGCATCCAGGAACACAGCCCCAGGGGAGCTCCCCTGCTCAGCCCTGCTTGGCCCCACGGCTGGACACGTGTCCGTGCCCGCGCACCCCCACGCGTGCGCCTCCCCCCGCCATCAGCAGCGAGTGCAGGAACACACGCCGCATTGCCAGGTCCAGGGCGTAGCCTGACGGGTAGGGGTAGGGACATAACGTACGACCCGGCGGTTAGTAATGTGGCTGTCGTACGACAGCATGGGAAACGCACGCCGCATGGCCAGGTCCAGGGCGTAGCCTGACGGGTAGGGGTAGGGACATAACGTGCGCCACGGCGGTCAGAATGTGACTGTCGTACGGCAGCAAGGGACAAGCCCCCAAAAGCCGCACCGCCACGTCGGTACGCAGTGGTAACAGGTACAGTGGCATGAAGGGTGTGTGAGCGAGTTCCGCTTATGCAAGAAGGCAGACGACACAATGCATCGCCTGGTACCGGTATGCCCACTTTCGCGGGCCACTGGTATCGTAGCAAATTGTAGCTGCCCCCCCCTGCCTACATGCACATTGGTCCAGTCCAAGCCGAAGTCCTGCCGCGCGGTGCCCGTGTGCGTAGGTGCAGCTGAAAAGAGGTGCTTACCCACAGCCACCGAGAGCGAGTAGGTGGTCAGCGTGGTGCTCAGCGTGGCCCTCCATCCGCTGTAGGCCAGGAAGGCGGGCGTCACGCCCAGCACCTCAACCACCAGCATCAGCACGTGCGTGCGGAAGCGGACCTGGGGGGTTAAGCGCATGGGTCGTAAGGGGCACGTGGCCAGGTTTAGTAGTGCGGACACGGCGTCATAGTGGTGCGAAAAGGCAACCGCGCGAAAAAGCGGGTCCGGGCGGAAGGCTCAGTAAGGATGACGCGCATGCAGTGCGGTGCACGGAAGAGGGGGCACGCGGTCAGGTGGCGGCAACGTTGCAACAGGGCGGCGGTGCGTTGGTGGGGCTGCGTGCTTTCGTGGCCCTGTGCAGCTGCCGTACGACAAGGTACGACGTCAGTCTGCTGGATGCTGCTCGACGGGTGTTGCATCTTGTACCAGTCTACATCAAAGCCATGCCGTTGCCGGGTGTTGCATGCTGCTGCGCTACACCAACAGCGTCACCCACCGGTCGGCGGATGGGGCGCACCAGGCCTCGCTGCAGCACGTGGCTGTGGTTCCTGGGGGGCGTGGGTTAAGGAGGTGGACAGGGAAGTCAGGCCCGAGCAGCTCGTCAGCGAGGACCTTCGCCATAGGATCCCCTGTCGACATTTGGCATTTTGTGTGACAGTCCAGGTGGTGTGACCACACGACCCTTGCTGGTCCCGACCACACCTATCAGGACAGGCAAGCAAGTCCGGGAGGCAGTAATACTACAGCAGAGCACTGTGGTACCGCATGTAGGCCTGATCGCAATGCCTGGCTAGGTAGACATGTGCCTGACGCCCCAGCCCATTAGGGCCACCTGCGGTGCTCCCTATTGCACTGGTGTGTTCGGGGCCTCACCAGTGGAAGGCCATCTCGGAGGGCATGGGGAGGACGCCGGCGGCGAAGATGCCGTACACCACCGCGTTGACCACCTGCAGAGTACGACAGGGGGCAGGGGTGGGCAGGGGCAGGGACGTGGCCAGGTGGTTAGTTGCAAACGCTATGCATGCCGTACACCACCCCGTTGACCGCCTGCGGCGGGGCGAGCGACGTGGGCAGGGGTGGGCAGAGGCGGAGATGTGGTCCGGCGGGCAGCTACGCTGTCCAAGCAACCTACGCAAGTCGCTGCATGCTGACCATCTGCAGAGCGGACGTGGCTACGACCCGGTGTTTTCCACACGCTGCTTCCGCAAGCAGCAACCTCAGCTGGCCGAAAGCACAGCTTGCTCCAACCCATGATGCTGTCACTTGCTCTATAGCACTGGTCAAGCAGGCGACACATGCGGTGCCGTCACTTGCTCTATAGCACTGGTCAAGCAGGCGACACATGCCGTACCCTTTACCGGGCGGGTCCCGAACTGGCGATAACCACGGTGCACTGCCTCACCTGGCTGACCACGTGTAGTCGCTCGCGGCACCGCTCGTACGTACGGCCACTAGCCAGTTGCAGATAGTACGGCAGCATGACCGTACTGGCAACCACCCACAGCATGACGATGTTGTACGGCAGCTTCACGCCGCCCACCACCAGCAGCGGCACCGCGGAGCCCGCGGCCGCTAGGCGCAGCTTGCGCCTGCGGAGTGTATAGTTTAAGGCGAGCTAAACGCCACGGCGTAAAAGGCAAAAACTAATGAGGAAAGAAGCGCATTGGCAATGCGGTAAAGACTGCTGCATCAGTCTGGCGCTACAAGCCCATACCGCCACACAGAATCGCCCACGCACCAGGTAACCACCGCGAACATGGCCACCAGCAGGGCGAACGCCGCCAGGTCCAGCCCACGGTAGGCACGTGCCGTGTAGCGCTCGTAACGCTGCTCCAGGCCTGGCGGCGACGGCGGCGCGGCGGCGGCGGCGGGGGCGCGGCCGGCGGCAACACCCAGGCTGCTGCCGCCACCGGAGCAGTCCGCGTTCTCTGCGCCTGACTTTGTGGAGCGACGCTGTAGCTGCTGGTGCTGGTTTTGGTGATAAGCCACGGGCCTGAAGCCGTTCAGCGGGGTGAGCAGCAGCTGCCGGCGGTCTGACAGCAGGGCGGCGGCGTATGCAGCGTAAAAGGAAGGTGAGTAGGGGTCAGGGGCGCCCTTGGAGGGCGCAGCGGCTGCTGCTGCTGCTGCTACTGCTGTGGAGCCGGACGCGGAAGCGAAGGAGGACGCCATGGCGCAGGATGCGGGCGCTTGGGCGCTTTGCTGGGGCGGCTGGGCCTGAGGGGGCGCGCTACCCACCCCGGCCACCTGCTGCTGCTGATAGTGATGCTGCTGCTGCTGCGGTCCGCGGGGCGGTGATGGTGGTGCAGTTGGTGGTGGTGCGATGGGTGACGTGGACGTGGAGCTGCCGGGCGTTGTGGAGATCATGGGGCTGTGGCTGGCAGCGGCGTCGCCGGTCAGTGTGCCGAGGCTGGTAGGCCAGGCGCACAGCTGATGCTGCAGGTGCGACGTGGGCAGCCGGAGCAGGGGTGCGGACACGGGCTCGGGGGTGGAAGACGGCGTGGCTGGCAGCGTGTGGCGGGGGCTGTGGTAGGACTCTTGCTGCTGCTGCTGCGGCGGCGTCGGCGTCGGCGGCTGCTCGCCCCACAGCACGGCGCGGGCTGCGGCAGTGGTGAGCTGGGCCAGGAAGGAACAGGTGGCCTCCGCGCCCAGCGGCTCCAGGGCAGACCTGCGGGGCAGCGCAGCACGGCAGCAGACCACGTGCGATGTGAGGACAGTGTACGGGCAGGAAATGCAATAGGACCTCGCTAGCATGAACGGCAGCCAAAACGCTCCCTACTGGCAAACCTAGGGCTGGCTCGCCCCGCTGCGCTTCACCAGAGCAGTTCAGCATCCCTGGCACGCGCAGGTGCCCGCCGACAGCTGACCCCGGGTGCCCACCTGAGGTGCTCGAACACTGCCGTCAGGCCCATGGCCGCCGCCGCCGCCCGTGGGTCTCCCAACAGGCCGCCGCCAAGCGCCGGACCGGGCCCCTGCAGCGCGCCCCTCGGCAGGCCCTCCGCTCCACTGTCTGCCCGCCAGCCCTTGACGCCGTGCCCGCCCCTCGACGCCACATCCAGTAGGAATGCGAAGTCGGCACAGAAGGGCCCCAGGAAAGAGCCCCACAGCAGCGACAGAGGTGACTCGGCCCAGCCAGCGGGACCCGCCCCGCCGCCCTCTCCACCGCCGGCACAGCTCTTGCCGTCGCCGTCATCATCGCCGCCGCCGTCAGTGTCAAAGAAGCCCGCCATCTGCTGTCCGTACACGTCCGCCTCCAAGTCAGCAGCCGCCGTAACAGCTGCCGTGGCCTCCGCGGCCGCCGCCGCCGCGCCCTCCACGACGCAGTTCATCTCTTCCGCCACCGCGCGCGGCAGGCACAGCACCGCTGCGGTGGCGTGCACCAGCACCCGCGCGGCGCCGTCGCCACCATCGCCACCGCCGCCGCCAAGTGCTCCAGTCGCTGCCGTGAGCGGGGCACCGTGTGCCGCCGCCGGCGCCAGCACCAGCAGCCGCAGCGCGCCGACGCCGCCCGGCGGCACCGCCACCGCGAGCGTCACGACGCTGACGGCGCCGCAATGGAGCTGCACGTGCTCGTCCACCACCACGTGCATGTCGTACGACACCAGGAGCAGCCGTACGGCGACGGTACCGCTGTCGCCGCTGCCACCCGCGGGCGAGCACAGCCCGTCGGGGGCCGACATGCACACCTCAATCAGCTGCGTGGTGGCGTTTGGCGACGCCGCGGCCCCATTGGACTCGCCAGAGTCCCCATTCCTCAGCTGCTCGTCCTCCTCCTCCCCTTCCCCCCAGCCCGGGGCCACCAACACGCACGGCTGCACCCACAGCAGCTCCACAGACTCGGCAGCAGGGCCGTTACCCGCCTCTCCCGCCTCCGTCGCTGCCAATGCCGCTGTTGCCCGGCGCTCTTCACCCGTTGCGCGGCCCTCGGACCTCCGTGCCAGGGCGCCCTCGTACGCCCTGCTGCCGCCGCTCAGCTCCCGGACCGACTGCACAGGCCCAGAGGACGACCGCCGCAAACCCACCGCCCAACCGCTGCCAGTAGTGCCACCGCGCACCTCGTCTTGCTGCTGCTGTTGCTGCTGCGGTAGGGACGGGGCCCAGGAGGCATCCTGTCGCTTATCCACTCCCTGGCTTGCCTGCTCTTGCTCCTGCTGTTCAGCAAAGCTCGCAGGCGTGCACGGAGTGGCGGCCCACGTGATTAGCAAATCACTGGAGCCCACGTGGCGCGTGGAGGCGCCGACGCCGTAGTCCAGGCTGCGGCCCCGTCGCCGCGGGAAGCCAGCTACGACCTCCTCCACGCCTCCCTCCTGCTGCCGCTGCTGCTCCTGCTGCTGCTTCTGCTGCTGCTGGACCAGGCTGTGGTCGCAGAAGGCCCGCCCCCTGTCGGACAAGCCCGCCGTGCTGGTGCGGCTGAGGGCGAAGCTGACGGTGCTGCGCTCTGCGTCGCTGCTGCTGCTCTTCCTGCCGCCGCACGAGCTCGTGCTCCCGCAGCTAGCGTCACGGAGGACAGTGTCCATAGCAACCGGCGCTGCAGTGGCGGCGGCACTTGCGCTGGCAATAGCCGCGGCGTCAAAGGACGCGACCAGACCGTCCGCCTGCACGTCCACGGGTCCCAGGCCTGCGCCCAGGTGGGGTAGGGCCTCCAGCAGCTGACTGTGGGTGCGGGTGCGGGCGTGGGTGTCACCGCCGGCCTGCTGCGGCTGCTGGCCGAGCGGCCTGACTCGGTAGCTCCTGTAGCACTCGATGTTGGCCATGGCGCCGCCGCCGCCGCCGCCTGCATCGCCGCCGCCTGGGTTTGCACGTGCGTCCCCAGGTCCACCGCCGTACGACAGGGTCTGGACCCAGGACACCACCTGCACGCAGCCTTGTACGGCAAGGGATCCGATGGAGGCCAGCACGCCGCCGCCGCCGCCCATGCCAGCGCCGCCGCCGCCGCCGGCGGCGGTGGCGGCGGTGGCGGCGGTGCTGCGAAGGTAGGCCTGGATGCGCTCGCAGGCGGTGGGCGCGAACTCCAGGAAGGACACCGGCGGCTCGTGCACCTGGGGGCGGGGTTGCAATGGGCGGCATTGGCAGCGGGCTGGAGTGTGCAGTGTGCAAGCGGCAGCGGGTAGCTGGGCCGATGTTGAGGAGGCCGTGAACCGCCTGTGACTTGGTAGGGAGCACAACCTGTAAAAGGCAAGTACCAACATCTGTGCCCAGAGACGAGGAACCGAGTGTGTGAGGAGGAGCGGTTTGCAACGGGGCCCACCTTGACGCTAAGCATCCGGGCACGTGTCACAGGGACGTAGCGGGGCAGCATGCCGCCGCCGCACGCCACCGCCGCAGCAGCCGCTGCCGCCACGCCGTTCAGGCGCGCCACGTGGCGACCGTCCGCTGCTGCCACGCCGCCGGCGCACGCGCCGCCGGGGCTGCTGGGCCTGTCCTTCCGGACCAGCAGCGACCGCACACGTGTACCGCCGACAAGGCCAAGCGATGGCAGCGGCGGCGGCGGCAGCGCCCCCGCGGGCAGGGCAATCTCCGTCGCCGCCGCCGCGGCGTCCGCTGGGGATCCAAAGCCCAGCCGCCCCGTAGTGAAGCCCCACGGCGGCTTATCGCTCAGCTGCACCACACTCCTCACCGCCGAATGCACAGGCGGCGGACCCTGCTGCAGCGGTAGCCGGATTGAGCCCGCCGCTGCTGGCGTTGCGGGTGCTGCTGCCGGCAGCTGCGGCGGCGGCAGGGCCGGAGCGGCCGTGTACGGCAAGGCAGACGCCGTACCGCTGCTTCCACCTGTTGCTGGCGGCGGCGCCGCCACCACTGGAGCGTGGTCGCACAGCGAAGCCTGGTCGGATGGTCTTGCGAAGAGGGAGGCGACAGCGTCAGGCTGCGCCGAGGTACCAGGTGCGATGGAAGCGGCCATGGCAACGGCGAGCGGGGGCACCCCGTCCTCCGCGTTTGAGGCCGTTGTGGTGTGCGCGCTGCTGTCGTACTCCAGGGTGCACATAGGCGAGCACCTGCACGGCGTGCTGTACAGCTGCAGTACGGAATCCGTATCCAGAGGGGCCGTGTACGGCGCCTTGGAGGCCGCCGAGCACACGCAACGGCAGTTGCACGGGCAGGGGCAGGCGCGCCCGCCGCCGCTGGCACGTGTCCGCTCCTCCTCCCCGCCGTCCGAGGAATACCCCGTGCTGGCTTTGCCGCTGCCGCTGCCGCTGCTCCTGGGCACGGAAGTCGAGCTGGCAGCTATGCCGCTGCTGCTGTTGCAGCTGTTGCTGCTGGGCTGCCTGCTGGGGACCAGGACGCGTGGGTCTGGCACACGTGCGCGGACGTGCGGCAGCGGCGTCGCGTGGTCATCACCACCTTCAGCATCGTCCTCATCGTCCCATGCTCCCTCCACATCGTCCTCCACGTGTCCGGCAAGCAGCTTGCCGGACGCGTCCTGCCATTGCCGCTGCTGCCGCTCAACTGCCCGCTGCCCGCCTGCCGCCGTGCTCTGGCGCTGCTTAGGCCCACCACGCTTTACCGCCTTCTCATCAGCATGCCCGCCCGCCGCAACCGCCGCAGCCGCAGCCGACACGTGTCCAGACTTGCTGACGTCATCGCAGGCAGCCGTTGCGCAGCCGCTCCGGACGCTGCCGCGACGGCTGCGGCGCTGGGCGCTGAGCCAACCGAAGCACATCAGGTGGCGCGGCGCTAGTGAGTCAGCTGCCGTACAGATTGCAACTACCGCAACCGCAACGACCAGCCACGTCTCCACCGGGTGATTGCACAGGAAGAGCTGGTAGGCGTGGTTGGCTAGGAGGAGGTCTAGCGCTATCAGGGCTGTGCGCCAGGGGTGGCAGCTGCAGCAGCAGCAGCAGTGGGCCGAGAAGCCGACGGCCCTGAGCGCCTTCCCAACCTGCGGCAATTGGGAGAGATATAGTGTCTTGCCTTTGGGTCATGAAATGTATCACTAAGTTCTATCTGGTTTTGATGACAAGTGGAGAGTGCAGGGCTCGGGTGAACGGAGGGCCTCGAGAGCTAGGCCAAACACATTTTGCCAGCACCGATAAAGGATACTGCACTTGCCAGCACATCAAGTAGCCAACCCGCATCGCTTGACTCGAGACCCTGTGTGTTGCTGCGCGGTCTGCTTTTTCGCGCCTTGTGATTCATCCCGCCCCGACCCACCGCTTCCGCTCCAACGTCGCGAGAGGCCCAGCCCTCTTTCGCCAGCCGCTGAAACCACGACGCGGCCTCTGGCAAGCACAGACGTCCGACGAGGTAGGATATGCGGCTTGGAGCAGGGATTGCTGCGTTGTGCGCCTTCCGAGCGTTGTCAGCTAGCAACATCACGCCGTCGCGAGGCCCTGCCGAGGGGCCCGGCAGGCCCGCAAGGCGAAAACACCAGTTGCCGTCGTTGTTTTGTACTTATTCCTGCAAGGAGGACAGCAGAGAGGCTGTTGACTTCCAGTGGGAAAATAGCCCTGCCGCGAAAAGCGCCAAAGTGAGGTGCGGCAAAGGGCACACCTAACGAGTGCGCTGCGTGCATTCTGCGTCTATGTGCTATTATCTAACGTATGCGCCCGTGCGCAGCGTCAGCGCTGAAGGTCTACGAAGCGCGCCAACTGCCTCGGGCACTAGACCTGAAGCGCCCCGGTGCTGCCGCTTGCCGGTCCCGGCCAGCAGCAAACAGTTGGCCACAGTTGTACTCCCTTGCACCTCTCAGCGCTCATGAAAGCGTGCTGTGCTGCCGCAGGGAGCTGCGACGAGGCGGCCAAGCCGCGCGCTTCCCCGAGCGTTGCCTCAACGCCACCTCACCTAGGCAAGGGTGATAGCTCCCAACGAAGCCTTTATTGCGCCATAGGGTAGGCTTGAGCAGTATGGTTATTTGCAGTGTCAAATGAGCAAACTACGTTGCCGTCAGGGCGCACCGCAGGCTTTGACGAGGATCCTTTGGACAGCAATAGTAGGAACCGTAATTCAGCACTTGGATGCAACATCCACACTAAAATATGAACGCACGTGCCAAGCAGCGATGCATAGAGCGAGGAACAGCACACAACGTCTCGCTAATGAATCGCCATTGTGCCTCTCGCGACCCATGGGTCATCTGCTGTTGGCTCCCTTCGCAGCGCCCTTTACCCGTTTTCCGCCTGGGTCATCATAAACCAGTAATGCTTGTGACCTAAACCCTGGACTCCCGCTCTGCGGAGAAATAGCACCATCACACCCCAGCAACCCGCCTGTCGTTCTCGCAGCCCAAAGGCCCTGTCCCACACGCACGAGGCACGGCCCGCATTAGCCACGCCAATAGCACGGCCCCGTGCTCGCCCTCAAACCCGAGATCAAAGTCTGGTATTGCGTCCAGTCAAAATCATGATGCCTGACGACCTCTGATAAACTAGGGCTGCTGTGACGGCTTGGTCCGACTGACACGTGCTGGCACAGTGCAACCGCCTTTTGCTGATGTACCTTGCACAACCCGCAAGCACCCGAAGACTGTGCCAACGTCAAACCGCTGTAGCCGTATGCCAACACCTCTCGCCATGCCGTCGACCACACGCACACACGCAAGCCGCCACCCTTAGTACCCCTGCACATTGCATCCACCTTCCAAGGCTTTGGCCAGGAGGGCACCCGTGGACATTCTGACTTCAACAGTACCGGCAGCCGCTTGCCAGTGCAACCCCCACCCCTGCCACTCCAAACCCTACCGTCACCCTCCGGCCGCAGCCGTGCCCCTGCGCCTAGCTCCCTGCAATTCGCGGCCAACCCGCGCCTGCCCCCCGTTCCCCTTGACCAGCTTCTCCTGTAGCTCCAACAGCCACTTATGCTTGTCGCTCCCCACTAGCCGCGCGGAAGTAGCCCCCTCCAGCGCCTCCCGCACCGCCAGCAGCTCCTCCGCCGCGCCCTGCTCCACCATCCACTTCAGCAGCGGCAGTCGCTCCCCCAGCGCCCCGCGCAGCGCCTTCGCATGCCAGGCCACCCCCATGCGCCGCAGCCACATCATCGACGCCTTGTCATGCGCCCTGCCGTACGACCGCCCCGTGTCCCACACCAGCTTGTGCTTGCCCACCCAGTCGTACCCCCGCTCCCGGACCCACTCCAGCATCGCCATGCAGCCCCCCGCCACCCAGTGCTCAGGCTCCACGTCACGCACATTGCACCCGGCGTGCTGCACCAGGAAACGCACCAGCGGCAGGTCCCCGCGCTCCGCCGCCGCCTCCAGCGACGCCTTGCCCTCCACCGGGCAGCCCGCAGCCACCATGACCACCACGGCCGGCAGGCACCCATCGCACGTCTCCGGCCACCTCCTTATCATCGTGGGCAGCGCCTTCTCCTCCCATGGGGACCGCGCCTCCTGCACCAGCCACCGCACCATCTCCAGGCCCCCCAGCCGCCCCACTTGCAAGTAACGGCCAGCGGAGGTGGGAGCCACGCAGCCGTGCTGCAGCAGCCACCGAACCGCCGCCACATTCCCCGCTCGGAACGCCATAGTCATGGCCTCCTCCGGCGGCCTCTGCCCGCACTCGTCGTACAGGTACCGTACGGTCTCCATCCCGCCGCCGGGGGCGGCCACGGCGTACGACAGCTCGCCGCCTGTGAGCTGCACCCCACGGTCGCGCAGCCATCGCAACTTTGCGACGCTGCCGCTGGCAGCTGCGGCGCAGGTTAGCGGAAGCGCACGGGCCCCCCCGTCCCTGCTGCCACCGTCGTCGCCGCTGCCGCCACCACCGTTGCCTTCGCCGCTGTCCCCGCCGCGGGCGGCAGCATGGGTGGGCGTGAGTGACCAGCCAGCCTTGTCCACCAGCGCCTCCACCGCATCCAGGCTGGCGTGCTGCAGGGCGGCTGCGAGTATGGTGGTGCCACGCAGCCGGCAGCCCTGCTCTTCCAGCCACTCCAGGCGGGAGACGTCCCCTGAGCGGGCCGCAGCTGCGACGGCGTGGGAGTCGAGGGTGGCGCGCAGCAGGCGTGGCTCCTGGGGGCGGGTGTGGGGCCGCGGGGGAGTGAAGGGACCGGGGCGCTGTGGTAGCGACTGTGTTGGCGGGGTGGTGGTCAGGTGAACAAGGCACTGCTGGTAGGGCAGCCGGCAAATGCTTGCAGCTTGCTCTTTGGCCGCATTCGTATAGGTTGCACTGCTAAGACTGCACATCCAGACATCCTGCGGGGCACAAGGACCGCTTGAAGGTATGGGACAGAACCGCACCGTTTAGCATGGCAGGCCCGGTTTTGACCTGGGGTGGTGACCGACTGACCTGCAGTGCCCACTCCGCCTTGGCCCGCCAGTCGGGGTGCGGCGACTCCAGCGCCGCGTGCAGCAACTCGTCGGCTTTGGGCAGCTGCATGTCCGGCATCCACGGCACCGTATCCCACACCTCCCGCAGCTGCCCCAGGGTGCACCGCGCGGCCGCCGCCAGCAGTACCCGGTTCGAGTGTATGGGCCAGCGGTGCCGTACCATGTACGGCAGCAGGTGCACGTGGCCGTGCTGTACGGCAAGGGTGGCGGGGTCGGCACCGAACTCAAAGTCGTGCCAGGTCGAGAGCTTGTCAGGAAATTCGGTGAACAGGGTGGGCACGAGCAGCTGCCAGGCTGTATCACAGTTGATCTGGCTGCCGCTCTTGGCGGCGGATGAGAGGAGCAGCAGCTTGCGGTTGAGGGACAGCTGTGGGAGGATAGGCGCGACGTGGCTGATGTAGGCTTGCACGGCGTTTCCCGGCAGCGGCTGGCTGAGCGTGATGATGCAGTGGCGCTTCGTGGCGAAGTGCGCTGCAGCGTCCTTGCAGGCCAGTCGGCCGCTGAACGCTATCTCGTTGTCGGAGAGAAGGCTGAGGACGTGCAGGAAGAGGTCTTTGGGCAGGGGATTGACCGGCTGTGTCCGCCGGGGCTGTGCGAGGTCTTGCTGCGGAGGTGGGTGCGAGCTGCTGTTGCGTGTGCAAGTGGGGCCTGCGCGCTCCATGTGTAGGCGTTCACTATCCGGTTGGCGCGTGTGCGAGTGCTGCTCTCGCCGTTGCTCAGGCTCCTGGCGGTGGTGCAGAGAGGAGAACCCAGGCACGTGGCGAGTTGCGTGGGGGGCGGCAGTCCTGCCATACTACTTGGGACCTGGTGGCCGCTTTCGCAGCTGGCGTGTCGTGGCTGCGAGTGACAGGTCCCCGATGTAGGCATGTGTAGCCACTCAGGCGTGCACCGGCGGTTAAAAAGACCGACAACTCTGCAGGAGTGCAACAGGTCCGCAATCAACTTGGAGATGTAAGGCCATGCAAATTAAGGGGCGACGTGATTAACGGGCCAACAGGTGCAATAGGGTCCTTGCGTTGGTGCGCTGCGCCTCAACCGCACCTGCTCAGGCGCCCGCTGTCCTATAGGGCATCGATATCAGGAATCTCATACTCCTCGCTGCCCTGCCGGCGTTGCTGTTCAGCAGGTATGATGCTCTCGACAATCGCTCAAGCAAGCGTGCCAGGTCCCTGCGTAGCCCACGGACGTTTGGGTTTCTTCAAAATATATGAAGCAGGCCTACAGTGCGTTTTCAGTGCTATGAGTGGCGCATCAGTTACGAGGAGCGACGGGATTGGTGAGTGAGGACTTGGGAGCAGCAATATGACCCGATGATCAATAGCTAAGCTCTGATGTATAGAAACGTATGCCATGATCAACCGCTAGGTAGGAACCTTACGACGCGTACTTGTGTGATGCGTAGTGCGGGGACTCCCCTGTGCAGCAACCTGCTGCCATGGAAGCGCTCGTCCGCTAGCCGTTGACCATGTGTCCAGAGCATGTGTCGGCAGTGGTCAGACTCTGCGCTGTATTGAAGACGCCAACGAGCACGTTCAAAGCCAACCTATGAGTACGACATAAACTCTCGTGCTGCGCAGGTGGTGAGGCGCGGGGCGCTGGCTGCTACGGGGACACGTGGCCTTATTGGACTACCGCGGGGCCAATCCGACATCCAGGGGACCAGGGCGGCAGGATCATTCCGTGAACACGAAATCTGCCACACATGCATTAAAACAAACAAACCCTCAGCTGCCCAACAACTTGAGCATGCTCAGGTGGCCTAGCACGCTGGCAGGCACCAACGCACCATCCGCCTTTGCCCCGTTGCCACGTTATATGACCAGGTTCCCGTACCTTCCACGCACAACCCGTCCATGACACTCATCGCGCACCCCTGCAACCCCCGCACCCTGACCGCTAACCTCGCTCTCGCAGGCTGACCGTTACCGGTTCCCTTGCTTTGCTTCTCTGCGGTCACCCCGTACCCCTGCACCCCCCGCACGCCTACTCCCAATCCCGCCTCCAGCCTTGGCAGTCACCAATATCGCGTTCCCCGTGCAACCGCATCACTCCCTTCCACTCCGTCCGCCGCTACCGCGTCAGCGCCTCCTGCAGCATCAGTCTTCGCACACCTGCGTCACGTCCCCACCCGCGGCCTCCGCCACCACCACGACACAACCACCACTCTGCTGTACCATTTCCTCCCTTTCCCTTATGCTCAGCTCATAGCGGTAGCGCCTCCTGCAGCTTGGCCAGGTCCTTGCCGTCCACCGCACAACGCGTCCATGACACTCATCACGTGCCCCTGCATCCCCACTGCATCCCCACGCAGCATCACGTGCCCCGCATCCCCACGCACTCCCTTTCCCTCATGCTCCGCTCATCACAGCGGCAGCGCCTCCTGCAGCTTGGCCAGGTCCTTGCCGTCCACCGCCCCCATCAGGTCCAGGCGCCCGCTGCAGGCCAGGCTGGTGCGCAGGTAGCCCCACACGTGGTCTGCGCTGGGGTTGAGGCCCAGGGCACGCGTGTAGAAGGCGGCGGACCTGCAGGAGGGGTGGCAAGGCACGGGTTGTGAAGGTGTGAGAGGGAGGGCGAGCAAGGCCGTTTAGCCGGATAGGGGGGTCGTGTGGAAGGCGGCGTTTAGAGCGTGCGGAAGTGTGGGGGAGAGTGCAGGGTGCTGGGTTGGACGGAGCATTGGCACGACTAGTAAGGGGGGTGGGACGTATGAAGGGCCAAGTATGGGTCAGGATCGGGCAGAGGACCACGAACAGTTGTGCATGGCGAGCGGGAGGGCGGAGAGGGAGTAGGGAAGGGCCGGGGAGGGGTAAAGGCGTCCAAATCGCGGCACGAGTGGGAAGCATGAGGCAGAGGTGAAGGGCAACCTCGCAAGGGGTACCGCAGGGGGTACGCCTACAACCGCTCCTCTTACCTGTCGTACTCTCCTAGGTTGGCGTACGAGATTCCCATGTTGGTCCAGGCGCGCATGTAGTTGGGCTTGAGGTCCAGGGCCTGGGGGTACGCGCGAGACGCGAGGGAACCAGTACAAGGCGTCATAGCCTGGGGTGTAGCGGGTCGGGTACCGAGTGCTGCACTGGGAAGGTTGCAGCAGGCCGCTGTGCCACATGACACCTGCTGAAGCGCAGGTCAGATTAAAAAATCGGAGCTTGAGGCAACATCACGCACCTTGAGCGCATGCCGACGCACAGCACAGCGACAAAAGCTTGCCCCATGCCAACGCTCCACGCTCCATCCCACTCCGCCCCAGCTACCTTACCCTGCGCGCCCCACACCGCACAGCGCCCACCGGCCACCCCACTCAAGTACGCCGGCCCTTGCCTGCCCTAGCACCGGTGCACCCCGTCCCCGTCCCTGCACCGCCCACCGCCCACCGCCCACCTCCTGATACGGCTATGCCCTCGTGGAGCCTTAGACCTCATTTCCCTCACAGAGCCCACCCGCACCGCCCACCTTTTGGTACGCCGCTAGCGCCTCCGCGCTGCGGCTGTTGTTGGCCAGCGTTGCGCCCAGCTTGTTCCACAGGCTGTAGTCGTTGGGCCGCAGCTGCAGCGCGCGCTCGAAGGCCGCCACCGCAGCGCCGTACTGCCTGCCCAGGTGGTGCAGCACGCCCAGCGCCACGTGCAGCTCGGGGTCGGAGGGCGACTGCGCGGAGGCGGACTCGAACAGCCGGATCTGGCGGCGGGCAGGAGGGCCGGGGGTGGTGCAGGGTGAGGGTGCAGCAAGAGGGAGACGTCGCCAGTAGGTGCAGCGAGAGAAGCAGCGGGACACAATGGAGTGGGACTGGTGCAGCTCAAGAGAGGTATGCAACAGTACAAATGACAGCCGCCGCCGGCGCGACACGCAACGGATTACGCACATCCATGTCCCCGTCACGCAGCGGCGCATGGTCCCTTTCCTACTCCAGGCCGCCCCCGCGGGAGTACCGCATACGGTTCATACCCCAGTGGGGTGCCTGCTTTACCTCGCTGCTGCATCCTATCCTGTCCTGCTTGTTTTCGTTTCCTTTCGGCATCGCGCCTGCATAACGCCATGCACTTCCCTTCCGCCCCAGAGGGATCGCTCCCCACCGTGTGCGACAGGCGATGGCTGCTGCTCGGTCCCTTTCCCTCTTCCCTCACCCCTGTCCTACCCAAGCGCGCCCCCTGTGAGACTATGCGGTACCCATGTCACTCCCCACCGTGTGCAACAGGCGCTGGCTGGTGCCCGGCGCCCCGTCCCTTCTCCCCTTCCCTCACCCCTTCCCTCACCCCTGTCCTACCTTGAGTGCTGCAGTGCGCTCATACATGAACAGTGCTATTCACATTATACGACTCCGTTGATTCGCCTTTCCTGATAGGTGTGGTCGGGACCAGTAAGGATCGTGAGGCCACACCACCTGGATTGTAACATAAAATGCCAAAAAATGCCTGTCCTACCCGTGCAGGCACTAGTTAGGGTGTACGTTACCCGTGTCCATGCCCACCGTGTGCGACAGGCGCTGGCCGGTGTCGGGCGCCTCCCCCTCGGCCGCGAACCCGTGTCCCGCCCTAGGCTGACCCTACGCAGCCCCACAAGCTCCCTCCCTGCACCCGCACCGTGCTCAACAAGCGCGAGCTGCTGCTACGTGCCCCTCCCCTTTCCCTCGTCCCTCATATCCCCTTCCTACTCCGGCCCGCCTCCGGACACAAAGCATGCGGCACGCTCCCCACCGTGTGCGGCAGCCCGACCCACCGTGTGCGACAGGCGCTGGCTGGTGTCGGGCGCCTCCCCCGCCGCCGCCTCCATGGCCGCGTGCTGCGGCTGCGCGCCCAGCCATGAGCGCAGGTGGCGCACCGCCTCCCACTGGCTCAGCTCGTTGGTGTGGCTCACGCCCAGCGCCAGCAGCACGTCGGGGTTGCGGGGATCGGCGGCGTGAGCGCGCATCATGGCGGCGATGGCCTGAGGGGCGGGTGGGGAATGGGGTGGTCAGGAGGCACGACGTGGACGAGTGAGGCGTGGGAAGCATGGGGTGAACGCGTGTCGGGATGTTCCCTCCGTCATGCCGCTCGTCATGGCGGCGATGGCCTGAGGGGCGAGTGGGGGGTTAGGGTTGGCAGGGCACGTGGCAGTGGGTGACGCGTGGGCGACATGGAGTTGGGCACGTGTCGGAAGGCCCCCGGCGTGGGCGCGCATCATGGCTGCGTTAGCCCGGAAGGGGGAGAGGCATGAATCGCATCAACGGTGTTGGCGCGCGACATCCATCGGGCGTGAGGGTCAGGACGCAGGTCAGGGAGGGGAGGGTCGGGGAGGGTCGGAAGGGTTTGGGAGGGAGTAAAGGCACGTGGTAGTAGGTGACGCGTGGATGGCAAGGAGTTGGGCATGGCGGCCTACAAGCAGTGCGTGGCAATACGAGAACATGCAAAAGGAAAAGAGCATTTCGCGCTGGATGAGTTGGCAAAGATGGGTTGGAAAGCAGCAGAAGGGCAGCCGGGTGCCATGCATATTCGGGTACTCACCTGTCTGTCGTCGTCGTTTTCCGCGTGCACGGTGCCCAGCAGCCGCCACGCCTCCGCGTTGTCGGGGTGGGCGCGGACCTGACGCGGCAGGGTACCGGTAGTAGCGCGAAAGAGCCGCCGTGTCAATACGGTCGGGCAGCGGAGCGCGTTCTCCGTGCTGGTGCCACGGTGCCGGCGGGCCTTGTGCGGAAGTTCAAGGATTAATATTCAGCTCTGTGCATGTGTGGCAGCTCAGCCGCCCAAGGCCGGGCTTGCTGTTATGGTGAAGAACCATGGTTCTTTGCCATGGGTAGACCAGCTAAGATCTCTGCCTGCCTGCGGCCCTTAGCTCTCCCCGCGCACCTCGGCCTCCAGCGCCAGAGCCGCTTCGCTTAGCACGCCTCGTCTGCACGGTAGGAAGGAAACAGGCATGCTTTGACGCCCATGCTTTGATGCTTGCTAATGGCCCCAGTCCACAGTACCGGTAAACACCCCGCGCGACTGCTCGGGAAGTGCGCATGCCACGGACTGCAGTGCCTCCTGGCATGCACACGGTCGCCCCAGCCCACCCACCGGCCTTGACACGCCCTAACCGCTACCCAGCCGGTGCCAATACCCGTCCCCACGTGCCCAACAAGACGTAGTGCCAGCCATCCGTGGCTCCCACCTGAACAGGTCCTTGCCCTTCTGCAGCGCCTCCGGGTCCCCCAGGAAGGGGTTGTTCTCCGCGAAAACGTACTCGCCGGGGGCCCGCGCCTCCCCCGGCCCCACCGCCGCCCCCTCCACCGCCCCGTGCCCGTACAGCCGCTCCCACTCCTCGAACTGCCCCTCGTCGCCCTGCACCGTGTCCGGGACCAGCACACGAGGACAGGGTAGGTGCCACGGCGTGTGCGACAGTGGAAGCAAGTCGGTCGCAGCTCCACGCGGCAAACGGCCAACGGTCTTAGTACGGATATTGGAGAAGCCCTGCTTCCCCACCGCACCTTGTTGAACTCCTCGGCCCACGCCGCCGCCTCCTGCGCCCGCCACGCCGCCTCCATTTCCGCCGCCGTCGCCGCGTCCATCCCCTCCCCCAGCTTGAGGTCCGCCACGCCGCGGGCGAACTCGTCCGCCCAGTCGCCGGCGGCGCCCTGCAGCGGGACGGGGCTTGTAAGTGCAAAACAAACAGCAAGCAACTACGCATGTGATCATTACATAACTAATTCAGGCATCGAAACATTGTGGTATCACGCAGCGGAGCAGCGCCTTCTGGTGTAAGGACGGCAAGCAACTACGGTGCGCCATTAGTCACTGCATCACTACTAACGTTTGGTGGGTGAAGCAGGCGCGCGCAGATGTTTACCAGGCGGCCAAGGCGGTGCAGAGGGAATGGGTAGCAAGCTAGTTACTGTCCTTGACAGCGTACAGTGGTGGACACGGTGCAGCGTTGTGCAACTCATGTGTGTCGCACCTGTGGTCGCCCAGCGAACTCGGCTGCCCAGCTGGCGGGCGCCGCCGACTGTTGCGGCTGCTGCTGTTGCCCGAATTCGTTGGCCCAGTTGACCGCTGCTGGACTCCGCTCCACCACCTGCAACATGCATGCACAAGACTGTAACAATCCTCTCCAGTCCTCATGCACTAATGCATGGGTTGCGAGGAGGCAAGCCCAAAGGGGCACCGCACATGGTGGCGTTGCACCGACCACATTAGAGCTCCTGTCAGCCGCGCAGCTGCACGGTAGGCGCTTCCAGCCTCTTCTGCGCAGCCGCACCTTGTTGTCCTCGAACATGAGCTCCCCTTTGCTCATCTTGCTGACAAACTGCAGGAACTTGGAATTCCGCATCTTGGGGTCGGTGGACTGCGACAGAACTTGGGCCAGCGCAGCGGTGGTAGCCTGGAGGCAGGCAGAGGATGGCAGTCTGAGAGTTGCCCGGGTATACTGGCACTGGTGTACTGGTATACTGGTCCAAGCCCGGGTATGTACCAGTCTAAGACCAGAGCCGTGACGTTGTAGGACGGTAGTTGCCCGGGTATACACGCTTGCTCAACCGCCACGTGTCACGGCGCGGCCGGTGTCGAGGTGGTTCAGCTGTACGCAGTAAGACCCGGATTTTGTAGACCAGCACGACCTTTCGAGGGAAAGCTCCTGACGGCCGTGCACAGCCGGTCGTCAAGCTCTATCCACGACGAGCCTCGCGCACCTGCGTGTCCCCCGCCGCCCGGCCTGTCTGTGTGCCCGCCGCGTCCTGCTGCTCCTGCTGCTGCTGCTCCTGCCTGAAGTCCGCGGCCCAGGCCGACGCGGGGTCCGACGCCGCGCCGGCAAACTCGGCCGCCCATGCCGCTGGGCCCGCCGCCGCCGCCGCCGCCACGGGACCGCCCTGCTGTGCCGCAAACTCCGCGGCCCACCCAGTGGAGGGAGGCCGACTGCATGGGGAAAGCCCAGGGAGCAGGGGCAGTGGGCTAGGTCGTGTAGGCTAGGGTGATGGGGCTAGGGGTCAAGAGCGGTAGTGGGCAATGGGGCTGAGACTAGGACAGGGTGCTTGAGCCCGACCCCTACAAGTGCGCCAGGCTTTAGTACGAACGTGTCCGGGGCTTGCGTGTACCGTTGTTTGTGACGTGCTTGCGTAGGTGAGGCCTGCACGTTGCGCAAGTGCAAGGCGGCCCGGCCCCCGTCCCCACCAGACACCCGCGCCCAATCGCGTGAACGCACAGTGCGCGCCGCTTCCCCGGCCCCTCATCCCCACTCACGCCATTGCCTGCGGCCCCGCCATGGCATGCGGCGGCATCGGCCCCCCGCGCTGCCCCGCCCACACCGCGTCCCACTGCGCCCCCGCCGCCAGCTCCGCGGCCGCCGACGGCGGCGGATGCGCGCCCACCGCCGCTCCCGCCCGCCACGCGTCGTGCCAGTCGGCGCCGTGCACGTGGTTGAGGCGGGCGGGCAGCTCCCGGGGGTCGATGCGCAGGGAGGCGAGCAGCTGGTCCACCTGGGCGTGTGGTGCGCGGTCGTGGGTCAGCGGGTGGGCTGGTCACCTATAGAAGCGCACACGCTTCCACACAGCAGTACAGCCATTTAAGCGTTGGTGGCACTGGCATTGTAACTATATGGATGCGCCAACGCGGAGTTCACGCGGAGGGCAAGCCGGACGTGCAGGACGTGCATGTGTATGGCCTGCCACGGCCTGCTGCTGCCTATGCTATCCTTCCTCGCGCCCACCTGTGTGTCCACGACCCGTCGCGCCCCATCCAACCACCCTACTGTATCGCCCGACCGCCCAGCCACACTATCACTAACCGCAACGCACGCTACGCCACCGACACCGCCCCGAACCATCTCGCGCCCTCCCACTTCTGTGCGTGCCCGCGAACCACTCGCCCTGGCCCGCCAAGGACCGCTATACCGTATGCGCTATGCCGACGCCCCCGCCCTTCCGCGCCCTCCCACCTGCGTTTCCGCGAACCTGCCGTACCGGTCCGTCAAGGACCACTATACCGTAGAAGCTATGCCGACGCCCCCCGCCCTTCCGCGCCCGCCCACCTCACCTGCGTGTCCGCAAACCTGTCTCCCTGGTCCGCGTACAGGTGTCGCGCCATGATGGTGGAGCGGTCGCGGATGCGCACCTTGTCCGCAACGCTCAGCTGCGCCGCCAGCTCGGGCGGCAGCGGCAGCGCGGAGGGACCGCCGGGGCGCAGCGAGCCGCGGACAAAGGCCTGTGGTGGCCGGCGGCGCGGTGTAGTAGTGCAGCGGTGTTGGGATGACAGCAGCAAATATTAGATCAGGCATTGGGTGGAGGAGGACAATGGCTTATGAGGTTAGCAGTAGGGGTTGGTGATGTAGTGTACCATGGCGTGTTGATGGCTTCGCATGTTGGGCGTATGCGAACGGACGGTGGTGCAGCGTGGTAGTAGGCAGCAGAAGCGGATGAAGGCAGGGCTTTGCGAATCGCTCAGTGCGCACCTGGAAGTGCGGGGCCAGCATGGGTGGTGCAGCCCCCGGGACCAGGGGCGGAGCCAGGTGCGGCGGCGGCAACGGCATCGGCCCTGCCACCCGGGCGTCCTGTGAACGGGGGGCGAAGGTAATGTATTGTCACAGAAAGCCAACAGGTCCCGATTTTCGTGACCCACATACGTGTTGCACAACGAAGCTCCGCCTTGTTGGGCTGTCCGCTTTGACGGAGAGGTACTTTGGTACCGGTATGCACGCCCGCGCCTGTGAGCCCACCTGCCCATGGAATATGGCATCCCACTCCGCCGGTGCCACAGCCGGGCCCTGCTGCTGCGCCAGCGGGCCCCCGTGGATGCTGCGCATGAAGGACTCAGCAGCCGCAGCCCGGTCCTGCGGGCGGGGAAGCGGACCCGGGCCAGGCGTCCGCAACCTCAGTCATGCATACGGTATACAATTGCCGTTAGAAGAGGGTGCTCATACAGCTCCACCCGGCGCTGCAGCCTAACTCACGACTGCAGTGGAGCAAATACCAGCCCAGCTTACAGCCCAGCGGTGGATTCTGCCATCCATGATAACATGCATATGTCGTCCACAAAAATAAAGGGTCGATGACAACCCCTCGGTACAGATCTTGCCAAGCGTAACAGAGCCCAGCAGCCGAAGCGCCACACAGCCCTGCCGTGTCCAGGGTGTGGATGACCCACCATGTGCTGCGGACCCAGCCCTGGGACCTGCAACCCCGCGCCGCCAGCCAGGGCCATCTCCGCAGGGCTTGGCAGCGGCCCGAAGGACGTGCTGGGGCCAGCTCCGGAGGGGCCCACCCCAGGCAGCTAAGGAGGGTGCGGCGGATTGGGCGACCTTCAGCGTGTCAGCGAAAGCTAAGCAGAAGCGGCACATAGGTGCCACCATGGCGCCAGACCTCAAGCCAGCAGCATATGCACCACTTCAGGGTGGTTAATCTTCCGGTAAGTTGCTGTGATGAGGTGTATGGTTGCGTGGGGCGGCCAGGATGGTGTCCAAGCCCCAAGGGGTGTTGCGTTGAGGGTTTCCAAATGCGGTCGTGCCGACGTGCCTAACCGCCAGGAGCACCACCGTGCCAATTGGGCTCGCCGAACATACCTCTCGCAACTGCTCTTGTGTTTTCCCCGCTCCTCCCAGCAACGTGTTGACGAGGCTGCCCAACGCGTTGGATGGACCGGCTCCATCTGACGGCGTGCACATATCCGAGCCCGCTACAAGATCCCGGAGTGACATTTTTAGGTATGGAAAGCGAGCGAGTACTGGGCAGTGTGAGACCTCTTTGTCGCCCTTCCGTTATGTCAGCATAGGCAAACCCCAGCGTGGATGCACCCAGGGCCTATCTTTACAATACATTTCTTGAGAATTTGTCTGCAGCAATCTAAACAACTGGGGCTTCAAGGTCAGCTCCACGTGGCCCATGCTCATTCGGGGCCCCGCAGCACGCAGCACGAAGAAAAGGAATTCTGGGCCATACGTATGCGTATGAGTGTATTATCGCTGATATATCAACAACCATAGCTCTTGTATCACCACCAATCACGCGTGGCACAATTGGAAACTAAGCTATTGAAAAAAACCAGCTGCCAGCTGCGTGGCCTTCACGCTCAACCGCATCACTGAAGCTTGAACAGTATGACAATAAGGTTCTTATGTCCCCAGTAAAGGTGTAGGAGCTGGGCTGGGGCCATACTTGGGCCCAGCTGACGCAAACATGTCTACCCGCACCGCGGAACTGGTTCAGACGCTTGCAAAGGAGTCCGACGCCCTTAGCAAGGACATCGACAGGTCAGCAGGTTTTGCAGCTAAGCGGCAGTAACAGTCGAGCCTTGGGGGCACGACGGGGCACCGTACGACTTACACCCTCCTGCTTCCTCACAACCCAGCTTCTCGGACCGTGCCTTCGAACTCCAGAGGCTCGCCAAGGCGCTTGTTGAGCGCTCGGGGCGGGACTATGTGGACAAGGCGGTCCAGGCGGACTCCACATCTGTGGGGGCACCAGCCTACAGTAAGCGGAGTGGGGCGGGGCGCGTGCGTAAGGCGCGACCACTAAGCACCCCTTGCGTTCCACCAAACAGCAACTGCAACCTGTAGTAACAAAGCGCAAGAAACCCCAAGCTCCTGTCGTAGCAAGCCGCTGGCACGCCGTCGCACTGACAGTTTGTTTGCATGGGGACAATGGCTAAGATGCCCCTGCTCTGCGCCCTGACCCCACGTCCTCACGACAGCCCTGGACCGTGCCAAGCGACTCGCCCCCTTCTCGTTCACGCCCTGCGACCGCAAGATGAACTGGCGCAAACTGCGCGCCTTCAACCTTGACCGGGTGGTAGGTATACGGCCGGGCTGATGCGAAAGCTAGACCCTGGGCAGGCTTTAGCCTTCGCAACTTGCAAGCTTCGGGTGGCCGTAGGCACTTCGGCCCCACGACAGCTGCCACCCCAGAGACTGTGGTGGTGTGAACCCTCGGGACATGCTCTCAGCCGCTCGTATGCCGCTGCTGCTGTGTATAAACATGTTGCTGCAACTACTCCTACCACTGCTGCTGCTCGTGCCTCAGGCCCGTGAAGGCGACACGCGCAGCCTGCTGGAGATGTACGGCGAGCTGGCGTACGTGGACCTGGAGAAGGAGAGCGTGTACGAGATGACGGAGGCAAACATGCTCAAGGTGCGGTGCCGCCAGCATGCTGCATAATCATCTCGACTTAGCTACGTGTCAAATGTCAAGTGTGCCGAGCTTTTTCCAGTGCACGCGTTCCTTGGTATGTATGGGTGAAAGGCTCTTTCCATGCCGCACGGCATTGGTCCCGGCGTCTAGTCGCAGTCGACCTAGACGCCGTCAACCAAACAATCGAACAAACTACGGTACCCACATGCAAACGCAAGCCCCCCATGGCGGGTCCGCCAGTAGGCGTGTTTTCGCTGTGCCGTTGTTCATGTTGTTGACCCTTATGTCCCTCGTGTCTCTCCCCCTGTTTCGCAGCTGGTCCGCGCGCTGCAGCTGATGCTGCAGTACCAGCAGTACCAGGTGGACGAGCACCGCCACGTGCAGCAGCTGATGGCGGAGGAGCGCATGCACATGGTGGGCACCCTGCGCATGGTGCCGGGCCTGGAGGTCAACACGCTGGAGAAGGGGCTGGACAACCTCAAGGGTGAGGCCGTGGGTCCCCGTGGGTCTTTGTAGCGTGCGGCCTATGACAGATTGCACTAGCCGTATTTATAGGGTGTGTCGGGACCTCGAATCCCTGTGGCCGCCTTGACGGAGCACACCTAAGAACAGACTGGCATGCGTACGGCTGATGCACAGTGAGGTTCATGCCAGGGGAACCATCACCAAGAACAGAGGGGTTGCCTTACAGGCTACTTGTGCTCCCTAACGAGGGTAGCACGGTATAGTCTTGGCATAGAGCAGGGCGAGCTGCTGGGCTAACATTTTTGGTGAAAAACGCAACCACGCAACGCGGTATATCGCCGCTTGTAATACTGGTAGCTTCGTCGGGGGCGCATACCGGTACTCCACGGGGTTCTATTCACTGCGTTGTAGCACCGGACAGTGGTTAACACACAACGTCCCTCCTTGCTGCGCTTTGCAGAGGACTTCCTGCAGGTGGCAGACGCCGACCTGGACGCCATGTTCACGCAGGTGGGTGCAGGAGGGGGTAGCAATGTGACCCTGAAAGTGTACGGCGGGTCTCCTTTCCCGTGTGCGATGGCGCAGGTTGCAGTTGTCGCCGTACTGTTGGCCTATTTTTCTATGGCCACAGGCTGCAGATACTACGTGTTGCTGGCACAGTTCACCGGCGGGAAAACACCTGAATCTAAGGGTTCCTGATTTAGGCTCGTGAGGTCAC
>VFQN01002970.1_pt1 | contig 25172 bp, 35 predicted proteins | sample 3512371 | NCBI WGS metagenome assembly VFQN01 (sample SAMN10412370, study PRJNA504923) | tailings metagenome | isolation source: Replicate 2 from Balatoc abandoned mine | place: Philippines: Itogon, Benguet | collected 2017-08-28 | reverse complement strand
TGGAGCTTGCCCCCTAATGTGCGAGTTTCCAAGCAAGGGGACGCCGTCTACCGTTGGCCGCCAAAACGTCTCCTTACACTGATTTTGCCATCGAATACCCCACATCATATGGAGCGTGCCATGCAGGTGCTTCAGGCCAGCTTCCTTCGCTGGCGGGTGAAGCAGCGCCTCCAGCGCTGCTTCAACAAAGGCGGCGTGCGTGCTGCTCGCTCCTGGCTGCTGAAACCTCCGTCAACTGAAGCACTGTCGCCAGCCTAACAGTCAAGCGCCTAAGTCCCGTCCTGCCCAACCTGCCCATCCCCGGCACCTGCCAGCCCAGACGTGGGAGGAGCACCAGCAGTGCGTCCCGCTCCGTCGGTGCCTGCCCCTCGCCGCCCTGCTCCTGGCTGCTCCTGTAGGCCTCTGCGGCCCCCTTCCACTCTGATGGGACGTCGCGCAGCAGCCGTTCGAGCCTGGAGCGGAGGCGTTGCTTATTCCCCCAGCCACACGTGTCACATTCCCATCGTGTGACGTCTAGCACTGCTGCCTGCATGAGCGCACAGCTGAGGTCGCTCGTGCTGGGCAGTGCCGTGCAAGGTGCAAGGTGCCCTGCAAGGTGCCGTGAGCCGTGGAGCGTGGACCACATCCGTCCCTGAATACGACACCTGTTTGCTAGCGGTGTGCTTTGCTCCTGGCCTCTTCCAGCCAGGGCGACAGTGCATTTGGTCAGTAGTGGAGTCAGCAGCACTGCGTGCTCAACCGGCTAGCCACGCACGCTGCCGCCTGAACCGGCTTGTATGTCATGTCGTTTATGGTAACCCAGTCAACTGCCAATGGGATCATCTAGAGCGTGCGTGTATGTGTTTCGTGTCACTGGTGAACCCGCGCCCACATATACGGGAACGCACCTCATACACTCTGGGCGACTGGAATGCTTGGGAATAATGTCCCGCGTACTACAAGCAATAACCCACTCCACTCCAACTGCTCCACCTCAACCCACCCCCGAGGCTGCAGCCGACGAGCGACCCAACGACTGTCAAACGCCCAGCCACATACAGCCCCACCCTCTTCCGCATGTGACAAGACATACACGCGTGCTCACACCCAATGAATAGCTCACCCAACATGCACTACACCAGGCACGCACAGCCGCCTTTGTAGGGCTCTGCCATGGTAGCCCTCACGGTGTATGGGAGGTGGATAAAATGCCTCCAGCTCCAAATGCGCAGCCGCTCAGCGTCCGCAGGCGCACCGTTGGCCTGCCGTGTTGCTTGCACGAAGCCCAGCATCCAGCCCGTGTTAGTTGGCCATGCGATCAACCCACACTAAATTAATGCTATGTATAGGTTGTGTATGATGACGGAAGGCAGCTGCCTAGTTGCCCCAGCACATGCACCAGGACATGGTATCGCAGGGGCTGGACCGCAGCGAGCCGTCCGGGTACCGCAGATCCGTACACGAGGCAGCTGGTACGGCAGCGGGAGGCGGCGCGGCCCGGCGGCTGACGAAGGTAGGCCGGGCCGAGCCCACCCATGCGCCCACAATGCCGCCGCCGTCCACGTCAGCGATCGGGGCCGCCTGTTGAAGGACATGAGTGGCGGGCAATTGCGGTGGGGCGGCGAGGGGATAGGTTCTTTAGTGGTGGCTGGATGGTGCTGGCAGCTCTAGGGGCGGGGGGCTTAGGCCTGTTGGCAGCCGGCCTGGATAATTGTGGCTCCCTGGCGATTGTAGAGCAGCTGGGTTTGGGGCTCACAGCCTGACTGACCTCCTGGCCACCGCGAGCTCCTACCAGTAACGTTGCGATACCCCATCGTAAACCATCCATCATATTTATGTGGGTAAGGGGACCAGCATACGGTATGCACTTGTGTATCCTTGTGCGTGTTTTACAGACCAGGGACGCACCTGCTGCAGCAGCATGGCGTATGCGATGTCGTACTCCAAGCCGCCCAGGTCGTGCGTTTGGAACGACACGCCCAGCGTCATACCGACCTGTGGTGGAAGGAGCGTTCCACAGATCCCAGTAAGGTTTAGGTTTGTACAGTTGTGGGACGCGCCGCAAGAAGCAGGAGCAGCATGGCCGGTAGCGGGTCCTGCGTGCATTGTACTACTATACTACGCAGTGCTCGGAAACGTGGTACCGCATGTGTAGGCAGTTGCTGCCGTACCGCCCGTCACACACTCAGAACTACACACTTAGGACTACGACGGTCATCAAAGTCTGTATCCTTGCCCGCACCCGCCCAGCCCAGCCTCACCTGCAGACACCCCAGGATGCATGCCGCCTGGATGCCCGCGCGCCGCAGCAGCAGCACCCTCCGCCCGCCCCTGCCCATCTGCGCCACAACCGTATTACCAAGGACAACCGCCTGCCCCGGGGGCCACGGCGGCGGCGGGCTGATTGGCGGTGGCGGGTCAGAGCTGAGGTCAGACGGCGGTGTGCCCTCGTGGCTTGCGAGCTGCCGCCCAACGCCCGCCATCGACCCCACATCCCCAACCTGCTGCTGCGGCCCCCCAATCAGCAAATCCTGCTGCTGCATGCCCTGGCTACCCTCGCCCTCCGAGCTTTGGCTCTGAAGCACCCGCCGGTGATGATGGTGGTGGTGGTGATCTGCAGACCCACGGGTCGCTCCGCGGCGTGCGGTCAAGAGGCTCGCGCCCGGCTTCAGCGTCGCAATGAACGTATCAACCCCTATAATCCCCGCCGGGGCCGCCGCGGCCGTGAAGCAGACGGCAACCCTAAGGTCCGTCACACTGTCGCCACTCAGCATGTCCGGCGGCAGTATAACCGCTGCACGGCCAATGGTCCAGTCGTACGGCTTTGGCACCTCCAGCGGCCACCACACGCCGTTGCCATACGGTTTGGGGTCCTCTGGGGGAGGCGGAGGCGGGCTGGCGGCGACGCCTGGCGGGCGGCGGACGCCCGCCCTCGGCGGCGTGGGGTACGGCAGTTGGATGTCGGGCCCGTCGGGTCCGGGGGCCAGCTTGACACGGAAGGCGGCCACCTGCAATGCAAAGGCAATGCGGCACGCGAGCATTCAGTTGACCAGCGTCGCAACAGTGCTGGTAGGTGCACCGGCCGCAGGTGTGCTACTGGTGCCGACCGTTCGCGCCGTGGCGAAACCGATGTACCCGTAGGAGCAGGGTTCGGTTTGGTGTAGGAGTAGGGTGCGGTTTGGTGTAGGAGCAGGGTGCGGTTTGGTGTAGGAGTAGGGTGCAATTTGGTGTAGAAGCAGGGTGCGGTTTGGTGTAGGAGCAGGGTGCGGTGTGGTGGTGTGGGTGATGGGGTCCTGACCTGCAGCGACTGGTCCTCGGTGCTGATCCATCCGGCGATGGCCGGTGCCGCGACCCCCGGCTGGGCGGTGGGGAAGGCCAGCGTCAGGCGCTCCGCGGACGGCGCCTCCACCTGCAGGTGTAGCAGCACGCACGGATGGGTATGTTGCCTATCGCGTGACGCAGAGACTTGTCATTAACGAAGTAAGAGCCAAAGTGCACGCAAAGTAGGACCTAAGCCATGCGGGCTGGGCCATGGCGCAAGCACACATACTGTTGGGCCGTGAGGCACACTGCTTGTGCAAGCTGCGCCTACGGGCAATGCCTCCGGCGGCGGGTATCCTAACCGACCCCGTCCACCCGCGGCATTGCGTGGCAGGCGTATTGCTCTCGCAGTGACTTCACTAACAAAGGCCAGGTGCAGAGCTTACTGCCCACCTGCATATGTACGGTGCCCTGTACGGTGCCGTACATGGCTGAGCACGGGCTGGCCGACGGGGGTGCTGTGGGCGCTTGTGTTACGGTCCAGTGCACCCTGATGCCCTCTCCCATGTCCCGAGCGCATGCGTAGCCGTGCGCCGACGGCGCGCAGCCGCCTGACGACGGCGGCGGTGGCTGGGATCGTGGTGGAGGGGGCGGCGACGGCGACAGCGACCGTGGCGGCGGTGGGAACGGCGGACGTGGCGGTTGCGGCGAAGGCGGCGGCGGCGGCAGGCTCGGGAAGATGCCGGGGGAACGCGTTACCGTGGGCGGGGGAGGCGGGGATAAGAGGGGAGGAGGTGGAGGACTAGAGGCAGTTTGCGAAGCAGGTGGCGGCGGGGACCGCTTCTTCTTGGGCGGGCGGGGCGGAGGTACGTTGGGCGGGGGCGGGGACTGGGACAGCGGTGGGGGCGGTGGAGGGTTGGGCTGCGAGGGGACGAGGTACGAGGGCGGAAAGAAAAGAGGGCGGTGTCAGGACGCGCAGAACACGAGAGTGCGCGGCGGTTGACGTGATAGCTCGTCTCACAGCAACAACCCACAGCACGCGGAGTACCTACACCTGGACAGGAACGCCACAACAGGAAGGTGGTTGTGGACTCCAGGAAGCTGAAATGTATCTCGTTGAGTTGATATCTACAGCAGCATATGGCATACCTTTGATCCTGGGAAGCCCCTGAAAGCCCAGATAACGCGCTTACCGATACAGCAGGAGGGCTCGGAGGCGGTGGCGGCCACGGCGTCGGTGGTGGCGGCGACGGTGACGGCGGTGGAGGCGGAGGTGATGAGAGCACAATGACCTGCATAGGCCGACGCGGCGGCTTCGGGTGCGGCGGCGGCGGTGGCGGCGGTGGCCGCAGGAGCGGTGGCGGCGGCGGTGGTCGCAGAAGCGGTGGTGGTGGCGGCGACGACCGGGGCGGCGGCGGCGGAGGGTTTGCCTGCAGGTTGGGTGGCGGAGGCATGGGGCGCCGACCGGTGTTGCTGTCGAAGGGGTCAGGTCCCGAGCCAGGCGTAACGCACAGCGCCATGAGCGTCTGGTTGCACTTGGTGGAGGTTGATGTGTCTTTGATGACAATGAGCAGCGGGTCGACTGAGATGGCGGAGCAGCCGCCGCGGGGGCCGCCGCCGCCGCCAAAGGCCCACACGTGCCACGGCTTGGCCGAGGCGCCAAAGCTGAACATGGCCAGGCTGATCTGTGGAGGGGAAGGAAAGTACGGTACTTGAGGGAAGAGAGAGAGGAGGCAGACGGTGGAGGGGATGCGTATCAGCTGCACAAGGTGCTAAGGCACAGCATAAAAGATTGCGTACATGGCAGTAGTGGCTATGCAAGCAGGTAGATTGGGTCTGGTAGCACGCACCGCGGGCCTTGGCCATCTCGGGCCACCGCTTGGGGTGCAGGCACCCAGGACTCAGGCCGCGCAAGGACCGCATGTGCACGGCTGCACGTTACCGCATTTCCTTCAGTTGTGCGGCGTGTTTTCGCACTCTTCCCCTGGCACCGACACCGCTTAATCGCCGGACACCAGCAATAGCATAATCTTGGTCTCCATTGTGCCTGACGGCCACGGGCGCACTCACCGCCTGGTACAACGGCACCAGCCTGCCTATCTTCATGGCGTCAAAGATGGCCTTGTACTGGTCGATGGTGGACAGGGAGGAGGTGGGGCCCAGGATGGAGCACAGCGCCACCGCCGCCTCGCGGTGCATCCGGTTGGGGTAGAAGGTCCAGGTGGCCTGCCGCCACTGCACGATGGTGGGCTCTGCGGGTTTGATGTTGTGTTTGGGAGTGTGCATAGGGGCAGGTCTTTGTCAGTTTGGCGTTGCGTGAGGCACAGCCACGGCAAGCTGACAGAGGAGGGCAGGCGGTGGTAGCAAGCCCAGTGTGCTTGGGGGTGCAAAACGTCACGATGCACGTACACTGGTGCCCCACGGGCACAAGGTGAAGAGCGGCTTTCTGCTAATGCACTGACCTCCCGCATGTATGGGCGGACGATACGGCCGTGGTGATGTTGCCACTGGTGGTGGTGACTTTGACACGGAGGACGGCGGTGGCGGCGAGGGTGGGGGCGGGCGCGGGCGGGGTGAAGGCGGCGGCGGCCCCGCCACCCCCTTGGGCCCCAGGCATGCCAAGTAGAGCTGCTGGCTGCATGTCGTACGGTCGCTTGATGAGGCAACGGCGACGGCTGTGCTGTCCAGCTGTACGGCAGCACAGTTTCCCGGCAAGCCGCCGTCCGCCCACGCGTTCCATGGTCGGTTGCCGTTGTCCCCAAAGTCGTACAACGAGATGGCGAGGTTCACGAACAGGTCTATGAGGATGCCGTTGTTGATGTCGCCCATGATCTGGTTCCACTCAGGGGTGCTTATAAGCCGCCCCTGCCGCCCAGCGCAGATGGCCAGGGCGTCTGCCCGTGCGGTGCGCGTTGGGTAGAACGCTAGCAGCTGGCCCTTCCATTCCGAGATGGTCACTGTAGGGAGGGGCAGCAGTACAAGTTGCAGACGCGGTTGGTGGCGTCACGTACGGCAAGACGTAAATCTCTGCCCTAACCCGGCCCACACTTTGAAGCACAGGGGGTTATAAGAGCGCAGCTCCCCAGGGAACGGCGGGGGGGTAGTCCACAGCCCACACTTTGGAGTAAAGGGGACGAATTGACAGTACCTCCCCGGGGCATGTTGGGGTGTGCCCGTTGGCGGCCTCATGTCAAGCAACGTGTGCACGTGTGTGCACGTGTGTGCACCTATGTGATCGGACATACTGGCGCGCCTACGCCACGCGAAGCGTGAATTGCATGATCACGGACTGAAGATTCGCCTCTCTCGCTCTTGTTGGCGCCAGAAATACCGTGGAGATCTACGGATCTGTCTGGTTCCCAAGTGTTGTACCCATGCTCAGGCCCTTGCCGGTCACCCAGGCTCAGGCCCGTGCCAGTACCCCACCTGTAAGCATAAGCTCCGGCGCCGGGGGCGCCAGCGGTGCCGACTCAAACTGCTGTCGCACTGGCGGCGGCGGCGGCGATGGCGGCGGAGAAGCGGCAACGTCGCCGCCATCACCGACCACACCCTCCGCTGGCGGCGCCGCCGAGGCTACCGCTGTGTCCGACGGCACCTGCACCTCCCGCTGGCACGTGGCAGTCGCGTCGGTCAGCTGGCACGTGGCGGTGATGCGCAGGGCCACGGCGCTGCCCAGCAGCTCGGTGGGGGCTGTGACGTCTGCGCTTGTAACCCGCAGGATGACAGCCTCTGTGCAAAGGGGAACGAGGCGGAATTACACCGGGGCAGACGCGGTGGGTACTTGGTTGGAGGAGGAGATTACGGATCTGCGCCTGTTAACTTGCCCTATGCGTCACGGAGCAGCAAATATGGGGTTGCTTGCGCGTGCAGCATCTCCCACAGGCGCTACCCGTCTTCCGGTGCTGTGTCTAGCAGTGTGTTAGCGCTCTGGGGTTCGCTGGGCGAGCCCTTGCTAGGCGCCGCTTTACCAGGGATCAGGGGAACGAACTGCCGTACGCACCTGCTGTGGGGTTGCACGGCACCGTGTACGGCACGGACCACGTGGCCGACAGCAGCGCGTCAGGCACAGTTGCCCTGCCGTACGCGAAGCGGTTGGGGCTGCGGGGCAAAAATCGAGGATTCGAGGTCTAAGTAGGGTTCACTACCATGTGACCCTCACATTGTGTACCTTTTGACTTCACTAGAGCAGTGCTCTGAGAGCAGCAACTGGCCGCAATGCCGTACCATGCCGTACCGCAACACTGACGCGCTAGAGACCGCTGCCCTGTGATGCTTTATGTGCTCCTAGGTTCTGACAAACCGCACTGCGCTGTGCAGCAGGATGTATGTATGGATTTACAGTTTTGGTCCCCTTCCAGGGCCCAGCCCCGTCCCACTCGGGAGACAGAGCTGAGCTGAGCAGCAGGATGCGGTGAGCTGAGCAGCAGGATGCGGTGAAGCGGAGGACAAAGCACGGTTTCAGACAATCCTGCGCATCAACATCCAAACCTCCGTGCGACGCCTTACGGTAGGCTTGTTGTGGCAGAGTTCGTCTCATTGCCCGGCTCTGCGCTCCCTTAGGACACTTATGACACGCCAAACCCACCATGTGCCAACTGCCCCTTTCAGGCTGCCCTGCGTGGCTGTGAGGAGGGCTCGTCGAGCGCTTGGGAAGGAGACCTGCGTGCAGGTCAGACGGCAGAGCGTGCTCAAGGCGGCTTGCAGCGTACCCTGTACCGCACTAGGGTTGTGTATCCTTACCGTGGCATGTGTGCTTTTGGTCCAGAATAGGAACGATGGAGAATGGTAGCTGATGTACAACAGGTGCATGCTTGACGTTTGAGTCACCAAGATGCTTTCGTAAGGGGGCCGATTTGGAATGCAGAACATCTCTGGCAAATGGGCAGGGCGTACGGACAAGAGTGTCTGAAAGCACCTGAAGGCGGTTGAAACAGAGCTGGGCTGAGGCACAGGTGGGCACATCCTTTTACGACTCTCTAGCCCTTCCATAATCCCTCTATACAACTTGAGCGCTCTATGTCTGCGTCGCTCAACCCTCGCACCTGGATAATGTAGCTCCCGCCGGGGCAGAGGTCTGTCGCCACTCGTGCATTTGGCCCAAGCACCGTGAACGTTACACCCCTGCAGAGCGCAACCCCACGCGGGCACATCCAGGGTAGGGGTCAAGGGACTGCGTGGTGGGTGAGATTGACGGATTGCATGACCCAAACTCACGTGTCAAGCACCAGCTGCCCGTGTATAAGTTCCCCAGAGTTGCTGAACGTCCGTGCCGTGGGGTGCGAGTCGCATGGCGCCTCATCGCCGAATGAGTAGTCCGGGTAGGCTGCAGCGCCGCTGACTAGGAGAGCCAGCGCCCAGGCAAGAGCATGTAGAGGTCGTAGCCCTCTGGCTCTTTGGATTGACATCCGGGCCATAAATGCCACGGCATGCTGAGGTCCTCAACGCAGCTATCCGTCCATGCCACGGATTTATTGGGTACTCTTTTAGACCTACACCAGCATGTATCGTGTAAGCGGCTGAGGCGCGAGGGAAAGCGCGCCCGGAGTGAGCTGTAAGGTGACAGTTACTCAGCACTGCGCGAGGAAGCACGGCAAAGCCTATTCAATGATGTACATATAGATTTGATGTTAGCCGAAACGCTGTGTCCTTTCCTTGAAGCGTACTGTCCCTGTCCGTTACTATGGTGGGCGGCAGGGCGACTGCAGGTCTGGTAAGCTTTGGCTATCAGTAGGTAGTACGCTGCATGCAGCTTCAAACCTTTACTTATGCGGTGGTCACTTGCTCGTTCGCGGTCCGCGGACAGGAAAGAGGTCGTTGGCGGTTGCCCTACGCGGACCTCGGATGGCAGGCTTCGCCGTCACAATGCCATGGGAGATGGGACCAGCTCCTCTCGCAAGCAGTGCTGCAGTCAAGTCAACAAACGAGAAACCAATACTTCCCAGCAGTTTGCGGCCTCTCCCAACTCCCATGTCCCCAACCCACGCACCCCAGCGCAGCTTTGTTCCCCTGGCCTGAGAGAAAGACGCAATAAGGTGGGTCGGGGACATCCCCTGGCCTTCCCGCCGTTTTGTGTTCAGGCTGCCGCGAAGCACACGCGCCACGCCGATGTACGTTCTTCAAGCCAAAACGATAAACGATAAACGACACGCAGTTGTGCTGCGCAGAAGCCGAAGGGTCTGCACCCACGTCTGCAGCACACTTGAACACCACCAGGACCTGGGCGGACTGCACCGTACCGGTATGTGCCACCAGGTACGAAGTGCGGGTGGCTTGTTCGAGCACCAGTCATCTTCGGGTTTACAAAACTGGTGTGGGCACGGACAATTCTTGAAACGACTGGGCGCCTCAATGTGTGAAGTGCATGGGCTCAAGCAAGATATTCAGCGCTGTCCCTACTGTAACCCATCAAAGACCACTTCCGTTCAGCCGCAACGTCACTTTAATACACTTGTCTTATATGTACATATAATGATACATGTCCTCCCATTAACTGAATTATGGAGGCGCATCATGTAACGGAACACGATAATGTACCCTCACTGCCATGGGTGCGTGCCGCATGGGCGCACATGCTATGGGGCAAGGAGCACTGCCGCATGGGCCTCGTCTGTGGCACAGCACAGATCGTGCCAACCTGATAACCAACCACACTGTTGGCCGTACGACACTATGTTGATGCCTTACTATCGTGGTCTGCTTTCAGCAAACCGGAAACTGCAACGTGAACAAGTGCAAAACCCTCGCATGTAGGCTCACCAGTGTACGATACTGCAATGCCCCGCATGACACGCTTCGGCTCTTGGCCCACTGTTTTCTCCAACAACAACAACCTGCCAGACACCTGCACCTTATAACTGTCACGAAACACCAAGCCTGCTGCGTTCCAGCCTCCAGCAAATCGCGTTGGCCCTGGCTGTCACCAACCGAGAGCCGCGCCAGCGGCATCCCCACGCGCTACCCAGGCCCCTTCCGGCCAACCGCCATGCACCCACCACCCCTTCGCCCACCCTCCGAATGCCGTGTTTGAATTTATTCACCCCTCCAGGCCACAAGCACCCACCAAGCCAGGCGAGCTGCCCGTCGAGCCGGCCTTCGCTTGGCCCCTAAGCGTGCCCGTGTATCAGCGCCGGCTGGGCGTGCTGTCCATCAAGCCTGCCTCGCATGGCCTCATGGTGCTGCCGTGTGTTAGCGGCTGCCGGGTGTGCTACCTGCCAAGCTGCCCTCCGCGTGGCTGTCAGGCGTGGCCGTGTGTTAGCGGCTGGCGCGGCTTCGTGGGTGCCCCGAGCGCCGCACGTCCTGTTTTCAGCCTTCCAAGGCATTATGCAACCACCAGGCCCTCCACATCGCTCCTAGGCGTGGCCGGGGATGAGCGGCAGGCGCTGCTGCGGGGGCGAGCCCATGGGCGAACCCGACAGCGGCTGCGGGGCGGAGAAGAGGACACACGGAGCAGCAGCAGGCACAGCAGCAGGATCAGCATGTGTGATTAGCAGGGTCACGCCACGGTCAGCGGTATACCGCACCTGCAGACATGGACGCAACGTGGTAACAGCATTACCCCTGTGGATAACGACCTGCTGCAGCGCCAGCTGACGCCACGGGCATAAGGCGGTTGGGCACGAACGACAAGGCGTGTGTCCCTCCACGGTCGATACCCTTGCAGAGCTTTGCGCGCTGCTACTGCATTACCGCAGTAACCGCGCTGGGAACCTTCCCTGCCTCTCACCTGCACAGCCGACATCTGCACGCCTATCGGGAGCGACGCCTGTACGGCAGCGTTGATGTGCTGCTGCTGCCCAGTTGCCGCCGGCACAGGCGCGGACGCCGCCGCCGCTGCTGCGGCGGCGGCACTGGCGACCGCCGCCGCGTTGCGCCGTACAATGCCGCTGATGTCCGCCGCCGCCGCGCGCAGCTTAGTCATGTCGTACGCGCCCGCCACGTGCTTGTTGCCCAGGCGGGCGAGGTTGACCAGGTCAACCAGGCCGGAGGCGTGGGTGGTGGACGACTCGGCTGCAGCGGCAGACCAAGGGGCAGCAGCTGCGTATCGTAAGGACATGGGGAGATGACTGTGGCTACTGCGGACTTCCACTAACTTGCACATCATCACCCCGTGCACGCAGGCTGCAGGTTGGCAACCTATTTTTCGCAACCGCCAAGCCCAGCTGCTGCCGGAGACCGGCACCAGTAGCACGCGCCCACCTTCCTCGCGTACTCCACGCCCATCTTCTACATACGCCCCCACGCCCACCTTGCTCGCATGCCTCACCCAACGCCGGGCGCACTCCCATCGCACACCTCACCCTCCTCGCGCATGTGCCACCCTCGCATCCCGCCGCCAAGCCCCAACACACCTCCGCTAAAACAGACCCTTATACAATGTACGACAGGTGCTGGCTCACCTTCCTCGCACAGGACCGTCATGATGACGACGCACCCCGCCGCTAGGCTGCCCACATTCCGTACGCCGCCCCAGCTAATTTACACCCTAACACACACAGGATGACCTGGAACTGACTCACCTTCCTCGCACAGGACCGTCATGACGCCTCCGCACCCCGCTGCCAGGCTCTCCAGCACCGTGGCGTGCGCCAGCCCGCTGCCGCCCGCCAGACCAGCGCCGCCGCTGCCGCCGCCCGCCGCCGCCGCGGGGCTGGCCACCGCCAGCAGCAGCAGCCCCTCCCCCCAGCCGCCCGCCTCCATGACGGCACGCACGGCCGCCACCCCCGGAGCCACTTCGAACGGCAGCCGACTGCCTGCGACATGAAAGAGTACACCGTAAGAGAGGGCGGGCATGCGTTAGCAAAAAAGAGGTAGTGATAAGACTGTCGACCCGCGCGCCTGCTCTGAAGGGACCCGCGCAGCTTTGGAGGGGCCCCACAGCGTTGGCGGGACAACGTGTGCATCAAAGCGCTCATTGAGGCCCGTCTGCAGATGGGTGTCCAAACCCTAATAAGCGTGCCGCGCTACTGCAAACCCACACACCTGCCGCCTCGTGTATTAGCAGGCCCTTGGGCCGCACGCTGGGCTCCAGCGCCGCCAGGTACTCCACCAGACCCAGCACGCGGGCGGGGTGGGCCTGGAGGGTTTGAAGGGGTGGAGAGCGGCGGGCCGGCACTCAGGGCAAGGCATGGAATGCGTAAGGAGCAGGACCCAATCCGTGTCATGGTATAACGGCCGCTACTCTATGGTGCACCCCGCCCCAAGCGCAAACGCTCGTTGGCCAATGGCCCAGAGGTGCCTTCTGCCTCTAGCGCAAATGCGCTGAATGGCCCACAGCCGGCCAGCATCAGCCTCGTGTCCTACGCCGTACAGTACACCGTACATGCGAGGTGCGGCCGCTGTGCCGTGCAGTGCCGTACCTTCATGGCCTCGGCAAAGTCCCGCAGGTTGACGTAGGCGGCGGGCGGCTGCGCCCTGCCCGCGTACAGGTTGGCAGCCACCCACCTGGGGAGGGCAGGGGGCAGGGTGAGAGGGAGGGCTATTGGTAAGCGTTGATGAGAAGTGGAGCTAGGGGGCACGCCGTCGGGGTCCAGCGGGGTCTTAGTAGTCTACAGTGAGGAAAAGCACTGATTGGCTGTAGGCAGCGAGCCTGCAAGGGGGACGTGCCCTACTGCGGCGTGCCTACGGGTGCCTCGAGGTGCTTCTGTGTTGGGACAGGAATACGCTTGGGAGACAGCTGGGAGTTGCCGACAGGCGCTACGGGGGCCGGGTCAGGGCCCAACCGCAATCCTTCGTGGATCGGTGGCAGGGCCGGCGGGGCAAGGTGAGCATCACGCCACATCTGTCCACACGCTTTCATATCCCGCTCAACTTTTTTCTGTTGTACCTGTTTCTGTTGCAGACAGCCTGTTGCACCTGTTTCTGTTGTACCCAGCCTCACCTGCAGCGGCTCTCCACCAGGGCACAGAAGTCCTCGGTGCTGTACCTGGGGGTGGAGGAGCAGGGCGCACACGGGGGATAGGGCTTGCGCGGCTGTGTGCAGGAACGGCCGCGCCGCCGAATGGTGCAAAACGGTTGTACGGGCATCATTTCCCTCCCGGGCGGGATGGTTAGGTGGTTGATGTCGTCACGGTACTGGCCCTTGCTCAAGTTGCAGTATGTGCAGTGTGGCGGTGGCTGCGTAGCCACGCGTAGCGGTCACTCGGCCAGCACTGCCCGGCCACCCACGGTCAAACTCGTTGCCATGGCCGCTGTCGAGGTGCTAAAGCTGTATCTGGCGTCAGGGATGGTGCCCTTTGCGATGACGCCACCAGACGGCCAGTATCGCCCGTGCTAATGCCAAAGCTGCAGAACGCGCAGTGTGGTTGACGCTACGTAGCCACGCGTTGCGGTCACACACTCGGCCACCCACTTGTCCCAGTTGATGTACGGGGCCGCCAGGTCGCACTCCAGGATGGCGTTCTGGATGCCGAACTGGATCATCTTGGCAAGGCCGAAGGGCAGGTCCTGGTTGGGAGGATACCAGTTGAAGATACATCAACAGCCAGCCAAAAGGGTTGTTTTCCGACAGGCGGCACACCCACAGAGTGATCCACTGTTGAGAGTAGAAGGGGGGAGGTCCGTCCACCGAAGTTGGGGCCTTGCCCAAAACTGGGCTGTCTAGGCGGGTCGTCGGGCACGCGTGTCAGCTGCCACGTGCGAGCTTCGACGTGAGCGTACGCGGGCCCTCCTTGCACCAACAACGTACACACCTGACCCGGCAGGTCGCTTCCGTTGGCGTCGAAGAGCTCCGTGAACGCGAAACAGTTTTCGTCGATGCACTTGCGGTTGCGCAGCTCCTGCAGGAACTGCAGGTCGGGCGCGGTGTCCTTGACGAAGGCAGCCAGCGCCACGTCGCGGATGCCTGTGTTGGATGAAACATGTGACTAAAGTAAGCTGAGAGGACCGTCAGTGCGCATGCGGATGGGCTACAGGTGGGCGTGAGATTGTTCAGATACGCCAGAAACACGTGCCATAGACACGAGGGTGCTGTAAGAATGGGTAGAAGGGCGCAAGAAGGGAGTTCCTTGCAATCCGACGCTCGACGCTACGAAAATAATTTGGCCTTAATATGCACTGGCGAGAGTATTCAAAGTTTGCGTAACCCCTCGAGCCCCGCACGCCGCGACTCGCGAGCCATTGACGTGAGCCCTTGACATGACGGGGGACTGGTCGACAAGCTATGGTGCAAATGTCTAGATGATCATATTCGATGCGATGTTAACATGCCTACACCTATACTGGTCAGCTGTGACGGGCTCCGGGTGCTTCGGAACGAACTTCCTTCCGGCCCTTCCAAACCCTCCGACGACCGGAAAAGGCAGACAACCCTACTCACCGCATGACTTGATCAGCTCAAAAGCGTGCAGCTTGTCCTCTGTTGGGATCGCTGTTGAGTCCAGCACGGTGCAAAGAGAAATGTCAAGAACCTTTGGGTCCAGGTTCTGTAGGCGCTCGGAGCGCGACCTGGCAGCATTCGCTGCGGTCTTCAAGCGCGCAACCTCTGTAGCTACAGCGGAAGGTCGCCCTTCACTGCTGCCACCGCTGGCTTGCACTGCGCCTCCCCCGTCGCTTGAGCGGGTGTTGCCTCCGGGGCTTCGCGCAAGGCTCCCTAGCCTCACAAGCACGTTCTTCATTCCTATTGCAGTAGTTGCTTACGCACGGCTTCAGCTTATAGAAGTAAGGTGTCGGAACTGCGGTTAGGCGTGACACCGAGGAAGACGTGTGAACGGTACAGCAACGATACGCATGAAGCTAAGCACATAGCAGCAATACATACATCTTGTCCAGCAGTCTGCAGTCGAGCTGTCGGTCAAAGGTTGCCACGTCAGCGCAATGCGATCACCCATGCATAACAGGGGAGTTCCCACTTCCCAGGCCGACAGTGGCCCGTTCTGCCAGGCGTGGGGCGCGGAGCGTTGTCCCGGTGGCGCACTTGGTCATTTGCAAATATATGCTGGGATTTTAGCTTGGTGGGGATACCGTATGCGTTGTCTGGCGCTGACCCGCTCGGTGACCAGGCACCGGCCAGCACCAGGAAGGGGATTGGCCAGGGGAGCTACCTGGGGCTCGGCAGTGAGCGGAGGCGTGGATGGTCCAGGATGGTCTGCCCTCAAGGCCTTGAGTTTTCGTGATTGGACGAAAGTAATTGGCACCGTAGTTTCATCTTCCATGTAGTTAACGTACTAGTTCTTGGCATGTAAGGGGTGAGAGCAGGGCGAGGAGGCCCCCTCCCCATGACTACCGGGGTCTTTTCGCATGTCAAGCCTGTGTGGTATATGCGATAGAGATGCTGTAGCGGGAATCGGCATGCATAACCCGAATACAGACAAGATCATTTGTTACAGAGCGTGCCTGTCATGCCTGTTTAGTGTGTAGCCTGTGCCTGTCCAGTGTGTGCATGAACACTCCCTCACCGGGCACCGCCTTGCAACCGAACTTGACGCGAATTAGGATCAGCCGTCAACAAGGACCAACAGCTCGACAACAACCCTGTGCCAGTTAGGATACCCCCAGGACCCCCAACAATTTAGCTTGCACACAGCAATTTAGGTGGCACACCATGGCGCGACCGCACGATTGCACTGCCGGCCTGGGCGTCTGTTTGGGCCCCGCAGCCGACAAGAATACAAGCCGTGTCATGGACGAGCAGAACACCTGGCTGTGCAGGAGGCCCGTACCTTGCAGCTTTGAGGTGTGCAGCTGTGCACTGGCCGGTAAGCACCGATGCAGCCCACGACACTGCGCCAAACCTACTACATTAGGCCACGATTGTCTGCCTCTACTACAATGCTGCGTACTACGGCAATCGCATTGGCGCACGACCGTCATGAACGTTTGGTGCACTCCACGCATCCTGCACGGCGGCATCACAGCTCGTACGTGTATACGGGCAGGTGGCTGGGACGGTTGGGCTGCGGTCGCGCCAGGTCCTCCACCCACACGTGGCATGCGTCGTACGGGAAGTGGCGGAAGGAGGCGCGGCAGCCGGGCTGCGTGCAGCCCCACACGTGGCAGTTCTCAATCAGGTGGTCGCCGCCCAGAATCAGCCTGGCGGGCAGGAGGCGAGAGGTATCGTGCTCAACAAACGGATTCGCGAGACGGGGAGGGGGCAGGAGGGGGCGCGGCAACAACGGAGGGATCGCCGACGTTGTGGTGCAGGTGAACAGCACAGCGGTCACCAGCGGCATGGACAATCAGGAGTGTGAAGGTGCCCTGCGTTCGGTTCACTGCGCCCGACTAGGCTTCAACTTGGTGCGAAACTACAGCGTGCCTCCGAACGATGGATTTGGGGGCACGCGATTTTCGCGGCCGCCGCCGCACCATGCAGCATCCTTGCACACAAAACCCCTTGAAGCGCTGCAAGATCCTCCTTGCTGAGCTCTATCATATTCGCAAAGCACCCGTACGCCTCGCAACATGCCTCCGTGTGTTTGACTCGCTCCGTAGCTCCTACGCTACAAGCTCCCTAGGTTACTGTGCCGCCTTGTCGCCACCCACCTCTCCCTCCGCTGCGCCTCGCACAGCGCGGGGTGCGGGAAGCCATACACGATGGGCACCAGCGGCCCTCCGCCGCACCGCGGGCAGCGCATGGACGTCAGGAACGCCATCTGACTCCCGTACCGCCGCCGCCACGCGCCCTGCTGCTCCGCGGCAACTCCCTGCTGCTGCTGCTGCTGCTGCTGCTGCTGCTGCCGCTGCTGCGCCTCCGGGCCGTCCACCGTGTGCTGCTGCGCCGCCTCGTGCGGCGCCTGGGGTACTGATGCGCCGCCCGTGCCGCACGGCGGCACCTGCCCGTGTTGCCTCCCTGCCGTACAGCTCTGCCAAGACCCATGCTCCTGCTGTGCCGCGAGGGCGGAAGGGCTGCAGGGACGCAGCCCAGGCCCTAAACTAGGTTCATCTTCCGGGCCCCCGGAGCTCAGCTGCCCGCACGGCCTTTGCGCCGACGCCCCCGCTGGCCCGTCCTCCTGCATGCCCTCCACCCCTCCTTCCAGCCCCATGCCTCCTGCCCGTTCCGTTCCGTCCTCGCCCTCATGCAGGGTGCCCACCCCTGCGCGGCACACCTGCCCGCCACCTTGCCTCTGCCCCTGCCCCTGCTCCTGCCCCAGCCCCTGCCGCTGCCCCTGCCCCCCTTGGTGCCGTCCCCCAGGCTGCCCGTGGTGCACGAGCCCCGGCACTCCGCCCGCTGAGGACCCCCCGGCTGCTCCACCTCCTTGCCCAGGCCCCACTGCCCACAGCTCACCACCCCCAGCGCACGGTACACAGGGCGGGTGCGCCTCAAGCCCCATGCCGGCATCGATGGTCCCAAGTCCCCCTCCTGACGCTGCAGCCGCCTCCCCCGCCTCGGCCGCCACCCCCGCCGCCGCCGCCGCAGCAGCAGCAACAGCGGCTGCCGCAGCTTGCACAGGCGCACCGCCATGCGGTGCTGCCGCTGCCCCTGTCTGGCGCCCGCCTGCTACCCCTGCCCCTGCCGCTGCCCCTGCCGCTGCAGCTGCTGCTGCCGCCCCCGCTAGGTGCGGTTCTGTGGGGAAGGCGAGGCCGCCCCAGCGCTGGGCGTAGAGGGCCGACCATAGTGCGTCCGAAGACGCCGCCTGGGTGCCACAGACAAAAGGGCGACAGCGCCGTATCATGAAGCCCTTAAACCACTGTCAGAAGTAGGCAATGGGGTAGGTCTCTGCAATTTCGTAAGAACCCAAGTAGGTGGCTTGATACACAGGCACCCCCAGCCCCTAGGGCTGCCGCCCGCATCAGCAGTCATGTAGGCTGTTTCGGCTCGTCCCCACTGCCCTGCGCTCGTTCACGGCGCGCCCGACGGCTGCCCCATGTCCCGTCCTGCCGTGCATGCTTTCCTTCCTTCCTTCCCTCCGGTCCCTTGAAACGTTGCCTCATGCACCGACCTATCCACCATGGCCGCCCACCTAGGGCACCTCTTGTCCCTCCCCTGCCTGACTCTCTACACACGCAGACATCTACACACACAGGCAAAAGGGTCTTATAATCCGTTTGCCCCCGGTTCCGACCCTGCCCGCACGCCCAACCCACCGTCGCTGCGCAGCGGCACACCAGCGCCGAACGGGCCAGGTCCCTGTAGTCCGCCAGGTGCCTGAACACGCACTCCAGCACGGAGGCAGGCAGCCGGTCCAGGCAGCCGCCCGCGATACTGCCACCACCGCCGCCGCCGCCGCCACCGCCGCCGCTGCTACTGCTGCTGCTGCTGCTGCTGTTGCCCGCTTTCCCTACGGCGTTGCCTGTGTTGCAAACGGCAGCTCCTGTGCCGGCAGCCCCGCCGCTGGCTCCAAAGTCCGTGGTGGCGGCCCCTCCGCCCCCGTCGATGTTGCTGACAGCTGCAGCTGCAGCTTCTGCTGCTCCTGCCGTCCCCGCAGCGAGAGCGTCAACTGCAGCCGTCTGCCCTGATGCGCCGCCACCACCACAGCGCCCACCAGGGCCCGCCACAGCCTCCTGCCCGGCAGGCCCTGTGCCGCAAGAGGCTCCACCAACTGCGGTGCGCCCTCCCTGCTGCGTTGCCAGGGGAGTCCCAGATCCGCAACCAACAACAGGTGCAGGAGGCCGGGCGGCCGTGCCACCTGCCTCAGCCGGCAGCGTACCTGCCACCTGCTGTGCGTGCTGCTGCCCTGGCGCATGACCCCGCTGCTGCTGGCCCTGCTGCGCCTGCGCCTGCCCCTGCTGTTGTTGCTGCCCCTGCCCTTGCTGCCCCTGCGCTGGCCCCTGACCCTGACCCTGCGCTGGCGCCTGCTGTTGCCCTTGCCCCAGCTGCCCCTGCCCATCCTGCTGGTGCTGCCTGCGTGGCTTGAAGTCCTCCTCGCCGGGCCGGGGGCAGGCGATCATAACGTCACGCAGGTAGGAGTTGACTGGGCGGGGCCAGGGGGGAGCGGGGAGGAGCGGGAGTGAGGCGGGTATGTGGCGGAATGGCCGTGAGGCAAGGGCGAGACGCGGGGGAGCAGGGCCGCACCACGGAAAGCTACAGCCAAACGACCCTGGTATCCGGTGGGACATCCCAGAAGGCCGCTACTAACCAGCTGTGATCTAACGTGTGCGTGCTTTGGTGGGGCCTTTTGCTGTTGGCAACGCACCTGCCCAGTGCATTTTGCCCCGCGCACTCCGCAGCTGGAACAGCAGCTTGCCGCCGTCCGCAGCAGGACCCAGCTTGTGGCGGAGCTGCGCCAACAGCTCCGTTTCATTCTCTAGCTGCACATTCAGCGCAAGTCACCAGGTGTTGGGAGATCGGGCATGCGAATTCGCATACTAGGGGTGCAGCGTGGGGCCCAGAGGGACTGTGCGGCGGGGTGGGTGGGGTTGCACTGCCAAAAGGACGTGGCAGCGTGACGGCAACGCGCAGTGCCCTATGTCACGCGTTTCGCTGATCCAGCGGCTGGAGGTGATGTACAGGTCAACCCTGATGTTGTTGTCTGGTGCAATGATCCGCTGTCTTGAGGAGCCCAACATCATGGCCGAACGTGCGCACATGTGTGTCATGCTGCACACAGGCGTAAGGACAAGCAGCACTGGCAGCCCGTGGACAAGTACTGCGTACCGGGGGAGGGTCACGGTTGATGAGGGCCGCGAGCTTGGCCTCCTGTCCGAACATTTTTGGGCTGCTGGCGAGCATGCGCAGCACCCAACCAACCAGGAGGCAAAGCCCGCCCAAATGCAGATTGGTGATCTGAACGTAAACCTAAAGTTCCATATGAGGCCTTCCGAGTGTTGTTACAACGTAGCGCCTAACGATACTCGAAAACGCTACTCGCGAGACGTGGCCGAAGCGAGGGTACGTGGCCAAGCGATGCAATAAGTAACTTACACTGCTAGTTCAGATTTGAATAATTGCTGCGGAGGCATGCAGCTTGTGACAGTTGCTTTACCGGTGGAGGTACCTGCCTCACGATGGGACTTGCCCCACCATTCGAACTGGATACGTCTGGGGATGGGAATTAGCGGTCTAGCGCATATCGTGTGTCATAGTACATCTTATACCCTGTGACGTCGGGCTCAAACCCCAACCCAGTTCTTCGTTATGCTCTTGCAAACACGCGCGCTTACCCTTCGCGCTTCCCCGGGCCTGGCAAAGTCTTTGGCACGTAGAGCAATCTCAGGCTCGCATCGTGCGGTGACTAGGGCAGCAACAGCCATGTCTGGGCCTCAGCAAATGCCCGAGGCGTACCCCCATGGAATTCAGACGCTGTCGCCAGGTGGATATATGGCCATCCACTACCCAGCCTGATAATGCTGCACAAATACTGGTTAGGCGCATGGTAATTGCGATGCCTGCCAAGGCAGCGACCTGATCACGCGCAAACGCATACTGGAAGCGTCCCGTGGGGCGTGGCTACGCTTCGACCACGAGGGGGCCCTGGACGGTGAAACAGGATGTCCGGTGCCATCCCCTACCGGCCCCAAATCCAGACCATGTCCCTGCCACATTACATTGATCCGCAGGCAACACCATTGTGGAGGCGCTCGCGCTCATTGGACCCAACTTCCAGGTGGTGCCCCTAGATGGCGACTCGCCGTACGTCAAGGCACGGACAGCCCTGTATGACTTCAACGGTGAGGAGCCCAGCATGTCCATAATTTTGAAGCCATTATATTACTGAAGACATGTGTGTGCAGTTCACGACTGTGCGTTCCCTAGAGCTGCCGTACACCTCCACTTCAGACCCGGGCGTCAGCACACCAGGACAGCACGCGTGCCTGCGCGTGCCGTAAAGGAGGCAGTACGCACGCAGTCGCTTCAGGTTCCCTCTGGGTACGGCTGAAGCGCCCGCGGCCCCCCCTAAAAGCTGACCCACCCCTTCATGCCTGGAAATCAAACAAGTCAGGCGTGCACAGGAGTTGTGCACAGCGTAGACGTGCGGGCAGGCCCTAGGCCTGCTAGGGCGTTAACCATTGGCACGCCCCCGGACCGCTGATAGCTCCTGGTTATATCACTTTGTCGCTCTGCGGCTAACCCCTGGACCGCAGGCAAGCAGCGGCGGTGGGACGTGGTGGAGTCGCACCCCTCCGTCGGCATTGTGCTGTACCACAGGGACCTGGACTCGTTCATTCTGGTGCGCCAGTTCAGGTGCGTGCGGCCGTCAACATTGCCATGGTATTGATAGCATAAACTGCTGCAGAAACCTTTGGTGGGTGGTGGTTACCTAGGATCTGCGTGTAATGGGCGGGGGGCACTGGAAGCGGCTGCGGTTGGGATCGGAAGGACACTCTGGTTCCGCCAGCCGGGGTGTTGCAAACTGTGATGTGTGCGCGGTCGAACGTCGCCAACACAGGAGGACCACAACGCATGAGCGCCCTCTGCAGTGGCACCTCCCTCCCTCGTGCTGCCCCCGCGCTCTCCACGATCCGCCCCAACGTTTTACAGCCTCACCATCGGCCACGTCCATCTGCAGATTTCGTCAGTCTTCCTACCGCCTAACCCCCGTGCTCCCCGCAATTCTGCTTCCTGCTACCGCAGGCCTGCAGTGTACGCCAGCCTGTGTCGGGAAGCCAAGGCGGCGGGCGCCCCTCCACCGACCTTCAAAGACGGTGAGGGATACAGCCACGCATGAAAACGCCCCCGTTGCACTACCTGACGGCCAGTGGGGTACTAGATCCGCTGTACACGGGACGAGTGTGCGCAATGGTTATTAAGTTCCGTGTGTGGGTGTGCTCCGTGGCAGAAGGATACGACTTTGGGGTTGCACGGTGATTACACATGGGCTGCGGGGCCGGTCGACGGGATGGGCAACGGGAAGCCGGTCAGACGCAAACGTCATGGCAGCCATTTCGAAACGCCCTCACGAAGGTGCAGCGCAGAGCAAAACGACACGTGGGGAGCTTGCCTTGCTGACGCCAGGCAACCACATGAGCGTGGAAACTCGATAGACAGCTGCCTTGCCGCCGGCATGCATGTTGATGTCCACCCAGGCTTTACATACGAGCTGTGCGCGGGGCTGATCGACAAGAGCGGGAAAAGCAACGAGGAGATTGCGTCGGAGGTGCGTTGGGCAGGGCCGGCGGGGTTGCATGCTCCACGATGCGGCACGTGGGCATGGGGTGCGTACTTGGAGCAGCGGCGGCGCCGGCGGCGCGGGGCCATGGGCATGGGGTTCATGCCTCATGCGGTGGCGGTGCGCGGGCAGGGCTGCGCTCGAGGTGCATGACCTGTATGCGATGGTGGTGCGGAGGCAGGGCCATGGTCCACGCGGCGGCGGTGAGGGGGCAGGGCAAGGCTGGGGGGTGCGTGCTTGGTGCAACGGCGGGTGCGGGGCCAGGGCTGGGCTGTGCAGGACGTTCTGAGTCTTATGACAGCAGGATGCCTGCGGACGCTCGTGCGATGGGTGGACCCGTCGTACCAAGCCGTGTTGCCGCCGTGTGTCGTGTGGTGCAGGAGGTTGAGGAGAACCTGTCATACCAGGCCGTGTTGCTCCCGTGCCCTGCAGGAGATCGAGGAGGAGTGCGGCTTCAAGGTGCCGCCCTCGCAGATCAAGGAGGTGCGTGGCGCTGCAGAGTGCAGTGCTGCATGGCAGGAGCGCCACGTCTTGCTCTCTCGCCACTGTATGGCATCTGCCTTGCCATCATCGTGTCGGTGCCAACGGCTTCTGACCCAGCTGAGCGCGAGCTTACGCTTGCCTTTATTTGGCGCCGCCTGTCGGGGGCTTCTTACCCGTTGCTCGCTATCCACGATGAAGTTCCGTCGGCTGACAGCGGATGAACGGGGTGGCGCTGTTGCGCCCCGTGCCTTGTGTCCAAGGAGTAATCCGTTGCCGTACTGTCGTACCTGCCGTACTGTCCTGCCGTGCAGGTTGGAGTCGGCATTGCCTCAGCCGGCACGCAGGGCGTGAAGCACATCGTTTACTATGCGGAGGTGGGTTTGGAAACTATGACCATTTGAAACACAAGTGCTACTTGCACGTACGGGGCGGTTGGGTTTGAGGAGAGGGGAACCCTCGCCCGTTGCCTCCTGGTGGTAAGCGCGGAATGGCAACATAGATGCCATATTCCTGCATCAAACTTACCACCAGTAAAATCAAAAGTTGGGTAGGGTGATGGTGGGGGCCAAACGATGTGCAGAGAAAGATGCATCAAGGGAGTTAATCCTGCCAAGTGTACGGGGACATTGACACGGCAGCGGAACTAGATGTTCGATGCTAAGACACGCATACATCACACTTGCCAGCACAGGGTAGTCGCGGTATGCGGGCGCCTAACATTGCTATTTGTAGTCACAATGATTACTTTTAGCAATTTAGGTGTTGATGTACGTGCTGTCATGACTTGTAGCTCTATTTTCCTCTGCCCTCGCCGCGGGTGGACGGCATCCCCAGCGGCGGCGGCGGCCTGCTGGCGCATTACGTCAAGACTTACATAAATATATTACATATAGGATTATTCACAATCATTTTTTATTGTATATATTCCCCCGCGCCCCAGGTGGACGGCTCCATGGCCATCCCCGGCGGCGGCGGCGGCCTGCTTGCGCACGGCGAGTGCATCGAGGTGCTGGCGCTGCCCTTCGACAGCAGCCAGGCGTTCGTCATGGACGGCAGCCAGCCCAAGAGCCCGGGTGCGTGGGGTGGGGTAGCGGCAGGGGTAACACCGCCTGTATCGCGGTGCAGGGGCATGAGGGTGACTGGTAGGGTACAGGGTGGTTGTCCAGCGCGTACCAGTAGGATAGGCAGGAGAAGCGTGCTGCGGTTCGGGGGGGAACACCGAACGCGGATGCTAGTTGGGTACATGGTCATTGTGCAGGGGGTGGCAGCAGCGTCCTGGGCGTGAGCGTGAGGCTTGGGGTCCCGGACTGGTAGCTGCCGGAAGCCGGACGGCTGGAATGCTGTGGGGCAGTCGTACACCGGAGCATCTAACGCACCTAAGCCGCTGGAGCTGCAGGGCTGCACATGGGGCATGCCCCGGCACCCACACGGCATGCCCCGGCACCCACACGGCAGTACCCGTGCTGTCCAAATTCCTCCCGCGCGGCTGGCAATTCACCGTGCCGCGTCATATGTCCGTCAGACACGCCAATGGCTCTCACGGAGACGTCGCGAGTACATGGCAAACCGCTTTCCTTGCGTGTGGCCTAACCCCCATGCTTCATGTTCGGCGTCACGTGCGTGGGCGCTCTGCCTGTTACGTGAATTTTTTGCACATGCGGGAAAGCGCTTGCCTGCTTATGTTCTGGTCCCATTCCAGGTCTCATGTTCGGCGTCACGTGGGCGTACTTCAACAAGCTCAACGGCACCCTAGGGGCGGCGCGCAAGGCCCAGGAGGGCAACGCAAATGGGCTGATGACGGAGGAGCTGACGCTAAAGCCGGTGCTGCCGGCGTGAGTAGGAACAAAAGATGGCGGGCTTATGAACGGTTGGATGCCGCGTTAGGAATTCCTGGAATGTTGCCCGGGCCCCGGAGATTGCAGGATATGAACGCTGACGGGTTACTGAGAGGCACAGACTGGCGGCTGTGACGCTTCAAAGGGTGGCGCCTGCATGGGGGGTGCGTGGCTCGGGTGAAGGCACGCGGCCGTGCCAAGGTAGAACAGGGTTGTGCGCGTGCGAGTAGACGCCGTGACGCCTAGACGGGTGCCACCGGCGTGATTCCCTTTCAGGGGTGGTGCCCAGCTAGCTAGTGTAGCGCACGCGTGGGCGTCGTGGTGGGCTGACGGTGCGTTTTATACGCACATGGTCCATGCATCAGGCCGCCCATTCAGATAGGCACCGCCTCACAGCCCTACAGCACTTTCATTTGGATGATAAGCTGATCATTGAGTAGCAAACCAGATGAGTGTCAAACCAGCAACGGGTGTGCATGTTAGGTGCGCTTTTACGCGCTGAAACATCATTACAGGGGTCGGGACAGGAGATCAAGCACGGGAGTATCCCCTGTCACACTAGGGCTACGGGTGACCACGTAAAAGGCACGTGAGAGGCACGTGAGGGTGCCACTACGTGCCGTTACGTCCAGCA
>VFQN01002969.1_pt1 | contig 25176 bp, 31 predicted proteins | sample 3512371 | NCBI WGS metagenome assembly VFQN01 (sample SAMN10412370, study PRJNA504923) | tailings metagenome | isolation source: Replicate 2 from Balatoc abandoned mine | place: Philippines: Itogon, Benguet | collected 2017-08-28 | reverse complement strand
ACGAACTTTACCGGTCTGGGTGACTCGGCGGTTGGCTGACAGGCGCCCTGGACCCCAGGAGTCCGTCGGGATGACCGCAGCTCGTTTGCGCAAGTGCCACGTTGAAGCAGTATGCACAGCTTACCAAGGAGTCTTGAGACGATCCATACTTGAAGATGCAGGCCTGAGACACAGCCAGGGCCGCCAGCGTCAGTCCAAAGACCAAAGTGCCTGTCGCCATTTCGCGCGGCGCTGCACAAGAACTATATTGTAAAAGTATCTATAGGAAACATAATCGCTGAGGTAGGCCGCTTTATATAATGTGCGGAACAATGTGTTGTACACGCACGTCGTGCCGTTTTACATACATATACGGAAGAGCCCAAGTAAGGTGGCCACATCGACCCCATGAGGTACAAAATAGTATAGAACATTGTCTTCCAGATGCCATGTCCTGCTCTGCATGCAGAGCGGGCAGGCACCCAGCACAGCGCGTCGGTATGCCAGCTTCCGCCGCCTTGATGACGAGGCACAAGCGGGCGGTCCTTGTTTACTGGGGTGCATTATGTGAAGTTGTAGCGAAAGTATATCTGTGCGTACCGGTACAAAACGTCGGAGACGAAAGCAGCAGGATAGCGAACCCAAGGACAGGTACACCCTGGGTACACCATACCGGCCCAGCTTGCTTGTGCTGCCAATCATGATCAACACCCTGAACACTACAACCGACACGGTACCGGTATTTTACCCGTCGTCATGCCAGTATAAACTGGCGCCGGACTTGTCACGACCAGTCACGGCAGGCCCCGCGCCCGACGCGTGGGGGCTGCTGACCCCTGTCTTGCAAACCAACAAGGCTGCTATACCGCAAGGCTAGCTAAATACCAGCCTCGCGCACTGCACAGCGCTGACCTCCAACCGCACAAAACGCAGCGGCACACATACCCATTGAAGCTGCACAGCACTTGCCTCCTCCCCTACCCCGTAACGTCGCCCACCCAATGCGTCCAGAACTCCTCGCGCTCACTCCATGTCCTCCAGCCCCTCCAGAGTGCCCTGCGCCACCACAGCCATCGCCGTCAACCCCCGCCGCGCCTCCGCTGCTCCCTCGGCCAGCACCCCGCCCCCGCTCCCGCTGGTGCCGCCCTCGGATCCCGGGGGCAGCAGCAGCCCCGCGTGCCCCTCCGCCTGCTGCCCCACCCGCAGCACTTCCTGCTGCGAGCCACCCGCACCCTTGCCCGCTTCCGTACCTCCTCCGCCACCCTCCAGCAGCCCGCCGCTCCCCACCGTGCCCTGCAGCCCCAGCCCCAGGCTGTTGCGCTGCCCCGCCGCGCTCACTATCGCCGCCAGCTGCTGCTCCAGCTGCCGCTGCCGCTCCTCCTCCTCATGCTCCCCCTCCTGCCCCTGCTCCTTCCCTCCCACGCCCCCACCCCCGCCCCCACCTGTCGCTCCGCCGGCCTCTCCATGCAGGTGCCCACGCCCACCGCTGCCACCCTCCACACCAGGGCTCACGTCCTCCTCCATCGCGTCCTCGCCTCCCCCCACACCTCCTCGGCCTGCACGCGGAGTGACGACCTGCCCCTGGCCCTGGCCACGGCCACCCCCATTAGGCCCAGTGCTGCCGCCTGCGGACCCAGGCGCGTCCTCATCCCCAGCGGCGCCACGGCCCCCTCCAGCCTCGCCTCGCTCGGTGGCCCTGGGCGTGTGGTGCTGCTCCAGCAGAGGGGTAGGGCAGCCGTGCTGGTCCTGATGGGCGCTGGAGTGCTGCTGCTGTGAGGTACGCGGAGGCTTTACAGGAGGCGTGGCGGCGGGCTGCTGGTGCTCTGGGTCGTGGGGCTGTGGGTGGGGCGGGTGGGACTGGTGGCTGGCGGCTCGCAGGTTGGCAAAGATGGAGGAGAAGGGCCGGAAGCCCCCTGCCCCTGCTGCGGGCGCTGCTGCTGGGCGCCCGGGCGAGCCGCGTGTGTCCCGGGGGCCCGGACTGGGCACGGCAGGCGGCTGCGTTGCGCGTGGCGCTGCACCTCCGTCCACGCTCCCGGCCCCTGCCTTTGGCGTCTGGGTTGCACCTGGATCGCCCGCCGCGGTGGCACCTGGTGCGGGGGTGGAGGCGCCATGCAGGCCGGCACCGCCGCCCGCCGGTCCCGGCTGCTGCGAGCGCTGCTGAGAGGGGTGGTGCTGCTGGGAGGTCACAGGCGTTCCAGGAAGCGGGTGGTAGTGCTGCTGCTGCTGCTGGTGACCAGGCGTCGCTTGGCTGCCCGGCCTCCCCGACGCAGGCTGGGAGGGCGCCTTGGGGCCCCCGGCAGCGTGCTCGGCCGCTGCAGCAGCCTGCCGCTGCACCGAGTCCACCAGCATGCGGCTCGTGCCCTGGTCGCCCTCCTCCTCTTCCTCCTCCTCCTCCTCCTCCCCGCCCTCGCCTCCCGCTCCCGGCTCGTCAATGTCCATCCCCGCGTGTGCGGCCCCCTCTGCCCCCCCGTTGCCATCGGCTCCGTGCACGGCCCCCGCAGCTGCCCCGTCCCCGGCGTGTGTGCCAACACTGGCGGGGGTAGTGTGCTGGCTGGTGGAGGGCACAGCAGCACCAGCCGCCACTGCACCGTCCGGCACACCGCCAGCGTCAGCACCACCCAGTGGGGCAACTGCGACAGGAGCTAACATGGCAGGGTCCACCAGGGTCGACGGCAGCTGCCCAGCTGCTGCCATGCCCTCCGGCACCGTCACGACGCCGCATGTTACACCGACCAGGGTAGCTGTGTTGCCGCCCTGGGCGTCAGGAATAGCCTGCTGCTGGTACATCCCGTTCGCGCATTGCTCCAGCAGAGCGGAACTCCGCGGCCGCTGCGACTGGCTGCCCAGAGGCCCACCTGCGGCGCCGAGACCGTCGCCGGCTGCCCCCGCCCCTGCCGCCACCACGGCAGCGACGGCGTGCTGCTGGGACTGAAGGCGCTGAGCTGCGGCCATGTGACCTTGGATTTGCTGCAGGTGCTGCGCCTGCAGCAACTGCTGCTGCTGCTGACTGGCAGCCATGCCCGGGCGGACTTGCTGGCTGGCCGTCACGCCGGCGGCGCAGTCCTGCAAGTGCAGCAGCAGCGCCTGTTGGTGCTGCTGCAGGTGCGGCTGCTGCTGTACCTGCGACGGGGCGCCTGGGGGCACCTGCATTTGCGAGGCAGTGAGCTGCAGCTGCCGCATGGCCTGCTGCTGCTGCAGCAGCTGCTGGGACTGCAGCTGCTGCAGCTGCTGCGTCAGGCCGGGGCCCTGGCCGCCGGCTTGGACCGCCAGCGGGTCGGCGCCGTGGGCTCCTGCACCTCCGCCTGCGCCCAGCAGGGGCGTGAGGAAGCGGCCGCCCGCATGCCCGTTTGCATCTCCCACGGGGCACGACCCGAAGCCGTGCGGCGTGTTGGCCTGAAGGGACGGCATACCGCACAGCTGGGGCGTGCCGGCCTGCGGGACAATAGCAGAGCGCACCACAATTAGCAAGCTGAGCAACGTCCAGTGCCAAGCATGTGTGGGGGCCCAGCATGTGTGGGGGCCCGTCAAGTGCCGAGCTTTTGATGCAGGTGTGATCGTTAAAGCATGCCTACCAGCACCACTACGCCTGCCGACACCAGACTGAACGCGCCGCCCCCCGCTCACCAGCTGTGACTGCAGCAGCTGCTGTTGCCCCAGGCCGAAGCGCACTGCGGGGTCGGACGGGTCCAGCTGCAGCAGCCCGCCGGCACCAGCCCCAGGCGCCGCCGTGCCGTCCACCACCGCCCCGTTGCCCCCCTCTGTTGCCTGCTGCAGCTGCATCTGCAGCTGCTGCAACAACTGCTGCTGCTGCTGCGTCTGCAGCTGCTGTTGCTGCAGGTGCGCTCGGTGGTCCGGTGCCGTACCGCCCGCGGCCGAGGGGTCCATGGTGCCACCCGCCCCTGCCCCCGCTCCGGCTAACCCCATGCCCTCGCCGCCCGCCGCCTCGGCTGCCGCACGTGCCACGGCCTGGCCGTCCGTCACGTGGCGGCACAGCTGTCGGAACGCGCCCTGCAGCAGCGACGCCAGCTGCTGCTCCATGCTTTGCAGCGCCTGGGGACACCGGTGGGGAACAAGGGTCGGTTGTGTACAGGCACAAGGGTGATGATACCGCATGCAAGGCTTGCTACAGACGTCCTTCCGGCAACCATTTACCAGCTCTGGGCCCAGAATCGGGTATGTGCGGCATACCGGAGGGTACTTTGTCGTCCCCATGAGCCCCACCTGCCCAAGCTGCACCGCGCTCTGTGCCGCGCCGGCCGTGTGGTACACCGCCGCGTCCGCCTCCTGCTTGCGCACCGCCCGCAGCTCCCGCGCCTGCCGCAGCGCCTCCTCGTGCTGCCCGCGCAGGCACAGCAGCTCCTCCGTGGCGTCTGGGCAAGGCATGCATGTTTGACATTCCAGTGTTGGCGTAAGCAACGATGTGCGTTCTCGTAAGAGGAGCAGCTATGAGAGCATCGCCGTTTTGGAACACCGTTTTAGGTTTCGTGCACATAGCACTCCTGTTCCACTCAGGGTTTGGACAGACCAACACACCATCCCGCGCACCCACCCTTGTTGGCCCGCAGCTGCTCGTCCAGCGCCTCCCGCGCCGCCCAGCGGTCCGCCTCCGCGTCCTCCTGCAGCCGCCGCGCAGCCGCCACGCTGTCCCGCTCGGCGCGCAGCTGCCGCTCCAGGGAGCGCAGGTTGTCCTGGGGGGACGGGGTCCGGTGTGCGACTTTTTGAGTTGGGGATCCAGGTGATGGGATGGCAAGGGTAGATCCATATTACCGTGCTGGATCCGTGGTAGCCAACGGGTAATTACGTATTGCTGTGGGCGCTAGGCTGTAACGCAGGGGGTGGTGCGCGTCGGAGAACAGGTGCAGGGCATGTGTGTTCCAGAGCAGTTGTGCATCGGCTGGTGCCACCATACAAATGCACTGCCTGTAGTGCGTGACAATGTGCACAACTCGTCAAGCGGAGGCTGGCGGCCTAGGCCTTCTCCCCCTCCACGCACCTGGTCCTGCCTCCGCTCCGCCTGCTCCCGCTCCAGCGCCGCCCGCGCCTCCTCCGCCTCCCTGCGCGCCGCCTCCGCCTCCGTGCGCTGCGCCTCCGCGTCCTGCCGCGCGTCACGCAGCTGCTTGGCCAGCCGCTCAGCCTCGTGGCGGGCCTCCTCCTCGCGGGCCTGGGGAGCGGCGGGCAACAGCAGGCGGGCCTCCCACTTGTAACACTATATGGGCTCGCTAGTCGCCAGTCGCGTTTGGTGTTTCGTGCATATATTGTACAGAAGCAAAGCCTTTGGGCACAGGATTGCGCTGCACCTTGCAACCGCTCCTTGCGTACAGACATGCTGGCGTTCAACAGCCAATGATGTGCAACCCTAGGGAAGGGGTTACCATTCGTACCATTCAGGGCTTTCCCGTGCTAAGACGCTGCGTCAACCCAGAGCACCAATCCACTTCCTTATACCCCCGCACCTTGGCCTCATTGGCCGCCCGCTCCGCGGCCCTGCGCCCCGCCTCCGCCTCCCTCCTTGCCGCCTCCGCACCCTCCACGTCCCTCCGCCGCTGCTCCACTGCGCGCTCCAGCTGCTCCTGCAGCGTGGCTGCCTTGGCCTCCTGCGCCTCAGTGGCACGACGCTGGCTGGCCTCGCGCTGCTCGGCCTGTAGCGGCGGATGGAAGTGACAGGGCGAGGCATTGAGCAGGAGCGCGCGTAACTCGTCTTGGAACTGCCGGCCAAAGCATGCTGCGTATGCCAGTTACACCCCATTCCGTCACACTCGCCGCGTCGCTGTGGGCGGGAGGAAGTAGCGACTATGGCTGATAAAGCGCCATATATTGCGCGGCGGGGTGTGTGGCCGGCCTCGCTCTCACCTTCTTGAGCTCCGCCTGCAGGGAGTCCGCCGCGGCCTGCAGCTGCCGCGCCTGCTCCGCCGCCTTGGCCAGTCGCTGCGCGTCCTCCGCCGCCTGCCGCCGGCCAGCCTCCAGCTCGCGGCGCAGGCCGGCAGCCTGCGAAAAGGAAGGTGGTAGGGACCCACGACGATCCTAAACCCGGCATACCATTGCTGCTGCAAACGATAGGACCCTCTAGGAGTTGCCAGTTCCAACGCCAATTACGGAAGTCACGGGGAAGCGCGCCTACCTCATCGTGCTTGGCCCGCCACTGCGCCGCCTGCGCTGCCATGTCGCCGCCGCCCATCATCCCCCCCGCGCCCCCTCCTCCGCCCAGCGCCGCCATCAGCGTGGCGGTGGGCGACGGCCGCGGCCCGCCGCCCCCTCCCCCCAGACCCCCTGCAGCACCCATGGGAGTCACCGCGTTCACACCCATCCCCAAGCCTCCAGCTGGGCCGGCCAGGTAGCCCCCGCCGCTGCCGCCGTAGGATAGCGAGGTGCCGCCGGCTGCGGTGGTGGCGGCGGCGACGCCCACTGCGCGGCGCTGTATGGTGCGGTTGGCGGGCGGGCCTGCGGCTGCGGATGCCGCGGCTGCCGGTACCATGGCCGGGTGGGCCCCCGCGTCAGCGCCGTCGTCCATCATGTCGCTGACCTGGGGAGGGCGAACGCGACGCAGGCGAGGGATGTGCCCCGTAAAGCTACGTTCGCACCGCGCGTCTCTAGGGGGAGGTTGTTCCTGGAAAGATAGATAGCTTCTGGCCTGTGGCTAAAGCTTCAAGCGGCCAAAGGCGAGAACTGCTTTGACAGGGTCTTGACAAGGCCTCTGATGGTCGCACTAGTCGTGCATACAGGTGGGGTGCGCCAACGAGCAGCCCCGACCTATGCACATTGCACTCCTGTGTGTGCGACGCAATGCAATTACCCGTAAGCGAAGCAGTTCCATGTTTGAAGCAAAGATCCAGACACTGCGGCCCACACACCTTGCGCTTGTTGCCAACCGGCGGGTGTGGGTTGGACGGCACGCTGGTGCCCTCGGCCCCGCCGCCCACCAGCGCGCCGGCGCCCGCAGCCAGACCGGCTCCCGCCATCGCGGCGCCTGTGTGCAGGTGGCGGCTGCCGGCCAGCGCGGCGGCGCGCTGCTGCTGCTCTGTGCGGCTGAGGTGGCTGTAGTTGTCGTCCTTCTCCTCCACCTCCTCGCGAACCAGGACGAACCTGTGCAGGGGGATCGTGGCAGGGAGGCAACGGCAGCATTCAGTAAAGCCACTGGCTCCGCCACGGTTGCCAATTTGTAAAGAGACACAATAATGATCACACTGGCATACCTGCGGCTGCCGTGGCCGCAGCCAGCTTGCTGCTTAAGACACTGTAGGGCCGCACGCAAAAGAGACACTCGTGCCATGCAGGGTTGGCTATCGCTCCGTACTCACTCGACAACGTCTTGCGGCGGGGAGCTCAGCCGAAGGCGAGAGTTCTCGGGCAGCCGTGCGCTTGTGTTGCGCGTGACGCGCTCGCCGTCGATGAAGGTGCCGTTGGTGGACGTGTCCTCAACCAGCCACTGGACCGTGCCCTGCAGGCCGAGAGCGGAGCAGCAGGAGGGGAGTTGGGAGTTGTGTGGTAACCGCTGCTATGTAACCTGCTACGTTTGCAAGAGGAGTGGCTGCAGATGGTGGACACGGCACGCCAGTTGAGGGCTTGGGTCAGCGCTGCAAAGGCACGCACACACGGCTTGCCCAGTACAGAGGAGCGAGCTTTACGTGTTCGTGTTGCGCACCTGAGATAAATCAGGATAGATACAGCAGTGCTGTCCGGAGAACTGCGTTAGCTGGGGCGGCAACACGAGCGCGTCCAGCCCGGCAACATTCCTGCCGATGCGTATGGCCGTTTGGAGGACCAACTCGGGAGCGCCATGCTGCTTTCTTGTTATGTCTGCTGCTAAGTGGCTTACGGCCACAAGCTTCCACCGCGAATTCATGACCTCGCTGTGCTTGCGCTACGTAGCAAGAGCTGCCCGCGAAAGAGCTACCTCCTGCGGGCAAGCTAATTCAAAGCCTCTTATACTGATTATGTCTGAGATACTTGCCCATCCATGGCCGCGGTATTGCAGGGTTGCGCAGGAGCAAAAGCTGTTTGAACTCTGCCTTGCTTTCACAGGAACTTCTGTCACCATAAGTGACCTGATATACACGGAAGCGTATGCTGACTTCTTCTGTGACAAGGGATTTCAGCAGCATGTTAAGGTGTGCATTTCATGTGCTGTGCGTGGCATGCGCACGGCAACCATCAATAGTATTGGCGACCTCATCATATTCGGATGGCGATAAATTCCGACCTCTGTAATCCGTCACAAAGCCGTGCAAAGCCTGAGCAGTGCTTGACATCAGAGGCACAAGATGCCGGAAGCAAGCAGGCCTTAGTCGCCCAAGCAGACCGCGAGCCCGAAGGAGGTGAGATGAAGGCGGCCAAACGTTGAGATCTTGCAACGCATCAGCACTTTCACTGCTATAGGTTGTAGTGGTGCTGGTCCCTGCCGTCGCAAGCCGTTGCTGACTGTGCCCTGCGTGTTGTTCCAACACCCTTGCAACATCTGCTACCAAAGAGCAGGCAGGTGCCTCAAGGCCTCCCATTGCTCACTGCCGCCAGCACTTGACCGCAGGACATGTTTGGTGTTGGCGAGGGACAGACGGAACTGATTTGGTTTGCCTGGCTCTCAATTTGTGCAGGGCTAGGCCGCTGCTAGGCCGCTGGTCTCCCTACCCGCAAGCAGCAGTCCTCTTGTGCGAGGAGTCCATCTCCCCAACGCCAAAGTGCCCGGGGTGCAGCAGCAGGACGAGTGGGGGCCGCTGGTGCTGCAGCCAGGGAACGTGGTCGGCAGCAGGAACACGGACGCTCCCCAGGGCGGCGACCAACGTCTGCCCTTGGACGTGCGAGCGCAAACAGGTGGGGGAAGTACGGGGCCTGCACATCCTGCCTTGCGGTTGAGGTTGTCGTGCGCGCAAGGGACTTTTTGATTCATCATCCTAGTGATGCAAAATCAGGCGTTGTGCTTGTGCGGCATTGGGGTTGGAGGGGTAAGCATGCGGTACACACCGTGTGGATCAACACTCCAGGTTGGCGCCAGGGGGTACAGTGCGCGGCGGCAAGTAAGCTCAATTCAGGCTATCAGGCCCGCATGGCTGAAGTTATAACATGGGGCCTGGAACCAACTGTTCGATGCCTGTTACGCCTCATCACACACCGCTGCGGCGGCGGCAGTCCTGGCGGCCTTGCAGCAACTTCGCAGCACCCTGGCTGCGCCAGGTTGGCGAGCACTGTCGACATGTACCGGCATCTCATCGGCACCTTTGGGTGCAGCCGTACAAGCGTGCTGGATGGTTGCGCAGTGGCAAGCGTGATGCAGCTCCTGCTTTTTTGCTGGCCGCGGCCAATTTTCACAGGACGGGTGCCGCAGCTGGGCAGCCTGCGTGCTCACATGCCTACCTCCCTACCAGCTTCCACACGTGCATTCCTTCCTGGATACCGCTGCATACTGTGCAGGAGGTACCAACAGCCCTGCAACAATGGATGCCGCCAACGAAGCCCTCCATCGGACCTGCACCCTCGCACAGGGTAGGTCCCGGCACGTCCTCCTGCGGGTCGGGCACCGTGCAGCTTAATGGTACGTTGGTACCGGTGTGCTCCATCAGTACAAGTCCACGTCGGGAATGCCTCATACTGCCCATTAAATCAGCCCATTGGATTAACGGCCGACTGCTGCCTTGTCGATACCAGGGTTGCTGCAGCCTGGACCAGCAGCGGGGCCGCCCGTGGCTCCTCCGCCGGCGTTTCCAGGTGCGGCAGCGGAAAGGGTTGTCCGCAGGCGGACCCACGACGCGTGGGGTAGCACCCACACATGTACCGGCGTACACGTGTTCCGGCGCCTTCGGCACGTGGGGTAGCTCTGAGCTATTGGGCATGGGGCCGGTGTCAATAGTTGATTGGTAGTGTAGTTGTTGGCAGATAGCCCTCTGGTTGCTGATACTGATTGGCCTTTGGAGGGCTTCTGTGCTGTCACACAGGTGGACTGGCCCTCGCTTGGGCTTACCGCCGTACCGTACACCGTGCACACGCTTGATGCGTTGCACACCTGCTGTCCTCCACTCCTCGTGTCCCATCCAGGGCCGTCGCCAAGGGATGTGCTCTCCACGACCCTTCCGCTGGCACGGCCACCGTGGATCGTGGACTGGGGCGCTGCGGCAGGGCAGCATCTGTTCCCAGCAAGCGTACAGTGTTGGAGTCGTGTGGAGCCGGAGGGACCGGAAGGAGGGAAGGAGCTGGCGGACGCCATCGCAAGCTTTGTGGCGGAGCGCTGTCCCAACACAGTAGGCGGGTGCGTGGGGGCGGCGTGCGGTCGCTTGGGTCTTGCTTGGGTGAAACGCACCAGCACTAGTTCGCCTGGTATGGCGGCAAGGCTCCGTCACTTGGAGCATGGGCATGAGCATGAGCATGAGCATGAGCATGAGCATGCACCTTTTTTATCGTCCTGATGCACCAGTTGCGCCCTGGTGAACGCGCAGCTGTACATAAACAGGTTGGTCCACGGGTCCCCTTAGGGGCTGAGTGTCTAACTGTCATCTTCAACAAAAGGCTCACTCAATCCTCCGCTCCATACCCGCCCCACCCCCCCGCCCCCGGGTTTAACTTCTTACGTCAATTCATCGATTACGTCGACTCACAGACTTCGTCTGTCTTCCTACCTCCTAACCTCCCGCCTCCCCGACACGTGAGCTTTTCAGTATCGTTTTACTGTACTTGAGTAAGTTCTTCCCCCTCCCCCACCCCCCGGTGTGCCCCCGTTCCTGCATGTACTCTACCCCGTGTTTTCCAGCTTGTGGAGGCCTGACGATGAATACTCGGGCATGTACAATGTGGCGGAGATCAGCTCATCTGTGTGGGTCCGACTTTGCCAGGGTGTCTTGTCGCGCCTGGCACGGAGCAGCTCGGAGCTGCCGCCCGGCACGAAGGCCCGCTGGCGCCTGGGGCCCCTGAGCACTGCGCTGTTGGAGTGCGCCCTGCTGCAGGAGGGGGGCCCTCGTGGCATAGCTGCAGAGGTCGCGCAGCCCGACGTGGATACGGTGGCAGCAGCAGCAGCAGCTGCTGATAGTGGTGGTGGCAGCGGCAGCGGCGGAGCGTGTGCATATGATATCGTCCTCGTGGTTGAGGAGCAGGCAAGGGAGGGGCGCCAGCAGCAGCAGGGTACCCGGGGGGAGGTAGCTGAGGGCGGGGCAACAGTAGTTGGAATGCAGGGGAGCAACCCGGGCGGAGAGGATGGGCCGGGTGGGCAGGGCGCCGTTGCGTCGCTGCAGACGGAAAAGCGGCAGAGAGTGGCATGTGTGGGCAAGGTGGGGGAAATACCCCAACTGATGGTGGAGTATGACCAGCCGGTGGATCTTGTCTCGGCCTTCAGTCGGGTTGGCGACCCCAAACACGGCGATGCGCGGGCTCTCCTTGGGCAGGTGCGGCCGGGCGCGACCTGGTGGAGTGGGTGCGCACTAGCCCCGGTGCACTGTACCTACCTTTGTGGACAGCAGTGACAGCTGCTGCTTGCCATGAAAGGCCAACTGCCAGAATCAGCAGCATACGACCGATAGCCGGGTAGCTGGCTGTGTACTGGACCCGCATGCTTGTAGTGAAGCAGCCACTCTGTAATCTGGCATGCAAACGCGCTGAGACCTTGGTTTCTCCTGGCCGCTTACAGTTTACACCAGAGGCCGCTAACGGTGCGCCCTCCCCTATGCTGCAGCTGTACACGCACCTGCTGCTGCACCGCGCCTGCCACGGCTTCATCACGTGCTGGAATGCCACGTGGCTCGTGCACGTGCCACCGCACGCGGCACGGCGGGACTGCATGTACATCTCTGAACCAGTCCTGGCGTCAGACGCCGGGGGGTCCGGTGCAGACAGCGGCAGGCTGCGCGCCACCCTGCTTCAGGCGTTGGCCTGGCAGCAGCACCAGGCGCTGCTATTCGCAGCCTCGGAACAGCGTGCTGATCTGGGGCCCTCAGGGCAGGGGGCAGGGCTGTGCGGCGCAGCGGGGGGCCATGGCGCCTGCGGAGGCGGTGGCAACGGTGGCAGCGGCAGCGAGGGTGCGGGCAGGTGCAGGGACAGCGGCGTGGGTTCTGAACCGGCGGCACAGCTGCGCAACAACTCCGACCCGTCCTGTACTGGTAGTACATCTCCGGATGAGGCCGCCCGGTCTTGTGGACTGCGGTTGCTGCCGTCCACTGGGCAGGGCAGGAGTGCAGCGGCGGCCGCCTTGGAGCCGGCTGGCGCAGGGGCCGGAGGGGGTGTGGCGGCCACCTTGGAGCCGGTTGTCCCCGAGGCTGGAGTACCCGGGCCGTCCGCAGCCCCTGGCGTGGCGGCAGTCGCCCCACAGCTGCCGCACACTTCGGTAGTGCAGCTGCAGTTCCTGGCGGCGCTTGGGCATGGCCGCGACGGCACGGTCTTCCGTGGCACGTGTGGCGGCCAGCCGGCCATCATCAAGGTGTACACCTGGGAGGACCACCAGCTGGCCGCGTACTACCGCGAGGCCTTGGCGTACCAGGCGCTGGAGGCGCTGCAGGGCAAGGTGGTGCCCAAGGTGCTGGCGCACGGCCGCATGAAGGGTGGCTTAGCCAGCCTGCGCTACCTGGCCATGCGGCCGGTGCGGGGCGGCGTGCCACTGTCGGACCACCCCCGGCCCTTCCCTGACGAGGTAGCCCGCGCTGCGGTGCGGGCACTGGCGGTGGTGCACAGGGGCGTTCCAGGCTTGTTGCACGGCGACGTACGGCTGGAGAACGTTCTGCTGGTGAGTGGCATGGAGGCACGGCCGGTGGGCGGTGCTGCGTCCTCTGCTGGCCAGCCGGCGGGTGGGCCCGCAGCGTCCGGTGAGGCAGCAGGTGACGTGGCACCGTCACGCGACGACGATGGAGCTGGTGGTACGGTGGGCAGCAGGTGTCGGTGCGTGGTGATTGATTTTGGGGGCTCTCGGTTTGGCGGGACGGGGCGGCAGCAGAAGGAGGAGCGGTCAGCGCTGCGGCGGCTGCTGGGCATGGAGGGGAGGGGCTGAGGTGCAGACGCTGGGGTTGCTGGTATTCGTACGTATACGGTACGTGGTTAGGAGCTGGTGGGAAGGAGGGGCTGAGGTGCAGGAGCTGGGGTTGGTATACACAGGCATGCATGCAGCGACGCGGGGCACAGTTGCACCGGAGCTGCTGTCTTTGCGATGGATGGCAGTGCATGGCATCGCCATCAGCTGTTGCTTTCTTACTGTGGACGTACGACTGCCATGGTTTTCACCGGTATCACGTGAGGATTATGATCGTTGGAAGGGTGTACCTGTCAGCAGCTGCTCGTGGCGACTAGGTGCGCGCCTACATACGGTACATGCAGCGGTGAAGAGGCCTGGGGTGGTAAGTGGCCGCGTCGCACGATGGGCCCGTGGAGCAAGGTGTCATGTTGAAGCAACCACCAGGCAGTGCCCTACAGTTACAAGAGCACGCTGAGATGTCGCCAGAATGGGCGGACCGGTCTGGACCAATGAGCTAGCTATGCGCACGGCATGGTGCTGATGAACTAGCACCTTGCAAGCTGTCACTGTTGTCACATGTGCAGCACGACTCCAGCCGGACGAGGCAAGACCTGCCGGTAAGACCCGTCCGCCCCATTACACGTGTACGGCTTAAATATACGGTAGCCGATACATACCATAGTATGTGCGCCCAATCCAGCTAGCGCGCTAGGCGGACGGCTGTTAAAGGCGTTTATGGTGCAGGGCACCAATGGTCTCGTTCAGTTAGTTCTGTACGATCGTGTTCGTTACCTAAGTTGGTCATGCAACGCCCACTGCGGCACGGACGCACACCACATAAACGTGCCAACCAACTTGCGGGAATCTGTCATGCAAGAAAAGCATTGCGTGCCTTGCACCGTACATCGTCGCCTAACACGGGCAGTACACCAGTACCTACTACAGTAGGTGGGTCATCAAGCCGGAAATCAAAGCCAGCACTGTGAGACAAACTGCCAAGAGGGGTTGCAGGGCAGGGCCGCCGCTTGCAGAGGCCAGACCCACCTGGCCTATGCCCCTTAGGCCAGGTGCCGGCATTGAGGGGGTAGAGGGTGCAGGGCTTGGCGGCACGGGGCCGGCGGGAGCAGGGCTTGGGGGTTTCGGGCTGGGCGGCATGGGGCTCGGGGGCTCCGGGATGGGCGGCATGGGGCTGCGGGGCACTGGACTGGGCGGCATGGGGCTAGGCGCCAGGGGGCTTGGCGGCTCGGGGCTGGGCGGTAGTGGGCTTGGAGGCTCGGGGCTGGGGGGATGTGGGCTTGGTGGCTCGGGGGTGGGCGGTGGCGGCAGGGGGCTGGGCGGTAGAGGGCTGGGCAGAGGGCAGGTGCTGCAAATCAACTTCACGTTGGAGTAGGCAAAAAGGGGCGCTCCTGGACTGCCGCACTTGTCGGTGCTGGTTAAATTGCCGAACCAGTACTCCTCACCCTGCGGGCATGCAAATAAGCGTGTTAGGCAGGGCGTGTATGCACCTATAGAGCGTTGCCGTCAAGGTTGCTGCGGTGCTGAGAAGGCAGGCCAAGTAAAGGACACCTGAGAAGCCATGAGTTTGGTGGCCACTGGCAGCGTTCCCAGTGGAGAGCAGGGTGTTTGGAGATAGACCGCCACACTCGGGAACAAAGAACGTACTGCTGGTACACGTGCAACACTACCGTACATGTTTTGCTGCCGCAAGGCTATTGCACCTGCAGCCAAGCTTTAGGCAGGATGGTGGCTGGGGTGTGCCAGCGGTGCATTAGCCGGGACCCACCCTGCTGGGGACCTTCACGCGGACGGCCAAGGCGAAGGACTTGGGCGTGTTGCACTGGTCGTCCATGACTTGCAGCAGGTCGTAAGCAGCGAGGTTAGCGTACATGTTCGTGCCATACCAGCCGCTGTAGTCCCAAGTGTTGCCGGGTTGTGCCGGCAGGGCGCTGCAGGCCGTGCTGAGCCACTGGCTGTCATCGACGTCTGGTTGACCGTTGATACCGGTAGTGTTAAACGCGAATACGTCGGCGATGGTGGCAGTTTCCGGCCAACGGCTGTGCGTGTCTGAGCTTCGGAACGTCAGAGACGCGTCGCCCCATTGGACGCCGTAGGTGAGGGCGCCGACCTCATAAGGGACCAGCACGCCCGCCTGGACCCTCCAGATTTGCATAGACTCCGTTCTAGTGGGTTCGATTGGCGCCCGGACGTAGGGGCATTGCCCAGCTTCTGCCTTGCAGTAGAAGGGCAGGAGGGGCAGCAGCAGGAGCAGGAGGCAGGCTCCTGCTGGGCCCGGAACAGCCCCAGCACGGCCCATGGTGCAGGGGGACCAGCCAACGGTGGACCGGCGGCGTGTCGCGGCTCCTGTGTTCAGGGGACACAAAAGAAACACGAAGCAGTTTAACATCATGTGGTGCTATTACGGTATAAGGTAGGGGGGTGCCTCCCTGCAGACTCCCCCTGCTGCTGAGAGCAAATCGGCGTTCAGTGTAGTTTATCGCAATCAGCTATGCGAGTATGGTGTCAAGCGGACTGCTGCCACTGCGCTTGGTCCTTCCTTGCTGGGTTCTCGCACACTACGCCCACATGTCATCGGCAGTCTTGACATGTACCCGCCTTCCTTGGTCGCAAATGGCGTATGCGGCAAACCGCAATGCGCTCTGCTTCACTTGTCAATTAATAGCAACAATTCATGTGTGCGGAAAGCGGGGCGGCCTGAGCGCGTGCGCCCGGCCCCAGCCTCGACATTTTACACGTGTTGACTGAGAGCCCCGCCCCGCCTACCTGTAGGTGCGACCTGTCGCATGTCTTGTCCGATGCCACTTCCACGCAATACAGATGATGTAGGGATATTCCGCCCTTGCGCCGGTGTTGTCGAGTTAGTGGAAGATGTGTGGGGTGTACCGGTAGCACGTGGTGACCGCTATGTCCAGTGGACTACATGCACGATTTTTGTATCATGTATTCAACACATAGCTTGGTACGCCCCTCCTGGTGATGCTTACGCCGTACGTATCGGGAGTCACACTATCAAAAGTGGGTGGATTGAGAACGCGGAACGCCGCGCGCCCGCGCCCCTTACACTCCTCCATCCTCGGGTACTGCGAACTTGTCGGACCATGCTACCGCATTCTCCTGTTGAACATAAGCGGTAAGTAAGTGATTAATTACTGTCCCGTGTACCTGTCACGGCTTTTGATAATGGCGCCTGTCCCAAACGCCATGACGCGCGTGCAAGGTGCCTGCGTCGGATGCGGTCCGGTGCGGTCGGGCGTGCGGTCTGTTGCTTGAGTGTGCGCGTCCTAGTTCTGGTCTGCGTGTAAGCGGGCAGGAGTGACAACTCCTAGCGTTGATGAGCGACCTCCTCCCATGGAGATACTGGTGGCTGGGTGCACTATCCCCCGGCAGCTCGGGTGGTAGCTCGGCTGCCTGCTAGGGCCCTGCATGCGCATATGCTCGGTGTGTAGGAGATTGGGCCTTGGGTACTTTTGGCCGTTTACATCCCTAATAACTGTGCCTTTCCGCGCCGCACCTTGACGCGCACCTGCTGCTGCACCGCGCCTGCCACGGCTTCATCACGTGCTGGAATGCCACGTGGCTCGTGCAAGTGCCGCCAGACGGGGCACGGCGGGGCTGCATGCACGTGTCGGAGCCCGTACGTCCCGGCGTCGGACGCCGGCAGATCCGGTCCGAACGGTAGCACACTGTGCGTCGCACTGCTGCAAGTGTTGGCTTGGTACGTTGGCAGCAGCCAGCGCCAGGGGCAGTGTGCTGCTTGGGGGCCCTCCGGTCAGGGTGCAGGGCTGTGTGAAGCAGTGGAGGTCGGCGGCGGTGGTACAGGTGGTGGCTACAGTGGCAGCAGCGGCGAGAGGACTGGCGTGGGCAGGGGCAGCGGCTTCGGCTGTGGGTCGGTCAATGACTCTGACCCGTGTTGTAGCGCTTCGCTGGACGAGGCTGGCTTGTGGGTTGTGGCTGCTACGGTCAGTTGGGCTGGGCACGTGGGCAGCAGTGCAGCGACCGCCTTGAGGCCAGAAGGCCCTTCTGCTTGGGGCTGGCTGGTGCTGAGGCCGGGGCAGCCGGGCCGTACACAGCTCCCCTGGTACACAGCCTGTGGTGTGGCGCAGCGCGGCGCCGGCGACAGTCCAACCAGCGCAGTCGGTGTGGGCTTCGGCCGTTTTCACTGCGGATACGGACTGTGAGCACTGGCTGCAGCTCTAAGCGTACCGGTAAGTACCGTAAACGGAGCAGATAAGAGGTTCATAGGTGTGGCGGGTCTGTGCAGCAGGATGCGGTCAAGGGGTAGACAATGCATGTACAAGAGGAAAGCTACGCGGACCAGACCATTGCGGTTCAGTCTGCATGGGCGGGAGGGGCGGGTCTGTGTAGCGAGGCGGGGTGGGGAGGGGGACCAGTGTCCCACACGGCGCGCAGTGTGTCACGGTGTGTCGCAGCCAGGTCGCAGCATTCTCAAGCGCAAAACGGAGCCCTAGTGAAGTAGGGATGCCCTACTCCGTAGTTTCCCCCGTGCTCCCTGACACCTTGCACCGTTTCCACGCGCCACACGCGTACCCCACCTGTCCAGTTGCAGTACCATGCTTGACTCGTCTGTTGTACCGTAATTGGGGTCGTGCAACGTGTCTTTCTATACCATTAAATTGGCAGTTACGGTGGCACACAGCCTTGATTGCACGTCAGCACGTACCTGTCGTCCACGGGCCCCAGCACCCGGCCCCAGCACCCGGCCCCAGCACCCGGCAGCCTCCGCGCCCGTAGCACCTTCCGCTCAGCGTAGCGCAGTACCAGCAGCCTAACCCTCCTGGCGGCGCCGCTGCTGCTGCCCCATCCCCTGCTGCTGCCCCCAACACAGCGTTCCTGCACCCCGCGCCCCCAGCGGCGGAGCCCACAGCTATTGGGCGAGGAGGTCATCTACGCTGTGCGGTGTTGCCTCCTCGTTCCTCTCCTATCGCTTTGCCTCCTCCTCCTCCTCCTCCTCCTCCTCCTCCTCCTCCTTTTTTGCTTCATATCCGCAGGTCCGACAGGATGCGGCCGCACACGTCCATGAACAGGAACAACTCGCCGTCCACACGCTGCGCAGGAGACGAGAGGGGGACAGGGCGAAATGCGTGACAAGATGGACACAAACGAAATCGTAACGATGCTAGGAGGACTAGAGTACGGACGTGTGTGGTATAGCGCGATGGATGGGCAGATGGGCTAGGATGGCAAGCAGTTCACACAACAGCACTATCCCATGCGGAGGGGGTGACACGGGGTGCACGGCAAGTGCAGGGCTCCACCTCACAGTGCTGCAGGACGCCCTCCGTCCTGCCGGCACCATGGTGCTGTACGGCGCCATGTGTACGGCAGCAGCCGTGCCGTGCCGTGCCGTGCCGTACCTGTATGTCTATGACGTACTCGTCGTCCCGGACCTTGTACATCACCGCCTCGAACTTGAGCACGTGGTGGTCGGGGTGCGAGGCCCCCGAGCCGTCACCGGTAGCGCCGCCCCCCGCTGATGTCTGCAGCCAACACACACGTAACCGCACAGCACACACAGGATTAACCAGGATTATACCATGTAGCCACCCACGGGGTTACGCCTCAGCCTGGAGGTTGTGTTGCGCAGGTTTGTGGGTGGCGTTGTGGCAGGTGGACGTGTGAGGCCAACACTTGCAACTTTTGGACAGGGACTCATCCTGTTCAGACGCCACACAACGTAATGACCCGGCCTGATATGGGTATGCAGTCCCCACTAGCTGTAAGTCCGTGCACTAATATTGCCCCCCCCCATCCCGCCCACATGAGCCCCCCTCACCTGGCCGTTGGGGCGCCCTCCGCCCAGCGAGCCGTTTCGCCCTGCAGCACACGAGCATCGAGAAGGAAACGAGGTCAGGAGGACAGCCGTGGACTGTTACCGAGCCGTTGAGGGAGCTGCAACCGACACGTGTGTTTCCCAGCGTGAGGCAGAAGCGGGCCAGGGGCTCCAGCGCAAGGTTCGCCAAGGGGCAGCTAGCAGGGTCTTCCGACGATGCTCCACCCGGTGACCGCCCCCTTGCAGCACCTCGCTACCAGCATGGGTAGCGGCCTACGACTTGGCCCACGGTCCACCTTTGCAAGAATGCCAACGCGGGTCACGCCTTCTCAATCCCACCCCCACACACCCCGCAGCCCCCTCACCTTCCGTCCCCTGGCCGTCCAGCTCCAGGTGGTCCTGCAGCGCGTCGTCCAGCAGCGTGTCGCCGTCCACCATGCACGAGCCGCCGCCGCCGCTGCGCCCGCCGCCGCCGCCCGCCGCGCCGCCATTGGTGCCGCCGCGCCGCTGCCGCGGTATGCATGCGCGGCACTTGAGCACGTAGGGCGCCATCTTCTTCCACCCCACCTGGTTCAGCTGCGGGGCGGAACCATGGAGGAAGGAATGAGGGTTAGACGGACGACAGCGTGGGGTGATGGGTTAATGTGAGCACGCCCTCCGGCGGTGAGCATGGGTACCGTTAGCAAGACCCGGGGCAAGCCTGTCTCCTCCATTGGTACATACATGCCAGGCGCTCTGCTTGGCTGGCCCATAACCATCGTCCTCCGTAAGCCTGTGCTCGCAGCCGTCCAGCCGAGCCCTCCAACACCCCGCTTACTGCGACGCACATGCACACCGCCACCCTCCGCCCGCAACCAACCCCGGTTGGTACGCTGTACACCCGTGCCTTCCTTCTGCTGCACCTCCCCCCGTTGTATACCGGTAATGCATTTATGTTGCAGGCGTACATACAACCAATTGGGCAGACGTATGCACCCTGAACTGCCCTCGCACCCGTGCAGGGTCCTCAAGGGGCTGCTGCTGGACAGCCCCCCCTGGGTCGCCTGGGCGGTCACGGGCACGTGGCACTCCCGTGCAAGACACCCTCGGCGCCGCAAACACGCACTCAGGCCCCATGCTGATGCCCCCTGTCCTCGTCATCCTCCCTCCTCATTCCCTTGAGCATACTTCCTTCCCACAACCCCACCCCACCCTTACACACCTCCCCTTTCCTACGCCCGTCCGCTGGACCGTATGCTAATGCTACCCAGCAACTGCACCGCTACACGCCCCCCCTTCCCCTCCCGGCCCAACCCGCACAGCTACATCGCGCTACCCCTACTCTGCTTTCCCCCCAGGGGTCCCCACCTGCAGCACTCGGTATAGCTCCGCCATGAGGGCCGAGGGGTGCCCCCGCGCGTGCACGCCCAGCCGCCACCGCCGCTCGGCCACCAGCCGCTGCTGCGGGGTGCCGCCCGAGCCGCCGCCGCCTCCCCCGCCGCCGCCCACGCCCGGGGCGCTTGCGCTGGGCACAGTGCCCAGGCCCCCGGTCCCGTAGCCTGCAGCAGCCAGGCAGCATAAGTTGGCAGGCGGTTCTTGCGTTTCACGACTCAGATCTAATATGGGAGTGCGCGTGGCAGCCTTAGGGACGGGACCATCCATGGGACGCAGGCAGCGCAACGTGTAGAACTTTGAACGCAATGCCGTACTGACATTATGCCCGACCTCCTGCGCGCATCCCCACCGCCGGCACCCCACCGCTCCCGCTGCCCCGCGCCCTTGGCCCCACCACCCCGACCCCTAAGGGCCCCCCCTGCGCCCCCGTCCCCACCTGGCGCGTGCACCTGCATCCCCGCCGCCGACCCTGTGCCCACCCCCGCTCCGCCCCACCGCCCCCCCTCCGGCCCTCCTCCGCGCCCTTGGCCCCACCTGGCGCGTGCACCTGCATCCCCGCTGCCGCCAGCGCTGCCCCCGTGGCCCCCTCCGCCATGTCCGCTGACAGGTAGCCGCTGCTGGGCATCTTGCGCCTGGGGAAAACAGGGCAGCAGGGGGACCCGGTGGGAAGTATGGCAGTACGGGTAAGCAAAGGGCAAGGGCAGGCAGGCAGCGTTTGCCGCTGTCCCCGAGTGTGTCCACCCTGGCCAGCCCATCCTCTGTATCTGCCCACCCGTTCCTGCTTATGACCAACAGACAACCAGCTCCCCCGTCGCCCTGCCCGCCCCACCGCACACGTGTGCTGCCACGCCACCCTCTGGGCAGGGCCCCCCTCCCCCACCATCAAAACCAACACCTCCCGCCCAGGAGCCCCTCCCCCACCGTCTCCCGCACCTGGGGCCCCCTGACCCGCCCTACCTCGGCCCCCACCCGCTCTCCCACTCGCTCCCACCCCCTGTCACCTCGTATTCAACCTGATCGTCTCCCCTCCCACCCCGTCCCCAACATGCTCCCCCGACACCTTGCACTGTCTCCTTCCTCTCCCCCTTGCCCTACCCCCCAGCCCCCTACATCACCCGCATCCCCACCTGTTGGATTTTAGTCTACAACTTCGCTGGCCGCTCTCCGCAGGCCTTACTTGCTTCCGGTTCCCTAACTTTGCCGCTCTGCGGTTGACTCTACCTTCCAGCCCCTCCCCCCACCTGCTTCCTGCTTTACCTCGCACTGCACATCTCCCCTCACTGCACATGTACCCTCCCCTTGCCCTTGCCTTCCGCCCCCGCCCTCTCTCCCACCCCCACCTGTTGTCCGACATGAGGTAGTAGGTGACGGTGGCCTTGTTGGCCTGCCGCGACCGCAGCCCATCCAGCAGCTGATCCCTGTCGAAGCCCAGCCGCACCACCTCGCCCACAATCTCCTCATCGATGCGGGGCACACCCACCACTGGCTCAGCCTGCGGACAGCACAGGAGGGCCGGGGGCGAGTGGCGGTACCGTGTGTGGTAGGGCGGACGGACGGGCCTGTGGTGGGCCAGCGTGGTTTGCAGCATCCACCTTCGCCCACGTTCCGCGCCTGCAACCATCTCACAACCCTTTCTGCCAGCTACTGACCCATACCCAGCAAGAGCGTAGCCACCGCCCCCTGCTTTGCATACATGCCTCCATAGCTCTCTCGGGTGAACCCCGACTCCTCTCCCGCCCCTCCCTCTTCCGCTCACCTGCATGACCGCCAGGTACCTGGGCAGGTGCATGTTGAACCAGGGGTGCTGCCGGATCTCGGGTATGGTGATGCGCTTGAGGGGGTCCACAAGCAGCATGCGGGGGATCAGGTCGCGGGCGCCTACGGGGGGTAGGGCAAAGGCGGACGAGGCCGGCGGAAGGCGGTTGGGTTGCGCTACATGGGGGCAGGGCCTCCGGTGCAGATTTCATCCTCTGGCGTGGGCAGCTGTCCTGGATGGGAGGCCTTGGCCATGCATTCCCCAGGCAGGGTTGCATACAGCGCGCGCAAGAGGTACCGGCACCAGTGCTGCGGCACCAGGGGCTCACCCGGCGACAGGTGCGAGGGCAGGTTGTATATCCCGCCCTTGATCTTCTTGAACAGGTTGGGGATGTTCTCGTCGTCGAACGGCAGCGAGCCGCACAGCAGCGCGTACAGGATGACGCCGCACGACCACACGTCCACCTCGGGCCCGGCGTACAGCTTGCCGGAGATGACCTGGTTGTGTGAGTTGCGGGTGGTGAGCAAGAGGGGCAAGAGGGGCACAGGGATGTCTGCGCTTGCCCGACATGCCCTGCCCACCCCACATGGCAAGCAATGTCGGGGCTCCGCGCCGTGGAAGGGCATGTCCTCTTGACTGCTCGACGAAATGCCGATGACGCACGGAATGCATCACGGGTAGGCGAGCGCTCCAGGACGACAGGCAAGGCAGGATAAGCCCGGCCGCGGCGCCCGTGCACGCACCTCTGGCGCCGCGTAGTTGGGGCTGCCGCATGACGTCTTGAGGAAGTGGCCATCGCGCATGATGTTGGACAGACCGAAGTCGGCGATCTGCGGCCCGGGGGCGGGCCGGCAGCATTAGCACGTTGGGAAACGAGCTGGGGAGGAGCGACGCCAGCCGCACGTTCCGCAAGGGTAGCACAGAGCAGGTCCTGCCTGACTACGCCCGTAACTTCAGCTACAACACTGCAGAGTGATCCCGTGCGGCCCTTACCTTGACGTTCATCTTTGCGTCCAGCAACAGGTTCTCCGGCTTGAGGTCTCTGTGCACCACCATGTTGCGGTGGCAGTACCTGGGGCGAGGGGTATGAGCGCCGAATGACACGCGGCAGTGGCACCCCGGCAATCCAGCGCTTTGCCGAGGCAGCAGTGCCCTCTCCAGCATTACATTGCACCGTTACAGGAAAAACTGCTGACCCCCGTAACCCCGGCCCCAGCACCATAGGACAGGGCCTTGCGGACGGCTGCACCCACCCGGCCCACAGCCCTCGTCCCCACCGCCCCCGCCCCCACTCACTCCACCCCGCTGATGATCTGTTGGAAGAAGTGCCGCGCCTCGTCCTCCACCAGCCGCCCCTTCTCCACAATGTAGTCAAACAGCTCGCCGGTCTGCGAGGTGAAGAGGGAACAGAGGACAAGTAAGCGCGAGGAAGTAGAAGTGGAAGAGGAGAAGGGGCAGTACGGCAAGTAAGGGAAGGAAAAGGGCATGGTGGGTTCGCGTTGAAAGGCGTGGGGGTGTGGTAGGTGGAGGTGTAGGTTGTGACATAGTGCCCGGGCAGGGTGGCCAGGGAGGGTGCAGGCAGGCGGGCTCCGTGCCGTACACGCCGTACCTTGACGTACTCCATGACCACGTAGATGTCGGACGGCGTCTCTATGACCTCGTACAGGCGGATGATGTGCGGGTGCATGAACAGGCGCAGGATCTTGATCTCGCGCCGCACTGCGGGGGCGGTGCGGGGCAGAGGAAGGGACACGGACAGGGTGGAGGGCCAAGGGCAAGGGTGGTGGTCAGGGAGGGCTTGGGGGCGACGCTGCCCCGTGGACTGCACCCCCCCACGTGCTGCTCCGTGCTCCCGGACCACATGCGGGTCTGGTGCCACCTAGCTTGGTGTACCAATAACGCTGTGTGCGCTGACGTGAGCCTACACACCCGACTGCCCCGCCGGGGTCGAAGCGGTTCCAACCCGCTCGTATGAGCAGGGAGAGATAAGAGGTGGAAGACGACGCTGTCCGCCGTAGCCACGGCGCCACGGACAAAAGACCCCTGGCCGAGCTGCTTCCTTTCCACTAGTTGGACATCACGCCGCGGCCCCTTCCTTCGCTCTTCCTCCCCCACGCACCACCCACGCAGACGCGTACGCAGCACGCAACCCTGCTGCCTGCACTGCAACAGAGCAGCACCCCCAAGAGCAACAGATCCCGGCCCAGCGGCCCTCTCTGCCCAATGGCCTTGTACAGGCAACGCACACAGCCCATGGGCGACGCGCACCCACGGCCCGGGCCCACGACTGCGTCCAGCCACACCCAAGGGTCGCTTAGCTGCTCACCCTTCTCGTCCATCTCCATCTGCTGGATCTTCCGCCTGTTTAGGATCTTAATCGCCACCTTGTGCCCTGTGAGCACGTGCTCGGCCACCTTGACCTGCGGGGGCGTGGGCGAGAGGGCGGAGGAGTTCAGGGGGCGTGTGGGAAGGGGAGGGGGGCTTGTGTAGGCAGGGAGGGCGAGGACGGCGGGATAAGGGTCAATGATGAGGCAGCTTGGGTAAGGTGCAGTGGGCTGCACTAGGCTGCCAAGTGCCTTATGACGTGGCCTTGTATGGCACCGTTAAGGGCGTGCATGTTGTGCCCAATCCAACGCGGCGCTTTCGCATGCGTTCCCTGCGCTGCATGCAAGACGGAGGTGCGCTCTCTGCACGATGCGTGACGGCAGGTGCCCCGAGTGGTTGGGCCCAACCGGCATCCCAACTGATGCAGCCCCAGCACGCGAGACCGCACACGGCACAGCTATGTGCCTGGCGCGCCTGCCCGCGCCACACCGCACCACACCGCAGATGAAGGCGTATGCCACACGGCATACGCTATCCCATGGCCCCTAACAGACCAAGTATAAGCATGATGCAAATGCCATGAGGCGGGGCCCATCCCCCGAAAGCCAGAGCGGAAGGGAAGGCGTTGCATCCTGGGTAGTATCGCACCAGTGCTCAAGGGGGCTGAAGTGGTGGCATACCGCTCTCCCTTCAGGTGACGGTACCTTTCCGTGGCCCCGCGAAATTGTTTGTAAGTGGTTGTTTGGCCTCTTCACATGATGCCCGGAAGCCGGAGCGGTAGGCTTACATGGCCTTTCCCGGGCCCTCCCTCCCTCCCGTCCGCCCTCCCCCGCCCGGCGCCCCCCACCCCCACCCTCCCCTCATTCCGTCGCCTCCTGCCCACTGCCCCAGGTCTGTAGTGAGGGCCTAATTGCAATGCCATGCAGCTGAGAGTGGTGCCAGCCATCATGACCCACAACTCCTGTGAGTATAGCAACATGGCGGGGACGAGCGTCCCGGATGCCCCTGCATGGAAGGTGT